>Gatling_p1__coassemble_8606_pt1 | contig 2065 bp, 3 predicted proteins | sample Gatling_p1__metabat2_low_PE_016 | metagenome-assembled genome bin Gatling_p1 | reverse complement strand
GCATGTCCCTACTACGATGTGTGCATTCCTTAAGTGAACAGCATTGGGACATGCCGTGGCATGTCCGCATCCCAGACAGGCGGCATATCGGGCAGGCGGGGCGGGACGGGTCAGTCGCGGTGCATCATGACGGGGAGGTGGAGGGAGTAGCGCAGGGCGAGGACGCGGAGGATGATGACCACGGCGGCGCACGCCAGAGGCGGTATGATGGCCGGGGCGACGAGGGAGGTGAGCCAATAGACCACGGCCCCGGCTATACATGCCGTGGCGTAGAGGTCCTTGCGGAATATGATGGGCTCCTCGTTGATGAGTATGTCGCGGATGACTCCGCCGAATGCGCCCGTAATCACGCCCATGATGCCGGCGACCCACATCGGATAGCCGAAATGGAGGGTCTTCTCTATCCCTATCACACAAAACAGGGCGAGACCCACGCTATCAAACATCAGCAGTATGCGCTCGCGCCTGACGAGAAACGAGCGGAACACTATGACCGCCGCCAGCGACAGGGCCGTCACAGCGAGATACCACCACGTCTCCATCCAGAACACGGTGCAGTCAAGCAGCAGGTCGCGGAGGGTGCCGCCGCCTATGGCCGTCACCAGACCTACGGTGTATGCGCCGAACCAGTCGAAATTTTTTGTGGCCGCGAGTCGTATGCCGCTGATGGCAAAAGCTATCGTCCCGATTACTTCGATTACGAAAAGGAATGTGGCTTGTACGGTTTCAGAGTCCATGGTGGAGATGGGTGGGGAGTGTGTATTCATGTTGACAGCCCGCGATTCGAGGCACTGCAGAGTGCTTGAATCGCGGGCTTGTCATTAGCTTTAAGTTTCAGCCGATTACTTGCGGATACCGAGTTCCTTACGTGCGATGATGGCACGGTAACGGTTGATGTCCTTGCGGATGAGGTAATCGAGCAGACGGCGGCGCTTACCTACGAGAGCCTTCAGCGCGCGCTGTGTTGTGAAATCCTTGTGGTTCTTCTTGAGGTGCTCGGTCAGGTGAGCGATACGTACAGAGAAGAGGGCGATCTGAGCTTCGGGGCTGCCGGTATCGGTCTTGCCTTTGCCGAATTCCTCAAAAATCTTGACTTTGTCGTCAGAGCTTAAGTGCATTTCTTTTGGAAATTAAGATGTTAGTAAAATAATGTTGGCCTTGCTCCACGCCGCGCTGCCAAAAGAGCCATCGCGGCCACAGTGGCCAAATCCGCCGCAAAGTTAACACTTAAATTCCGAATATGCAACACTTTGACCTCACAGCCACACTTTTGCGGCCGACTTGCCCTGGCGGCGGATATAGAGACCCGATGTCGGGTTGTCGACGCGCATGCCCTGGAGGTTGTAGTACACCACGGGGGCGTCAGCGTCAGCATCGGCGATGTCGGACACGGCAAGAGACACGTCGCTGTATTCGCCGTAGACGATGCGTGAGTCAGGCATGTATTCGCCGGAATCGTAGTCATAGATGGAAACCACGACCTCTGTGGGGTTGCCTTTGGCGTCATACTTTATGTCGCTGGGATACGAAACGTCGGTGTCCGGCCTGTGCAGCGATACCCACTGCGCAGCACAATGCGATAATGTAGAATTTCTTCCTACTCAGAATTGGTTTATTAGTATTTAGGATTCGCACAAAAACAACAAGTATTCACCAATATTACAACTTTTTCGCAATAATCGCTTCCAATCATACACGTGCGCTCCCCCGGCCCCGGCAGGAGGGAGTTGCAGAACCTCCAAATTGTAGGGCTGCACCATGGTGCAGCCGATATGAATAGGCCGATTGCCAATGTGTTGGCGGATGCACGCATTTTGCAGTAGGGACATGCCACAATGCTGTTCACTTAAGCTATAAAATCCCAAAATCTGGCGTAATATGATTATAAATACCACAAAACCAGCCTATTGAAAATTTCAATATTATCCCAAGATGGAATATGCCCAGGAAGAATAGGGAATTGATTATCATGTAATTGTCGAATATTACGTCTATTTGAGGGATTTTATAGCTTAAGGAATGCACACATCGTAGTAGGGACATGCCATGGCATGTCTGCTGACGC
>Gatling_p1__coassemble_7612_pt1 | contig 2290 bp, 4 predicted proteins | sample Gatling_p1__metabat2_low_PE_016 | metagenome-assembled genome bin Gatling_p1 | reverse complement strand
CTTCTGCCGTTCAGGATGTTGGACTCACTCTTTTATGGTTTAGCGGACAGTAATAGATTTTTTTGAAAGCGAGTGCAACCTGCGGAGACATACATGCGTCTAACGTATGAAAACAAAATACTTCAACTTCTAAAACATCAAACAAATCATATGAAACGTACAGTATTCTCCCTCATCCTGGCGATATTAGCCTTCACCGCGTTACCCTCATACTCACTGGCCGCCAAAGCCCCGACGGACTCTGCTGACCAGGCCTTAGAGAAAGCCCTGTCAGACCTCCGCGACGGCAATTCAGGCGACACACAAGACGAAACCACCGTTGAGGAAGTCACCTTTTCAAATGACAACGGCTCAACATCTGCCGAAGACTTCAAGAACGGTCTGCTGGACGGACTTGACTTTAATGGTAGTGATATTGACATAGTGCCGATTCTCGGTGTTTTAGGCATTTTTTTCATGCCTTTCATAGCTCTGGTTGCTATAATATGGGTCATTTGCGCATACCGCGCCAATGAACGCCGCCAACGTTATGCACTTGTCTCCAAAGCCATCGACAACAACTATCCGCTGCCTCCTACAGTGTTTGAGCGCAACATGAGATCACCCCTACGCTCTTCCTCATATCTGCTGGCTCTCGGATTAGGCGTAATCATCTTCTTCATATGCGTGGGTGCATGGAAAGTAGGTGTAGCCATCGGATGTGTACCCATCCTCATTGGTGCCGCTAAATTGACCGCTTACCGTCTTGAGAAGGAAGACCGTCAATGACACGTCTCGAGGAAATATCTCTCGTGGCAAGGTGTGTAGGTTTTGACGACCGACGCGCCTTTGCCCGACTGGTTGACGAATACCATCAGCCCCTGCTGAGGTTTCTCACCGGGATGTGCGGCGATGAAATCCTTGCCGCAGACCTGGCCCAGGAAACGTTCATCAAGGCATGGCGAGGGCTAAAGTCATGGATGGGGAGCGGACGCTTCTCTACATGGCTGTTTGCCATCGGACTCAATGAGTTCCGAAGCCACGCCCGAGCCTCCCATACGGAAGTTTCCACGGAAGAGATACCCGAAGCCGGCGCTGAACCGCTCCGTGGCATCGATGCACGGATGGACCTGAACGTAGCCCTGCGCTATCTCAGCGAAACACAGCGAGCGGTAGTGTTGTTATTCTACTACCGCGACCTGCCCATCAAAAAGATAGCAGCCATAACTAATATGCCTGAAAACACCGTCAAAAGCCATCTGCAACGGGCAAGGACGGTATTAAAACAGATACTCCAACATCCATAAGATCTATGAAACACCACGATAATACAGACGCCCGACTGCGTGACCTCTTTAAATCAAATCTCGCAGAAGGTCCACAAGACCCGGATTTCACCCGAAAAGTGATGAACCGTCTACCCGACCGCAAACCGGTAGGATGGATACGGAAACTGATGACGGTGGTCTACATCATATCTGCCATCATAGCCACGACCCTGTTTGTCCACATCACAAAAGGCATCAACATGGAAAATCTTTGTGACCCCATGGTGCTCCTCACCTATTTCGGCATGCTCGCCACCTTCTTCACCACCATAGCTCTCTCACGCTCCCGGGCGTGAGAGGCTGGCACTCATGGCAGAGGATCGGTGGCAGCACCGCACTCCACGCCTTTGCGCACACGCCCCTTGACCCCAACAGCCCATGGCAGATACCGCCTCAGCAATATGTCGGCCACCGGCAATATCACCACACATGACACAACCATCGCCCATTGGAGCGGCAAACCTAATATTTTCGGTCCTTCCTCGTGGTATAAGAAACTTAACGTTATTATAATACTCCAGTGAGCACTATAATACGTCATTGAGTTACGGCCTATGTATCCCAGATTACAAATCTTAAAGAATTTGGCAGGACACATCCGTATAATATTATTCCATGTAATTATACCCGCAATACATAATGGCAGAGAACATGCCCAGCTCAATTCTGAAGAAATGCTTCCTGCATATGCAAAATTAATAATAGGGGGAAACAAAATGACTGCAATAACATATACAATAGAGCTGAGACAAAATAAACTTTTAGAATACTGCTTATATCGCAGCTCTGCACCTAAAGCATAAAATGCCATGGCGACACAACTCTGTGCAATACCAAGCATAAAATACTTGTGCGTAACATCCACATATACAAGATGATAACAATACGCAACACCAAAACCTATCAATGATATGATATCACTACTGTCCACTAAAAATGGACGGGATTAAAAATTAAATAGGGATATTCAGTTAAAGGCCCGC
>Gatling_p1__coassemble_3943_pt1 | contig 4026 bp, 3 predicted proteins | sample Gatling_p1__metabat2_low_PE_016 | metagenome-assembled genome bin Gatling_p1 | reverse complement strand
CCAGCCCTAATTTTTCAACCGCTCAAAAAAACTTTAGCGGACAGTAATAATATACTATTGTGAACGAACTTGAACTTTATTATACGGATTATTGGCTCGGCTATAATGGCGAAGACGAGCTGAAAGGTCTGACACCTTTTGGCTTTAAGGGTAATGAACGACCTCTAAATATCTTCATTTTTGATAAGACGCAACTTGATTGGGCCTTGGATTTCGCTCATGCCTGCGGAGAGCCGATTCGTACCATAAATAGTAGACACTCATCATACGGCTTAAAACATTTGGCAGAACGACGTGCTAAAAAACTTTCAAATGACGAAGTTAACTATATCACGAACGGTGCATTAATTCTTGCGATGATTGACGCTGGTTTTCGATTTGTCAGAGATGACGATAGCCCAAATGTTTATTTTAATGTTTCTGAACGGGCCTTGAAGAAATTATACAAGACATGGTATAGTTTTTGAATATGCTTAGCATATGAATTGGAGTACAGCGGCCAGTAACGTTACGTCCCTTATTTTACCAAACGTCAAAATATCTTACCTAAATGACGGCGATTAACAATTTCAATATTCATTATCTATTTTCAGATGATGGTCATTTCATGGACGCATTTATTTTTAATAAGTGCGAATACCAGATATTAGGCATTATTCAAGAAGCGAGGAAATTAGTTGGCACTGATATTGAGGTGAGCGTTCAGCCGCTATCAGAGGGTAGTTTATGGAGTCGTTTGAAATTTACCACAAAAGACAGTAAAGAAATTAAACTGCAATGGGTTATAGCATTAGTTATTGCGCTTTCTGTCAATCCACTATCCACTGCGTTCGATAATATTGTAAATTAGGCTTTTGAATACATCAAAGATGGTTCATATATCCACAACCTAAAGAAAGAAAAAGAACGCCTTGAATTAGAAAAAGAGATAAGGGATTTACGGGAAGATTCTTTAAGACACGCAACCACGGACTCTCAAAATAAGATTAAGAGAAAGGTATCTAACTTCTATTCAGAAGCTAAAAAAGACCTTCGTATCTCAAGCATTGGATTCTGTTCGTCAGTTGGGAATCCTTTATCCGCTCCAGTTGTCATCAATAGAGATTCTTTCGATAATTTTATTGTAACCGATACTATGGATGATGAGCAAAGCAAATCTAATGTAAGAATTGATATTGTCGCTCCTGTCCTTAGAAAGCGGAAAATTAAATGGCAAGGTATTTATAATTCCCAACAGATTCCTTTCAGATTGTGCGATGCAGACTTTAAGAACTCTGTCTTAAACGGAGAGATTGATTTTACAGGAGGCACCTATATTATTTGCGATCTGATAGTTCATACCTCGGTTGATAAAGAAGGCGAGACCAAAATTAGTGGCTATGATGTTGTAGAGGTACACTCTTGCGGCAAAGATGATAATCCTCCTGAAATAACAAAAGCTGAAAGGAATCGTGAACAAAAAAGGAAGGCACAATCCTCTATGCCTTCGTTATTCGATTTCGATAATGAACCAAATGTTACCTAACATTTTACGCCCTTAACTTATAAACCAAAGAAAATCCCAAAGAAACCAAAGAACTTCCCAAAGAAATTATTGACGCAATCAATAATCGCGATTTGACGGAAGTTCAATGCAATTTGCTGTCTCTGATTATAGCAATGCCCTCTATAACCTTGTCCAAGATGGCGGAAGAATTGAATCTGACCATAGATCAGGTGCGGACTTTGAGAAAGAAAATGGAAAATAAAGGTGTATTTCTTTGCCGTATAGGAGCCACAAAGAAAGGTTCCTGGGAAATAAAATTTGAATGACTATGAATATTGAACGACAAATAGATAATCGACCGAATGGGGAAGTGCGTTTTTTGATTGCCTCAGTCATAACCTAAAGTCAGCTTCCCCGGTCAGACAGGTTTTTCAGTTACCAACATCAAGTATGCAAAACGATAGTATGAGTTTTATAATCAGGATGTTGTAATTCGTCAACGAGTCGTTGACGAATTTGATATGCCTGCGGATTTCGGATTGATTTCCTGAAGGCACCATTAGAAATATTCACTCGTAGCAAATCCGTTAGCGAAGCTTATTTCTTTATAGAGGAAACCATACGGAATAGTTGGAGCATGGCTGAACTTCGCCCCGAGATATATGATAGGTCAGCTACTCGGGGTTGCCGAGTATCAGCTTAAAGAGTTCATCTCCGAAAAGGCTGCCAAATTACTCCCCTCTGAGGCTGAATTGCAGAGTATTGTTGATACATATGACGATGAGACATATGTCTGAGGGGGATATACATTTGTGGTGTCAGGGTCGGGAGGCTTTGAGGTCGCGGCGCGTTTTGAAGAAGATTTGGCCGGAGTTGATGGTGTTTTGCCACACTATGTAGGCTGCCGGGGCTACGGAGGTGATGGGGTTGAAGAAGGTCATGGCCATCCACACGGCCAGGACGGTGTTTTTCTGCCCGAGGCTCTGTGCGCCGGCTATGCGGTCGCCGCAACGTGCCCCGATGCGCCGTCCGACCATAAACTGTGCTATGCACGCCACTCCGGCTATGAGAGCAAGTGCTACCATCTCGCCGATTTTCGATGCAGGGGCGGTCACGACGTATGAAACGGCGCGTCCCACTACGATAAACAGCGCGACGGCCCAGATGTAGAACGATAGTGACTGGTGTGTGGCAATGGTGCGGTGAATGCGCGGAGCTTTCCACATCAGCAGAAATGCACCTGGCAGCGGCAATATAATCAGCGGAACTACCTTGTAGGCAATCTGCAACATCGCATCAAACATGTCGATGTCGCGCCCACCGGCGGCATCCATCTGCGCAAACAACACCGGGGCCAGCAACGCCACGCTGATATTGCTGATGATGGAATACGTAGCCACTTTGGAGATGCTTCCTCCGAGCATGTTGGTCACTACCGGCGCGGAGGTGGCGGTAGGGCAGAACACGCATATGAACGCTCCTAAAGCGAAGTCGCCCCCGATGGGAAGCAGAGCGAAATAGAGGGCAAGCGATCCGGCCAACTGCACCGCGAGCAGCAGCCATGAAAACCGTGTGACGCGAAATTCTCCCGGCCTTACCTTGCAGAATGTAATAAGCAGCATGATGAAGATTAGGTAGGGGGCGAGGAATGTGATGTACCCGATATATTCGTGGAGTAGCCATCCTGCCAGCATCGCTATGGGCATGATCCACGGCTTGATGCGCTGGAGCGTTGTGTGTGCTGTCATTTGTAATGTTGGAAACCTTATAAATCCGGGCACAAAATTACTGCAAATTAACGCGCAGTCAAAGCATGAGTGCAAAATAATTGCCGTGGCTGCCCCGGCCACGATGCGCCCGGCAGCAGCCAAAGTCACATTTATTTGGCGGTGCTGTCAACTTTTTCGTATATTTGTGTATCCAACTTACTTATTATATTTATAACCATGAACAAGAGACAACTAAAAAAACAGATCCACGGTCTGTGTGGCGGACTCGCCTGTGACTGCGTGGTAGCTACTATGGATATGCCCTGTGATGTCAAAGACAAGACCACCGATCTGGTGGTGCGCGTTGCCCATGCCCAGGCTTCGGCTCTCAGCAAGGTCAGCGTGTCGTTTGACAAGTCTCCCCGTGACTTCGCCAACCGTCACGAATACAATGTAGAGCGTCGCAAATACTTCAAGAAGGCTCTCGGTGCACTCTCAAGCGAGCTCAACAACGAGATTATCTCTATAGTCAACGAAATCAACGAGATGCTCACTCCCGAGCAGAAGGAGGCCAATAAAGCCAAAGCTGCCGCCAAGTAAATGGCATCATAGAAAATACGCCAAAGTGTCGCATGGGCCATGCTCGCTGCGATGCCGCTAACTTAAGCAGTCATTAGTGCTTGAATGGCGTTGATATGTAGTAGGGACATGCCATGGCATGTCACCTGAAGCCATGCAAATGAGGAGTGTTGCGTCAGCAGACATGCTAATGATGGGTGTTGCGTCAGCAGACATGCCATGGCATGTCCCAATGCTGTTTAATTAAGCAAG
>Gatling_p1__coassemble_2902_pt1 | contig 5444 bp, 4 predicted proteins | sample Gatling_p1__metabat2_low_PE_016 | metagenome-assembled genome bin Gatling_p1 | reverse complement strand
GAGGACCTGTTGCAAAACCCGGATTCAGCACCGCTAAATCGTAGGGATGCACCCCGGTGCATCCGCCGAACATCAAACACACCCTACATCCTTAATAATGGCTCAATACATAGTATCCGCCCGTAAATACCGGCCATCCACATTTGCAAGCGTGGTGGGGCAGAAAGCCCTCGCGACGACGCTCAAAAACGCCGTCAAAACCCAGAGGCTCGCCCACAGCTACCTGTTTTGCGGACCCCGAGGCGTAGGCAAGACATCCTGCGCACGTATCTTTGCCAAAACCATCAATTGCGAGCATCCCACTGCCGACGGCGAGGCATGCAACGAGTGCGCATCGTGCCGTGCTTTCAACGAAGGCACTTCGATGAACATCATGGAGCTTGACGCCGCCAGCAACAACGGCGTCGACGCCATGCGTGACCTCGTGGACATGACGCGCAATCCGCCCTCCATGGGTCGCTACCGCGTATTCATCATCGACGAGGTGCACATGCTCTCCTCCGCTGCGTTCAATGCATTCCTCAAGACTCTGGAGGAGCCCCCAAGCTATGTGATATTCATACTCGCCACCACCGAGAAGCAGAAAATCATACCCACGATACTCTCGCGGTGCCAGATCTACGACTTCTCGCGCATCACCATACAGGACATGATAGACCACCTGTCATATGTGGCGACTCAGGAGGGGATGACCGCGGAACCTACCGCACTCAACGTCATAGCGCGCCAGGCCGACGGAGCCATGCGCGACGCCCTGTCGATATTCGACCAGGTGGCGGCACGCTCCATGGGCAACATCACCTACGCATCGACCATCGAGAGCCTCAATGTGCTTGACAACAGCTACTACTCGCGGCTGCTTGAGGCATTTCTGGCCGGTGACGTGCTCCGCTCTTGGGAGATTTACAAGGAAATCCGCGACAAGGGATTTGACTCCCATTTCTTCATCAACGGGTTGTCATCATATTTCCGTGACCTGATGGTGGCGCAGTCGCCCGACACGCTCTATATGATAGAGGCCGGCGACGATGTGCGACGTCAGCTCGCCGGGGAGGCTGCGAAATGTTCGCCGCAGATGATTTATCGTGCCATGAGCCTCCTCAACGATGCCGACCTCAACTACCGCAACGCTGCCAACAAGCAGTTTCTCACCGAGCTTACACTGGCGAAAATATGCCAACTATCAAGCCCCTCCCCAAGTGAAGACAGCCAAGGAGAGGGGCAGCAGTTACGCCCGATAGCTGTCACCAACGCACCGTCAGCCAAAGCCGACACACCTCAGAATCCCCCGGCGCCCTCTCCTACTCCCTCTCCGGCAGCTGCCCGACCGGCTACTCCGACCCCCAAACCGACTCCGATTCCGACGCCCACCCCTGCACCGGCGCAGCCACGTCCCGTGACCCCTCGCCCCACAAGCATCATCGGAGGCATAGGTGCACCGCGCATCAATCAGCGACCAACTGCCCAGAAGCCACAGACGGCTCAGACCCAAGCATCAGCCTCCCACCGCTCAGCGGCCTATGACGACACCGCTTTCGCAGCAGCATGGGACAGATACATGGCCGAGCACCCATCGGAGACCATTCTCGTCCACACCATGAGGTCATGCAGACCACAGCGCGTCGAGGGCGACCGCTGGACCGTCACTGTAGAAAACGCCGCCCAGCTCGACAAAATGACTCTCGCGCTCCCGACGCTGCTGGCGGCTCTGCGCAATGCCGTCAGCAACGATAACGTGACTTTAGACCTGTCGGTCAACGAGGGCGAGCCGTCGCCCGAGGCCTGGAACGAGCGCGAGATTCTCGACCACATGATCGAGCATATCCCCGACATGCGCAATTTCCTCACCGAATTCCGACTGACTGTGAGATAAAAAACGGCAAATGCACCACAGCAGTTTGTAACTAATTCGTAACTTTGCAAAATGCCCCTCTCAACGACTCGCATATTATCTCTGATTCCGGCAATCATGGCATGCCTCTGCATGGGGGCATGCGCGGGATGCTCTGCCCAACGGCAGTCCGAAGCCGACAGTGCGCCGGTCAGCTCCCGGCATCAGGCGGTTGCCGCCGACATCCCGTCATTTAACGCCGACTCGGCTTATGCCTATGTAAGCCGTCAAGTGGAGATGGGTCCGCGTGTCAACAATACCCCTTCACACCGCAGCTGCGAGCAGTGGCTCGTAAGCTCCCTACGCAAATTCGGGGCCGACACGGTCATTGAGCAGCGTGCAGTGGTCAGCGACCATGCCGGACGCGCTCTTGACATCAACAACATCATAGCCCGGTTCAACCTCTCGGCCACCAAGCGGATACTGCTGCTGGCCCACTATGACACCCGTCCGGCGGCCGACCAGGACCCCGACCCTGCCAACCGTGACAAACCTGTCCCCGGGGCCAATGACGGAGCAAGCGGCGTAGGTGTGCTGATGGAGGTGGCAAGGCAGCTCGGCATGCAGATGCCACAGATAGGCGTGGACATCCTGATGACCGACGCTGAGGACTGCGGCACTGACGAAGGCCCCGACTCCGAACTGACATGGGCTCTCGGCACACAATATTTCATGGACCATCTGCCATACGCATCATACGCCGACATGCCGGCCTACGCCATACTCCTCGACATGGTGGGAGGCTCGGGAGCGACGTTCAAACGCGAGTATTTCTCGCAGCGTTACGCGCCCGAAATCAATGCCAAGGTATGGAATGCGGCACGTGATGCCGGACTGTCAGCCCGATTCCAGAGCGGACAGGGACCCGGCGTAGTGGATGACCATGTGTTTGTCAACCGCGGAGGCATCCCGGCCATTGACATCATAGAGTGCGAAAACGCCCAGACAGGATCGTTCCCCCCGTATTGGCACACCCTCGCCGATGACATGCCGGTCATCGACCGCTCCACACTCGGAGACGTAGGCACGGTGCTTATGCGTATAATATATACCGAAACCGTCCCGGCTGACACAGACAAGCCGTGACACATATCACATGACTATGGATATAAACAAGAGACAAGACGAGATAATCGAAGAATTCAGCGACTTCGACGACTGGATGGACCGATACAGCCTCCTCATAGACCTCGGCAACCAGCTCGAGCCTATGGACGAGAAGCTCAAGACTCCCGACCGCCTCATAGAGGGCTGCCAGAGCCGCGTGTGGCTCGATGCCACAATGGACGACTCGGGCCACATCCATTTCAAGGCCGACAGTGACGCCATGATAGTCAAAGGCATAATAGCCCTGCTGACACAAGTGCTCCAGGGAGCTACCCCCGACGAGATTCTTGACAATCCACTCTATTTCATCGACAAGATAGGGCTGTCACAGCATCTCAGCCCCACACGCTCCAACGGACTGCTCTCCATGGTCAAGCAAATCAAGATGTATGCCATAGCATTCAAGGCCAAGCAAGACCAGCAAAAGGCTCATTGAGACATCAAACCTTAACTTCATAAAACCATAAGAAAAATCTGCTATGTTTAAAAACCAGCCCCCGGGACTAATCCCTGCCGCCCTCAGCAACATGGGCGAGCGTTTTGGATACTACATCATGAACGCGGTGCTCGTGTTGTTTCTATGCTCGAAATTCGGACTTCCCGAGGAGCAGAGCACACTGATCTACTCGTTTTTCTACGCCGGCATCTATGTGCTCAGCCTCGTCGGCGGCATCATCGCCGACCGCACCCAGAATTACAAGGGCACCATCATCTCGGGCCTCGTGGTGATGACGTTCGGCTACGTAGCGCTCGCCGTGCCCATCCTCGCCACTCCGGCCAACCATACATGGCTGCTCACGCTCACCTGCGTGGCCCTGTTCCTGATAGCGTTCGGCAACGGCCTGTTCAAAGGCAACCTCCAGGCTATCGTAGGCCAGCTCTATGACAATCCGAAATATGCCGCGCAGCGTGACTCCGGATTCCAGATATTCTACGTGTTTATCAACATCGGCGGTCTCATCGCCCCGTTTGTGGCTCCCATGCTCCGCAGCTGGTGGCTCGGGGTGCACAATCTCAAATACAACGCCGACCTGCCGGCTCTCTGCCACCAGTATCTGAGCGTCACCGACCCGATGTCCGACGAGAACATGAACAACCTCTACACCCTCATCACCGACAACATCGGCAGCCAGGCAGCTGACGTACAGGCATTCTGCACGCAGTATCTTGAGGTGTTCAACACCGGCATCCACTACTCGTTCATTGCATCGGTAGCGGCAATGCTCATCTCTCTCTTCATATTCATCGCCACAAAGAAGGGCCTCCCCTCTCCTGCCCGTAAAGCCAAAACCGAGACCGTCAGCTACACAGCTGAAGAGCGCCGCGCCATGGCCAAGGAAATCAAGCAGCGCATGTATGCCCTCTTTGCAGTGCTCGGCATAGTGATTTTCTTCTGGTTCTCATTCCACCAGAACGGCACATCGCTCTCGCTTTTCGCTCGTGACTTCGTCAACACCGACACCATAGCACCCGAAATATGGCAAGCCGTGAATCCCTTCTTCGTCATAGTGCTCACCCCGGTTATCATGTGGCTTTTCGCCTCGCTCTCGCGCCGCGGACGTGAGATTTCCACACCGCGCAAGATAGCCATAGGCATGGGATTGGCCGGCGTAGCCTACCTGTTCCTCGCCGTGTTCTCCTATATCGAGGGTTATCCCTCGGCCTCGGAGTTCAGCACCTATGCACCGGCAGTCAAGGACGGTCTCCGCACAGGCCCCTGGGTACTCATCCTCCTCTACTTCTTCCTGACGGTGGCCGAGCTGTTCATCTCTCCGCTCGGACTGTCATTTGTCAGCAAGGTCGCACCCAAACACATGCAGGGTCTCTGCCAGGGTCTGTGGCTCGGTGCCACAGCCGTCGGCAACCTGCTCCTGTGGATAGGCCCGCTGATGTACAACAAGTGGCCCATTTGGGAAGCATGGGGCGTATTCTTCGCCGTCTGCATCGTCTCGATGGGTGTGATGTTCGGCATGGTTTCGTGGCTTGAACGTGTCACAGACGAAAAAGCATGATTTTTTGAAAAAAAAATTGCATTTTTCGTGAACCTTTCCGAAACACACTTGTTATATCTATAGAAGTGAAGTCCGCGGAACCACCACATACCGCGGGCTCGTCCTGATTTAGATATTTTCCCCAATTCAATACAATCTCGGTGGCCGGAGGCTGTGAAGCTCCCGGCCACTTCCTTTTCCCACCCCCCACAACCAAAGCCCGAGCCCATGGTAGAGCCACCTCGCCACCATGAATCCACCCCTCCGGGACTATCCCTGACAGTCAACCAAAATCAGGGAAACAAGTCGTTAATGCTTGAATGGCGCTCGTATGTAGTAGGGACATGCCATGGCATGTCTGCTGACGTACCCCCATTTGCATGGCTTTTGGCGACATGCCATGGCATGTCCCTACTGCGATAGTCCCCTATTATAGTGTCTACCAAGAAGTTATG
>Gatling_p1__coassemble_2394_pt1 | contig 6642 bp, 7 predicted proteins | sample Gatling_p1__metabat2_low_PE_016 | metagenome-assembled genome bin Gatling_p1 | reverse complement strand
CGGCCTTGAGCTGTCGGACGCTTCCGTCGATAGAGGTTTCGCCTGATGTGCAGAATGTTATGATTTTTTTGTCCGACAGGTCGTTAGATTCTATGAAACATCAGATAGAGGGTCGATTGTGATTCCCTCATTTTCTCCGTTGCATACCAGCTGACCTTGGTCATGGGTGGAGGATAAAGTCGCCTCGGAGGGGGTCGAAGGTGATATTGCGGTCGGGGAAGAGGCGTTGCATCGCGCCGGAAGCTGTAAGTTCAGCGGAAGTGCCGCTCAGCACCTCTGATTCGGCATCTTCGTGGCTTGATGGCACCACAAGCCACAGCTCATCTGCCACGGGTATTACAGACGACACATCGTGTATCGACATCATCACCGATTTGTTCTGGCTGTGACTTATGTCGCGCAACAGCATCAGCAGCTCCAGACGGTTTGCCACATCAAGAAACGCCGTAGGCTCGTCAAGGATGATTACCGGGGTCTGCTGCGCTATAGCTTTGGCAATCATCACCTTCTGACGTTCGCCGTCGCTCAGTGTGGCCACATGGCGCGAGCCGAGATGACCCACACCGACCATCTCCATCGCTTCAGATACTATCGCCTTGTCACGTGCAGAAAGGCGTCCGAAAAACCCGGTATAAGGCTGGCGACCCAGCCTGACCAATTCTTCGACAGTGAACGCTCCGGCACCCGAGGCATGTCCTGTCACGATGGTCAGCAGACGTGCCAGTTGTGACGGCCGGCACTTCGATATATCCAGTCCATCCACCGTCACCCTGCCATCCAGCGGAGGCTGCAATGCCGACATCGTGCGTAGCAGGGTGCTTTTCCCCCTTCCGTTCGCCCCCAACAAGGCCGTGACCTTCCCCGGCGCAAGACCGAGGTCAAGATGTGACATAAGCATCCTTGTCCCGTCGGCCGATCTGTAACCTACAGTAAGATTCTCAAGATTCATCATCGCAGGTAGAAGATTTTATTGCGGTTGACAATGATGTAAATTATTATAGGTGCACCAATGACCGGAGTGATGGCATTGATGGGTATGATACTACTCTGCGGCATGACGCTTATTAGCTGGCACAACAGCATTATCGCGCTCCCACACAATGCAGTGCCACCGACAATCCATATATGCGAAGATGTGCGCAGAAGCAGTCGGGCTATATGAGGCACGATAAGCCCGACAAATCCTATCGGACCGCAGAAAGCCGTCACTACAGCCGTCAATGCTCCCGACAGCAGCAACAGACCATTGCGCGTGCGGCTGACATTGACACCGAGATTCCTTGCATAGTTCTCGCCGAGCAGCATCGCGTCAAGCGGCTTGACGTACATAAACGAAACGATGATGCCTACTACACACAGCGGAGCCATGACCCCCAGACGCTCCAATGTCATCCCTCCGAAGCTGCCCATTCCCCAGATAACGAAAGAGTGAACACCCTCTTGAGTGGCAAAAAAATTGAGGAGCGATATGAGCGACGATGCCAGATAGCCGATGATGATACCCACTATCAGCAACATGGCTGTAGACTTGACTATCCTGGAAAAGCCAAGCAGCAACAGCAATATGACCCCGGCACCGAGAAAAGCCCCTATGATGGAGGCCGTAGCCACTCCCAACTGCCCCATCACCGCACCGCCTAAAGCCAGCATCACGATGGCCACACCAAGACTTGCACCTGTAGACACGCCGAGGATAGACGGGCCGGCAAGCGGATTGTTAAATGTGGTCTGCATCTGCAAGCCGGCCAAGGAGAGAGCCATTCCGGCAAGCATGGCCGTGGTGGCAGAAGGCAACCGTGACATCAGTATGATGGTGCGCCATGTCGCCTCGGAGGCATCGCTGCTCTGGCCCGACAGTATCGCCACGACCCTGCCACAGGGAATATCAACCGAGCCAAACAGCATGCACGCAAGCCACAGCACGACCGTAAGCACTCCCAGTGCAATCATCAGCACCGCACGGTATCTGTCAGAAATAGTCCTTTCAACCTCCATGAGTATATCTCACTCCATCTTATGGAAATAATTCAACGTAAGGCCGTCAGCCGCTTCAGGATGGAATATCACCACATAATCGTTAAGCAACCGCTCCGGATGAAACGGAAACTCATCAAACAGTGGAGTCACCGACGTGTCACACGTATATACATTGCCTGTCTGGAACGCCTTAAACCGCTCATTAGGGCGGTAATCGGCAGCAAGAGTCACCCTGGTCATCTGATAACCGTAAGAGGTGGCAATCCAATAGTCCGCATCAGAAGCGCGGTCATACACACGCGAGAAATCCATGTCAAGAGAGCCGGCCGATGTATCGTCAGCCCATGGATATGACGCACCGGCATCCTGGAGCATGCGCACCTTGTAGCTTCTGCCTCCGGGGACATTCCACACGCCGTTAATCAGGGTTTCGGTCAGAACTTTAGGACGCGACGCCACATCCACCACACGCCCTTTCATGTCATTGTAGGCCGCAGAAACTGCCTGATAAATGCTGTCGGCCACATTATATCGGCCATAAAGGAGACCTATGAGCTTTATCCACTCAGCCCTGCCCAATGGAGTGGTCTCCATATAGTCAGCCATCTCTATGATGGGGATATTGAGCTGCCCGACAGCACCGTAACCTGCATTTTGAAAAGGCGAGGCCAGTATGGCATCAGGCGAAGCCGCCACGACCTTCTCAACCACAGGAGCCATAGTGCTCCCTACATCAGTGATGCGGCCCTCAGCCACCCCGTTTCTGACATAAGGATTATTGATATACTCCGCGTCTGCCACAGCTGTTATCGCCTTGGCTGCGCCTATCTCATCAATAACACCTGCATATACCGCAGAGTATACAAGACTCTTAGCCAACGGTATCTCCACTTTGGTCGTTCCGGCTATGCGTGGCACCTCCTCGCCCCGGGGCACTAACTGATAGCTGTGGAGAATCCTGGTCGTATCCCACGGATCAGTGATTCTGACCAGATAGTAACCGCCGTTATCGGTGATGCTCAACAATTTCGCCGTATCGGTCAGAGGCGTGCCGTAGCCATCGGCAACGGCAGCATCCTTGCGACTGCATGCCGCCAGCGACAGCAACAACATACATATAGTGACAGACCTGTATAATATGTGGAATCCGTATTGCATATCCTTAACTGTTTTTCCAATTTACAGGGTGCAAATCTACTAATTAATCATCGCATAAATATGAACATGACACCATATTACTATGTTTTTAACATAAATAATCCACTTAATACGACACTCTATCATGTATAATCTGATACTCATACGTCACGGACAAAGTGCCTGGAATCTTGAAAACCGATTCACCGGATGGACAGACGTAGATCTAACAGACCGAGGCCGTCAGGAAGCCACAGAAGCCGGTCAGAAGATAGCCAAGGCTGGTCTTGAACCCCGTTACTGCTTCACGTCATATCAGAAACGCGCCATACACACCCTGCAGCTCGCTCTTGACGCCATGGACCGTGTATGGCTCCCCGTAGTCAAAGACTGGCATCTCAACGAACGCCATTACGGAGCCTTGCAAGGACTCAACAAAGCCGATACTGCCGCAAAATACGGTGACGAGCAGGTGCATATATGGCGACGCTCATATGACATCGCACCCCCGGCTCTCACCCCCGACGATGACCGCTACCCCGGACACGACCCACGGTATGCCACCCTGTCAGCCGAGGAGCTTCCACTGACCGAGTCGCTCGCCATGACCATAGACCGTGTGCGTCCATGCTGGGAAGAGCTGATAATCCCGGCTCTGCGTCTCTATCATACAGTCATAGTGGCCGCCCACGGCAACAGTCTCCGCGCCCTGGTGATGATGCTCAAGAAACTCACCCCCGAGGAGATAGTAAAAGAGGAAATCCCCACAGGCACTCCGCGACTTTTCACCCTCGATGACCGTCTCGTCCCCCTCTCCGACACCTACCTCTGATTTTTGACGGCATCCATGACTGATTTATGAAGTGTCATAGCATATTTTTTTGCCGATTGTGTGAGATTAGGCAGCAAAAAACGTTAACTTTGCTAAAGCATTACGAATAACCCATCCTACACAATAAAAACACAATGGCAAACTGGTTTGAAACCAAGGTGCGCTATGACAAGGTCATGGAAAACGGCGCACAGAAGAAAGTAACCGATACATTTCTCGTTGACGCGATAAACTTCACTGAGGCAGAGAGCCGCATCACGGAAGAAGTGTGCCACATGGCCTCTGAATTTTCCATCTCGGCAGTGAAACGCACCAAAATCGCCGAAATCTTCTTTGACGATGTGGATGACACCGCCGACAAGTGGTATCTCGTCAAGGTAGGTTTCATCACCATCGACGAAAAAAGCGCCGTGGAGAAGAAATCATACTCCCTCATACTCGTTCAGGCCGGCAGTTTCAAGGATGCCTTTGACAAATTTACCGAAGGCATGAAAGGCACCATGGCCGACTACGAGATAGCATCGATTACCGAGACCCCGATTCTGGACGTCTACAAGATGAAAGTCACCATCGGGGGCGACAAAGCCGACTGATATGGGCATCGCTGAAAACATATCAGCCATACGAGCCACACTGCTTGACGGTGTAAGCCTGATTGCCGTGTCAAAATTCCACCCGGCCGAAGCCGTGATGGAAGCCTATGCCGCAGGCCAACGGGATTTTGGCGAAAGCCGCGTGCAAGAGCTGTCAGCCAAAGCCCCTGCGCTGCCCGATGACATACACTGGCATTTCATCGGCCACCTGCAGACCAACAAGGTGCGCCAGCTCATACCGCATGTCGACACCATACAGAGCGTCGACTCAGTGCGTCTGCTCCGACTGATTGACAGCGAGGCCGCACGCATAGGCCGCACTGTCAATGTCATGATGCAGGTGCATGTGGCCCGTGAAGAAACCAAATTCGGGTTCGCCCCGGAGGAACTTCTTGACGCACTCACCCCCGAGCTGCTGGACCAGCTGCACAATGTCACCATCACCGGCATAATGGGCATGGCTTCCAATACCGATGACACCGACAGAGTCGAAGCCGATTTTGAGGCTCTCGCCGCAGTGTGGCGACGGCTCAAGCAAGGAGTCATGGCCAGCAGCGATGATTTCAGCCAGCTCAGCATGGGCATGAGCCATGACTATCATCTCGCCATGAGCCACGGAGCCACCATGGTGCGCATCGGCACAGACATATTCGGCGAAAGGCAATACTGACAAAACATCAAATCATCACAGAAACAAATCACTTAACACCTTAAAATCCGATATTAGACTATGAAACAGCAATCTGCAACATCATCGCAGAGCAATGTCATCGCGATAATCACGATGTGCTTCCTCTTTGCGATGATTGCTTTTGTGACCAACCTCGCAGCCCCCGTAGGCACCATATGGGCCTACCAGTATGACTGGGCAGGCATGCTCGGAAACCTTGCCAACTTCCTCGCCTATCTGTTCATGGGCATCCCGGCCGGCATGATGCTCTCGCGCATCGGCTATAAGAAGACAGCCCTTGTGGCTCTCGCCATCGGTTTCGTGGGCGTAGCATGCCAGTATGCCTCCAGCATGGTTGGGGGCGGCCAGGGCATCGGAGCCATGACCGTATATCTCATCGGTGCTTTCATATCGGGTTTCTGCGTATGTATCCTCAATACCGTGGTCAACCCTATGCTCAATCTTATAGGACACGGAGGCAAGCGCGGAAACCAGCTGATACAGATAGGCTCATCATGTAACTCGCTTGCCGGCACTGTGGCTCCGCTGCTCGTCGGCATGCTCGTCGGCCAAGTTACCAAATCGACTTCCATAGCCGATGTCACTCCTCTGCTGCTTATCGCCATGGCCATATTCGTGGTAGCGTTCTTCATCATTGGGTCGCTCAAACTCTACGAACCGCAGACCGCACAACACAGCTCCCACAACGATACCCACAGTCCCTGGAGCTTCCGCCACACCGTGCTTGGCGTGATAGGCATCTTCTGCTATGTAGGTATGGAAGTGGGCATCCCCGGCGTGCTGATTTTCTATCTGTCTGACCCCGTAGCCTCCGGCATCACACAAAACGGCGTGGCCATCGCCGGCGGAGTCGTAGCCATCTACTGGCTGCTCATGCTTGCCGGACGATTTGCATCATCGTTTATCTCCGGTGCAGTGTCGAGCCGCGTACAGCTTATCACAGTCAGCGCAGTAGGCCTCTGCCTCGTACTGGCAGCCATATTCACCGGCGACAGCGTATCAATCCTCGTACCGGCATGGAGCGTCGAAGAAGGCTTCACCACCGCCAACGTACCTATCGCCGCCCTCTTCTTGGTGCTTTGCGGTCTCTGCACATCAGTGATGTGGGGAGCTATCTTCAATCTCGCAGTTGAAGGTCTCGGCAAATACACAGCCAAAGCCTCGGGCATCTTTATGATGATGGTGGTAGGCGGCGGAGTCATCCCCTTCCTGATGAACCTGCTGGCTAAAGACTGGTCATACATGGGAAGCTACTGGATTGTAGTAGCCATACTGATCTACCTCCTGTTCTACGCAGTGTCAGGCAGCCGAAACGTCAACACCGACATCCCTGTAGAGGACGAAGCGACAGCTCCCGACCCGCGCGACCTCTGATCATACTGACGTATATCTCCCATCATAAAAACAGACCG
>Gatling_p1__coassemble_2255_pt1 | contig 7034 bp, 6 predicted proteins | sample Gatling_p1__metabat2_low_PE_016 | metagenome-assembled genome bin Gatling_p1 | reverse complement strand
GAAATATCTATGACATTGGCAAATAATTAGTTAGCCATTAACTGAATATCCCTAACTTAAGCACCCATCGGAGTAGGGACATGCCATGGCATGTCTGCTGACGCAACACCCCTCTTTTGCAACGCTTTTGGCGACATGCCATGGCATGTCCCTACTACATATGAACACCATCGGCGCATACCTCAGGAGGTATGCGCCGATGCTTATATGCTTGGGTCTATGATGACTTATGCGTTGGGAGTTTCCTCTACGCCGGCAAGTTCGGGGTCTATCATGATGCGGCCACAGTACTCGCAGACGATGATTTTCTTGTGGAGCTTGATTTCCATCTGCTTCTGCGGCGGTATGCGGTTGAAACAGCCACCACAGGCATTACGCTGGATATAAACCACACCGAGGCCATTGCGAGCGTTCTTGCGGATGCGCTTGAAAGCAGTCAGTGTACGGGGGTCGATTTCAGGCTCTATCGCCTTGGCCTGCTCGCGGAGGTTTTCTTCATCCTGCTTGGTCTCGTTGACGATTTCCTCGAGCTCCTTGCGTTTCTCAGAGAGCACGTGCTCCTGATCAGCGAGCTTCTCCTTGGTCTGCTCTATCTCCGCCATCTTGGCTTCGGTGGCACGTTCGGCCTCATAGATATGCTTCTCGGCAAGTTCGATTTCAAGAGTCTGGAACTCGACCTCCTTGGTCAGCAGGTCAAACTCACGGTTGTTCTTGACATCGTTGAGCTGCTCCTTGTATTTTGCAATCTTGCTCTGTGATTCGCTGATTTTAGCCTTCTCGTTGAGAACTTTCTGCTTGAGATCAGCTATGTCACGCTCGTAGTTTTCGATACGTGTGTGGAGACCGGCCACATTGTCCTCAAGGTCCCGCACCTCCAGGGGGAGCTCTCCGCGCACTGTGCGGATGCGGTCAATCTGTGACAGGAGGGTCTGAAGTTTGTAAAGTGACTTAAGACGCTCCTCTACGGTACGTGTCTGGTCAGCTTTGTTGCTATCGTTAGCCATAATGCTTCGTTAGAGATATGTTATGGGATTGGATTCCTGTTGGGATAATTTAGCCACAAAGTTAGGAAAATTTTGGCTAATTATGCGATATAATATTGATTTAGTGCATTGTTCGCTCTCAAAATGCCCTATGTCTACGAGCTGAATCCTGGATGCGTAGTCTACAAACCTATGATATGATATGTCAGAGGTCAGCATGAGGTCAGCTCCCACGGCCAACACCGTCTCTATCAGCGAGGAACCGGAGCCGCCGCAGAGAGCCACACGGCGTATCTGCGAGGATGCACACGGAGCTTTACACGGGTCGCTCACCCTGACGGACGGCGAGCCGAACACCTCCTTGACCTTCGCAACGAATCCGCGCAAGTCAAGCATCGACGACAGGGATACCTCCCCTATCGCCCCGGCGCCGCTGTCGTCATCAAGAGGACGCACATCGGTCAGCGAGAGCATACGCGCCATCTCCAATGACACGCCCCATGGACCCGGAGCATTGTCAAGTGCGGTATGCAGCGAATACACTGACACACCGTTGGCTATGGCCGCCATCACAGTCTGCTGCACGAGAGTGTCGCCCGTGATACGCTTGAGTCCATGGAACAGCAGCGGATGATGGCTCACAAGCAGGTTGCAGCCCATCGCCACGGCCTCGGATATACGGTCAGGCACAGGATCGACGCATATCATCGCCCCTGTGCACTCCTCCTCGGGATTACCTACCTGCCAGCCACAGTTGTCATAACCCTCCTGAAGGCACAGCGGAGCTGCACCTTCAAGCACACGGGCTATATCCTTGTTGTAGACAGTCATCGGGCGTCAATATCACTTCTCAGGCTCAACGAGACTGATGTTGAGTTCCTGAAGCTGCGAGTCATCGATGGTCGACGGAGCGTCAATCATCGTGTCACGGCCTGAATTGTTCTTGGGGAACGCTATGACATCACGGATGCTGTCAAGGCCGGCAAGGATTGACACGAAACGGTCAAATCCGAAAGCCAGACCACCATGAGGCGGCGCACCGAACTTGAACGCATCCATCAGGAAGCCGAACTTATAACGGGCTTCGGCCTCATCCAGACCGAGCAGACGGAACATCGTATTCTGCAAATCAGACTCATGGATACGGATTGAACCGCCGCCAAGCTCATTGCCGTTGACCACCATGTCATAGGCTGTGGCACGCACAGAGCCTGTGTCGGAGTCAAGTTTGTCAATGTCCTCGGGGTTGGGAGCCGTGAACGGATGGTGCATGGCGTAGAAACGCTGTGTCTCATCGTCCCACTCAAACAGGGGGAAGTCTACCACCCACAGGCATGAGAATTTCTGCGGATCACGCAGTCCGAGACGCGAACCCATCTCCAGACGCAGTTCATTGAGCTGCTTGCGTGTCTTCATGGTCTGACCGGCGAGTATCAGCATGAGGTCACCGGGCTTAGCTTCGCCACGCTCGAGCCACTTGAGCAACTGCTCGTCAGTGAAGAATTTACCCACGCTGCTCTTGACAGAGCCGTCCTTCTCCAGTTTGACCCACATCATGCCCTTGGCACCCACTTGCGGACGCTTCACAAAGTCAGTCAGCTGGTCAAGCTGCTTGCGCGTGTATTCTGCGCATCCCGGAGCCACGATAGCTCCGACATATTCGGCATCGTCCATGACCGAGAAGCCGCTGCCCTCGGTGAGGTCTTTGAGTTCGACAAACTGCATGCCGAAACGGGTGTCAGGCTTGTCGCTGCCGTAGAGACGCATGGCATCATGCCACGTCATCCTCGGGAACGGCTCGGTGAAGTCTATGTCCTTGACATATTTGAATATATGCTTTACGAGACCCTCAAACATCTGGAGCACGTCTTCCTGGTCCACAAATGACATCTCGCAGTCAATCTGTGTAAATTCAGGCTGACGGTCAGCGCGAAGGTCCTCGTCACGGAAGCACTTCACTATCTGGAAATAACGGTCAAATCCGCTGACCATAAGCAGCTGCTTGAAGGTCTGAGGCGACTGCGGCAGGGCATAGAACTCGCCCGGATTCATGCGCGAAGGCACCACGAAGTCACGCGCACCCTCGGGAGTTGATTTGATGAGCACCGGAGTCTCCACTTCAAGGAATCCCTTGGAGTCGAGATAGCGGCGTATTTCAAAAGCCATGCGGTGGCGCAGCTCAAGATTGCGGCGCACCGCATTACGGCGCAGATCGAGATAGCGGAACTTCATGCGCAGGTCATCACCGCCGTCAGTGTTATCCTCGATGGTAAACGGAGGCACCTCGCTGGGATTCAATATATTGAGCTCGCGTGCTATGATTTCAACATCACCCGTAGGCATATTGGGATTTTTGCTTGTGCGCTCGGCGACATCGCCCTTGATCTGCACCACAAACTCGCGTCCGAGGTGGTTGGCAGCCTCTGTAAGAGCTGCATCGCTCTCCACGTTAAATACTATCTGGGTTATGCCGTAACGGTCACGGAGGTCGACAAACGTCATGCCTCCCATCTTGCGGGTACGCTGCACCCATCCGGCGAGAGTCACGCTCTCACCCACATCAGAGAGGCGAAGCTCTCCGCATGTCCTGGTCCTGTACATGGTCTATATACTGAGGATTATATCGTTAGTTCTGAAAAAATCTTGTTCCCGACGCCCGGTGCGAATCATCACACGTATCCGCGGATGATGCCACGCTTGGAGTTGCGCACAAACATCACTATCTCGTCACGCTCGGCAGTGGCCGGAAGCTCGGCCTCGATGCGTTCCACGGCATCGGTGTTATTTAGCCCCGACAGATAGAGGTAACGGTAGATTTCCTGAATCTCACGGATGACCTCGCTCGAGAAGTTGCGGCGGCGCAGACCTATTGAGTTGATGCCGGCGTAGGCTATGGGCTCACGCGCAGCCTTGACATAGGGAGGAATATCCTTGTTGATGAGCGCGCCGCCCTGTATCATCACATGGGGGCCGATGTGGCAGAACTGATGCACCAGAGCACCGCCGCCTATGATGGCATAATTATCCACCACCACTTCGCCGGCAAGCTGCACGGCATTTGACATGATCACATGGTCACCCACCACACAGTCATGTGCCACATGGCAGTAAGCCATGATGAGGCAGTTTTTACCTACCACGGTCTTGCCTTTGGCAGCCGTGCCACGGTTGACAGTGACACACTCGCGAATGACTGTATTGTCGCCGATTATGGCAGTGGTGTCCTCTCCGCAGAATTTCAGGTCCTGCGGGATTGCCGAAATCACCGCTCCGGGAAATATCGTGACGTTTTTGCCTATACGGGCACCCTCAAGTATGGTGACATTGCTGCCGATGCGTGTGCCTTCGCCAATCTCTACATTCTTGTCGATGGTGACAAACGGCTCGATTACGACGCTGTCGGCTATCTTGGCATCGGGATGCACGTAGGATAACGGTTGTTTCATAGATGTTATTAATGGGTTGTGTCTTTTATGATCGGAATCAGACGTTTAAGGTGTGTGTTTATTTGTTTTTGATAATCTGGGCCATGAATTCACATTCGCTGACCAGCTTGTCACCTACGAAGGCGTAGCCCTTCATGACGGCACATCCGCGGCGCAGCTCCGTCATAAACGATACATGGAAGATGAGCGTGTCGCCAGGGATGACCTTCTGGCGGAATTTCACATTGTCAATCTTCATAAAGTAGGTTGAATAGTGCTCGGGGTCAGGCACCTGCGACAGCACGAGGATGCCGGCGGTCTGGGCCATGGCTTCTACCTGAAGCACACCCGGCATGACCGGTTCCTGGGGGAAATGGCCCTGGAAGAAAGGCTCGTTGGTGGTGACGTTCTTGACACCCACTATATAGTTGGTGCTCATGTCGATGATTTTGTCGATGAGCAGGAACGGATAGCGGTGAGGCAGCAGGTCGCGTATCTGGTTGTTGTCAAGCAGCGGAGTGGCATTGGGGTCATACACCGGAGCCTGTATCTCCTGACGCTTCACCTCTTTGCGTACCTGCTTGGCAAACTTGGTGTTGATGGAATGTCCGGGACGGGTGGCAAGAATCTTGCCCTTGAGCGGACGGCCTATCAGAGCCACGTCGCCTATCACGTCGAGCAGTTTGTGACGTGCAGGTTCATTGGCCCATGTCAGAGGTTTGTTGTTGATGAAGCCGAATTCCTTGACATCCTTGTGAGGCACGTTCATCAGATCGGCCAGACGGTCAAGCTCGCTCTGTTCCATTGGACTGTCATAGATGACGATAGCATTGTCGAGGTCACCGCCCTTGATCAGGTTGGCCGACAGCAGAGGCTCAACCTCACGGACAAACACGAATGTGCGGCTTGAAGCTACATTCTCAGGGAATTCCTCGATATGCTCCATCGAAGCATACTGGTTAGGCAGCACAGGCGAGTTGAAATCAATCATCGCATCCACGCTGAAATGATCGTCAGGGAGCACTATGATGGAGGCTCCGCTCTCCTCGTCCTTCACTTCTATGCGCTGCTTGACTATATAGAAATCTTTGTCGGCTTTCTGCTCCTCAAGACCGGCTGCGGCTATCTTCTCGCAATACTCGGCAGCACTGCCGTCAAGGATGGGCATTTCCGGACCGTTGAGAGCGATAATGCAGTTGTCGATGCCTGAAGCATACAGGGCAGCCATGGCATGCTCTATGGTGCTCACCTTGACATCACCCTTGGCAATGACGGTGCCACGCTGTGTGCTGACTACATTTTCGGCCACCGCATCGATCACGGGTTCGCCTTCAAGGTCGATACGCTGGAATTTGTAACCTGTGTTTTCGGGTGCCGGGAGGAAAGTAGCCTCAATGACAGCACCGGTGTGGAGGCCTTTACCGCTGACGCTGAAAGGCGCTTTGAGTGTTATCTGCTTCATATGGTCGGTTTGGATTGAGTTTTTTAAGGTTAAGATATTATTTTTCTTTGTCGGGACGCTTGCGGTGCTTGTTGATCATCTCTCCGCACGGGCCGCTGAAGAGGTCATGGAGACGCTTGATATACACCACATTTTTGGCATATTCCCTCATCGGGAGAGCCGGAGTGCCCATATAGCTGGAATTGTCAGGTATCGACGAGGGTATGCCTGACTGCGCACCTATCTGCACGTTGTTGCCCACGGTGATATGGCCGGCAAAACCCACCTGGCCGCCTATCATGCAGCGTTCGCCGATGCGCGTACTGCCGGCCACGCCTGCCTGGGCGGCCATGACCGTGTCACTTCCTATCTGGCAGTTATGGGCTATCTGGATGAGATTGTCGAGTTTCACACCGCGATTTATGACAGTGCTGCCCATCGTCGCACGGTCCACTGTGGTGTTGGCTCCGATTTCCACATTGTCGCATATCACCACATTGCCTATCTGGGGAATCTTCTCGTAGCCGTCAGCTCCGGGTGCGAATCCGAAACCGTCGGCACCGATTACAGCACCTGCATGTATGATACAATGCTTGCCGATGCGGCATGAATGGTAAATCTTGGCTCCCGGGTAGATAATGGTGCCTTCGCCTATTTCCACGCCATCGCCAACATAGGCCTGAGGGTATATCTTCACATCGTCGCCGAGCTTGGCGCCATCGCCGATATAAGCATATGCCCCGATATAGAGACGTTCGCCGAGAGCGACACCTTCGCCGATATGGCTCGGGGTCTCTATCTTCTCCGGCAACTTCTGCATCATCTGCTGAGCCATGGTCAACAGCCGAGCCACTGTGGCATACGGGTCATCCACTCTGATAAGGGTGGCCTTCACAGGGCTTTCGGGCACAAAATCCTTGCGGACAAGCACGGCTGATGAGCCGGTCTTGTAGATATAGGGGGTATATTTAGGGTTAGCCAAAAAAGACAGAGCACCGGGATACCCCTCCTCTATCTTGGCAAAATCGTTGAGAGTGACATTGCCGTCACCTTCAACGGTTCCATTGACCATAGCTGCGAGCTGATTTGCAGTAAACTCCATTGAATATGTATAGTTTGTTTCAACATGCAAATTTCGCATTTTTTTCTGAATAAAGCCTTAACACCGCCATAAAATTTAGAGGG
>Gatling_p1__coassemble_2186_pt1 | contig 7293 bp, 4 predicted proteins | sample Gatling_p1__metabat2_low_PE_016 | metagenome-assembled genome bin Gatling_p1 | reverse complement strand
CTCCTCCGACACCCGCCTCGCCCACATAGCCCCTAATAGCAACGTTTAATTTTACACATCATCTCAAAAAAGCTTTGTTTTCATATGCAAACATATTATTTTTGCAGACATACTAAATAAAAAGCATTTATCCACACTTATTTAATATAATAATAGCGAAAGATACAGATTCCCATGCTTTATCTAAATCACATTGCCAAAGAGAGGATGACTGCGGCAAATTCAAACTATACGGAAAGTGTCAACCAATAATCATACATCAAGCAATGTAGGTCTTGTTTCAATAATCTTGCCTGTATACAACGCCGAAAAGACACTTGAAAACACCATAGACAGTATTTTATCTCAGACTTATACTAATTTCTCACTTTTGATTGTTGATGATGGGAGTACCGACTCCTCATCCGAAATTATCCAGAAGAAAGCGACTATCGACCCCAGAATTAAAGTGATTCATCAAAATAATTCAGGAGTCGCAGCAGCTCGCAACCATGGTCTGAATGAAGCTATCGGCGAGTACGTCACCTTCATAGATAGCGATGATACTGTTGACGCTGATTACATTGAAGGACTAATTGCCTCTGCATCCGAATCCACAGATCTTGTCATCGGAGGTTTCAGGAATATACACCACACTCGTCCCGATGTAATACTGTCAGACCAGAAATTTAAAAATCTTGAAATTGCTGATTTTATCAATCAGCATATTCTTGGCAATTATGCAGCTGTATGCTGGGGGAAACTATTCAGACGTGACATCATCCAGCAATATGCGATCCAATTTCCTGATGGACAACGTTTAGCCGAAGATGCCGTCTTTAATTTCTCATTCATCAACCGCTGCAAATCCATCACTCTTACCAATTCAGCAAAGTATAACTACAACGAGACCTCCTCTTGCAAATATGGGATATCCAAAGATGAGTTTATAACGATTCTCACCAATCTCGAACATACATATGTTGACCTTGAAAAACGATATAAGGTCAATATTCCACGTAGTTCAGAAAGCTGGTTGTTAGGATTTCGACCGATGCCCACCGGAGACATAAAGTCCAATCTTGAAGAAGATCTATCGCTCTATCAGATTCCCTATCCGAAGGCCTCAATGATTGACTATCTGAATGACATAAAATGTTCCCCCGTTATCAGGCTGCTTCTTACCCAGTATAATCAGCTGAGAGCTCGCAACCTTAAATCTGCCATTGCCATATCCAAACGTCTAATACATGACTACAACCCATATCTCTCTAAAATAACTCCACCTTACAAACCACTCAAGATAGTAAACCGCATCAACCGACTATTAGCCATCCCCTACCGCATCACACATTAACAGCCCAATAATCATACGAAAACCAACTAAATGACCGAACATACTGCGCTATCTTACCGTAGCCACCTTTCACACTGAACGTCAACTTTCCTGCTAATTTGAGGCGGGGAGGATGTTGAGGAAGCGGGTGGCGATGGTGGAGGCGCAGAAGCGGGCGGCGATGTCGGAGTGTTGGAGGGAGCGGTCCTTTGGGGCGGTCAGTGACTGATAGAGGCAGGCGGCGAAGTCGTCGGCATCCTTGTAACGGGCAATGTAGCCGTTGTGACCGTGCCTGACTATGTCGCGCTGACCTCCATTGCCGAATGTCACGGCTGCCGCGCCCGACGCTATGCCCTCCATCAGGGTCGCCCCCATCGTCTCATAGTCGCTCGTAGATATTACGACGGTGGCTGCGGAGTAGAGTGCCCGGAGCTGCGGCTGAGCCAGCGGTCCCATAGCAACATGATTGATGCCAAGAGATGACAGGATGGACGGGTCACGCAGCGAGCCCACAAACACCGCCTGACATCCGGCAGCCACATCGGGGTGCATCTCTGCAAACCGGTTAAGCGACTTGACAGCCATGGGCAGGTCCTTGACCGGGTCATCAAGCCGCGCCGCAGCCATGACTATCAGCCGCCGGGCTGTATCTATCCCCATAGCCTGCAGCTCGCCAAGCTGCTCAGCCGTGGGACTGACGGAATAATCATCTATCGGGAAAGCATGCGGCAACACATGGATGTCACGCCGTCGCAGCAGTCCGCTCTGCAGACACACCTCGTGCTGCCAACGGCTGACGGCAACGAACCGCAGATTGGGGTGACGGTCATAGAGCGACTGCTTCTTCATCCACACGCGATGCGAAAGGTCATGACGATACCTCTGCTTTCCTCCGTGCCCGAGCAACGGACAGCATCCGCACTCAGCCTCATACCGTCGGCACTCCCCGGGCAGATGGCATATGCCTGTCGCACACCAGAGGTCATGCATGATCCACACCACCGGTTTGCCGAGGCTGCACAGACGGTCTATATCCTCAAGCGACACGAGCCCCTGGTTGACCCAGTTGAGCACAATGACATCGGCCTCCCTGACCTGGGGCATGTCGCAGATACCGCAGCCCGTGGAAGCCGTGGAGACCTTGAACAGGCGGCCGCGGCTCAATCCGTTGCGCACGAAGATGCCGAGGCGTTCGCGCAGAAACGCCGCGAGCCACCGCCGGCGCCCTACGGGATGCACATAATCCGTATCCTTGAGCTGATGGCGCGCACACACCATCTGCGCGTCCTCTCCGAGCGAGCGCAGACCCTCTATGAGCCGCAACGTCACCGTGGCGGCCCCTCCGAGATTATCGTTAGTGCTGATGAACGCGATGTGCATCGTCACTTGTCGCCGGTAAGCAGTTTGGCGAGGTATGCCACACCCTCCGACGCACACATCTTGATGACAGTCACCCCCGGGGGCACTGCCGCCGGCTTGGGGTCGATATAGTAGATCGGGACATCCAGAGGCACGTAACCGAGCAGCCCGGCAGCCGGGTAGACATTGAGCGACGTGCCTATCACCACGAATATATCAGCCTGCTGCACCCACTCTATGGCTTTCTCTATCATAGGCACAGGCTCCTGGAAAAACACGATATGGGGGCGCACCGGGTCGCCGTATTCATCGCGTGTCTCAGGCGATGTCTCCAGATGGTCGCTGTCAAGGGTATAGATACGCTCGGGATGCGTCATGGAGCGCACCTTCATCAGTTCGCCGTGGAGGTGGAGCACATGCGCACTGCCAGCACGCTCGTGCAGGTCATCGACATTCTGGGTGATGATATAGGTGTCAAAGTGCTTCTCAAGCTCTTTCAGCCCGAGATGCCCGGCATTGGGGGAGCATGTGACAAGCTCCTTGCGACGCTTGTTGTAAAATTCGTGCACCAGAGCCGGGTTGCGGCGGAAACCGTCGGCACTCGCCACGTCCATCACCGGGTACCGGTCCCACAGACCTCCGGCATCGCGGAATGTAGCGATGCCGCTCTCGGCGCTCATCCCCGCGCCTGTAGATATCACAAGTTTTTTCATATCCGCAAATATAACGAAATCCGCAGTCAAAACAAACATATGCCCCCGATTGTCAGCCGGCGTGGCCGATAACAGGAAGCCCTGCCGCACAGAAGTGACGGCAGGGCTTCGGCATGAAGGTATGTTGAGTCTTGAAGTTGCGTTACCAGATGATCACGCGCTCTGACTCGGGGCGGAACATCGGGTCACCTTCCACGATGCCGAACGCTTCAAAGAACGGCTGGAGGTTGCGGAGGCTGACATTGACACGCTGCTTGCCGAGCGAGTGCACGTCGCCTGTGGTGAGGGAGCGGATCTCCTCGTCACGGATGTTCTGAGCCCAGAGGTTGGCATAGTTGAGGTAGAACGCCTGGATAGGTGTCAGGCCGTCGATTTTGGCCTCCTGGGAGGTGATGTCTACGCCCTTTTTCTTCTGGCTGTCAAGGAATGCAGTCATGGCTATGTTGAGGCCGCCCTGGTCGGCGATATTCTCGCCGAGGGTGTACTGGCCGTTGCCCTTGAGGCCGGGGAGCACCTCTACTGCGCTAAACTGGTCAACGAGCACCTTGGCCTTGTCGGCAAATTTCTGTGCGTCCTCGGCAGTCCACCACATGGTCATGTTGCCGTCGGCATCGAAGTTGCGGCCCTGGTCATCAAATCCGTGGGTCATCTCGTGGCCTATCACCACGCCTATGCCGCCGTAGTTTTCGGCATCGCTCGCCTCGGGGTCAAAGAACGGAGCCTGGAGGATGGCTGCCGGGAACACGATTTCGTTAGCAAGAGGATTGTAGTAGGCGTTGACAGTCTGGGGAGTCATGCCCCACTCGGTGCGGTCAACGGGCTTGCCCCACTTCTTGTAATACTCCTTCTGGTGCCACATGCTGATATTGTGCATGTTGTCATAGTATGAAAGCTCGGGATTGACCTCCATAGTGGTGTAGTCCTTCCATTTGTCAGGATAACCGATCTTGACAGTGAAAGCATTGAGCTTCTTGAGAGCGTTGAGCTTGGTCTCGTCGCTCATCCAGTCGAGGTGGATAAGATGCTTGCCGAGGGCAGTGCGGAGGTTTTCGACCAGCGCGAGCATATAGTCCTTTGATGACTGGGGGAAGTATTTCTCCACATAGAGCTCGCCGACAGCCTCGCCCATGGCACCTTCGGTAGCGTCAAGCGCACGCTTCCAGAGAGGACGCAGCTCCTTGACACCGCTCATGACCTTTGAAAACTCGAAGTTTGTATCAACGAAGTTCTGGCTGAGCTTGCCAGATGCCTGACGTACAAACTGCCACAGGTAATAGTCCTTAAGCTCACGGTCAGAGAGCGAGGCGATAAGATTGTTGGCCTGTGCCATCGGCTCAAACTGTGTGACAATGATAGTATCAGGAGTCTCGATGTCCATTGTCTCTATGAAGAAGCGATCCCAGGGAATGTTGGGATACATCTCCTTGACCTTGGCTATGGATGTGGGATTATTCTGGGCAGGGAGGTCACGGGTGCGCTCGCGTGTCCATGCGGAGTCAGCCAGTGCGGTCTCGATCTTCATGACATTTTTCATGATGCGGTTAGCATCCTTCTTGCTGTAACCGGCATTGACCATCTGACCTACGATGAGCTTCTTGAGAGCCTCACGCACCTCTTTGTTGCGCTTGTCATTTTTCAGATAGTAGTCGCGGTCACCGAGTGTCATGCCGCCTCCGCTGAGATACATGGCATAATTCTTCGAATCGTTGAGATCCTCCTGCATTCCTGCACCAAATAGCGGACTGCTGTAATTGCCATGCATCCACAGAAACAGGTCGGTCATTCCCTCACGGGGTGTGTTTTCAATCTTTTTCAGACCCTCCTGGATAGGCTTGTTGCCCTCGGCGTTGCGACGGTCCATATCCATGGCCTGGTTATAGATGGTTGACACCTTGTAGGCCACGGTGCCGGGCTGGGGGTTGGTGGCGGCCAAGCCGAGCACAAGGTTCTTGACCCTGACCTCGCTCGAATCGTTGAGCACGTTGAACTGACCGTAACGCGCATATTCGTCAGTCAGAGGATGAGCTTTCTGCCAGCCTCCTGTGGCGTATTCGTAAAAATCGGCTTTAGGTGACACGGTAGTGTCAAAATTGGCCTTGTCAATGCTTTTCAGATGTTCCTGTGCCATCATCGGTAGCGCACTCAGAGCTGCGAGTGCCGCAGAGACTAAGATTTTCATTGTTGACGTGATGATGATAATGTGAATTTAAGCTGTAGGGACATGCCATGGCATGTCAGCTGTCAGCAAACCTGACATCACTTGTGATCAAGGCAGACATGCCATGGCATGTCCCTACAGCCCTTTTGATTCAGATAAAAGGTATCGGAGTGTCTTATCAGAGCTTGGCCTGTATGGCAGCGGTCTCGGCCTCGTAGCCAGGCTTACGGAGGAGAGCGAACATGTTGCGCTTATAGGCTTCCACACCGGGCTGGTTGAACGGATTGACACCGAGCAGGTAGCCGGAGATGCCGCAAGCCTTCTCGAAGAAGTAGATGAGCTCGCCGAGATACTGCTCTGTCAGAGCGGGCACGGTGACTAACATGTTGGGCACATCGCCGTCTACGTGGGCGATACGGGTGCCGAGCTCGGCCATCTTGTTCACTTCGTCCACACGCTTGCCGGCGATATAGTTGAGGCCGTCGAGGTTTGCCTCGTCAGAGGGGATGACCTCAGTGTGGTGCTGCTCGAGCACTGACACTACAGTCTCGAATATGGTGCGCTCGCCTTCCTGTATCCACTGACCCATAGAGTGGAGGTCGGTAGAGTTATCCACGGCAGCAGGGAAGATGCCCTTGTGGTCCTTGCCTTCGCTCTCGCCGTAGAGCTGCTTCCACCATTCGCCGAAGTAGTGGAGCTTGGGATTATAGTTGACCAGGATTTCGGTCTTCTTGCCGGCACGGTAGAGGGCATTGCGAGTCAGCGCATATTTAAATGCAGGGTTCTCCATCGAAGCCTCGTTGGTAGCAGCCTGCATAGCACGCGCACCGTTGACCAGAGCCTTGATGTCATATCCGGCCACAGCGATAGGCAGCAGACCCACGGGAGTGAGCACAGAGAAACGTCCGCCCACATTGTCCTCGATTACATAGGTCTTATAGCCCTCCTCGGTGGCAAGCTGACGCAGGGCGCCGCGCTTGGCGTCGGTGATGGCCACGATACGCTTCGCAGCCTCGGCCTTGCCTACCTGCTGCTCCAGCTGCTCCTTGAGCATGCGGAAAGCGATAGCCGGCTCGGTGGTAGTGCCGCTCTTAGAGATAACAACGATGCCGAAACGCTTGTCCTTGAGGAAATCCTTGAGTTCATAGAGGTAATCCTCGCCGATATTCTGGCCGGCAAAAAGCACCATAGGCTCCTTCTTGTCGCGGTAAGCAGCAAAAGCATCGCTCAAAGCCTCAATCACAGCCTTGGCACCTAAATAGCTGCCGCCGATACCTATAGCCACCACATAGTCACAGTCCTTGCGGAGCTGTGCGGCAGTAGCATTTATATCATCCAGAAGTGCATCAGGAGTGCGTGTAGGGAGGTCAAGCCAACCGAGAAAATCATTACCGGCACCGCTGCCCTCAAGCAGAGTCTTCAAAGCAGCCGCAGCCTCCGGCCTCATAGCCTCAAGCTGTGCCTCGCTGACAGTACCTGCCACATACTTGTTGTTAACTTCAATAGTCTTCATAGTGAGAAATATATAGTGTTGATAAATAACGCGGTTACAACCCCACAAAATTACAAAATTTCTCCCAAAATCAGACAGACAACCCAGCCAATCAGGATAATAATTCGTATAAGTAGTATAAATCTGATAATTCTGATAATTCTGATAATTCTGATAATTCTGATAAGATTTATAAGAATTATCAGATTTTATGAGCCACGCGCGCCCCTGTGGCGAGGCGGCTGTATCCGCGCCG
>Gatling_p1__coassemble_1855_pt1 | contig 8765 bp, 12 predicted proteins | sample Gatling_p1__metabat2_low_PE_016 | metagenome-assembled genome bin Gatling_p1 | reverse complement strand
ATTATAAATGTGTATCCGCACTCTGCTGTTATGTCACTCCGGCTTGGGAGCCGGCTCTATACGTATCAGTTCCAACCGGGTGGATGTCCGGCGCAGAATCGTGAAACTGAGATCTCCGATTATGACCGTCTCCCCCTTGACAGGTATTGTTCCGGTATTATATAATATGTATCCGGCCACGGTCTGGTACTCGCTGTCTTCGGGTATCTCAAGATGGCACTTGTCACGCAGCGCCTCCACCTCCACTCGCCCTGAGCATTCATAGACACCCGGGGCAGTCTCCTTGATGGCCTCCTCGGCCTTGTCATGCTCGTCACGGATGTCTCCGCAGATTTCCTCCACGAGGTCCTCGAGGGTCACGAGGCCAGATGTGCCGCCGAACTCATCGATAACTATAGCCACCGAACGCTTCTCGCCGAGAAGACGTTTCATCATCTTATGGGCCAGAAGGGCCTCGGGGGCAAACAGCACCGGCTTGATTTTCGTAGTCCAGTCAACATCAGGGATAAACAGCTCCGAAACATGTATGTAGCCGACTATATTGTCTATATCCTCGCGATACACTATAATCTTGCTGCGGCCTGATGATGTGAACAGCTCCGACAATTGCTCTCGCGAAGTGTCCTCGATGTCCACGGCCACAATCTCGTTGCGCGGCACCATGCAGTCGCGGAGATGTATGGTGGAGAAATCTAATGCATTATGGAATATCTTGACCTCGGTCTCTACCTGGGTCTCCGCGCTGTCACGCTCGCTCTCCTCGATGGTACGCTCGAGATACTGATTGAGGTCAGCGATAGAGAGCGTGGCCGATGGGGCATCCTCGCCCTTTACACCCACAAGTTTCATCAGCCACTGTGACAGCTTGGTGGTGAACCATGATATGGGATAAAGCACGATGTAGAACAGCCACAGCGGCATGGCAAAAATCCGCAGATAGCTGTTGGGGTTGATGCGAAACACCGTCTTGGGGATAAACTCGCCCGTCAGCAGTATGACCAGCGTGGAAATCACCGTCTGCAGCAGCAGTATCAGCGCCTCATTGTGCACGCCCCAGCTCTTGATGGGCCCGGTGAGTATCGCAGCGGCTCCCATACCGTAGATTACAAGCATGATATTGTTGCCCACAAGTATAGTGGATATGAACATCTGTGACGAGGAATAGTAACGGTCTATGATGCGCCCTATGAGTCCGCCCTTCTCCACGTCAAGCTGAGTGCGCACGCGGTCAGCCGTGACGTAGGCTATCTCCACCCCCGAGAAAAGGGCTGAGAACAGAAGCGTTATTATGGTCAATACAAGCATTTGCCTATCTGATTTTCATACATAGTATAACAATTGTCAAAGCCTAACGGCCCAATGATGTCACCGGCTTCTTGGGCTGCGGCGACCCCGGCATATTTCTTCCCGGCACGGGCATTAACCGGTTGACGTTCTGTGACGAAGTGGAAGGTGCCGGCTTGGGCTTCTCCGAAGTGCGCTGCGGAGGGGTCCGTACTGCCGATATGCTGTCAGCAGCCGACGGAGCTGCGGCATCGCCGGAGGGAGCACCGCCAAACATCGGACCTTCATCGCTCACAGGGAATATGCCGGACACATTATTGACCGTGTAGTTTGTCAGCTGTTCGTCGCTGACAAATCCGTAGCCCTCTATGATGCGGTCGCTTTTCTCTATGTGGATGAAGGAGTCGCTGTAAATCTTATGGTTCTGCTGGTCCCAGAAAAGCTGGTTGGTCAGGAATTTCTCCTTGGCCACGTTTGCAATCCTCACGTTGCCGTCAAGACGCCAGAGCTCTTCGAGTTTAAAATATGTGGCCGAGTCACATCTGACTGTGGCGTCGCGACGCATCAGGTCATCAAACTTCTCAAGATTCAGACCGTCGGGAAACCGCCAATGAGGCACTTTGGCCTCGTCGAACACCAACCACAAGGGCGAAATTATGCGGTAACGGGTTATGCCCGAGTCGCTTATAAGTGTCTCAACATCGCGCGTCATCATTGTCGGAAATACTTCCGGATTAATCCGTCCCGACAGAAATTCCTTCTTCTCCTCCTTACAGGCCGTGATGGCCATTATGGTTATGAAGAATACGACCGATGACAGCAATTGTCTCATTTGCAGCGGCGTGTCAGCGAATCTTGCTCTGCATGAACCAGCGTTCGTTGAAGTTCACGCCCAGTGTGATATTGAAGTAGTTTTCGGTAAGCAGTTTCACAGGCGATGTGGAACGGTGCTTGTATTCAAAACCGAGATTGACCACGGTCTTGCCGGCCACCGCCGGGAAACCGAAACCACACGACAGGCCGAAGTCCTTGACCGAGTTGGTGTTGACGGTGATGTAATCACGGTTGTAATATCCACCCAGACGATATGCCACGCGACGGAAATAGCTTCCTCGGGGGTCAGGCACCCACTGCAGGCCGGCTCCTATGCGGTAACGGTTCTGAAATTTGGTGCCTATGAAATTGTCGTTAGGCTCAAACTTGGCGTTTTTCCATCCCTGGTAGGTGAAATCAACCTCGGCCATGAAATTGCGGTTACGCTCATAGTTAAGGCCGACACCCCATGTGGCCGGGATGGCGAAATGATGGCGCAGCGACTCGCTGGCTATGGTGTCGCCGACATGGCCGCTGGAGCCTGCCGAGGTAACTTCGTCAAACTGGAGCACCATGCTCTTGCCGAGCAGGGCTTTACCGGGCGAAAATGTCAGGCCGGCTGTCAGACGCTGACGCGGAGCCACCTCCACTCCATACTGGATACCGAAATCCATATGGAAGTCGCGTACCTGTATGATCTGCTCAAAAAGCGACATGGTGCCTGTAGAGGCCGGTATGGCATAAACGTCATTATAGGTTGTGCCGAAGAAGTAGGCAAAATTCATACCCACGTTGAGACCCTTGACTATGTTGAATCCGGCACCGAGATACAGCAGATTCAGACCGCCGGAGCCCTGACGTGACGCAGAGCCGTTGTCAATCTTGGAGCCGAACGAGTAGCCTACCGACGAATACGGCAGCAGACCTATAGACATGCCCAGACGCTTGCTCACAGGGAAAGCCATGGTCACATAGTCGAGACCACCGCCGTAGTTGTGCTGCTTGTTGGTCACATCGGAGTTATGGAGCTTCTCGCTTGACCATATATTGGTGAAATCAAGCCCCATGTCAAAGAGGAATGTCAGAGAATCCCGGGCAGCATAGCTGGCCGGATTCATCACATTGATCTGACGGCCTGACGACATGGCATAGCCCACTCCACCCATCTGACGCTGGGCCGAAGTGGCATTGTCACGCAGCATACCGTAGCCAAACTTGGAGTAGGGAGTCTGTGCCGATACGCCTTCAGATGCCGTCACCATAGCCATCGCCACGGCCAGGAACGTTATAACTTTATTTCTTATTTTCATTGTATAGTAATATTCTGTTTAATCCTTTGCTTACAAGATGCTCCTCCACGTCCACCTCGAAATCAAGGAGCGGACTCAGCAACGGCGCATTGCCGCCCGTCATGACCACCTTGGTGTCACGCAGCTTGCTCATGTAGAAGCTCACGGCTCCCACTATGCCATAGACCGCGCCGAGTATCATGGCATCGGCTGTGTCTTTGCCGAGCACCCTCTGATGGTCGATGCTCGCAGGTACTTCAAGCTGTGGCAGACGGGCCGTGTAACGGTGGAGCGCATCAAGCCTCATCTTGAGACCCGGCGTTATATTGCCTCCGCGAAAAGTCCCGTCGGCTGTGACGAAATCATATGTGACGGCGGTGCCGGCATCCACGACCAGCAGATTCTGGTCAGGGTGGAGCGACACGGCTCCTACAGCCGCCGCTATGCGGTCAGCCCCGAGAGTGCCCGGAGTGCCGTAGTCTATCTTGATAGGCAGACGGCAACGGCTCGACAAGCGGCATACATGCCTGGCTATGTGGCGTATGCTTTCGAGCACGGCTTTGCCGTCGTCAGACACGGAGCAATATATGGCGGCATCGATGGCTCCGCGCCCATTGGTGAAACGTTCGACGGTCTGTACGCACAAATGCTCCTCGTTGACATAGTCAACGAGTCGGGTGTCATCCCACAGTGCCATTTTGGCTACCGTATTGCCTTGATCGATGGTAAGATTCAGTGACATACCGCCACAAAGTTACTAATAAATCTTGTAAAATTTACGAGGGCAGCACGCCACGCGCCGTGAAAATGCGGTATATGAGGTCACGCAGCATCTCCGAGGCATCCTGACGGCTGCCGATGCCCTTTGATTTCACATCGAAGTCACGTATGGCTGAGACTATTTCGGCTGTCTGGAAGGCATTGAAATTACGCGCAGCGGTCTCATAGTTACGCAATTGCCACGACTGGCTGAACCCCATGGCTGCCATCAGCGACGCAGGGCTCTTGTCAGGCGTAAAATGATATACGAGAAGATTGGAAAACAGGTTGAACACGCTGCTTGCCACGGCCTGTGGCGGATTGGACTTGGGATTGGCCTTGAAATACTCCACAATCTGCATGCTCTTGCGGAAATTGCGGGAGATGATGGCATCGGTCAGCTCATAGCTGTTGAAATCTTTGGATATGCCTATGTTGCGCTCTATGGCCTCGGGGGTGACTGTGGCCTTGGGCGGAAGCACCATGGCCAGCTTTGCCACGGCATTATGGACTTTCGACAGATCGGCACCGAGATAGTCCTTTAACATGGTCAGAGCCTTGACCTCGATGGCCAGGCCGTGCTCGTCGACAATCGCCTTGATGCACTGCGGCAGGTCCTTGGGCTTGGGACGCTCGGAAGTGAATATGACCGCACCCTTTTTGGCGGCATCCATCATAGCCTTGCCCTTAGGTTTGTCGCCGCGGAAGCATATCACCAGCACCGTAGTGGGCGAAGGCGACAGGATATATCCGGCAAGCTTGTCGAGCTGGTCGGCCCTCATGGTCTGCGCCTCCTTGAGTATCACCACCTGACGGTCCGACATCATGGGATAGCGTCGGGCGGTCTCCACCACATTAGCCACGTCAAGCTGCTGCGACCCGTAGATTACGAAAAGATTGAAATCGCGGTCAGCCTCGTCGATTACCCCCTCAAAGGCCTCAATCAGGCGGTCGGCATAATACCCCTCCTGCCCGGCCAGTATATATACCGGCTGGAGACTGCGGTGACGTATGTCATTGCGAAGCGATGCGAAAGTGGGTGATGCCATAGGTGCTTATATGTCCGCTGTGTTTCAGGTCGCTAAGTTACGAAATTTTTATCGGCAATTATCCTATAAGACTTATAAGATTTATACGACGTATAACCATCCGCCCGGTTAGAAATGCAGTATGCTCCGCACGGGGCTTGTGAGCCACTGTGCGGAGCATGCCGAAGTTATGCTAAAGAGGCTATGCTTGCCGTAACCGCAGAGACGGTTGCGGCTGCTGTCTCTTGTGTTTTTGATTTATATCAGTCAGTGGAGGATTACTTAAGCGCGTCCTTGACTGCGTCGTTGGGCACCATAGTCTCCTGGAAAGTGTAAGCACCGGTCTTGGGTGACTTCACCATCTTGATGACTTTGCTGTATGTACGTCCTTCACCCTTCTGCAGCGAAGCGACTGTTTTCTTTGCCATATCGTTGGATTTTGTAAAGTAGGGTCTCTACCGGGTGAAACTTATATTATTTAATCTCCTTGTGAACAGTCACCTTCTTGAGGATGGGATTGTATTTCTTGAGCTCAAGACGTTCGGTGGTGTTTTTACGGTTCTTGGTGGTGATGTAGCGAGAAGTGCCGGGCATACCGCTGGCCTTATGTTCGGTGCATTCGAGAATCACCTGGACTCGATTGCCTTTAGCTTTCTTTGCCATTGTTGCTGATTAGAGGTCTAAATATTTGACTTCGGTGAGATAACCCTTCTTGGCTGCGTCAAGCAGTGCAGCATTGAGGCCCTTCTTGTTGATGGTGCGGAGGCCTGCGGCAGAGAGGGTCAAAGTAATCCAAGCGTCTTCTTCAACCCAATAGAATTTCTTGTTGAAGAGGTTGACGTTGAACTTACGCTTTGTACGGCGCTTTGAGTGGGAAACGTTGTTGCCCACCATAGCCTGTTTACCTGTGATTTGACAAATCTTTGACATGGCTGTTCAATTAAATCTATCTCTTGTGGTTGGTTTTGTAAAACTGTAAAGCACGAGGCTTATAAGGTGACATTTCAGGCCGCTTCCATTTCTCATATCGCGCCAAGTGCATCATTCTTAGACACTTTCGTAGGATGAGGCCGCAAAACAGTTTGCAAAGTAAGTAATTTTCTCTCTATCTGCCAAATATTTCCAAATGTTTTTGTTAAATTTGTATTCCTATACGGACATCAGATGCAACTTGTAAGGCTCAACATCACCGATTTCAAAAATATTCCCGAGACCGCTCTGGAGCTGTCGCCACGCTTCAACGGTTTTCTCGGGCTGAACGGCATGGGCAAGAGCAATCTCCTTGATGCCATCTACGCGCTCTCGTTCACCAAGAGCTTCACCGGCGCACAGGACCGCATGCTCACACGCCGCGGCTCGGAGCTGTTTATGATCAAGGGCTCATACATGCGCCAGGAACAGCCCGAAGAGGTGACTCTCGGCTACGCCGCCGGTAAGCGCAAGAGCCTCAAACGCAAGGGCAAGGAATACAAACGCATCTCAGAGCACATAGGCCTGTTTCCGCTCGTGATGATGTCGCCGCGTGACATTGACCTCATCCGTGGCACAGGCACTGACCGCCGCCGATGGATGGACATGGTCATCTCACAGAGCGACGCCACATACCTCGATGCCCTGATGCGCTACAATGCCGCACTCGAGCAGCGTAACCGCATGCTCCGCGACGGCGTATATGATCCCACTCTCCTTGAGGTCAACGAGATGATGATGGCTGCTGCTGCCGAGACCATACACCGCGCCCGGTCGGGCTTCGTGGCCGAGCTGGGGGAAATATTCAGCCGATACCACCGGCTAATGGCCGGTGACGACGAGGAGGTGACGCTTAGCTATGACAGCGAACTAAACGAGCCCGGGATGACCATGGAGCGTCTGCTTGAACAGAACCGCGCCAAGGACTGCATCATCAGGCACACCACATCAGGCCCCCACCGCGATGACATTATAATGACGCTCGGCGGCATGGACGTGCGCCGCACGGCATCCGAGGGGCAGTGCAAGACATTTACCATAGCCCTGCGCCTGGCTCAATATGAATTTCTGTCGCTTGCCACCCACCTGCGCCCCCTGCTGCTGCTCGACGACATATTTGACAAACTTGACTCGGTCAGGGTGGAGCGCATAATCCGTATGGTGTCAGGCGACCGATTCGGCCAGATATTCATAACCGACACCAACCGCAAGCACCTTGACGAGATATTCTCCGCCACATCGGAGGAGGTCAGGCTCTGGAGCGTGGACAACGGCGAATTTACCCCCATACAGCCATGAAACGCACCGAAGCACAGTCGATAGGCGAGATTTTTGACGAAGTATTGCGTCAGAACCATCTCGATGACACTTTCAACGAGCAACAGGCATGTTTCCTGTGGCCAGAGGTCGTTGGGCCGCAAATCAACCGCCGCACCACGCGCCGCTTCGTTGACCATGGAGTGATGCACGTCTACATCTCGTCCGCCCCCCTCAAGAGCGAACTCGAATTCCTCAAGACCCGTATCATCCAGCTCCTCAACGACGCCGTAGGCACCCCCGTCATCAAGTCCCTGATGATTCACTGACCCCACCCCACATAAGACATAGCCCCATCCGCGAGCCTATGCTCTTGATATGCTCTCTATCGCAGTAAATACAATAGCATACCCCAAAAACATACTGCATCCCAACACATTATTTTTGCATATCGCCATATCCTTGCCGGTTTTATACACACATATTGTCATGGAGCCTGACGGCGGCATCTCGCCGAGGAAGTAAAGGCTCAGCGGAGAGGAGGCGCAAGCATCTCGCCGAGGTGGTGGAGGCACATCGAAGAGGAGGCGCAAGCATCTCGCCAAGGTGGTGGAGGCACATCGGAGATGTGCCAGCCGTGATTAACCCCATGCACGGAGCGACAGCGACGTTCATGGGGTGGAAGCTCACCCCCCTATATGTAACCTCGGAGAGGTTTCGCCACACTATCGAATTATTTTCTAAATTTGCCACTATGAGCAAAGTAAACAACCACATACACGCCGTCATAAACACCTATTGCCGCAAGATGACCATCGACTCATCACATGCCGAAGCCCTATACCGCTTCATATGGTCAATATTGCGCGAAAGAGACTGCCACCTCTACCGCATCGGAGGAATAGAGAATCATATACATATCCTCTTTGACCTGAACCCTCGCCATACACTGATGGATATAATGCGTGACCTCAAGCGCGAAAGCAGCAAATGGATGAAATCATCGGGCTTATTTCCAGCCTTCGAAGGTTGGGGCAAAGAATACTTTGCATGCGGCCTCAGCCATGACGGTTTAAATCAGGTTATAGAATATATCAAAAACCAGCGCAAGCACCACTACGACAAAAACATCACATTTGAGGCTGAGTTCCGTCATATGGTGGAGAAAGAGGCTATGGGATGGGATGAAATACTGCTAACGTAAGCCTTTACGCCGGTGCGTCGCAAACTCTCCGTGGTTGTTTCGAGAGGTATTCTCTCCTACCCCATGAACGTCGCTGTCGCTCCGTGCATGGGGTTAATCACAGCCGGCACGCCTCCGACGTGCCTCAACTCCATCGGCGACACGCCAGGCTACACCTCTATG
>Gatling_p1__coassemble_1805_pt1 | contig 9038 bp, 5 predicted proteins | sample Gatling_p1__metabat2_low_PE_016 | metagenome-assembled genome bin Gatling_p1 | reverse complement strand
AGGTCGGTGACTTCGCGGCCGCGAGGTGTGCGCTTGATGAAGCCCTCTTTGATGAGAAACGGTTCGTAGACCTCCTCGATGGTGCCACGGTCCTCGCCGAGGGCGGTGGCAATAGTGGAGAGGCCCACGGGACCGCCGCCGAATTTGTGGATTATGGTCCCGAGCAGCTTGTTGTCTATCTCGTCAAGGCCGTAGCGGTCGATATTTAGAGCCTCGAGGGCATAACGCGCTATCTCGGGGTCTATGTCGCCTGAGCCTTTGACCTGGGCGAAGTCTCGCACCCTCCTCAGAAGCGAATTGGCGATACGTGGCGTACCGCGGCTGCGCAAGGCTATCTCATGGGCAGCTTCCGCACGGCATTTCACGCCAAGGAGCTTGGCAGAGCGGAGTATGATGCGCTCCAGCAGCTCATGGTCGTAATATTCCAGATGACAGTTGATGCCGAAACGCGCCCTGAGCGGTGCGGTAAGCAGACCGCTGCGGGTGGTGGCACCTATGAGCGTGAACGGCGACAGGGTAAGCTGCACCGAGCGTGCGCCGGGACCTTTGTCGATGGTGATGTCGATGCGGTAGTCCTCCATGGCGGAGTACAGATACTCCTCCACTTCGGGACGCAGACGATGGATTTCGTCGATAAAAAGCACATCGTTTTCCTCCAGCGAGGTCAATATGCCGGCGAGGTCTCCGGCCTTGTCAAGCACCGGACCAGAGGTGACTTTCATCCCTACCCCGAGCTCGTTGGCAATGATGCCCGAGAGCGTGGTTTTCCCCAATCCCGGAGGGCCGTAGAAGAGGATATGGTCAAGTGCCTCGCCACGCATCTTGGCTGCCGTGACAAACACTTTGAGATTCTCCACGACCTTATCCTGACCCGTAAACGACTCAAAACGCCCCGGGCGCAACGCTTTCTCGAAGTCGCGTTCGCCGGCCGCGGAGCTTTGGGCAGCGCGGATGTCAAAGTCGTTATCGTCCATCAGTGCCATCAGTGAGGGGAGAGATCATATTTATCCGTTGTAGGGACATGCCATGGCATGTCACCTGTTGCCATACACGTTTAACCCTGATGGTTACGCTCTTGGCGACATGCCATGGCATGTCCCTACAACGATTGATTACAATTATTATATCATAGAAGCGCAGCAATGATCCACGCCATTTTTTTCACATTGCCGTGACTCGCTATCAGCGGCGACGGTTGGCTCCGCCCTTGCCGGCGTTTTTCTGCTGCTCGCGTATCATGGCCTGCTGCTTGCGCTGAGCCTCCTCCAGACGGGCCATGAAGCCGCTCTTCTTCTTTTTGGGCTTCTTGGCATTTGCCTCCATGGTGGCACGCACCTTCTCCTCGTCGACTACGCGGCGGAAGATATAGGTCTGTATGATGGTGATAAGCAGCGACACGAAGTAGTAGTAGCTCAGGCCGGCGGCATAGTTGTTGAAGAACACCAGGAACATCACCGGCATCAGGTACATCATCCACTTCATGCCCGGCATGGAGTCGCCGGTGGGCTGGCTCTGCATGTTGAGCTTGGTGTAGATGATGTTGGTGACGGTCATCAACAGGCAGAAGAGGCTGATGTGATTGCCGAATGTACCCGATATGAAGGGGATGTTGGTGGTCCATGAAACTATGGCATCAGGAGCGGAGAGGTCCTTGGCCCACAGAAACGGCTCCCCTCTCAGCTCTATGGCCGACGGGAAGAACTGGAACATGGCCACAAGGATAGGCAGCTGCAGCAGCATAGGCAGACAGCCTGAGAACGGGCTCGCGCCGGCGCGGCTGTAGAGTGCCATGGTCTCCTGCTGGCGCTTCATGGCGTTTTCCTGACCGGGATACTTCTCGTTGATAGCCTTGATTTCAGGCTGCAGCACACGCATCTTGGCCTGTGACATGTAGCTCTTGTAGGTAAACGGGAAGAGGATTATCTTGATGAAGATGGTCAGCAGCAGTATGATGATGCCGTAGTTGCTGATATAATGTCCGAGGAACGTGAATACCGGGATGATAATCAGCGTGTTGATCCAGCGGAACAGGCTCCAGCCGAGAGGTATCAGCTTGGTCAGGTGCAGATTCTCGTCAGGCACGATGTTCTTCTCGAGGTCCTTGAGCAGCGGATAGCTGTTGGGGCCGATGAAGAATGTAAACGATGCCGGATTGGCCAGCGATGACGAGTATTCAAGTGTCGATGCCATAGACATCGACTTGATGAAATCAGGATTGTTTTCCAGCTCCACCGATCGCAGTTCGGCCGAGGTGAAATTGGTGCGCGCTATGATGACCGAGGAGAAAAACTGGTTTTTGAATCCTACCCACTTGACGCGCTGGGTCAGGTCTTCGTCATCGTCGCCGCTCTCGCTGAGATTGTCGACATCGCCGCCGGCCAGCTGATAGTAGAGGCCGCTCTGACGCTCCTCATAGACGCGCCCGGCCTCTGTACGGGTCATCATGGAGTTCCAGTTGAAGTCCATGGACGCCACCGACGGAGGGATGACCGATGCCATGCCGGCCTGTACGACATCCATCTTGACCAGATAACCCTCCTTGGGCAGGGTGTAGCGCAAGCCGAACACCGCGCCGCCGCCGAGGTCAAGCTGCATCAGCACGGTGGAATCGCTCTCGACCACCGGGGTGAAATAAAACTCGCTCGTGACAAACCGGCGGGTGGCAGATGTCAGCGTGAAGCTGTAGCTGTCACGTCCGGGCGACATCATCTCCACCTTGGCGGAGTCGTAGCTGTCGTAATTGTTGAGTGTCGCACGGGCTATGCTGCCGCCCTTGTTGGAGATTTCAAGTGTTATGTCCTTGTTGGCGAGGCGAGTGACCGTAGAGTCGCCCGAGAGGAATTTTGCAAACCCCTGGTAGCGGCTGATGCCGTCAATGTCGGTTTTGAGCGTCTTGACCGCCGCGGCCATGACGTTTTTGGGCACACGCTCGAGATTGCGGTCGAGAATATCGGCCACCGCCACCTGGGTCCCGGAAGCGTTGACCGTACCGCTGATGTCGCCGGAGCCGCTGACATTGAGGGTGCAGTTGGCTCCGCGGAGCGAATACACGTCATTGACGCTGTCACGCTTGCCATACTGGCGCACCGTGGCGCGTATGTTGACTATTTCATCGGGCGAGATGCTGTCAAGTGTCAGCACTGCACCCTCGGCAGCCTTCTGCTGCTCGGCCTGGGCTTGCTGCTCGGCGAGCTGACGCTGACGTTCCTGCTCCTCCTTGCTGGGGCTGTTGAGCCACATGAAGCCGATGATGAGCAGAGCCATGAATATCAGGCCGCGAAGTGTGTTTTTATCCATTAATCAGTCCGTATTATTTTTACTATGGGATGTACAGGGTAGATGATTGTGACGGAGACTGACCCTTTCAGGCCTTGCACTCGGCCACTGTCTCCAAGTTCTCAGCCTCGTGGTATTCTATGGCAGCCTTGACGAAGTCCACAAAGAGGGGTGCAGGGCTGAGCACGGTGCTCGAGTATTCGGGATGGTACTGGGTGCCTATGAACCAGCGCTTGTCGGGCAGCTCCACCACCTCCACTAAGTGTGACGCAGGATTCTCGCCCACACAGCGCATGCCGGCAGCCTCAAACCGCTCGCGGTAGTCGTTGTTAAACTCGTAGCGGTGGCGGTGACGCTCCTTGATGTCGGTGGTGCCGTAGGCCTTGGCAGCCTTGGAGTCTGCGGCGAGATGGCAGTCATAGGCTCCGAGACGCATCGTGCCGCCCATGTTGCTGATATTCTTCTGCTCCTCCATGAGGTCTATGACATTGTCGGGAGTGTTGATGTTCATCTCCACAGAGTTGGCCTCGGGCAGTCCGAGCACATCGCGGGCAAACTCTATGACCATGCACTGCATGCCCAGACAGATGCCGAATGTGGGTATGTCGTTTTCGCGTGTGTATTTCAGAGCCACAAATTTGCCGTCGATGCCGCGCTGGCCGAAGCCGGGGGCCACAATCACGCCGTCAAGACCGCGGAGCAGCTCCTTGACATTGCCCTCGTTGAGCTTCTCGGAGTGGATATAGCGCAGGTCGAGCTTGTGGTCATTATAGGTGGCGGCATGGAGCAGGGCCTCGTTGATAGACTTATAGGCATCCTGAAGCTCCACATATTTGCCCACGAGACCTATCGTGACGGTCTTGTCGGCGCGGTGGAGCTTGTCGAGGAAGTGCATCCACTGGTGCATGTCAGGCTCGCCGTTGACGGAGACATCCATCTTGTTGAGCACGATTTCATCAAGGTGCTGCTCGTGCATCTTGATGGGCACCTCATAGATGCTCGGCACGTCGACCGACTGGATGACGGCATCGGGAGCCACGTTGCAAAACAGCGCTATCTTCTTGCGCATGGCCAGAGGAATCTCCCTCTCGGTGCGAAGCACGAGCACATCGGGCTGGATACCCACCTCCTGCAGCTGCTTTACAGAGTGCTGCGTGGGCTTGGTCTTGAGCTCCTTGGCTGCGCGGATATAGGGCACGTAGGTCAGATGGATGCAGAGAGCGTTGCGGCCCAACTCCCAACGGAGCTGACGCACACTCTCCAGATAAGGCAGCGACTCGATGTCGCCCACGGTACCGCCTATCTCCGTGATGATGAAATCAAAGTTGCCGGTCTGGCCGAGCAGCTTGACGTTGCGCTTGATTTCATCGGTGATATGGGGTATGATCTGTACGGTCTTGCCTAAATAGTCGCCGCGACGCTCCTTGTCGATGACGCTCTGGTAGATGCGTCCGGTGGTGACATTGTTGGCGCGGGTGGTATGTACGTTGGTAAACCTCTCATAGTGACCCAGGTCAAGGTCGGCCTCATGGCCGTCGACAGTCACGTAACACTCGCCGTGCTCGTAGGGGTTGAGCGTACCCGGGTCGATGTTGATGTAGGGGTCAAACTTCTGTATAGTCACGCGATAGCCGCGGGCCTTGAGCAGACAGGCCAAAGATGACGATATGATGCCTTTGCCTAATGACGACACCACACCGCCGGTCACGAAGATGTATTTGGTTTCCACGTCGGTTATTATAAGAATTTTAACGCACAAAGTTACACATTATTTTTAATCCACGCAATGCGTACTCCCTCGGCCCCGCATCCGCAGGGCATGTTCATACAACGATTACACGACTACCATCCACATTCAAACACCTCCTGTCTATATCAACAGGCTATGTGAAATTAAAGACAAACCGATGTAACAATTTGTGCAATCGGAAATAAAGCACTAATTTCGCGTTATTCAAAAGTGAAAATTTTGCAAATATTTTCACTCAAATATTGTTTATGGAACAGAAAGAAACCATAGTATCCAAGATCAATAGAAGCAAGAAGGGTTCAATCTTCCTGCCGGACAGCTTTTTGCCCATAGATTTGCAATATGCCTCAAATATATTGGGACAATTAGTCAAAGCCGGGGTTTTAATCAGAGTGTCTCAGGGGATTTATCTGAAACCTAAAATGACACGATTCGGGCCTCTTATGCCGACATTGTACGAAATAGCAGAAATAATCGCCAAACGAGACCATGCTAAGATACTGCCATGCGGTGCGGTTGCGGAGAACTATTTGGGATTCTCGACACAGGTGCCATTGAATGCCGTGTATATCACAAATGGAGCATCACGTAAGCTGCGCATTGGCAACCGCACATTAATATTCAAATATGGTGTGCCGACAAATTTTGCATACAAAGGAAAAACAATGCCGATTTTGGTGCTTGCTCTTAAATCTATCGGCAAAAACAATATCACAGAGGAAACCCTTGATACCGTTTACGGTGTGCTGAAAGAGAACCCGGAAGAATCCACATGGAAAGAAGATGTCAAGCTGGCTCCCATTTGGATTCGTAAAATTATCATAGACACAAAAAAAAGAATTGAGAAAAATGAGCAAGTGGATTGATGCGGTTATAGATGAATTACAAATCACAGCTTCCTCTGTCGCCAGAAATAAAGACATAAGCGAAGGTGCAGTTGAAAAAGATTGGTGGGTTACTGCCATACTGAAAGTGCTGTTTTCTCTTTCGCCAGCCAAATATATGTTTTTCAAAGGTGGCACAAGCCTCAGCAAAGGCTGGAACTTGATAGACCGCTTTTCGGAGGACATTGACATCGCGCTCTATCGTGATTTTTATCTTGATGTATTGGGTAAGGAATGTGCCAAAGCATCCACAAACAATCAGGTCAAAAATCTGCGCATTGCCAATCGCGACTATATCCTTGGCGAATTTGCTGATGAGTTGACAACGAAACTTGATGAAGTTGGATTAGGCATATGTCGGGTTATACCTATAACAACAAAAAAAGATGGAACACCGATTGACCATGACAGCGACCCGGTAATCATTGAAATTCATTATCCCGTTAAGGTCAGCTCCGATGCGTATGTGCGCCCCGTTGTCAAGATTGAGATAAGTTGCCTTTCGATGAAGGAGCCTCACGAGGTTAAGCGCATATCATCACTCGTCGGCGAGGCATTTCCTCAGATTGACGATGAAACCATTGCCGACATCCCCACCATAACACCAACGCGCACATTTCTCGAAAAAGCCTTTCTGCTCAACGAAGAATATCAGCGTAAGAATCCACGGACTGAACGTATGAGCCGACACCTCTACGATTTGGAGCGACTAATGGATACTCCATTTGCAGAAGCAGCACTGTCTGACATGGAACTATATCAGGAAATCATCGCACACCGCCAGCGATTCTATCATGTCGGAGGTGTCAACTATGAGCTAAATCATCCCTCAACAATCAAATTTTGCCCAACAGGAGATTTGCGAGAGAAAATGCGCCTTGACTATGACGCAATGAAAACCTCAATGATCTACGGCGAAAAGTTGTCGTTTGAACCGCTAATCGTTAGGCTTGAACAGTTGCAAGAGCGCTTTAAGTCGATAAAATAACAAGATTTCCATAATTAATATTGAGGGACTGCGGCAAAACAGTCAATTTATAACAAAGCAGGGGCGCGATCTAATGCAGTCGCTTTACCTCCTTGTAGGGACGCGGCGTGCTGCGTCATCTAACGCAATACACCTCGCCTGATACGATGAGGGTATTGCAATACTCCAAATAACACGATGTTGTAGGGACATGCCATGGCATGTCGCCTAAAGTCATGCTAATGAGAGTGTTGCGTCAGCAGACATGCCATGGCATGTCCCAATGCTGTTTAATTAAGCAAGCGTAAATGCTTGAATGGCGTTCATATGTAGTAGGGACATGCCATGGCATGTCGCCTTAAGCCACACAAATGAGGAGGTAGCATTAGCAGACATGCCATGGCATGTCCCTACTACGATGTGTGCATTCCTTAAGTGAACCGCATTGTGGCATGTCCCTACTACCTCATAACGCCATCTAAGCATTAACGGCTTTGACAGTCAACCAAAATCAGGGAAACACAGGACACGGCAGAACTCTCGCCACACACAGCATCATTTTTCTTTCAGGCAGTTGGTTTTAACGAAAAAGTTCGTAAATTTGCGCGTAATTTGCATAAAAAGTTGGTAAGTTCACTCCGCATCGCGGATATTGCAATAGGAAACAATAATCTAACTAAAAAAGAATCAATCATGAAGAAATTTTACATCATGCTCGCTGCTCTCGGCGTGACCGCCTCCATGGCCGCGCAGCAGCTACCCAACGCCGGCTTCGACACCGATTGGGTTGATTGCTACCCCTGGAGCAGCAACGCCGACAACGGAAATACCGATGGACCTTTCTCTGGAACAAACAAGCAGGGAACAACACCTAAGCCATGGTGTATCTCCAGTGTATTTGTAAGCACCAATCTCTTATTTAAGTCGGGCAACAGGACTCTTGGCACTCAAGAAACTCCTGGATACGGTGAAATTGGATCTGCGGTTAATCTTAAAGATGTACAGCTCAGCATATTAGGCATAAAAAAGCTCATCCCGGCATATATTTCTCTTGGCACAAGTTGGTCAACATCAACAACCACAAGTGCCACAAACAAAGCCGGCGGAGCATTCGGTGGAGCTAAGTTTTCATTCCGTCCAGATGCCGTTTCGTTCCACTACAAGAATCAGAATACCACTTCCAAATCCGTAGTCGTAGCTTACATTTGGAAAGGTACATTTACTCAGGCAGATGTGCCAGCCAACATTGATCCTACAGGCAGCAACCCAACAAAAGTCACCATGATTGACCGAGACCGACAAGTTCTTGGCATGGACTTGACCAACTGCCAGGGAGGTGCTACGTCCCAAACCGATGACGCACTTTGCATTGCAAAACTCGAAAATCAGCTTGAAAGCACTAACGGTATAGACAGCGAATGGAAACTTGGTATGTTTGACTTTGAATATGCCGATGCTGAAGCTCTTCCTGAAAAAATCAATGTCATATTTTCCGCTGGCGATTATTTTGATTCTGAACGTCCTTATGAAGACGCATCTCAGCTCATAGTAGACGATGTCAAGCTCGTGTACTACAGCCGTCTGAGCGGTCTGAAGTTCAAGGATGCTGACATCGCCGACTTTGACCCTGACAAGTTCGATTACGCACTTGACGAGGTGATGCCCACCGATGAGGCAGCCCTCGAAGCTACAACTATGGGCAACAGCGGTGTAGCCAAGGCAGCAGTTGAACTTGACCAGCAGAAAAATGTGGCAACAATCACCGTCACCAACGACCATGGCAACGATGCCGACGACCAGAACTCACACGTCTACACCGTGAAGTTCCTCCCTGCCGGCTCATCTATCAACGACGTGATCGACATGACCTCTGCCGATGTACGCTATGTAGACCTCTACGGCAACGCCGTAGCCGCCGACGCTCTCGTCAACGGCCAGACCTACATCAAGCTCGTCAACGGCAAAGCCACCAAGGTTATCGCCAACAACTGATTCACATCATCCAGCATACACAAGGAGGCGCACCCCGTCACAGGTCGCGCCTCCTTTGTTTTACGACAAGCAATCTCCCCTCTGTAGGGACATACCGCAATGCTGTTTAAGCGTACAATGGAGGCGGCGCCCCTTGTGGGCGCATCTCTCCAGTAACCGAGGGGCTTGC
>Gatling_p1__coassemble_1719_pt1 | contig 9565 bp, 11 predicted proteins | sample Gatling_p1__metabat2_low_PE_016 | metagenome-assembled genome bin Gatling_p1 | reverse complement strand
CGACATGAATCAGAGAGCGGTAGCCCGGGCGAGCCGCCACTGATGGCCGTCATAGACCATCCGCACTATTCCCATCGAGAGGAGATGCGACGCCGACATCTCGGCTGTCCGCCGGGAGATGTGTGACAGCTTCATGTAGTCATCAATGGTGAGCATCGCACCTGACTCCAGGCGGTGGAGCAATGAATTTTCAGCCGCCGAGAGCCTCAGCACCGCCGTGTCCTCACGCCGGTTACGATTCCAATTCTCCACCATCAGAGGCGATGCCACGATGTTTTCGTCATTGACGCGGTAATATGCCCTGAGAGTGCCGTCGGATTCAGCCACCATGATGGGCTTGACATCGCTTTCGGCAATCTCCGCAACAAACACCACTTCGCCGCCCTCGGCTCTGTAAGCGGTAAACGACACCTCCTGCGGCGGACGGCAATATATCGACCCGGCGGTTTCCACCACGTAAATGTCTTCTTCATTGCGGACTCCGGCTATGACCCCGTTGTCCTTGACCCCTATGAGCAGTCTGCCGCCGCCATTGTTGGCAAACGCGGATATGGAACGGGCTATCTTACGGGCATCGCTGACCGAATATTTAAAGTCCTGATGCTCGTGTTCGCCCTCCGCTATGAGCCGATGCAGGTAGAAGGCACCCTTATGTGGCTTGAGGTCTTTCATCGGGGATGGATATTAGCCATATCCTGAGGGCCGTGGCACAAATGGATATGGCATTGTGGCTATGTCAATCTGCCGGATAGACGAAATTCGCGTCGGTGGGCTCGGCAAGCACCTCCTCAAGGTATTTGCGTGCTATCAGACGTGCCCCCTGGTGATCCATAAAGGTATAATTGCCGCAGTCTCGTGGCGTGGCTCCCGGTATAGGCCCTTCATACATCGCGACATAGGCCATAGTGCGCCTCACGAGCTGGAGGATGTCACGAGGCTGCAAATCGCCCTGTATGATCAGATAGTTGCCCGTGAGGCATCCCATAGGACCCCAGTAGACTATGCGGCTTCCCCACTCGCGGTCATTGCGCAGATAGGTCGCGGCAAGATGCTCCATGGCATGTATGGCTGGTCCCGGGATATGGGGCATGCGGTTAGGCTCCACCATACGTATGTCAAAGGTGGTGATGACGTCGCCCGAGGGGGTGGTGTCCTTGCGTGACACGTATATGCCGCGCAGCAGGTCGGTATGGTTGACTTTGAAACTGTCTATCTTATCCATTGTCAGAGGGGAGATGGGTCAGGCTTTGGGTGATATGTTCTCAAGTATGGCAGTGATGGCGTCCATGCTTTCGCGCGGTGCATCCTCCCAGAAGCTCTCGTATTGGGATATGTTGTCGTCGCTTCCGGGGGTGTCGCTGATGACACGGGCCACCATGACGGGGATGCGGTGTTTGTAGCAAGTCTGCATCACAGGTGCCGACTCCATGTCAACGGCGAGCACGTCGGGGAAACGGCTTCGTATGGCATTCACCTCCTCGGCTCGTGACACGAATATGTCGCCCGAGCAGATGAGACCCTTGCGCAGTGACGGTATGCTCTCCAATGTGCCGGGGGCTATCAGAGTGTCGTCGCTATGGAAGTAGAGAGGACAGCCGGCAGCTTCGCCCCACTGTGTGCCGGGGCCGCACCATACGTCATGGTAGGCGACACGTTCGCCCCACACGACATCAAGCACCTTGACCCCGTCGGCTCCCACGCCTCCGGCCACGCCGGTGTTGATGACGAGCTCGGGCGAGAAATTGCGGATAAGCGTATCTGTAGCGAGGGCTGCATTGACCTTCCCTATGCCGCATGTGGTGGCTATGATGTTATGGCCGCCTAAAGTGCCGAAATAATAGGGATGGTCTTCAAAGGTGACCAAACGGATGTCATGGCCCATGCGGCCGAGGAGCAGATGAAGCTCCTTCTGCATGGCTACTATGATTGCGATTTTCATTGTTGTATATCTGTCTTTTGATTATTATTTTCGGGTTGGGTCGGTGGGATTGCAGGGGTGTCTGCGGCCACTTTTACAGGCTCTTTCTGAGTCTCGGGCTGCGGAGTCTTGGGGTCAGCGGCAGTGGACTCGGGCGTGGTCGGCTTCGGGGCGGTGACGGCTGCCGGAAGCGAATCCTTGGCGGCTTTGGCTACGGCATGCTTCGTAGTGTCAGCGCGTACAGGCTTGGCGACGGCTGCCGGTGACGCTACCGGTTTCTGAGGCTGCACCTTGACCTTCGGCGATGAGGGTGCCGGAGCATCAACGGGCAGACTTTCCTGCCGTGCCACCCTGCGCGGAGCGTCATCTATCACATAGCGGTAAAGTGTCACGGGCTGCCCTACGTCGCAGCTCTTCTTGGCCCATCGGTACACGGTCTCGGTCAGTGCAACTTTGCCGTCCCACAGACGGCGGAACTCCCACACATCGTCGTCACCGATAAGTATCAGACCTGTCGCCGGCGACATTTCGTAGCTGAACGGCGCGATGCGGTCGCCGATATAGAAATCGGCGGTGAAGAAGCGCATCATGTCACTGACGATAAACGAGTATATCTCCCCCTTGGGCTGTATACGCTCCAGGTCGCGTGCCATAGGTATATCGGTCTTGTATGATATGGCCGCCGGCTGATACACGCCGCCGAAAGCCATGTAGAGCGTGACGAGCATGCAGCACAAGCCCACGGTGGCCGTAGAAGCTCCGGCTCTGAACAGCTGCACGAATACGATGACCGCCACTATGCACGACAGAATCAGAATCCCCCATTTCCACCATGCCGCCGGAGCCATGAAGCCGCTGATGGCCTGCATGGTCCCGATGGACATGCCGGGGGTAAACTGCGTGGTGATGGCCGGTATATGGAACAGGCAGAAGGCCACAAACGTCAGTATGGCGATGACACAGACTGTGCCGGTAAAGGACTTGACCACTCCCCCGGCCTTACGGGCACACCACAGAATCAGCAGACCGATCTGCATGGCCAGAAACGGATACATCGGAAGGAGGTAGACGCTGCGCTTGCTCGAGGGGAAACAATAGAACAGGAACACTACGAGCGGAGCGATGAACATGAGGAAGCGGGCATTGTCAGCGGTGCGCCAGCGGTAGAAACCGCCCTTGACCGAGTGACGCAGCTGCGGCATCAGCAGACACACCACGAAGATGACCAGCAGCAGTGTGTAGGGAGCCAGACCGCCCAGCAGTGTGATGATATTGTACCACCACGGATTGACGTGGGAGTCATATGACATGGTGCCGGTCATGCGTCCGAAATTCTCCTCCATGGCGAGGTCGAGAAATTCCTGGCCGCCACGCTCCCAGGCCGCCACATACCACAGGGCCGGGATGATGAGCGCAAGGAGTGCCACAACGGCCATCTTCCACGTGCATTTCCACAGGCGGTAGCCGCATAACAAGACCGCGATCCACACCGACAGCAGCGGCAGGATGATGGCTACCGGTCCCTTGGTGAGCGTGCCGCAGCTCAGCAGCAGTATCGCCGTCCACGGCAGCCGGCTCATGTTGCGCTCCATGGCCCAGATATACAGCGAATACATGCCGGTGACGATAAACATGGTCAGCACCATGTCGACTCGGCATGCGAAGCCGGCGCGATAGACTTCAAAACAGGTGAATGTGACCACCGCACCTACCATGGCGGCGCGGATGCCGAGCCTGCGGCTCCAGAAGCGGTAGCCGGCAATGACCATGACGATGAGCGCAATGGCCGACGGCAGACGCGAGGTGTACTCGGTGACTCCCCCGGTGATGAGGCTGATCAGGGCGATGCACCACGCCAGGAATGGCGGCTTGTAAGGGATTACATCGCCATTGCTGAGCGGCAGAATCCAGTTGCCGGACTTGATCATGGACAGAGCCACAACGGCCTCACGCGGTTCGCCCTTGGTGAAAAACGGAGCGCAGCCGAGAAACGGAAGGAATGTTACGCAGACTGCAATCACTATGATGGCAAAAGCCATCACTCGGGCGAATTTATCGGTCTGATTATAGCGGTTCATCAGTGTGGTGAATTGTTGTGATGTACAAAGATAGCTTTTTTCTGTAAAACACTGTGGGCTATGGCAGTGTTTAATTGTATATGCAGCCCGATAATCACAACACAGCACCGTCAGCACGCAGACACACCTTGTCGGAGGCCGCACGTATGGCTGAGCTCCGCAAATTTGCCGGAGACGGCCTGAAGTTCATTTTGCCGCTCGGCATCTCGGTGGCCCTCGTCCTGTGGCTTCTGCACAGGGTCGACATCCACACCATGGTGCAGACCATACGCCACGGATGTGACTACCGGTGGATAGTGCTGATGATGGCCATCACGACGCTGTCACACATCATCCGCGGTATCCGCTGGGGCATCCAGCTCCGCGGCGTGGGCATACCTCGCATGTCGGTGACAGCCGAGAGCGTGTCGATATTCGGCGCCTACGCCCTCAATCTGATATTCTCGGGGCTCGGCGAGGCCTGGCGATGTATATATGTCACGCGCAGGGAGCACGCATCGTTTCTGAAAGTGGTGGGCACGGACCTCGGCGACCGCTCGTCAGATGCCGTCATGGTCATCCTCATCACGCTTGTCGCGGTCATCGTGGCGCAGCCGGCCCTGGCCAGCTTCGCCGACCACTACGCCGTGGGGCGCGACATCAAAGATGTGCTTGCCGATCCGTGGACGTGGTGCATCGCGGCTGCCGTAATAGGCTGCCTGTGGACCATACTGCACTTCTGCCGCCACTACCGCGTGGTAGAGAACGTGGACGACGGCATAGACCGCATGTGGGACGGCTTCAAGGTGCTGTTCACCATGAAAGGGCGCGGAATGTATCTGGTGCTGACCATCGGCATCTGGACATGCTACTTCCTCGAGACCTACGTCTGCTTCTACGCCTTCCCGTTCACTCGCGAGCTTATCCACCAGCCCGGCATGGCCTACGGACTCGTCCCGGGACTCGTGGCCTTCGTATTCGGCTCATTCAGCATGGCCGTCCCCTCCAACGGCGGACTCGGGCCATGGAATCTCGCCGTCATGTTCGCCCTGTCGCTCTTCGGCATAGGCCAGTCCGATGCCGCCGCCTTCACAGTGGTCATGTGGACCTTCCAGGCCGCCATGCTCGTACTGCTCGGCATATTCAGCGCCGGCTACATCTTCTTCACAAAAGACAAAGGCACCGAGCCATCCCCCACTTCCACATCTCCCACCTCAGCCGCAACCGCCCCTCCATCACCCACTCCAGCCTCAAAAACCTCAGCCTCAGCATCCGAAGCCAGCCACAATTAGCCCACAAAAACCACCCGAACGCCACCAAAATCAATAAAATTTGCACAAAAAACACCCCACCTATTGCAAAATCCAAATAAAGTCCCTAAATTTGCACCGTCCAAACAACAAATACGGACAACGGATGGTGCCATAGCTCAGTTGGTAGAGCAAAGGACTGAAAATCCTTGTGTCCCCGGTTCGATTCCTGGTGGCACCACCTCGCAAATCGCTAAGTAGTTAAATCTCAACTACTTAGCGATTTTCTTTAATCTCGATTTTGGGCCATTTATCAAGAAAATACTTGTGATAGCCAAGTCCGGCAGCAAACAGTCAAAACGGTAAATCTATGAGCGAACTAACAGTCCAACCAAAATTATAGCACAATTCACTCGAAAATATGCCGAGAAGGAGACTTGGAACAGACTCGGGGAGCCGTATCTGCCATTACGCCTGGAGCCGAGAAGGGAAACGCCAAGGCGCAATACATGCTCGGCAAATATTATTCGTGGGGCTATTGCGAGGACTGCAATAACCCAAAGGCAATCCATTGGTTTGAGAAAGCAGCCGATAATGTTTAATAATGACGGATTGAAACAGAGATTAAATGATTGAGACCAAGAGACTTATTCTGCGGCATTGGCGCGAGGATGATGCCGAGGCCCTATACAAGTACGCATCCGACCCTGACGTGGGCCCCATCGCCGGTTGGCCTCCACATACCTCGCCGGAAAACAGCCTTGAGATCATACGGACTGTATTTGCAGCCCCCGAGACATACGCCGTCGTGTTGAAAGACACAGACGAGCCGATAGGCTGCTGCGGAATAATGTTTGCCAACAGTCTTCATGCAGCGGACATGACACAAAGCGAAGCTGAGATTGGCTACTGGATTGGCAAGCCTTACTGGGGACAAGGGTTAATCCCGGAAGCCGTCGCTGCCCTGCTTTCAAGATGCTTCAATGAGCTGGCGCTTGATGCGGTGTGGTGCGGACATTATGAGGGGAACAACAAATCACAACGTGTCTGCGAGAAATGCGGCTTTAAGTTCCATCACACCGACACCGACATCCTGTCTCCGCTCGGCGACAAATGCACAGAGCACATCTACCTGATGACCAAACAACATTATCATGCCCTACACATCGGTTGATAGCGGCAGCTAAACCACCAAGCACAATAAACAGCCTGCATAAGCGTCAAGTTGCAGCTCAATGATGTATTTGACACATGGCGACAGGAAATTATTTCCTACGATGCGTTGAGCTGCATGTCGGTGAAGAAATACTATGACACGCGAGACCTGTCGCTCACCGTCAGATACAACCTCAATTCCGCTCGCTCACGCTATAAAGGACACGGTGCCGCCAACACTGACAAAAACAGGTTTTGAAACGGCATCCGCCCCTCCGACCCGAAATTTGGATTTGTAGACAGGAGTGCGTACATTTGGTGTCAGACGGCACGCCAAATGCCGGAATCATACAGCCAACAGGAACTAAACATATGGAACAGAAATTCTGTCAGAGCTGCGGAATGCCGCTCAACGAGCATAACCACGGCACAAATGCCGACGACACCCCCCAGCGCATCGAGATGTACTACCAATTCAACAAACAAGGCTTCTGCGCCCTACTTGACTCCATTGCCCGATGATGCCACGGATTATGTTTCGGGAATGGATTAAACCTATGGTGAAGGTGCTGTGTTATTCAAGCATATGAGATATTTATTGCTTTTACTCGGATTTATAATGTCGCTCACTATGAAGTCACAGACATCCTACATATTCCTCGCGCCCGGCTTCGAGGAAATAGAGGCATTGGCTACGGTTGATGCCATGCGTCGTGCCGGAATGAAAGTCGTTGAGGTGGCTGTCGCCGACACGAAAACTGTCACAGGCGTTACCGGCCAGACGGTGGTGGCCGACTCGCTGCTCGCGGATATAGATACGGCCGATGCCGAGTGGATCATCATCCCCGGCGGACAACCCGGAGCCGACAATCTTCACGCATCTCCCGTGGTCAACGAAATCATCAAGAAACAGTCAGAGCGCGGAGGCAAGGTTGCTGCCATATGCGCCGGTCCGGCGGTAGTGGTTGCCCCCACAGGCATCCTCAAGGGCAAGAAAGCCACATGCTATCCCGGTCTCGGCGAGATGATAGAGTCCAACGGGGGAACGTATGTCAAAGAGCCTGTGGTCATAGACGGCAATGTGATAACATCGGAGGGACCCGGCACAACCCTGAAGTTTGCCAAGGCTATCATCCGCGCCTCGTTAGGCCAGCAGAAAGCTGACGAGATCCTGTCATCGATGCTGGCAGATGACTAAACCGCACGAAGCCATGCCTCAAGCCAATGCCCGTCCGGCCCCAGTTCGCAAGCCCAACCGATGGGCCGGCATCGGGGCGTTTGCTGTGATGTTTTGCATCATAGCGGCTCTTGCCATGGTCCACGAAAACTCGATTTTCGGGTTTTCACCCGGACAGGATACCGCCGCCGAGGGCCCCGACCCTATCAAAATGACGGCTCGGGGCGAGGTGGTCAACACCACACGGTTAGGCAGCAGCATACTCGGCTACGGAGGCACCGTTCCTCTGGAAATATATGTCACCGCCGGACGCATTGACTCCGTAAAGGCCCTCCCCAACAATGAGACAAGCGGTGTGTTTCAGCGTCTGTATGACGAAGGACTCATGTCGGCTTGGAACGGCAGGACTCTCGAGGAGGCGGCCACGCTTGAAGTGGACGGCATAACCGGAGCCACCTACTCCTCCGAGGCCGTCAAAGCCAACGTGAAGTCGGGTGTAGAGTATGCGTTAGGCTCTAAAGCTAAGCCTTCGGCATCGCCGGGCATCAACTTAAGCCTTACCGCAGCCCTGATTGTGATTCTGGCCGGAGCCATAGTGCCTTTGGTGGTCCATGGCAAGCCCCACTACAGGATGTTTCAGCAGCTGCTCAACGTGGTAGTGCTCGGATTCTGGGCAGGGGTATTCGTTGACTACGCGATGATGCTTAACTTCTTCGCCCACGGCCTCACATTTTCGCTGGCCGGGGTGGTCACTGTGGTGCTTCTTGTCGTGGCGTTGCTGTATCCCGTGTTTAACAAACCGGGGCACTACTGCGCGTGGATATGCCCGTTCGGCTCGCTGCAGGAGATAGCCGGAAGAATCCGCAAACGCAAAATCAAGATGTCACCTCGCACCATAAGGGTCCTTGACACTTTCCGCTCGGTGCTATGGGTTGTGCTACTGACTTTCCTGTTTATAGGCTGGGGATACCAGTGGATTGACTATGAGATTTTCACTGGTTTTCTGGTGAAGAGTGCATCGTGGGCGGTGATCGGTGTCGGGGTACTGTTCGTGGTCCTGTCAGTGTTTATCAACCGTCCGTTCTGCCGGTTCGTATGCCCTACAGGAGCCCTGTTAAAAAACACATAGCAAGGAGATATGAAAAACATGTGGATTCTGATACTGCTCTGCGTGGCTTTGGTGGCCGTGTCGGTGAGGCTTATGGTTGTCACGAATCAGGAGCCGGCCAAGGCGAATGATGCATCTGCGGACGATGCCCTTGAATATATCATGACGCGCACCAGCGTGCGCAAATACAAACCACAGCAGGTCAACGACAGCACAATCACCGCCGTGCTCAAAGCCGGGATGGCCGCGCCTACGGCAGCCAACCAGCAGGCATGGCACTTCGTGGTCGTCACAGACCAGGCACTCAAAGACACCATCACCAATGCCTTCCAATGGACCAAGATGGTCCGTGACTGCGCTTTCGCGGTAGTGGTGTGCGGCGACATGTCCAAACTTTTTGACGGAGACCGGGAGGATGGAGGTTTCTGGACCTTGGACGGCTCGGCTGCCTCGGAAAACATGCTGCTTGCCGCCCACTCTCTCGGCTTGGGTGGCGTGTGGTGCGGCATCTATCCCGAGGAAGACAGGATGTCAAGATTGTCCGGGATTCTCAACCTGCCGTCCAATCTCCGTCTGCTCAACGTCCTCTCGTTCGGCTATCCCGAAGCCACCGCCGCCCCCAAAGACAAGTGGGACCCCGTCAAAGTCTCCTACAACAGATTCTGACAAGCCCCGGTAAAATGTCACCAGCCTGCGGAATGCACTCATCGCTGTAGGGACATGCCATGGCATGTCTGCTGACGCAACGCTCCTCATTAGCAAGAATCTAGGCGACATGCCATGGCATGTCCCTACCACCTCAGTACGCCATTCAAGCATCAACGACTGCTTAAGTTTGTACAATACTTGTGGGGAAAAATGAGTAACTTTGGGTGCGTAATTTAAGTAAATGACCGGTTA
>Gatling_p1__coassemble_1646_pt1 | contig 9936 bp, 10 predicted proteins | sample Gatling_p1__metabat2_low_PE_016 | metagenome-assembled genome bin Gatling_p1 | reverse complement strand
TGATGTTGTTATGTTTCTTGTGTCCTCGGAGGATTATTCGCCGGGGATGATTGCCTCGCTGGGGCATACTTCTGAGCAAGAGCCGCAGTCGATGCAGGTGTCGGGATCGATGTGGTAGATATCGCCCTCAGAGATTGCGCCCACGGGGCAAACGGGGAGGCAGGTGCCGCAAGCGACACAAGAGTCGGTGATTACGTAAGCCATAGTTGTTGGTGTTTTTTATAAGTTAGCTTTTGGTTGTTTTTCTCTTCATGTAAGGGTTCCCGGATGGAATACCCATTTTATGTGATGCAAAATTACATATATTTGGGAAATGCACCACATTTTTCTGTGAAAAATTTCCAAAAACAGGTTTAAACAACCTTTACGGCCACCAAGGGATACCTAAAAGTAGTGATTGGAACCATTGCCTCAGTCAAGGGCGTCGCAACACCTTGCGCGTAATGGTGTCCCGAAATCAGAACAGGTAGGCGGCTGTGATGGTCCAGCAGCGGGTCTTGCCGTCGATGCTGACGTTGCTGAGCTCGCCTCCGCTGAGACGGTTGACCACGGAGTTGGAGAGGCCGAGGCCGTAGGACGCTGCTACCTGTATCTTGTTGATGACCTGGAGACCGAAGCCGAAGTTCCATGCAACGTCAAAGGTCTTGTTCTTGAGTGCGTCGTTGATGCCTGTGCGGCTGGTCAGGAAGGCGAACGAGGGACCGGTGGTTACGAAGGGCGAAACGATTTTGCCGATGCCGGGCAGCCCTATCATGTACTTGAGGTTGATAGGTATCTCGATATAATCGCGGTGTGATACGATGTCGGTGCTGAGGTTGTCATAGGAGTATTCGGCCTCAAGATTACGGCGTACATACATGAGTGATGCGTCAAAACCGACGTTGAGGGCAGGGGCGATGAACTGGAGCATCAGACCGCCGGTGAAGCCGCTCTGGTTGTCGGAGTCGAATACCGATTTGTTGAAGTGGAGCGAGTTGACGGTCATGCCGACCTTGGCACCGAACTTAAACTGCGCCAAGGCAGGTACTGCCGCGCATATAGCCACTACAACAGCTGCGGCCAGTGAAAACAGAGTCTTTTTCATAAGGGTAAAAATGGGGGTTGATTTATGAACATTTTTCCTGTGAAAGGTATTTATCCAATGTGCAAAGTTACCTTTTTCGCGGTACACTGCCAAGTTGTGTTAAAAAATATCTATATTTGTCACATATGGCGCAATCAGAAGATACAGTATCTACATCATGGTTTGACCGACTGACGGCATGGGCCAAGGCTCGCTGGGCCTATTGCACCACCGGGGTATGGCTTGACCCCAGGCGCAGCTGGAAGGTGTCGGCGGTCAAGACGCTCAATCTTGCCGTGAGGTCGTTTATGGATTCGGACCTTCAGGTCAGGGCAGCTTCTCTGACATATAATACTGTGCTTGCCGTGGTCCCGGCGTTGGCTATGCTTTTTGCCATAGGCCGAGGGTTCGGATTCCAGAATCTGCTCCAGACGCAGCTCTACAATGCGTTTCCATCGCAACATGCCATGGTCGCGGCGTCGTTGAAGTTTGTCGACAGCTATCTTTCCCAGGCTTCCGAAGGCCTGTTTGTCGGCGTCGGCATCATATTCCTGCTCTGGACCATGATTTCCCTGCTGGGCAATGTGGAGGATGCGTTCAATATAATATGGGATGTCAAGAGCGGCCGCACGCTGTGGCGCAAAGTGACTGACTATCTGGCCATATTCCTCATATTGCCGGTGCTTATGATCGTGGCGGCCGGTATATCCATCACCATGTCCACGACGCTTCACAATCTGCTGCCATTCGGGTTCCTGTCGCCGGCTGTGGAGTTTTTCCTCGACTTGGCCAGCTATGCCATCACATGCCTCTTTTTCGCAGGGGCTTATATGCTCATCCCTAACACCAAGGTGAGGTTTGTCAACGCGCTGCTTGCCGGATTCATTGCCGGTGTCAGTTTCCTCGTGCTGCAATGGCTCTTCCTGTCGGGTCAGATATATGTGGCAAAATACAATGCCATATATGGCAGTTTCTCGTTTCTGCCGCTGTTCCTTATATGGCTTTATCTCGTATGGCTGATTACGCTCATCGGTGCCATACTCTGCTATTCGTCGCAGAACACGTTTGCGCTGAGTTTCATAGGACAGATTGACAGCATATCTCCGGCCTACCGCCGCAAGGTCACGATAGTGGTGATGACCATCATATGCCGACGCTTCTATGACAGGAAGCCTCCCATGAATGTGACCGAAATGGCGCGTACATATGCTCTGCCGGCGAGACTTGTCAAGGATATAGCTACACTGCTCGTCAATGTGCGCATGCTCGATTATGTGACCAATAACGCTGCCGAGGGCGACCTGCCCCTGCAGCCGGCTGTCCCTGTCGAGACGTTGACAGTAGGAGATGTGATGGGGCTGATGGACAACTACGGCACTTCGGGCTTCATACCGCTTTTTGACAAGCGGTTTGCCCCGGTCAACAATATAGTCGATGGCATTGACAGCCGGCTGGCGGATGTGACAGACCGCACCAGATTTATCGACATACCTATAGATATAGAGCCGTTGCCGCTGACTAAGGTAGCAGAAACCGACTGATAATGACCTGACGCGGCATGCCGCGTCATCACAATAAAAATAAAATTTCTAACGACATGAAAAAAGTAATCGCCACGACTGAGGCTCCCGGAGCCATCGGTCCTTATTCACAGGGTATCGACCTCGGCAATATCGTATTTTGCTCCGGGCAGATTCCTATCAATCCGGCCACAGGTACTATGCCTGAAGGCATCACGGCGCAGACCGAGCAATCTGTAGCCAATGTGAAAGCATTGCTCAAATCCATAGGCCTGGGCCTGGAGAATGTGGTGAAAACCACCGTGTTCCTGGCCGACATAGCTGATTTCGCAGCCATGAACGAAGTCTATGCCTCGCATTTCACCGAACCGTTCCCTGCACGCTCTGCGGTGGCTGTCAAGGACCTCCCCAAAGGAGCGTTGGTGGAAATAGAAGTGATAGCAGCGCGATAAAACAGTCACTTGTCTGACGCTATTCTTAAAATTTGTTGATAAAATAAAACGCAGTTTATTTTGTCGGCATAAAACAAAATACTAAATTTGCATCCACAAGTCGCTCCCCGGAGCCTTGTGGATGTTCTATTTTTATTTTTGCAGCCACCATTTGGAATCGCAATGTATAAAAACAGTTAACCCAGTCTAATCAATTCTTAAAATACATTAACCTTAATTACAGAAAAACCCTTTAGAAATGAAAAGAGTTTACACGTTCGGTGACGGACATGCCGAAGGCGATGCCTCGATGCGTAACCTTCTCGGTGGTAAAGGTGCAAACCTTGCCGAAATGAACCTTCTCGGCATGCCGGTGCCTCCCGGATTTACAATCACAACTGAAGTCTGCACAGAATACACACAATATGGCCGTGACGAAGTGGTCAAGCGTCTTGACGAAGACGTACACAAGGCCATAGCACATGTAGAGGGCCTTACAGGCAAGAAGTTCAACGACCCCTCCAATCCTCTGCTTGTCTCTGTCCGCTCGGGCGCACGCGCTTCGATGCCCGGTATGATGGATACCGTGCTCAATCTCGGTATGAACGATGCCACAGTGGCCTCATTGGCTGAGAAGAGCGGCAATCCACGCTTTGCATGGGACAGCTACCGCCGTTTCGTGCAGATGTACGGTGATGTGGTGCTCGGCATGAAGCCCAAGAGCAAGGAAGATATTGACCCGTTTGAGGAAATCATGGACAAGGTCAAGGAGCAGAAGAGTGTCAAACTCGATACCGAGCTTGATGTCGAAGACCTCCAGACCCTCGTGAAGCTCTTCAAGGCCGCTGTCAAGGAGCATACTGGCAAGGACTTCCCCGATGATGCCTGGGAGCAGCTTTGGGGCGGCATCTGCGCTGTGTTTGACAGCTGGATGAACGAACGCGCCATCATCTACCGCCGCATGAACCAGATACCCGAAGAGTGGGGTACTGCCGTCAATGTACAGGCGATGGTCTACGGTAACATGGGCGACAACTCAGCCACCGGCGTGGCATTCAGCCGCGACGCTGCCACCGGCGAAAACATATTCAACGGCGAATACCTCATCAACGCCCAGGGCGAGGATGTGGTGGCCGGTATCCGCACACCCCAGCAGATTACCGTGGAAGGCTCACGCCGTTGGGCTGCCCTCCAGGGCATCTCTGAGGAGGAACGCGCCAGCAAGTATCCCTCGCTTGAGGAGTCGATGCCTGTCTGCGCAGCCGAGCTCATCGCCATCTCCAACAAGCTCGAAGGCTACTACAAGGATATGCAGGATATGGAGTTCACTATCCAGGACGGCAAGCTCTGGATGCTCCAGACTCGTAATGGCAAGCGTACGGGTGCTGCCATGGTCAAGATTGCCATGGACCTGCTCCGCGCCGGTGTCATAGACGAGCAGACCGTAGTGCTCCGCATGGAGCCTCAGAAGCTCGACGAGCTGCTCCACCCGGTATTTGACAAGGCCGCTCTCAAGCGTGCGCGTGTCGTTGCCAAGGGTCTCCCTGCCTCTCCCGGTGCTGCTACAGGTATGATCGTGTTCTCGGCTGAAGATGCCGAGGCCTGGTCGGAGAAAAAGAAGAAGGTGGTGCTCGTCCGCATCGAGACATCGCCCGAGGACCTTCGCGGTATGGCCGTGGCTCAGGGTATCCTGACCATGCGTGGCGGTATGACCAGCCATGCAGCAGTCGTGGCCCGTGGTATGGGTAAGTGCTGCGTTTCAGGTGCCGGTGAAATTCGCGTTGACTACAAGGCCAAGACCGTGGTCATGGGTGGCATCACATATAAGGAGGGCGACTGGATTTCGCTCAACGGCTCTACAGGTGAAGTGTATGACGGCCAGGTGCCCACTACCGAACCTGAACTCGGCGGCGATTTCGGAGCCATCATGAACCTCTCCGACAAGTTTACCAAGTGCCTTGTCCGCACTAATGCAGATACTCCCCGTGATGCTAAACAGGCACGCCACTTCGGTGCTCAGGGCATAGGTCTGTGCCGCACAGAGCACATGTTCTTCGAAGGCGACCGCATCAAGGCTGTGCGTGAGATGATTCTTGCTTCTGACGAGCAGGGACGCCGTCTGGCTTTGGCCAAACTGCTGCCTATGCAGCGTGGCGACTTTGAAGGCATCTTTGAGGCTATGGACGGCTTCGGAGTGACTATCCGTCTCCTCGATCCCCCTCTGCATGAATTTGTGCCCCACCAGACTGCCACACAGAAGGAACTCGCCAACGAGATGGGTCTGACACTGGAAGAGGTAAAGGCCAAGGTCGACAGCCTCGAGGAATTCAACCCCATGCTCGGACACCGCGGTTGCCGTCTCGGCATCACATACCCCGAGATCACCGAGATGCAGACACGCGCCATCATTGAGGCCGCTCTCGCCGTGAAGGCCCGTGGCATCGACGTGCATCCCGAAATCATGATACCTCTGGTAGGCTCACTCAAGGAGATTCAGAACCAGGCTGATGTCATCAACATCACAGCAGCCAAGGTGTTTGAAGAAGCCGGCTCATCTGTACCCTACAAGGTAGGTACGATGATAGAAGTGCCTCGTGCGGCTCTCACCGCCAACGAAATCGCCACTGTGGCTGACTTCTTCTCGTTTGGCACAAACGACCTCACTCAGATGACATTCGGCTTCTCTCGTGACGACGCTCCCAAGTTCCTCAAGTTCTACAAGGAACACGGCATCATCAAGACCGATCCCTTCGAAGTCCTCGATCAGGAGGGCGTAGGCCAGCTTGTCAGGATGGGTGTAGAGAAGGGTCGCGCTACCAAGCCCGAACTCAAGGTAGGTATCTGCGGCGAGCACGGCGGCGAACCTTCGTCAGTCAAGTTCTGCGCCAAACTCGGCATGAACTACGTCAGCTGCTCACCCTATCGCGTGCCCATCGCCCGTGTGGCTGCGGCCCAGGCTGCCATCGAAGAATAAGCGTAACTTAACGTAATCCGATACTTAGGCGGTAATGCTCCGATAAAAAGGAGCTTACCGCCTAAGTTGCGCTTGGGCGGTTCGTACATTCTGCACGATTATCGTGCAGAATGTGTCGGCAAAACTTACAAAATCGGCTATATCATTTGAGCAAGGCACTTACAAGAATTTACAAACATAATTACAAACGTAAATGGCAACATTCAAAGCAGTTGTTAGAACTCCGCGCAAGGACGGGTTCTATCAGGTCTATATCCGGGTGACGCAAAACACCAAGCCGGGATATATCAAGACCGACAAAGTTGTCACCAAGCAGATGGTGGACAAGCACGGCAATATCAATGACCCTTTCGTGAACGAGTATTGTGCGAGAATGATATTGCTCTATACTGACAAACTCAACCGCAAGGATTGCGCAAAGTGGACAGTACGTCAGATTATCGAGTATGTGACACAAGGTGACGCTGACATCTGCTTCAGCGACTATGCGCGCCACCATATCGACCGCATGGTGGACCGGTACCAGTTGCGCACAGCGCAGAACTATCGGCAGGCACTCGGACACATGGAGCGGTTCTATGGCACGAACAAAATCATGTTCGCGCAGCTTACCTCAACGCAGATAACGAGGTGGATTCAGTCGCTGGAGCATACGCACAGGGCAAAGGAGATGTACCCGGTGTGTATGAGGCAGGTGTTCAAGGCTGCGGTTGAGGAGTATAACGACTATGACAACGGCAATCTGCGCATAAAGGTCAATCCGTGGGGCAAGGTAAAGATTCCACAGAGTGACCGCACAGTCAAGAAAGCGATTAGCCCAGAGGATTGCAGGCTGTTCTTTACCGCACCTCTCCCGGATACACGCATGCTCGATCCGTTGCCCGAACTGGGGCGTGATGTGGCGAAGATGGTGCTGTGTCTCGCAGGCATGAACACGGTCGACATCTACGAGCTGCGCAAGGAGGATTACCGAAACGGCTGTATCTGCTACAAGAGAGCCAAGACGAAGAAGTTCCGCGCCGATGACGCATATTTCGAGATTCGTGTCGAGCCGATTATTCAACCGTTAGTTGAGAAATATCTGGCCGAGGCTGACGACCCCTACTTGCTGAACTTTCACAAGCGGTTCACGTCCTCGGACTCGTTCAACGCGAATGTGAACAATGGCATAAAGCAGCTCTGCAAGAGCATGGGGATACCGAAGGAGCGTTGGTACAGCGCATACACGTTCCGTCACACTTGGGGTACTGTGGCGCAGAACGACTGTGGAGCGAGCATTGCGGAGGTGGCGTTTGGTATGAATCATTCGCATGGGCATACGATAACGCGAGGCTACATCAAGATTGATTTCACTCCGGCCTGGGAGTTGAATGCCAAAGTGATTGACTTTATCTTTTTCTCCACGGCAAAGAGCAAGCAGGGAATGGCGCGAGGGGTCGATGAGCCTGCCGACAAGTTGTTCAGGCTTTCTCCCAAGCGGATGGTCTATGCCCGTGCCTACTTTCGCGGAGAGGTTCTTTCCGAGGTCAGCGACATCGGCTTCGGGACCGTTGATGAGGTCATCGCCCGGCTTGCCGGGCAGTTGCCCGACACAATCCCGACCGGGTGTGCCGTGCAGTTTCGCATAAAGGACGTGGACGCTGACCGCGAGGCGGTGTATGAGCGCACGAAAGGGAAAGGGTTTTAATGCTCCTGCATAGGAGAAACGAGCCATAAGGCAACTTTGTCGGCCAACTGCATGGCTTCATCGGGTGTCATACCCGACCATCCAGTGGGGTAATTTTGCTTGATTTGTTCATCATTGCTTCCACCCATGTAGTGTCCGACAAACTTGTTGAAGTATTCACGGCGAGCATCCACGACAATGGCGTCAGCTCCAAGTTCTAAAATTGATTTTTCCATCATGGCTGTGGGAATGAGCAACGTGAGTAATCGAAAGCGACATTGCGAGGAGCCTCGGCTCGGATATTGTCAATGTCATAGTCATTGAGGTTATCGCCCACGATTATTGTGAGCATGACGTTTCCGCGCAACGCGGCTTTTGCCATGTTGCGCAACTTCAGTACGCTGAATGGAGTGGAAAGCACCGTTGAGGGACTTCCCTCTGACAGCCGTTCTTCAATCTTGTTTCTGTCCATTTTGATTTGATTTTGAAATTTCTTTCTCGGCAGGCTCGAAAGCGGCGAGCCGATAACGTCTGCAAAGATAGCACGCGGCCCGGCCCCCTTGTTTTTTAACTTTTGTTTCTCGCCCGACTTTGTTTCATCGCAGAGCCGGGCTTTCTCTTTTTCTTTTTGCGCGGAACTTTTTTCTTTTTCTCTTCCTGCGGAGCAGGCTACGGCGCGTCAGCCAAAAGAAAAAATCTTTCAAAAAAATTTTTTTAATGTCGGCGTCGTCGGAGCGAAGCGAACTATATTCCGACTCCTACTCCATAGAAAAACTTTGATTTAAGTTTTTCTTCCTTTATCCTTTATCCGTAGTATTATATTCGACTTAATATAATACGTCCATATTCCATAGAGGAATTCCATAAAGGATATTCCCACGCGCGCGCGCGAAGGTAAGCGTTTGGTTCTATCTCGGTTATTGAAATGGCGGTGTCGGTGGAAACCATAGATTATATTTTGGTTAGGTTTTGGTTTGTGTTTGGTTACACTTTGGTTAGGTTTTGGTTTTCGTTTGGTTCAATCTCGGTTATTGAAATGGCGGTGTCGGTGGAAGAAAAAGCGACCTATCCTCACGGACGTGTCGCTTTCGAGTTTATTAATTATCACGTTTATTCACTATGAGCAAAAAACCTATGGTTGTGTCTAAAAGTAGATTGGATAGACGGTCGGGCGCGTCAGTCCTCGTCCTCTTCGGTTTCTCCGCAGAGTTCGCGCAACCGGTCCTCAATGGTGACTGCCGAGTGTACTTCCATATCCACCTCAACGGCTTTCATCTTCGGCGTATGGAACTCAAGCAGGCGCAGTTCCGCGCTGACACGCTCGTTAGCGTCCAGTACCATCATATCCACATCGAAGTCCGACATCTGTATCGGGTTGCCGTCTGCGTCAGCCAGTACCCTTGTACTGAGTATAACACCGTCCTTGTCGGTGAAATCAATCTTGCGAGGACTGCCGTCAGCCTCGGTCTGTGGCTTCGGCTCAAAGTATGCGAGGCTATGAGCGCGAAGATACCCTTTCAGAGGGTTTTCCTTGTTGGGCGTACCCTTTTGTCGCCCACCAGTTTTCTTACCTAATGCCATAACTCAAAACTTAAAAGTTGCCTACAAAGATACAGCCGTAAATTAGCGCACGAATTATAACTTTTGAAACTCAAAACGATTAATCATGGGACTATTCGGAAGCATAGCAGGTGGCGCACTCGGTGCTGTCGGGAGCATTTTCGGCGGTATCTCGGCGAGTAAAGCCATGAAGAAAGTCAAAAAGAATTTGCAGGCGCAGAAGCAGGCAAACAAGGACTGGTATGACCGCCGATACAATGAGGACGCTACACAGCGTGCGGACGCTCAACGCATACTGACTAAGACGGAGGAATCAATCCGCAACCGCAATCAGCAGGCCGCAGGGGCGCAGGCTGTCATGGGCGGTACGGAAGAGAGCGTGGCAGCCGCCAAAGCCGCCAACAATCAGGCTCTCGCCGATGCCACCTCGCAGATTGCCGTCAATGCCGAGGCACGCAAAGACCAGATCGAGCAGACGTATCAGCAACGTGACGCGCAGATTAATGACGCGCTCAACAATCTTGAAATGAAAAAGTCCGAGGCTATCTCGTCAGCCGTGCAGGGTGTGGCACAGGCAGGCGCAGGCATAGCAGGTGCTTTCTAATCCCCTCTGACGTATGGCAGGATTTACCGAAGAAGAATACGAACAGAGCCAAGACACCACTCCAGTTGTAAATACTCATTGAAAAGTGGGCCAGGGCACTCATTCAAAAATGGGCCAC
>Gatling_p1__coassemble_1427_pt1 | contig 11500 bp, 10 predicted proteins | sample Gatling_p1__metabat2_low_PE_016 | metagenome-assembled genome bin Gatling_p1 | reverse complement strand
TAGGTGCCAGCCCTAATTTTTCAACCGCTCAAAAAACTTTAGCGGACAGTAATAATAAAAAATCAGCTTTTTCAATCTCCGCCAACCCGGACTGACGCCACCCTCAGTCCGGGTTAGCTTTTATGTGTCTTGTTTCAGAGAAAACCGTGCTAATCAGTCCAGAGGTGGTAGATGGCGGTGCGGGAGGTGGATCGATAGCCACATTTTTCATAGAAACGGCATGCGCCGGCATTGGCTTCCTGAGTTGCGACATGCAGGGTTTTCACGCCGCGGGCTATGCTGATGCGCTCCGCGTGTGCCATCAAGTGTGCTCCTATACCTCTGCCGGCATATTCTTCCGAGACTGCCAGCAGCCCTATATCCGCTGCATCACCGTCTATCTTAAGCGTTACAAGCCCTACCGGCTTGCCATCGACATGATACGCAAGCACATCGGTTGCCATCTTGCCCGAGATGGAGTTGTCAATCCACGCGCGATACATCTCCTTAAATTTCCCATCTCCTAAACGCGCATCTTTGAAGCGCGACTTATGTCCGGCCCGATAAGCAAGCTCATACAATGCCGAGGCATCGCGACACTCATGGATAGCGGAAATCAGAGCATCTACATTGTCATTGCCTGTCAAGTCCTTGGAATACACCACCTTGATATCTGCCGGCTGATCCACGATACAAGGACTCCCGGTCACGCCAGAACACAACGGCTCGTCAACAAATACATATATCAGCTGTGCCCCGTCGCGCTGCGCCTCTTTAATCTTCTGACGGAGCGCATCAGAAGCAGTCTGGAGTTCACCGGCACACGTATGTACTGAAAAAATCTCTTTCCCGAAAAAATCAGAGTCCCAAACGAGTCTTTCTGCCTTCATTTTTTCACCTCTTTATTGACTAACCGCAATGCCCTTTCGACCGATTCGGCAAAAGCACCTATGGAATTGACCTTCATGGCTGCAGCACGGCAGTTGCGCCTCATTACTTCATCAGCATCGCCGGATATAAACATAGCATACAACTTAGCCGATACATCCTGCACATCACCCTGTGGACTCTTATAGCCAGTGATGCCATTCTCCACAAGGTCTATCGCTGCGCCGTTGTCAAAAGACACCACCGGGCAGCCGCACATCATAGCCTGATTAATCATCGAGGGGCCCGCATCGGCAAGCGACAGAGACAGGAAGAGGTCAGCCTTGCGGTAGCAGTCAACCAGACCGGCAGTGTCGACAAATCCTATGTTCCTCACCCCGGCAAGCCTGCCTTTCGCTATATCTTCAAAATAACAGTCGCCGATTGTCACCACCTCCACGCTGGCAGCCTGCTCAGCAGTGAGCATGGCTTTAAATCCGCATATGGCAGCAAGCATCGCATCATTGCCCTTACGTGGCTCTGGCGTAGACCTCAGCAATATCGTGAACTTATCCTCGTCACCGGTCTTCACGCATCGGTCATCGGCGGGAGCAAACACATCTTCGCTAACCACAATGCCGGCATTGCTCACAGTATCAGCCGTGAAAAGACCGCTGTCAAGGGCTTGGCGGATCATCCATGTATTGCCCATAAACACCGCTTTCATGCGGGCATAGTTTCTGCGCTTGATACGGAAATTAAGCCTTGTGGCATCATTCACTATGCCGTAACCAATGCGCGGACAGTAACCGCAGCGTTGCTTGAATCTGTCGCAGTCCTCAAAATAGAAGCATCCTCCGGTCATTGGCGCCATGTCAGGCGAAAATATCAGTATCGGACATCTGAGCGTCCTGCATATCTCCCTAAGCGATGTAGTGTTGAGCATATCCTGCCAGAATAGGGTTATAACGGCATCGTAATCAGTATCGATACATTTTGTTATATCCGCAGGTGGCACCATCGGCAGCCACTCGTTAGGGTAATGCAGATTCTGAGTCTTAGTGACCTTATAGCGGAGCTTATAAATATTTCTGACCAAGCGGTTATAACGCCTCTCCCACCATGTATATGGGATTTCCCCGGGCACTGCATCCGACAAGATGATGCGTCCGCCGCCATACAGCTTCTCCCCCTCTTTGGCAAAGCACCCCAGAGTGAGGAAGTCGACCTTATGTCCGGCATCGCACAGCCCCTTTGCCATATCGTTGGCAAGACCAGCCGAATGGCTCAATGTACGCGAGGATATGATAAGGAAACGGCTCATAAACTGTGATAAAATTCTGTCACCGATTCAATCACCCTGTCCTGCTCGCTGTCCGAGAGTTCGTAATACAGCGGCAATCGCAGCAGACAGTCCGCAAATCTGTCGCAATTGGGCAAACTGGGGCGGGAATTAAAATGAGACGTATAGAAATCGCTCTTGTGCAGACTCAGATAATGGAACACCGCCATTATCCCCCTCTCCTTAAGACAGGCTATCAATCTTGACCGCTCATCAAGCGAGCGGCACACGATGTAATACATGTGGGCATTATTGGTCGCATACTCCGGGATGACAGGACGATGCAACATCCCGTTTTCCTCCAACCGCCCGAATGCATCGTGGTATCTCAGCCACAGTTCCTTGCGTCGCGTCTGTATCCTGTCAAGGTTTTCAAGCTGAGCATACAGAAACGCGCTGACTATTTCCGACGGCAGGAACGATGAGCCGGTATCGACCCATCCGTATTTGTTGACCTCTCCTCTGAAAAACTCCGAGCGGTTTGTGCCCTTCTCCCAGATGATTTCCGAGCGACGGCACAGCCGTCCGTCATTGACCGCGAGCAGACCGCCCTCGCCGGCTATGATATTCTTCGTTTCATGAAACGAGAAGCAGCCAATGCTCCCGATAGACCCTAACGGTTTCCCTTTGTAATACGAATCCACCGCCTGAGCCGCATCCTCCACCACTGTCAGTCCATGGCTGGCAGCCACATCCATTATACGGTCCATGTCGCATGCCACCCCGGCATAATGCACAGGCACCACAGCCCTGGTGCGCGGAGTGATCAACCGCTCCACCATCTCTGGATCCATATCAGGATGATCGGCACAGGAATCGCAGAATACAGGAACCGCACCCTGTCTGACAAAAGCCAACACCGTCGACACAAACGTGTAACTGGGCACAATCACCTCATCGCCAGGTTTTATATCCGACAATATCGCAGCCATCTCAAGCGCATCGGTGCACGAAGTCGTCATCAGAGCCTTGCGGAAGCCGTAATGCTCTTCAAAGAAATTCTGGCATCTCTTCGTGAACTCTCCGTTACCCGACAATTTGCCTGACATCACTGCCTCCCGTATATATTCAGTCTCCTTGCCGGTAAGAAACGGCTTGTTGAACGGTATCATAGAAATCATAACTTAGAAAAATCCATGGTGTACAGACACAAAGTTAACACTTTCCCCCGGATTCCCCATCACCACATTAATTCATAGTAAAACCATAAAGACAAGACAGAGTCCCTGCTGCCGCAATGCCACTAACGACTTAAGCCCAGGCTACTGCTCCCGTCGAAGCTGTTGCAGAATTTCCAGTTCTGCAACACCCACATCCCCATACAGCTAATTGAAGAGATGGCTCTATGCGGAATTATACCTTTATTTTCAGTGGGTCAGGCGGCGGAGGAGACGAGTCAGGCGGCGGGTGTCGGAGGGGGTGATGCCCGGGCGGTTACGGGTGTTGCCTTTCTGGAGTGTGGCGGCGATGCGGATGCCGCTGTAGCGGAATATCTCGCGGAGGACGCGGATGGTACCCGTGGTCTGGTGGAAAAATATGTTCCACGGCCATGGGGTGGTAGATGTGACTATCACGACAGCCCGTTTGCCCTTCATAAGCGGACGAGGCATGGCCGACTTGTTATCATCCATCATGGCGTAGACCACGCGGTCAAACAATCCTTTCAGCTGTCCGGGCATATTGCCCCAATAGCATGGCGCCCCGAGCACTATGAGGTCATGGTCACGCAAGAGCGCGGCAAAGCGGTGAGCGTCATCATCGGGCAGTATGCAGGTGCCTCGGCTGCGGCAAGCCATGCAGCCGGTGCAATGCCGATAGGCCGATGTACCGACAGAAAACTCCGTGACACTGTATCCGTCTGCTTCGATGGATTCTTTAGCCATGCCGAGGAGCCGGCTGATGTGTCCGTTGACACGCGGTGATGCGTTGATTATCAGAACCTTCTTGTCCATAATCATCTAATGTAATAATTTCTTTAATACATTGTCACTAAATGCCTGACCTATGGAAATTTCCGTATCCCGGATAAACACATCATTGCTGTCAATCGAATCCACAGCCGCGATGCGGACTATGTTTGACTTATTGACACGCAGAAACATGTCAGACGGCAGAGTCTCCTCCATAGCCTTGATAGTCATGCGTGTTACGAGCCGCCGTCCATCGTTGAGATGTATGATCACATAATCTTTCAATCCCTCCACATAGAGAATCTCAGCATACATGACACGATGATACCTGCGGTCAGCCTTGACTATGATGAACTCCGCCGCCGATTTGGCCATCTCAGCTTCCCGGGCTTCCTTAAGCAACAATGTATGATAGTCATCAGCCTTATTGACGGCGCGCTCGAATCTCTCGGGGTCAATCGGTTTGAGCAGATAGTCTACGGCATCGACCTGATAGCTCTCCACGGCATATTCGGAGTATGCCGTAGTGAAAATGACAAGGGTATCATGCGGTATCTGTCGGGCAAATTCAATACCTGTCAGGCCGGGCATCTGTATGTCAAGAAACACCAGATCCACAGGATTTGCAGCCATATACGCCGCCGCTTGGGACGCATCGGCAGCCATCGCACACAGTTCGAGCTTCGGATTGGCATCCACGAGCCGTTTCAGCCCGCGACGAGCTATCGGTTCGTCATCTACTATAAGACACTTCATCTTCTATGTATGTAGGGATGGTCAAAGTTACTATATATTTGTCGGATTCCTTACGCTCCGACAGCGAAAAACGCTCGCCGTAGAGAAAGGCAAGCCTTCGGCGCGTATTGGCAAGTCCCAGGCCGCCGGAATGTATGTCAGCGGTATCCTTAGCCGGTGAAAACGAGTTGACGCATCTGAACAGGCACATGCCGTGGGGTGCCCTTTCAAACGAAATATCCACATAACGCCGTCCGCCTACGACAGTGCTGTATTTCACCGCATTTTCCACAAAAGTGATGAAAATGAGTGTCGGCACCAGCATCTCCCCTATCCGCCGGTCGGTGGAGATGGAATAGTCAAACGGCTCGATGCGTGTCTTCTCAAGATTGAGGTATGTGCGCAGAAACCACACTTCATGTGCCACGGTGGCGCATCCACGGTCAGTCTCGGCAAACTGATACTGTAGGAGGTTTTTCAATTGATCAAGCATCTCCGATGCTTGACGAGGATCCTCGTCGGCGAGTATGCCCACATTGTTGAGCACATTGAAGAGGAAGTGCGGATTGATCTGCTTGCGCAGAAAAGCATATTCCTGCCTGACTGTCTCGGTGCGCAGCAGTGTCATCCTACGCGAACCTATAATCCAGTCCTGCAAGAACATTATGGCTCCCGTACCGCCTATAAACAAGGCCATGGTCAGCATCGACCCCAGAGTGGACACGACCATTATAGGCATCGGCATAGCATGGTTATAGGCAGCCGGCTCATATGTGAGTATCTCCGTGACAATCATCGGAACCACAAGCACCACTATCTCCACCGCGACCGATATACAGTATCGCTTCAGGCTGCGATGCTTCTTGAACCGCCGAAACAGCCACAGGATATTGCTGTAGGCCAACAGATTGAGAAACAGATACATGCACACCGCTCCGCTCAGTCGGTGCAACGTAAATTCCGGCTGATCGGGCGCATTGAAAAATGTCCCGAAAGCTATCATGGCCAGAAGTATCTGGAATATCAGATGCCTCCACACGCGGCTGTGACGCGACACCAGGAAATCCGTCAACGATGAGAACGACAGAGATTCCAGTTCCTCCCCTCCGTCATCGACAGGAGGCGTGGGCAATTCGTATAACTGATGACGCAGATAGTCGGCCAGATGCCTGATTTCCGACGAAGCCGACGCAGGGGCTGATTTCAACGCCTCTCCCACCTTGTCAAGCATCGACATGATGCGGCCGGAGTCGAGCCTCGTCTTTACGGCTGAGATATATGCCTGCAAGGTTTCGACAGAGCGTTTCTCGCGGTCAAGTTCGATGCTCCACCGCTCATAGAGCTGCAAAGCGCCGATGCCGAGGAGAATCATGGCAAGCAGAATGCTGTTGATGAAACTGTCAACCAATATCCATGGCGACAGATAGTAAGATATGCGTGGCGGTATGTCAAGCCAGACGCGCGTGGCATACTCCAGACCAAGCCCGATGAGCGACACCACAAACGACAGAGCGATGACATACAGTCCATAGGCCACATAACGTTGCCTCATCAATATGCGAGGCACGGCATAGACATTGTTGACTACGGCGGCAAGCATAAACAGCGATGCCATGGGCACAAGCAGCCAGCATATCCTGTAGCCGCACTGCTCGTATGACTCGACGAACGCCGCCACGACCACACCTGATGCAACGAACGTAAATGCGACGGCAAGTATCAGATATTTGACAGCCCTGTTCACTCTACCTCTTCCATCTGATCGGGATGATACACTATGTCGCTCCGGTCAACCGGCGAAGCGAGAAAATATCCGAGACAGAAGTCGCCGGCAAACATGCGCGGGCCGTTGCTGTCGCTCTGTAGTGCCACGAGATAGTCAAACATCTCACGTGACACCGCCGTAACCGAGACCGTAACCACATCGCCGTCACGAAGCACCATATTATCATCCTCCTCGTCAACATCCTTGCGACTTGTCATAATCACTTCATGAATCAGCCCATTGACGGCGTGGCAGTCGTCAAGCACGCTCCACAGATAAGCCTCGCCATTACGGTAGAGACGCACCCAGTAACAGTCATCCACTCCAGGCGAGTCGGTAAACGTCACTTGAAGCAACGCCACATAGTCATAGGGCATCTTGATCCAGCGAAATTCCAGAGCGAGGATGTCAGTTGACGGCCCCATGGTGGAAACAGACGAATACGAGCGTCCGCCGGCCGACACATCTAAGCGGTATTCATGTCCCTCTATGCCTCCGAGAGCATCGGTAAACACACCGTCGGCGTCAGGCGACAGCGACACGGTAGTTCCGGCAGTCATATCCGTCAGACGCACGGACGCATCGGTAATCTTATGGCGATTCATCGCTTCATCCATCGGGGTCGTGGAAGTCAGGGCCACCCTGGCACCGTCAGCTGTCAGATTACCTTCGATAACCAGCTGTGGATCCACATCGTGGTAATGAAAATCAAGCTCCTTCTCGCATGAAGTACACATGACAGCCGCCGTCAGCAGCAGACCTATATAATATCTTGTCATCATATCAGAATTTTATAGTATATGAAACCGAGGGGACTATACCGAAGAGTGACTGCTGCACTGCCTTTGTACCGGATGGTTTCTCGGCATCGTCCTCAAAATATATCACAAACGGGCTGTAATGGGCATAGGCATTAAATACGCCAAACGACCATATAGAGGTGCAACGCTTGCCCACTCTCGTATATGTGGCCGACAGGTCAAGGCGATGTGACGCCGGGGTCTGGTAGCCGTTGCGCTGCGAGTAATAATAGCATGTCGTGCCGCTGATTTCATATTTGGCATCAGGCGCAGTCAACGGGCGACCCGACGAGTAGGTCCATGAAGCCGAGAATTTCCAGGCATCGTTCAGATCATACATCGCCACTACGGCCACATCATGGCGGCGGTCGTTGGAGGCATCGTACCATCGGCCGTCGTTTATGCCGTCTATGCGTGTCTCGGTCCGGGAGAGGGTGTAGGAAATCCAGCCGGTGAGTTTACCGGTATTTTTACGCAGCATCAGTTCCATGCCGTAGCTGCGCCCTTTGCCGCCCATAATCAGGCTCTCGAGGCTGACACGCGAAAACATCATCATGCCGTCACGATAATCATACACATTATCCATCGACTTATAGTAGCCTTCGGCCGACCAGTCCCATGAGCCGTCGGCAGTCATGCCGGCATATCCGGCCGAATATTGCGCAGTGCGCTCGGGCCTCACCTGCGACGATGTCAGCGCATAACGGTCAAAGGGGAAGGTGGTCGAGGTGGCACGGATGCCATGCAGATTCTGAGTGGTGAGAGACGCCCCGGCCTTGACATTGTGATACCGGGTGATGTTATACTTGATGCTGCCGCGAGGCTCAAAATCCACGTAAGTCTTGCTTGAAAAATCAGGCATATCCTCGTGCAGAGCATCAAACGCATGGAATCTGTCGCCCGACATCGCGCTGAACACCGACAGCCTCGCACCCATCGACAGGGATACACGCTCGCTAAAAATCCCTTCATATCCGGCCCACAGAGCGTTTTGCCATCCCGAACGTATCTCTTTCTGCCGGGAAGCGTTCACCTCCATCTCCCCCGACTTTACGCGCAGCAGCTCGGAGCGCAGACCCATCTCTACCATATGGTCATCCGAGATGTCAAAGATAGCACGCTCGTTAAGCGAAGCGGTGCGGATGTATTCAGTCATCCGCTGTGACGTTTCCATCAGATCCATTGACATATCGGTGGTGTAGTCGGTAAACGCCCCTGTGGTCACGAAGCGCCAGCGGTCACCGGCCCGCGCAGTCCAGTTGGCACTCGCGGCGATGTTGCCCCAGTGCATCCCCATCAGATCGCTGATGGCCAGATTGTCACGTGACGCGAAAAATGATACATCAAGCATGTTGCTGCGGTTTATGTCGTAACGCAGCCGCGCATTGACATCAAAGAAATTCATCACCGTGTTTTTGTACTCCGGAATCAGTTTCAGAAACAGATCCACGTATGACCTGCGTGCAGCCACTGAAAACGACAGCTTGTCCTTGACTATCGGGCCTTCGGCGGCAATCTTGGCATTGAGGATACCCACAGTGCCGGAGAAATGGTAGTCCGACATATCGCCCGGCTTCATGGAGGTCTCAAGCACCGACGACGTGGCGCCACCAAACTGCGCAGGTATCGGCCCCTTGTGGAGCGTGGCACGCCCCATGGCATCATCATTGAATGTAGAGAAGATGCCCATCATGTGCGACGGATTATAGAGCGTGGCCCCGTCGACTGTCACCAGATTCTGATAGGCGTTGCCGCCTCTGACCTCAAAACCGCCGGCACCGTCAGCCTCGCCGTGCACCCCCGGGAGGAGGGTTATCGACTTGATAATATCCGTCTCGCCAAACAGCTGCGGCGTGGCTGCGAGTTTCGACAGCTCAAGCCGTTCGCTGCCGAGCCGTCCGTTGGTCACACGCTGTCGCGCCGACTGGCCCGTCACAGTGACCTCCCGGAGTTTCTGAGTCTGTATGCTGTCAGTCTGCGCATGAGAAAAAGCGGCACCGCCGCATAACACTACTAAAAATAAAAGCCTAAAAAACATCTTTCTTACCTAAGAATATATCTGCAAAGTTACAATGGTTTTCCTGCAATCATATTGCAAAGGTAAAAACAACCGCCCCGTCCCCCATCAAATATGAGACAAAAGCGGTTGGTTTTGCGACAATTCATGGGAAACGGAGTCGAAACGCTGGCCAATGGATGGGTGGAGGTGCGTGGGTTACATCAGTTTCATCAGTGTGGCCGCTGAGATTGCCTCTACGGTGTTGCTGACGCTGAGCTTTTCTATGATGTTCTGCCGATGGCGGTTGACGGTGTGTATGCTGATGCCAAGCACATCCGCAATCTGCTTGCTGGCTTTGCCTTGTTTTATGAGGTGTAGTATCTCCTTCTCACGCGGAGTCAGTATATGCCAACGACACTCATCGGTGGCTACGTCAACCACTTCGCCGGTCGTGATGTTGACTATGCGCGGACATATCCCCTTGTCGCCGGCCGGATAGGCCGACAGGCCGTAGCAACAGAGTATGAGCCATATCTTGCCGCCCGGAGATGTCCGGAACACCTGCGTGGAATTGGCCACCGAGATGTAATTGCCGTTGCAGTCCCTGACACGTATGTTGCAGACGGCTTTATGCCGCACTTTATCGTCGCCGTCCATAGGGTTGACATACTTGAAATACTCATATTCCAGCATGCGCTTTTCGGCAAGGTCCTCGGGGTGAAGGCGGACGTAGATGGCATCTTCATCGCTTGAATCGACCATCTGATACATACGCTCCGAATCGGTCAGCCCCAGCAACCTGCAAAGACTGCCTCCGATGATATAGCAGACGTCGGCCGACGCATCCGTAATCACACAGCAGCCGTCATTGACCTCCGTGTAATTCGTTATCCGTCGGATGGCGTCAGTGACCGCCTCCTCGTCAAGCAGCTCTTTATCAAGCTCCTGACAGTCATATATAGCGTCAAGTTCCTTTCGTAGTATATCCATTGCCGGTTGCCTATCAATATTTCCGCTACCCTACCTATTCGTAGCGTTACTGCAAAAGTAGTCAAAATAATCGTTTAAAAACATTCATCATCCCGCGGTGGTTAATATTATATATGTCTCATTAAAAACTGAAAACGACAATGACACGTAAGATTATGTTTGCGGCAGCCGTGGCTGCTCTGACACTTGCCACAAGCTGTGTCACCAACAAGAAATACAATGCCCTCCAGACCGAATACCAGGCCACGCGCGACGGTCTGCTTGAGTGCAACAGCCAGTCGAAGAGCATGGAGTACCTCATCAAGGACCTCCGCTCGCAAAATGCCTCGCTCGAACGCCAGCTTGAGGACATGAAAGCTACGCTCAACCAGAGTCTGCTCAACAGCCAGCAAGGGAGCGTCAACATCGGCAAACTTATTGACGAAATCAATGCCTCCAACAAGTATATCAAAGAGCTGATTTCGGCTAAGACAAAATCCGACTCGCTCAACATAGCCCTGACAAACAAACTGACACGCTCGCTCAGCAACGACGAGCTTCGCGACGTGGACGTCAAGGTGCTCAAAGGTGTGGTCTACATCTCCCTCGCCGACAATATGCTCTTCAAAACCGGCTCATACGAAATCAGTGACCGCGCCATGGAGACCCTGTCAAAGATTGCCAAAATCATCAAAGACTACAAAGACTATGATGTACTCGTGGAGGGCAACACCGACAATGTGCCTATCACACGCCCCAACATCCGCAACAACTGGGATCTCTCGGCTCTGCGTGCCAGCTCGGTTGTACAGGTGCTACAGAATCAGTTTGGCGTCAATCCTTCACGCCTGACTGCAGGCGGACGCGGCGAGTTCAACCCCATTGCCGACAACACCTCAGATCTCGGTCGTCAGCGTAACCGCCGCACCGAAATCATCATCACCCCCAAGCTTGACCAGTTCCTCGACCTGATAGACCAGGCCCCCGACCAGGACAAGTAGCCCCACGGAGGGAACATGCCATACACTCATTGCAGCAGGGATATGCCATGGCACAATGTCACTAACTTAGGCATGTCTCTACTGCATAACAACGATCTTCAGGCATTAACAAGCCCGGTCAGTTGACGTAGCG
>Gatling_p1__coassemble_1426_pt1 | contig 11503 bp, 10 predicted proteins | sample Gatling_p1__metabat2_low_PE_016 | metagenome-assembled genome bin Gatling_p1 | reverse complement strand
AGTAGAGGGGTCTCCCTCAGCGGTCTCGGTATAGTAGATCTGAGCACCCGAAACTTCCGGGATGACAATCTTGTTGTCAGTGGCGGTTGGAGGAAGCACGGGAGTAGCCGGCTTAGTCTCAGTAAAAACCACGTACATTGTATGTGGACCATTGGGGCTCGTTGAGGCAAGATTTTCAGTCTTATCAAAAGATATGACATAAGTTCCTGCATCATTTATCATGAAATAGCCACCAGAATCCCCATAAAGCCATAGCTCCATACTACTTGTGGTTTTACCAATAGATGTAGTCGAGCCGTAGAGAACAGTATTGCTTTGTCCTTCGCTAGTATAATTTCGAGTCTGCAGACGGAACTCAGCACCCTGTGCTGCGTTTTCAATCTTATACTCCCAGCGGCTACCATCTGTACTGCTGACAAACTGTTCGCAGCCAGAGGCTCCCTTCATCAAAATGTAGGGCGGTTCATAGTAGGTGCCTTTTGTGACTTTATTTTCATTTCCAGCCACTAATGTGTAGAGAGCACCGTTTTCATACTTGAAATCGCCACTATTTGTAGTCTGAAACCAGCCTATGTTGTTTGCACCTAATGTAAGGTCTGAAGCGTCATTGTTGTTGGATATGATGAGAGCATTAAACTTACTTTCAGTGAAAGAAAGTTTATAGAGGCCGTTCCCAAGATCTTCTTTTTTGAAGCTATTATCAACTCCGGGGACATACCAACCATTATTGCTTCCATCAACCCAACGAACTTTAAGATAGACATCGCTCCATCCTTTAGCCGAAATATCCACATACAGATTGTAATCTGCTGCTGATACCGGGGTAGTGAAACCAAGCAACGCAAACATCATAGCGAAGAATGTAAGAAATTTCTTCATAATGAGTTGGTTTTATTGTTAGTTAATTGGTTTGTTTGATTGATTGTTTTTTTGATTGATTTTTATGAGATTTCAGGGGTCCTCGCTTCGGGGGAGATAAGGCTCTTATACTTATCTCGGGGGTGCCGGGGAGAGGTGATGGCGCGTCCTCAGGAGTGGACTCCCGGGGCCGCAGTGCGGCAGGGACATGATTCGGATGGAGAGATCCGCCCCACGGAAGGGGGACGGTCGGCCGGCCGGTGCCGCTGCATGCAGCGACGGTGGCGGCCATGAATTATTTAGCAGAGGATGATTAAGAAGTGATTTAGATGATTAACGTACAAATATAATTTAATGGTTAAAATATATAAGTGATTGAGCTATAGGCTTTTACATAAAAAGAAGCACCGATAAGCGGTGCGCTCTCCGGTGCGGCAAAAATGGAATCAGCGGCGACGGCCCCAGGCCCACAGCCACGGATTGCCGTCATTATCAAGTTATAAATATCCCCGATTATCCCAAAATTTAGCACAGGATTGCACCTACAAATATACAAAAAGTGGCTATAAGTGTTATAATATCCAGCCAGCGGTTAAAGGTATTTAACAGAAATTAACCGAATTGGAGGGGCGCGGCCGGGATAAATCTCATAAGTCTTATAGAGATTCTATCGCGGAGGTTACCGGCCGACGTTAATGCCTGAATGGCGTTATGAGGCAGTAGGGACATGCCATGGCACAATGTCACTAACTTAAGCAGCCGTTAATGCTTGAATGGCGTTATGAGGTTGTAGGGACATGCCATGGCATGTCCCCTAAAGCAATATTAATGAGGGGTGTTGCGTCAGCAGACATGCCATGGCATGTCCCCTAAAGCAATACTAATGAAGGTGGTGTTTCTGCAGACATGCCATGGCATGTCGCCTAAAGCAATATTAATGATGGTGGTGTATCTGCAGACATGCCATGGCATGTCCCTACTACGATGGGTGCATTCCTTAAAATTAGGCGCGGTTAGGCGCAGAGTAGGCGGTCGGGATAAGTCGGATAAGAATTATAAGAATTATAGAGATTCTATCGCGGAGATTTCCGGCCGACGTTAATGCTTGAATGGCGTTATGAGGCAGTAGGGACATGCCATGGCATGTCGCCTAAAGCAATACTAATGAGAGTGGTGTTTCAGCAGACATGCCATGGCATGTCCCTAAAGCAATGCTAATGAGGGGTGTTGCGTTAGCAGACATGCCATGGCATGTCCCTACTGCTATACTAATGAGGGGGTTGCATCAGCAGACATGCTATGGGTGCATTCCTTAAAATTATGCGCCGTCAGGCGCGGAGTAGGCGGGCGGGCTTGTAGGCGCGGTGGAGGAGCCAGGCGGTGAGGGCGTAGAGGGCGGCGAGGAGCCACATGTAGATGTAGGGGGTGGCTACGGCGGCGAGGGAGGAGCCGTCGGAGAGGAGGCGGACGAAGCCCTGGATGCCCCATGTGGCCGGGACGAGAGAGGCGAGGGCGCGCCAGAAGCCGCTGATGGCGTAGAGGGGCCATGTGAGGCCTGTCAGGAAGAGGAAGACTACGCTGGTGAAGACGATGACGAGGAGGGAGGCTTCGCGCTCGGTGACGAACACTTCGAGGGTCATGCCGAGCATGCACGAGCTGACGAGCAGGGGCAGGAGGAAGAGCATGTAGTCGATGAAGCTGCCCGAGTCGGGGAGGGCGAACATATTGGGTATCCAGAGCACGTCGTAGATGACCATGGGGAGGTAGATGAGCAGGTAGCAGATCAGTCGGCCTGTGATGGTGGCCATGGGTCCGGCGGCGACTCCGAGGGGGTCCACGCCGCCGTGGGCACGGCGACGCTCTGCCCTGCCGCCGGCGAGCATGGTGATACCGAGGATGAGGCTCTGCTGGATGATGAGCATCAGTATGCCGGGGATGACGAAGGAGGCGAAGCCCTGCGAGGTGTCGCCGATAAAGACGGGGTTGGTGCCTACGGTGGAGGATGTGCCCATGGCGGCATAGGCCGGCTCGCCTATGATGTCGATGGCTTGCTGACGTATGTCGGCGTCGAAGGCTATCTGGAGCTGGGTGAGGTCGAGCAGCAGGGCGCGGTAGCGCAGCAGCAGGGAGGCATCGCAGTAGAAGCTGACCACGGCCTGTTCGGAGCGGCCTATGCGGCGGTCATAGTCACGCGGTATCTCTATGACGGCGTAGCAGTCATGGGACGCGCACCACTCCCGGGCTTCGCTGAGCGAGGAGGCGTAGCCGGCGACACGCGCCGAGGGGAGCGCGTCGATGGAACGCGCAAGCCGGCGCGAGGCGGCGGTGCGCGAGTTGTCGACGACGGCCACCGGGGTCTCGCGGACCACCTCGGGGTTATATATAAGCGTGTATATGACGGGGTAGACCGTGGGCAGGAAGAGGAAGAAAAGCATCACACCTGCGTCGGTGAACACCAGGCGGAATTCACGGCGGCATACGAGATAGACTGAGCGGAACCAGGAGAACATGATGGAGGGGGATTTTCAGGGGAGATATACGGGGCGGAGGCAGTGGCGGCGGAGCTTCCAGAGCGACGCGAGGGGCAGCAGGGTGAAGAGGATGAGGATTATATAGTAGAAGCGCGAGTAGTAGATGGGGATGCCGTTGAGGGCCTGGTCGATGTAGATGAGGAAGTACCAGCGCACCGGGTAGAGATAGGAGAACACTCCCACCGCCGGATACATCTGTGGCACGGGGAACGAGAAGCCGGTCACCGAGAAGGCCAGGATGCCGAGGAGGCTCAGGGTGGAGAGGGCGAGGCGCATGTTGCAGAATATCGCCGTCACAAACAGGGCGAAAGCCTGACACGCCACGACCATCAGGAACCATGCCGAGAGCATGTGGAGGGGGTGGCAGTGGAGGGGGAAGTCGCAGATGCGGTAGAACACCGCCTGCATGGCCCACCCGAGGAGGGTGAATATGAGTGTCTGTGGAGCGAGGGTGCCGAAGGTGGCGATGTAGATGTTGCCTCCCGAGGCCGCGAGCCAGCGCGGAGATGTGCCCTGCTTGATTTCGGTGGTGACGGAGAAGCAGGTGATGAGAAATATCACCAGGGCAAACAGGCCGGGGATGAAGGAGTTGGAGAGGTAGTAGGAATAGTTGGTCCAGGGGTTGTGGATGAGATGTGTGTCGACCACCATGGGCTGGAGCATCACTCCGGCGGCACGGTCGTCAAGGAGTCCCGAGCCGGTCAGGGTGGTCTTGACCAGGCCGCCCGAAGCGGTTACGGCGGTAGACATGAAGCCCTTGTAGGTCAGCGTCCCGGGGACGAAGAAAGCCAGGTCGGAGTAGAACGACAGCGACGTCTCCCTGCCGCCCACGGCTTTCTGCATGAAGTCACGCGGCACGACGAAGAAGCCGTAGGCCTTGCCGCTCTTGACCAGCTCGAGCCCCTCGGCATAGGATGACGCCCGATAGGATATGTCGAGCAGCTCCGATGCCCCGAGATTGCGGATGACACGGCGTGAAAGCGACGAATCGTCGAGGTCGACGACGGCCACCGGTGCACGCAGGGGGAGCCCTTCGTGGAGGAGGTCGACGAAGAAGAACGTGAATCCGACAGGCACGAACACCATCAGGCCGAAGTAGACCTTGCGGCTGACGAGCCGTCGGCATCCGAGGACGAGCGATTGCTTCAATGCAGTCAGGAATGACATTATTATCGTATTGATGAAGATTTAGAGATATGCGCTACAGTTATTGTGGGGAGATGTTTTCCTTATGGGGGATGTTTTCCTTATGGGAGATGTTTTCCTTATGGGGGATGTTTTCCTTCGTTGTAGGGACATGCCATGGCATGTCGCCTAAAGCCATGCTAAAGAGGGGGGGCGCGTCAGCAGACATGCCATGGCATGTCCCTACTACGATGTGTGCACTCCTTAAGTGAACAGCATTGTGGCATGTCCCTACTGCATTATGGAGAATATATTGTAATCATATTATAAACATATGGTAAACATATTTTGTGGACATTGGATGTATTATTTAGGGCTGTCTGTTAAAGCAATCCGTTTCCCAGCGTGCCACGTTGTTATATATGTAATCCAGAATACGGTAGAAATCCTGCGGATTTCTCACCCAGTGGTCATGATAACGGGGTTGCCATGCAAATCCGATGCGCTCCCGAGCAGCTTTGCGAGTCACGCTACCTTTAAGCAGATTGACATATTTACTCAAAAGAGGGATGTGACGGCTCAAACCAGCATCAGGCCTCATAGACGGGTTGGGATTCCGGCAGTCAGTATGTGTGAGTGATGTGCCGTCTAATCTGAGTAAAGCATGTAGATGATTCGGCATGACAACATGAGAAATCACATTGACATTTTGACCATAATGGCTGCCACCATATGGCATTTCTGCATCAAGATATTTGCCGATGTCTGACAAACGCATCATACCGCCAATTATCTCACCGAAATAATGCACCATATTCTTGGTACATATCGTGATGAAATATATACCGTTCTCATAGTCAAGCCAGGAGATACGTGGGGATTTGCGAGTATTATCCATCTGGGTATATCAGGGTTTATCGGAGACTTTGCCGGGTGATGTCATCGCATGGCTGGTCCCCCATTTGCTTGGCTTTAGGCGACATGCCATGGCACAATGTCACTAACTTAAGAAGTTGCGTTCTTATGTAGTAAGGACATGCCATGGCATGTCTGCTGACGCTGCCCCCTCATTTGTATGGATTTAGGCGACATGCCATGGCATGTCCCTACTACCTCATAACGCCATTCAAGCATTAAAGGCTGCTTAAGTTTTTGGCATTGTGTACATGATGCTTTTTTTTGAGGGGGGTTAGTCGGGGTAGTAGAGGACGGTCATGCCGGGGCGGAGGGCCGGGATGGAGTCGAGGGGGCGTGCCTTAATTTCGAAGGTCTTGGAGTCCCAGTCGCCGGTGGCTTTGGTGGCGTGCCATGTGGCGTAGCTGCCGAGGTCACGGACGTAGTAGACACGCGCCTTGACCTCCTTCATGTCGAGGGCAGGGATTTTGACGGTGATTTCCTTGCCGAGGGGGAGGTCGTTGAGGTATTTCTCACGGGCGTTGAATGTCACCCACTTGTCGGAGATGCGCAGCAGCGACATGATGGGGGCGCCCATGCTGACGAGTTCGCCCACTTCGGGATATATCTGGTCAATCTGTCCGTCGCAGGGAGCCAGGAGATACTGGTCCTCGAGGATGCCCTGCACCTCCCCTACTCCGGCCGAGGCCACGCCCACCATGGCAGCCGAAGCCTCCTTGTCCTCCTCACGTGCGCCGGACTGTGCGAGGCTGAGCTGCGAGCGCGCAGCCGAAGTGCCGGCCACGGCGGCATCATAGGCAGCCTTGGCCTCGTCACGCTTCTGCTTCGACACCACACCGTCGCGGCAGAGAGCTTCCAAACGCTCATAGGTCTTGCGAGCTATGCCCTCGGCGGCTTCGGCCTGAGCCACGAGGTCACGGGCCGACTGGATGGTCTGCTTACGGGCGCCGGCATCCACGGCACGGTTAGAGGCCGCGGCAGCCTTCTTCATCGCTTCGGCCTGGGCGAGCTTGGCGTCGACCACCGACGAGTGGATGTGGACGAGGGTATCGCCGGCATGCACCATGTCGCCCTCATGGACGTAGAGCGTGGCCACGCGCCCGGGGAGCTTGCCCGAGATGCGGATGCTGGTGGCATCGGCCTGTCCCTCGATGATGTCGGCCGGATGGCGCAGGAACAGGAAGCCCACCACGGCTATGATGACGGCGGCAACGAGCACGCCTATGATGGCAAAAGTCAGTATGCGCTCCTCGCGGCGCACGGGGTCTTGGGGATTGGATGACATGGCTGTTATATTATATATAAGGTGTGGTTAGTTATTTATTTATGGATGGGGTAATTTCTTATAAGTCTTATAAGACCTTATTCGGCGGGGGTGGAGAGGATGCCGAGTACCTTGTCGAGATAGACGTGGCAGAGGCGGACGTCGATGCGCGAGTCTATCTCCTCAGAGGCGGCTTTGAGCCACGCTGTCTGGGCTTCCATGACCAAGTCGGTGGTAGAGACCCCCTCGCGGTAGGCGAGAGTGGCGCAGCGGAGGTTTTCATCGGCCTTGGACATATTTTCTACCGCTGTGTGATAGGTCTTTATGGCTTCCTGCATCTTATAATGAGCCTGATGCACCTGGAGGTCTATCAGCTCCTTGGCATCCTCTACCTCCAGCGAGGCTATGTGGGAGCGCGTCTTGGCCGCCTTGTACTTGTAGTAGTTGCCACCCCAGTGCCAGAGCGGCACGGAGGCCATGACACCGATAGAGAACATGCCGCCGACCTTGTTTTTGAAGCCGTCGAACATGTTGGGGGTGGAGAACGAGTACGCCCCCACCAGGGCTATGTTGGGGAGCATGGACGACAACGCCACCGAGCTCTCGGCATCGCTCGCCTTGACGGCAGCACGGAGCGCACGCAGGTCATTGCGCCGCTCGTAGACCGCCGACATGTCGAGCGGAGGCACCACCTCGTCGGCCATGCTGACAGCCACTTCGCCGTTTTCGTCGGCAAGCACCATGGGAGAGTCGATGGGCAGACCGCATTTCTGGGCCAGGGCCATACGCGCCAGCGAGAGGCCGTTGGTCACCTTGGTCAGGTCCACCTGGCCCTGATTGAGCTTGACATCTACGCTGAGCAGATCGGCCTTGGTGGCCATGCCCTCGTCAAGCAGCCGGGTGACATTGTAGCGGAGAGTGTCGAGCAGCTCCACGTAGCTGACAGCCAGCCTCTCCTTGGCCTTGAGCGACACCACGAGCCAGTAGGCGGCATCCACATCGTAGACGATATTGTCATCGGCACGGTCACGCATGGCAGCGGCGGCCTCCTTGCCGGCATCGGCCAACTTGTTGAGAGCCACAATCTTGCCGCCCATGAATATAGGTTGCGTAAGGGTCAGAGCCCCGGCAAACACATTGTGGATGTCAAAAGTCAGAGCCTCCTTGGGGAGCAGAGCCACCTGCGAGGGTATCGGTTTGCCGTCGACTATGACAGGCTGCCCGGTGTAGGGGTTCTTGACCACATCAAACTGATAGCCCTGGGAGGCGAGGTCAAACGACTTGACCGGCAGATAGGCGTCCTCAGAGATGACAGAGAGGTTTTTCTGATTATACACATATGCTCCGGAGAAATCTATGGCCGGCAGATAGGCAGCCCGGGCCTGTCGCTTGGTATATTCGGCAGCCTGCAACTCCGCATCGTGGATGCGTGACTGCTTGCTGTTGGCAATGGCCAGGTCACGGCACTGCTGCAGAGTCATGGGCGTCTGCGCCGACACACATGGCGGCAACAACGACCCACAGAGCAAAATCAAGGTAATCAAACGTGGCATATCGCAAATATTAGATATCTGTGTAGAAAGTGGTGACAGGATTCATGGAATGTATGTGACAAATGGCACATCTCATCAGACATGCGTCACAAATATAACCCTTGTGACAACAAAAAGGTTAACGGATTGGCAAAATCGTTAAATAAAAAGACAAAAAGGAAACAAAAATGGGCCGGACTCCGTGAATCGGAGAGTCCGGCCCTGGGGATATTGATAAATAAAGTGAATCACATATGAGGTCGTGGGTCAGAGAGAGGGAGTGTTATTTGAGTGTGCCGTTCTCAGCCTCCTGCACCATCTGCTTGTTGGCGAGGATGTAGATTTCGACACGGCGGTTCTGTGCACGGCCCTCGGGAGTGGCGTTTGATGCCACATAGTCGGTCATGGGGAGACCTTCGGCATAGAGACGGCTTGAAGCCACGCCGCTGTTGAGCAGGTAGTTACGCACAGCATCGGCACGTCCGGTAGATACACGCTGGTTGACTGCGAGAGTGCCGGTGTCATCAGTGAAACCGTAGATGCGCACATCGGTCATGGGGTTCTGGATCAGCGAAGTAGCAAACTTCGACAGGTCGGCCTTGGAAGAGGCATTGAGAGTAGTGCCGTTGGTCGGGAAGAGGATGCCGCTGTCAAAAGTGACACGGATAGCCTGGAGACCGTTGGAGTCGGTCACGCTCTCGACCTTGGCCGCGTCGGCGAGCTGCTTCTCGAGCTCGGCTTTCTGCTTATCCATCTTGCGGCCTATCAGGGCACCTGCGCCGGCACCTACGGCAGCACCGATGGCAGCACCGATACCTGCACCCTTGCCGCCGCCTATGAGCGCACCTATACCGGCTCCGACAGCACCGCCGCCGCCACCGCCTATAAGGGCGCCCTTGCCGGTGTTGGTCATTGACGAGCAACCGCCGAGGCTGATGACCATAGCGGCCGCGAGAGAGGAGATTCCGAGATTCTTTGCTAACTTATTCATTGTAGATATGAATTAAGGGTTAAATAAATAGTCGGGACTTTATATATATCCTTACAACGTGGATTGAGGGCATAAAGTTGAGAATTTTTTTCAATAACTGAGACAGACAGCTTTGGCATTTTACGGAATATAACTAAATTTGTAAAGCCTTAACAACCCTACCGGCTGCGCCAACATAACCTGGCGGCGGCATCACACATACTATGGCCGAAACACGCAAATCAGTTAACTCATCGCTATTGGTGCACCTGTGCGCCGCGCTTGTCGTGGTGGTGTGGGGTGTCAGCTTCGTGTCGACGCGAGTCATCATGGACAACGGCATCGGCCCGGTAGAGATCTATTATGCGCGTTTCCTGGCTGCATATCTGCTGATGCTCATCATCAGCCACAAGCGGTTTATGTCGCTGAGCATCAGGGACGAGCTTCTGTTTGCCGTGTGTGGCATCTGCGGCTGCACGGTGTACTATCTGGCCGAAAACTTCGCCCTGGAGTACACCCTCGCCACCAACGTGTCGCTCATCACCTCGCTGCCCCCGATGCTGACCATGCTGCTTGCCGGACTCATATACCGCGACGACCGTCCGTCACGCGGAGCCTATGCCGGGTCCATGGTGGCACTCATAGGCGTGGCCTTGGTCATATTCAACAGCAGCTTCGTGATGAAAGTCAATCCGCTGGGCGACTTCCTCGCCCTGGCCGCAGCATTGAGTTTCGCCATCTACACGCTGATACTCAGAAAAGTACAGGCATTCTACGATGCAGCGTTCGTCACACGCAAGATGTTTTTCTACGGTCTGGTGACCTCGCTTCCGTTTGCCGTCTTCTCCTCCGAGAAATTTGAATGGCATGCGTGGACCGTGCCCGCCGTATGGGGCAACTTCCTGTTTCTCACCCTCTGCTGCACAGCCGCCGCCTTCGTGGCATGGTCATGGGCGGTAGGCAAGCTCGGAGTCATCAAGACCAACAACTACCTCTATTTCCAGCCTGTCATCACCCTCGTATTCTCGGCCATAGTGCTGTCACAGCCCATCACGGTCATAGGGGTGGCAGGGTGCATCCTCATCCTCCTCGGCGTCTACCTCGCCGACAAGCTCAACATGCGCCACAAGTCGCGTTGAGGCTCAATGTCACCAACTTCAGGAATGCACCCCTTGTTGTAGGGACATGCCATGGCATGTCTGCTGACGTAACACTCTCATTAGCATGACTTTAGGCGACATGCCATGGCATGTCCCTACTACATAGGAACGTCATCAGAGCATTAACGAACGGCTTAAGTTCGTGACATTTCGTTGAGGCATCTCCCCCATCACACGTATATATATGATGTATTAATGGAAGCGGAACGCGGCCAAAGTGATGGCCGTGGCTATGGCTGCGTTCAGCGACTCGCCATGGTCGGCTCCGCCCCGTGGATACGACGGAATGGTCACACGCCTGTTGACCTGCGCGAGCACCTCGGCAGATATGCCCTTCCCCTCATTTCCCACCACAATCACAGCCTCATCAGGCAGCGCCGACGCATAGAGGTCATCACCTCCGAGCACCGTGCCGTAGACAGACATCCCCATGTCCCTGAGCCGGGCGAGGGCGTCAGGCAGGTCGCAGTAATGCACCCTGACGCGCACAATGCTGCCCATCGTGGCCTGTACGACCTTGGGCGCGAAGCAGTCGGCGGTCTCGCGGCTCGCAATGATGTCGCGGACCCCCATCCAGTCGGCAGTGCGTATTATCGTGCCGAGATTTCCGGGGTCCTGTATGGTGTCAAGAGCCAATATCAATCCGCCACGCCGTGGCATCCCCTCCTCAGAGTATTGCGGCAGACGGTACACAGCCATCACCTCGGACGGAGTGGAGAGATGGCTCATGCGTGACAGGTCGCGTGCCGTGGCGCGAGTGACCTCAACGCCTTTCAGCCAATCCTTGTTTTCCTCCTCCCAGGCAGCGGTGCATGCGAGCATATACAGCTCAAAATGCCCCAGCGTATCGCCGACAGCCTTGGAGCCTTCCACCACAAACAGCCCCTCGCGACGGCGGTGCGACGCCTTGTCAAGGGATGCGACGGTCTTGATTATCGAATTGTTAAGAATCATGGTGGCAAATTTAATAAATTTTCAGAAAAACTGACAGATATTGTCCTGACTGAAAGATGCGTGATAGCAAATTTCTTTTGTAATATATTTTTTGAAAGATTTTTGCTATTAAGTTTGCATTTTTGATTTCATATTGCTTACTTTGCAGTGTCACAACATAACATTTTGCTCTATGGAATCAATTTCTACAAGAA
>Gatling_p1__coassemble_1398_pt1 | contig 11796 bp, 9 predicted proteins | sample Gatling_p1__metabat2_low_PE_016 | metagenome-assembled genome bin Gatling_p1 | reverse complement strand
TTAATTAAACAGCATTGTGGCATGTCCCTACTACATAAGAACGTCATTCAAGCACTAACTAAAGCATTGTCGCATGTCGCTGCCACAGCATAAGGAGTGGATCAGCTGAGGAGGTAGCCGGCGGTGAGAGCGGCGGCGAGGGCGGCGAGATACAGGAGGTAGAAACGGCGGAAGCTGCGGCGGTGGCGCATGTAGAGCACGGCACAGACGGAGGCGGCGACATAGACGGGCATGAACGGGAGCACATACCTTGACACGGTGCCGCCAAACATCCACGCGATGCCGGCAAAACAGGCCGCGGCCCACAGGACATAACGCTCCAGAAGCCCGTGCCGCAGACCGCGCCACGAGGCAAAGAGAAGATAGTAGAGCGACGCGCCCCCTATCAGATACCAAGCCCATCCCTGATGGGCATATACGAGGGTGTAGGCCATGGGGAGGTCGTTAAGGCCGTTCCATGGGAGCGGTATCAGGTACTGCACGCCGCAGCATACGGGCAGCCAGAGCAGTTTCTGCCAGAAACCGAGGTCGCTATATGAACCCAGCATATCCAGATAACTCGCGTGGCTCTCCCTCTGCTGGAAATAGAACGATGACATGGCTTCCGAATCGGCATATCTGCTGATGTCGTAGGTGGTCATCATGGACCTCACACCGAAATACATAATCAATACAAGGGCGACAACAGCCAGCACCGACGGCCAGTAGCGTCTGCGCCATGTCAGCAACACAGCAGGCAGCAGCATCAGCAACATCTGAGAGCGCACTATGGTGATGCCGGCGAGGCCTATGACTATCAGCATGACCATCACGGCGCGTCGGCAGGGCTTGGAAGGCGGATTCCACAGCGCAGTCAGCCCCAGCAGCACCGCGGCGGTGCTGAAATTGAGCGTAGCGTCCTTGATCAGAACCGTGCCGCAGTTGAGATACGAGGCTATGGCTCCGGTCATGATTATTGCCGCCGAAGCCTTGGCAGCATGGCTGTATCGGCCAGTGTGGGGCATCAGCCTGACCGCCAGCCAGCCGCTCATCACCAGCGACAGCAGCGTCATCAGCATGTTGCCGAGGATGGGATACATCACCGATCGTCCGAAAAGCCAGATGAAACCCATCAGCACACCGTCGTAGGTCAGGGCGTAATCCAGATCGTAGATGGGACGCTCGGGCACCAAACCGAGCCTGAGCAGGGCCTGGTTGCGGAAGTCGTTGGCGTCATGGTTGAGCATCCACGGATGCTCGAGGGTGCACCACCGCTCCACAGTCCACTGGTGTAGATTGGCCGTGACACCTACGGCGAGCATGGTCCAGAATATGATCAGAGCCACCCATCCGGCATTGTTGCGCCACGGCATCGCACGGTAGGCCGCCGCGGTGAGCAACCCCACCGCCACGAGCAGCAGGTAGAGCAAAGCGTCCGCGCCACACGGCATCAGCCACACCGCGCATGCGGTCAGCCCCAGCGATGCCGCCACGACGGCGTACATCCATGCCGGCCATGTCGCGACGCTCCGGATCATGAGTGGTAGGTAGAGATGTGACGCTGCTTCTTCTCCTCGAAGATGTCGCTGATGGCAAAGAAGATGCCGCTCTCCTCCACGTCGCCGAATTCGTCATTGATGGCAGTGCCAAACATGCGCATCGTGGGCGACAGGCCCATATAGGCATTGACCAGCGGAGGAATGTTGTAGCCGTGGTCACGCACAGCCTTGTTGAGCACCTTGTAGTCCTCCTTGAAAGTGTCGTTGGGAAAGAGACGCCTCATCGCCTCCACATCCATGTGGGTCTCCAGAGGATTGATTGTGGTCACGAGGCGGTCAGGGTCGGGAAAATGCTTGTGGAGGAAGTAGAGTATCATGTTGCGGCACTCCTCGTCATAGCTGGGATACATCGTCACCTTGCCGAAGAGGTATTCGATTTCGGGATACACCACCGTCAGGGCCCCTAAGCCGTCCCAAAGGTTGTCAAGCACATAGATGGCCTTGACCCCGGCGCGTGTCGACTGGTATTCGAGCCTGACAAACGAGCGTCCCAGCTCCAGCGTCCTGGGCAGATAGTCGGAGAGGAAACGCTCCGAGAAGCTGAACATGTGGCTTGTGGCAATGCGCGGAGTGCCGTCGGGGTTCTGGCGGATGTTGCACCCACGGATGAAGCGGTAGCCGCCGAGTATCTGCTCGTTTTCGGGGTCCCACACCACGAGCTGCATGCAAGGAGGATCCATCAGGTCAAACTCGTCGATGTCGCAATCCTTGCCGGTGCCTCCGCCGGCCGAGCGGAAAGCTATCTCGCGCAGACGGCCTATCTCGCGCATCGTGTTGGGCGCCTCGCGTCCGTCCACGATGTATATGTCGTTGCCCCCCTTGTTGGCGTGTCGCAGAAAACGCTCAGGGGTGAGTTCGCTCTTGATCAGGTCTATGTCTATGGGATCTATGATCCGTTGCATTGTAGGCATGGGGTGTGATGAAATTCAGTTATCCTTTTTAAGGTTATAGACTATCTTACGCACGGCAAGGGTCTCGTCATCGGCGCGGCGGCCTCCTTGCAGACGGTCCACCGGTATCCTCTTGCCGATATGTATGGTGTATTTCTTGCCGCGGCTGAGCATGATTTCACGCGGCAGACGTATCATCTCGAAGTTGAATCTGAGGCCGAGACGCTCTCGCGCCCGCGCCAGCTCGTAGAATGTGCCCGAGTTGGTGCCGTCGAAATACACCGGGATGATGTCGCGGCGGTATTTGACGCTCAGGTTGATGAATGATTTTCGCCACTTGAGGTCGGCGATGCGCCCCCCCTTGCCCTTGCGTGACACCAGTCCGGCCGGAAACACTATCACCGGGCGGTCGCTTGCAAAGGCTTCGTCGATGCCGGCGGTGCCTCGGCGGCTCTGACGTCCGTGGGTGTTGACCGGCACGAACACCTTGCGCAGAGGCTCCACAGCCATCAGCAGGTCGTTGACCACGAAGTACGGCTCCACGCCGTGACGCGCGGTGGCCATCTCTATCAGCGCCATGCCGTCAAGTCCTCCGAGCGGATGGTTGCTGACATATGTCACCTTGCGGTCGGCTGCCGGGGGCAGATTCTGCTGGCCCTGGATTTCGTAGCTTACACGCAGATAGTCAAGCACGGAACGGCAAAACTGCGCCCCCTCGAGACCGTCGGCACGGCTGAGCATGCCGTTCATCTCGTCCTGGCATATCTCCCGTTTCAGCCACGATACCAGTATCTTGGGTATGAAGCGGTAATAGCGTGGCAGCCGCTCGCGCAGCACCGCATCCACGTCTATTTTCAGCCATTGCTTCGTACTCATTCCGGTATTATGAAAAATTTCTGCGAAATTAGCGAGAAAAACCGACAGCTACAAAGATATGCACACCAATCTGTCGCTTGTGCAGTCACACTCCGACCCCGGCAGGTGGTGCACCTGTGCGATTAACTTAAATTATAGTAGGAACATGCCATGGCACAATGTCACTAACTTAAGGAATGCACACATCGTAGTAGGGACATGCCATGGCATGTCTGCTGACGCAACACTCTCATTAGCATGACTTTAGGCGACATGCCATGGCATGTCCCTACTGCATAGGAACGCCATTAGAGCATCAACGCTTGCTTAAGTTAGTGGCATTGTGCCATGGCATGTCTGCTAACGCAATCCTCCTCATTAGCATGGCTTCAGGCGACATGCCATGGCATGTCCCTACTGCATCAGAACGGCATCAGTCATAAAGCAGATACTTTGCCCTCTTCTGCTTGAATTTTTCGACATCCTTTCTCCAAAAGTCCCTTATCATCTGCTTCGTTTCGCCTTTGGTTATCTTCTGACGCACACTTACGTTACCTATCAGCTTGTCAAAAAAAGATGTGAAGAAATTATTTTTACGCGGCATTTTATTATACGCATCAATGATGTACGACAAATCAAGGCCATTATCTATTATAGCGGAGTCAGGCACTTCTCTAAGGCTGCGCCCGAAACATTCTTCGCCCGAGAGGGGCGGATTCTTAGCCCCCGGCATAGGTTTCGGGGTGAAACTATAGTTGACTATGTCGTCCTTATCGCCGTGTATTCCTGACGGCAGATATTCTGTAGGTTCATGGAGATAATATTTCTCCGAATCGGCACCGCGTCTATCCTTGATTTTTCGAGTATTTGCCTCCGGGGTGGTCTTCATGTCGGGGTGTCCGTAGACTTCAAACGGATGGTCGGTGCCGCGTCCGAGGCTCATCACGGTGCCCTCGAACAGGCATGTCGACGGATAGAGATACACTGCATGCATGCTTTTGAGGTTGGGCGACGGACGGTTGAGCAGCTGGAAGCGCATAGAGTGGTTGTAGCCCTCCATGGGCACCACAGTGAGGTCGAGCGGCGGCAATGACGGCTTCATCCACCCCTCGCCCACTATCATCTTGGCGAGTTCGCCAAGGGTCATGCCGTGGATGACCGGGATGGGCAAAGCCCCCACGCCGCTTTTGAGCGACATGTCGAGCACCGGGCCGTCGACGGTCATACCCAACGGATTGGGGCGGTCAAGCACCACGAACTCCTTGCCTCCGCGAGCCGCCTCCTCCATGAGCCGCAGCATGGTTATATAATAGGTGTAGAAGCGCAGCCCCACATCCTGAAGGTCCACTACGAAGACATCCACGCTGTCCATCACGCTCTGAGGCAGCGGCAGCGATTTCCGTCCGTATAGCGACACGACAGGCAGCCCGGTGGATGCGTCGGTGCTGTTGCCCACCTTCTGGCCGGCATCGGCATCGCCACGGAAGCCATGTTCGGGCGAAAACAGGGTCGTCACATTGATTCCGGCCGCGAGGAGCTTGTCGACAGTGTGTATGCTGTCGTGGTCTATGCCTGTATGGTTGCTTAGCAGCCCCACTTTCTTGCCTCGGAGCAGGGGCAGGTATATCTCAGGCCGCTCGTTGCCGAGGCGGAGTGTGTCGGCACCGTAGGCCGGCTGGGCGCATGACACGGCAAGGGCCAGCAATGCCGTGACTATAATGGCATATAGACGTATCATAGGGATGACGGGGAGGTGGAGGAAATGGCGGGATTCTCAGGGCGCGTGGTGCGCATGAAATAGTAGAAAAACAGCACGGCTGCCACAAACAGGCTCACCGAGAAGCTGAGTATGATGCCGTAGAGACCCATGCCGAGGGGGAATCCGATGACGTAGGTGGCAGGGATGCCTACGATGACGTAACTGACAAACGATATGCCCACCATAGGCATCACATGGGAGGTGCCTCTCAGAGAGTTGGCGAAACATATCTGCGTGGCGTCACACAGCTGGTAGAGCACCAGCGGAAATATCAGCGTCAGGGCACACGCCTCCACCTTGGGGTCGGAAGTGAAGAAGCGGATGAGCAGATGGCTGCCGAAGATGAAAAACAGGCTCGCCATGACAGCCAGCGCGAGCAGTATGTGATAGCCCGAAAAGGCGGTCTCGCGCATGCCGCGGCGGTTGCCGAGCCCGGCGTCGTTGCTGACTATGACGGCCACGGCGGCAGCCATGGAGTAGTACACGCAGAATCCGAGAGTGCCCGTGATGACTATGACCTGAAACGACGCCAGCTCCACGGCTCCTATCCAGCCCACCATCACCGCGGCAGCCGTAAACGAGCCGCTCTCAAAGGTCATCTGCAACGCCACAGGCCACGATGTGTTGGTAACGCGCCTGATGACCGGCCATCTGAACGCGGAGGTGAGGAATCCGCGGGCATAGTCCTTGTATTCCTTCCTGACGAAGAATATCGAGATGATGACCACGGCGGACACCACACGCGACACGAGTGTGGCTATGCCGGCTCCTGTCAGCCCCAGCTCGGGGAAGCCCCAGTTGCCGTAGATGAGCAGATAGTTGCCAAATATGTTGAGGGCGTTGCATCCGAGGATAATCCACATGGGCATGCGTGTGCGGTTGATGGCGTAGCTCCACTGCGCCCACACGTTGAAGCCTATGACCGGGAGCATCCCCACCAGATAGATGATGAAGTATGGCCGGATTATCGGCAGCAGCTCCTCGGGCTGCCCCAGGCGGTGGAGATTGAGATACACCACAGCCATGACGCCCATCAGCAGCAGGGTGAACAGGAGATTGACCGGGACGGCGTTGCGTATCAGCTCGCCCACGCGGCCATACTGCTTACGGGAGTAGAGTGCGCCGGCGAGCGGAGTGATGCCCATGGTCATGCCGAGACAGGCGAGTATGGCCACGTTGAAGAGATTGTTGACAAACGATGCCGCCGCAAGCGCATTGGTGCTGTAGTGGCCCACCATCGTGGTGTCGGCAAACCCCACAACTATCATGCCCAGCTGCCCCACGAGTATGGGGAATCCGAGCGACAATATCGCCTTGTATCTCTGCAAGGAAAAAGACATATCGGGGAGAGATGACGGAGGGTTAATACTGCTCTGACTCGTTGGGGAAATCACTGCTCTTGACATCGCCAACGTAGCGGGCCACGGCATCGTTGATGATGTCGCCCACCTCGGCGTAGCGGCGCAGGAAGCGCGGCGAGAAACCCTTGTTGATGCCGAGCATGTCGTGCATGACCAGCACCTGGCCGTCAGTGCCGCCTCCGGCACCGATGCCTATCGTAGGGATTGAAAGCTCGCGGCTGACACGTGTGGCCAGCTCGGCCGGTATCTTCTCGAGCACCAGGGCGAAGCAGCCGAGCTGTTCGAGCAGATGGGCGTCGGCTATCAGTTTCTCGGCCTCGGCTTCGGCGCGGGCGCGTACATTGTAAGTGCCGAACTTGTTGATGCTCTGCGGCGTGAGACCCAGATGTCCCATCACAGGGATGCCGGCGCTCAGTATCCGCTCTATCGACTCGCGTATCTCCTCGCCGCCCTCAAGTTTGACAGCCTCGGCTCCGCTCTCTTTCATTATGCGCACCGCCGAAGCCAGAGCCTCGAGCGGATTGCCCTGATAGGAACCGAAAGGCATGTCGCACACCACAAGTGCGCGGTTGACACCCTTGCTGACGCTCTGGGCGTGGTATATCATCTGGTCAAGGGTGATAGGGAGCGTGGTCACATTGCCGGCCATGACGTTGGAGGCACTGTCGCCCACGAGTATCGCGTCCACTCCGGCCTCGTCGATGAGCCGGGCCATGGAGTAGTCATAGGCGGTCAGCATAGCTATCTTCTCGCCGCGGGCCTTCATCTCGGCAAACCGCGCTGTGGTCACTTTGCGTTTGTTGTCAGTAGTATTAGTCGACATATTACGATTGATATTTTGGTCGTGAAAAAGACGAGTGTGTGTTTCCTCCGTCAAAGTTACCACTTTTCCCCGACATGACACCACTCCGCCGAGCTTTTGAGTCCCTCGCGCCCCCGCGTGACGCAATGTCACTAACTTAAGGGAAAGCACTCATCGTAGTAGGGACATGCCACAATGCTGTTCACTTAAGGAATGCTCACATCGTAGTAGGGACATGCCATGGCATGTCTGCTGACGCAACGCTCTCATTAGCATGGCTTTAGGCGACATGCCATGGCATGTCCCTACTACATATGAACGCCATTCGAGCATTTACGCTTGCTTAATTAAACAGCATTGGGACATGCCATGGCATGTCTGCTGACGCAACACTCTCATTAGCATGGCTTTTGGCGACATGCCATGGCATGTCCCTACTACATATTAACGCCATTCAAGCATTTACGCTTGCTTAATTAAACAGCATTGGGACATGCCATGGCACAATGTCACTAACTTAAGCTATAAAATCCCTCAAATAGACGTAATATTCGACAATTACATGATAATCAATTCCCTATTCTTCCTGGGCATATTCCATCTTGGGATAATATTGAAATTTTCAATAGGCTGGTTTTGTGGTATTTATAATCATATTACGCCAGATTTTGGGATTTTATAGCTTAAGGCATGTCCCTACTACATAATCAAGCATCAACGACTGTTTAAGTTCGTGACATTGCCGCGTGGCGGCTCCCGGCCTGACGAGGGGATACGTGGATATGGCGAGCAGGGACACAACGGCCTGTGCGTTGTGTCCCTGCTGTAGGGTTTGGTTTTTCCCCGAATTGTAGGGCTGTACCCTGGTACAGCCGATACACACGGACTGATTATCATCGTGGAGGCGGATGCACCGGGGTGCATCCCTACAATTTTGGGTGGCTTACGGTCAGAAGAGGACGTTCATACCGAAGTTGACGCTGGCGTTGCTGGAGAGGGGGACGCCGTCTTTGGTCAGTTTGCCGAGCGTATGGTCCATGCCCACGAAGAGGTTGAAGCCAGTCACATGGAGGTTGGCGAGCCATCCGAATCCGCAGCCGTAGGAGCCGACGGCCATATTGGCCGTGGCCGAGAAGATTTTCACCGGAGCCACATTGGCCGACAGGCGGAAATCGGTCCAGCTGTAGGCACCCTGGATTTTGGTGGTGTTCATCAGGCCGAATGTCAGATTGCGGTAGACAGGGAGGGTGTATTGTCCGGCGAAATTGAGTGTAGCCGCCAGCATGGTGGTGCGTCCTCCGCGGTCACCCATGTCATCAAGCTCATATATGGCCGAGAAGTCGTTGCGCAGCTTCTTCCACTCGTTGTCGAAGCTGTTTGTGGCGTCATTGTCGGCATTGAATGCGTAGCGGTCGGTGTAGAAGTGGCGTTCGCCGTTGGTCGAGGCCACCATATTGTTGCCCCAGTGGATGAATCCGAAGTCGAGCACCGACGCGCTGAACTGCCAGTCACGGTTGAGGGTAAACACGGCTCCGAGGTCTAAGGCCATACCGAAACCGTTGAGTCCGGTGCCGTCGACATCTATGCCGCTGACATAGCGGTGACGGGTGTCATCGTTGACCTCGGTCTTATATGTGAGTCCCTTGACGCTTGACTGCAACTCGGCATCGGCCACGACTGACCAGTTGTCGACACCGAGGTCCAGACGAGCCTGCTTGAACTTGGCATCCATATTGGCACCACCGAGGAGGAATTTGAGCGTAGCGCCCACGCGCCACTGCTTGTTGATGTCACGCGAGTGGCCGAATGCTATCTCGGCGAAAGCGTCGGCGTGAGCCCCTATGTCGTGGATGTCGTAGCTACGGTTGGCCACGCCCTCCTTGAGAAGACTGAAGAGTTCACGCGGAACACGCAGGGCAGCATTGGCGCGTGCGCCGATGGTCACCGTGTTGTAGCCTCCCCACGCCTTGAAGCCGCCGGCGAGCAGCGTCACGTTGACATCGGTGCTCAGGCGGTTGTTGTCGCCGATGTTGTCCATCAGCTCGGCCACGGTGACGCCGGGATTCATAAAGGTGGTGGTGCGTCCGTTGACGTTGTAGAACACGTCAGACACATGAAGATTGCCGCGAGCGGCCACATTGAGGTTGCCTATGGCCGGCACTGCCACAAAACGTGTTGAGTCATTGCCTATGGCCGGATTCATGCGGTAGCGGTACATGTATCCGTCGAGGAAGTAGCCTGACTGGGTATGCTGGGCGACAGCCGCGGGGACAGCCACGGCCACAAGAGCCACCCCTGCAATAATATGCTTGATATTAAGTAGTCTCATGATTTAAGTATGTGATTTAAGGGGTGGATGTCAGAGAGTGGTGTTGTAATAGCCTGAAACCTTGGGGCGGATGGAGCTGAGGTGGATTGACTGTGAAGGCTTGAGTACCTCGGCATTGCTGCCCGGAAGGGCAGTGGCCGTAAACTCGATGCCGTCAAGGTCGCGGACCTCGCCGGTGATTCTGATGGTCACCGGATAGCCTTTGGCTCCGGCAGGTACTTCGGCTCCCACGATATCTACATTGTTGATGCGCTTACCCTGGGGGTTGATGGGATAGCCTGTGAAATCAAGCGAGAACGGCAGGTCGGAGTCAACCACTGCGGTCACTACGAGGGTCTGCACGGTGATGTTCTTCACATCGTCGTCGCTCCAGCCGTCTATGCGGTCGGTGTAGACGATGCGCGAGCCGGCGGCCAGTTCGAGGGGCGCATAGAAAGTGTAGTTGCCGCTGACAGGGCCGAGGTCGCGTCCGATGGGCAGGTCGGTGGTAGGCTTGTCGTCAACACACGGACTGATAAGGTCAATGGCGAGCGAGCCGGGGAGACCGCCGTCGGGCATATCTTCGCCAGGAGAAAGTATGTTGGACAGAGCGGGATATGCTACATGGTGTGAGCCGGGATACTCGGAGTAGTAGGCCGAGGGTTCCGAGGGCGAGAGGCAGTAGTTGACCGGCTGGGCGTCAGCGATTATCTCAAACGGCGCCGGCAGGGGGAAGTCAAGCGTGGGCTTGCCATCGCGCTGCGCCTTGATGTCAAGGCCGGTCTGGGCAGTAGTGCCGTAGGCACCTACAGGATTGGTGATGCGGAGATAGAGCTGCGGATTGGCCAGACGTATGTCAGTGCCCTTGTCAGAGAGCACATCCGGGAGGTTGGTCAGGTCGACAGAGGGAATGTTGATACCCGATACAGTGTAGCTGATGCGGCCTGTCACAGTATTGATAGCAAGCTCGGAGAGGGCGAAATCGGTGCGGAAAGTGCACGATGAGGGCAGCAGCGAATAGTCGGTGATGCTGAGGTCAGTAGGGGTGATGACCAGATCGCCGCCGGCGATGCTGAGGTCGTCGGCAAACAGCATGGTGTGGGCACCGTAGTTATATACGGCCCCGGCCTCGCTGATGTTGAGACGGCTGGCTGTGACCACCACTTCATACGATGAGCCCTGCGCCTTGCAGTCACGCAGCGCAAGCAGACCGGTATCCTTGTCATAATCGCCGGCGGCAGTCACCCCGTAGAGGCCTTTGGGGAGCTGGAGCACCACGTCGCGCAGACCCATGCTCTTGAGTACGCCGTCGCCGAAGCCGCCGACGGTCAGCTTGATGGTGATGGTAAGGTCGGTACCCACCTCGCTGATTGACAGCAGGTCGGCCGATATTTCTGAGGCACGCATGCTGAAGTGCGACGGGTCGCTCTCAAGCGGCAGCTTCACCTCTCCGCCCTGAGCCAGCGTCTGGGCGGCTCCCGTCAGCATCATGTTGCGCACGCTGGGCGACATTGTGGGGCGGTTGAGCGTCACGGCGTTGATTTTGACCGGGTCGGTGGTGAAAGTATTATTTTCGATTACGGCATACACACCGTCGACTTCCTGGATGCGGTCACCCTCCTCTATGTCAAAAATGCTCTTGAGAGTGATTTTGTCGATGTTGACCGGCACTACAAGGTCATTGACCCGAATCTGCACATCCTTGTCGAGGTCCGACAGGTCATACTTGTCATCAGTACATCCCGAAGCCAGCAACGCGGCACAAGAGATTCCGATGACCGATTTTAAGATTGGTTTCATAATGTGTGATATATTAGATTGGTTTGATGTGTCACTACGCATGATTTTGCCGGGATACACATGTGGCGATGCACACGGCAAATTTATTTTCCACCTCACAAATTTACTAAAAATTCATTAACTACACTAAATAAAATCAAATTTTACCCCTCCTTATTGTTAAATTTTGTTATATTAACCGTTTTTTTGTGGGTCGGCATGTGTGGCAAAACCTCTCCGAGGTTTATCTGTGTGTGGGTAGCATTCCCCACCCCATGTACGTCGCTACGCGCCGTGCATGGGGTTACGCACAGCCGGCACGTCTCCGACGTGCCCCTCGCCTACATGCCGCCCACGCACCGCTGCCGTCACTCAAGCATGTCTGCCAACCAAACGCAATTTACTGACAGACAACCGGAATCGGGGGGGACACGCTTAAGAAGTCCCGAAGGGACGGATTCATGCTTAACCGTCGTACATTTGTACAGTTAAATGATTTTGAAT
>Gatling_p1__coassemble_1385_pt1 | contig 11901 bp, 11 predicted proteins | sample Gatling_p1__metabat2_low_PE_016 | metagenome-assembled genome bin Gatling_p1 | reverse complement strand
CGTTCTGAAAGAAATCCCACATATCCCGAAGCGTGTCAGGTGTTACCAAATCCACATCAAGGATAAAGCCCTTTTGTCCTCTCTTTGTAGCCCTTACATATAGTTCATAACGCAGTAAGGCTCTTTTGACAACCCGGAAATTTTTCTTTCGTACCTCCGACAAAGGGTGCTTGTTTAGAAATTCATCGAATAGTTCTCCAATGGTAGGCTTGATAACCACTTCCTCCGGCAAAAAATATTTTTCAGGATGGTAAAATTTATCAAGTGTTGTTTTTAGCCATTCTTTGTCTATTGCTTCCTTTTCTTGTTGATATACCTTCTCGATATAGGTTTTCAACTGGCGTATCTCTTCATTTATATGGGTACGCATTTCTTCATTGCAGACAGCTTTCGTTTTTACACATTCGTCTTTATCATCCCATAGATTGGGATTGATGGCTAACTGAGTAGGAGCAACGGAGTCTAACTGCCTTCCGTTTCTAAAACGGACATAGATTGTAGCCATGGATTCTGTATCATATCGTTTGGCTGCTTTTTTAATGATAAAGGTTACTTTCATAGACTTTCAGGTTGAATTTTACTCTGCTGCAAATATAAATATTTTCCCCACATTTTCCCCACATCTGCTAAATATTTTGCAATTCGATTAACTTGGATTAAAATTTAATAGGATTATAACATATTGAAATACAGTGTAATTGTGGCGTTTTTCCGCATTTTTCTTTTTACCCACATTTTCCCCACTTTAATTATTTCAAATGCGGGTCCGGGTACATAAGAAGAGGACTCTCGTTTTGAGAGTCCTCTTCTTATGTACCCTCCACCCGTAAATTTCATAATAAGAAGTATGCTTTGGTTTGCCGATTTATTTGAGGAGCTGCGACAGCATCCCACCACTGGCACAGGGCACGTTGAACAACCAAAAGGCAATCTATCCGGCTTATGGAGCCGGGAAATCAACAAAGGCGACCGATTGATTTGCGGCATTGAAGACGACAAAGTAATCGTTTACGTTGTTTCGCTTATAGGTCTTTACGGAGACAAATAAAAGTGCAACAATATAACAATTTTTCTGACATATAGGGCTATAGTATTTGCGTAGGGGCAGAAATTACGCTGATGGCAGGGGCGCTATTTGGGTGGTTGGTGGGAATTTGCTAAATTTGTAGATTGAAAGCTCATATACATTCCTTGCGTCCTGCGCCGACAGGTTTACGGCCACATAATCTGCAAAATACACCAGGCCGGCAGGATGCGCCAACACTGTATCGATACGACACATATGAAAGTTCTGAAATTTGGCGGCACATCGGTAGGCACTGTCGAGAGTCTGCGCAATGTCAAAAAAATCGTCGAAGGTATCCCCGGCCGCAAAGTCGTGGTGGTATCAGCCCTCGGCGGCATCACAGACCAGCTCATAGCGACTGCACACCTTGCCGTCAAAGATGACATATCCTATCTGGAGTCATACGCACGCATAGTGCAACGCCACGTAGATGTAATCGAGGGAATAGTCCCCGAAGCACGCCGGAACGAGACAATGGACAAGGTGCGGCTGCTCCTTGACGAACTCGCCAACATCTACCGCGGCGTGACCCTGCTGCGTGACCTGTCGCCACGCGCTCTCGACATCATCGTCAGCTATGGCGAACGCCTCTCAAGCGTCATAATCAGCAACATCATCGAGGGGGCCACACACTTCGACTCCAGAAACATCATCAAGACCACTACCAACACCTACGGCCAGCACATACTCGACAACGAGCTGACTCAGGGGCTGATACACGCGGCATTTGACGGAGACGCATGGACCACCGCCGTCATGGGCGGTTTCATCTCGTCAGACGCCAAAGGCGACGTCACCAACCTCGGACGCGGAGGCAGCGACTACACCGCCTCAATCATGGCGGCGGCTCTTGACGCCGATGTGCTGGAGATATGGACCGATGTGGACGGCTTTATGACCGCCGACCCCAAGGTAATCAACTCGGCATATGTGATTGACCACCTGTCGTTTACCGAAGCCATGGAGCTTTGCAACTTCGGTGCCAAGGTCATTTATCCACCTACAATCTACCCCGTCTACCACAAGAATATCCCCATCTTAGTCAAAAACACCTTCAACCCTGCGGCTCCCGGCACCTGCATCAGCAATGAAAGCGGCAGCGACGGACAGCTCATCAAGGGCATCTCGTCAATAAACGACACATGCCTTGTGACCATCACGAGCCTCTGCATGGTGGGTGTCATCGGCGTAAACGCGAGGATATTCTCGGCTCTCTCGCGCAACGGAGTGAGCGTGTTCCTGGTGTCACAGGCGGCGAGCGAAAACAACACCTCCATAGCAGTCCGCAACGCCGATGCCGAGCTGGCTGTCAAGGTGCTCAGCGAGGAATTTGCCGAAGAACTTTCAAGCGGCATGTTCAACAGCATCAAGGCCGAGCCCGACCTTGCCACCGTGGCCGTCGTAGGCGAGAAGATGAAGCATACCACCGGCATCGCCGGCAAACTCTTCAACACCCTCGGCTCCAACGGTATCAACGTCATCGCATGCGCCCAGGGTGCGTCGGAGACCAATATCTCGTTTGTCATCGACAAGAAAAGCCTCCGCAAGGCACTCAACGTAATCCACGACTCGTTTTTCCTCTCCGAAAGCTCCGTGCTCAACCTCTTCCTCGTGGGCATAGGCAATGTAGGCCGTAGTCTCCTGAGCCAGATAAGCAAGCAGCAGGACGAACTGCTGCGCAACAAAAACCTGCGCCTCAACGTAGTGGGTATCGCATCGAGCAAACGCGCCATCTTCGACCGTAACGGCCTTGACACAGCCGACGCCCATAACCTCCTCAAAGAGAAAGGCATAGATGCAAATCCGCAAATCATCGTCGAGGAGGTGCTGAAGATGAACATCTACAACTCGGTATTTGTGGACTGCACGGCGAGCGCCGACATCGCAGCTCTATACTCCACGCTCCTATCCCATAACGTCAACGTCGTGGCAGCCAACAAAATAGCCGCTTCAAGCGACTACGAAAGCTACAAGGAGCTTAAGACGATAGCCCGCAAAAAAGATGTCAAGTTCCTCTTCGAGACCAATGTCGGCGCAGGTCTGCCCATCATCAACACCATCAACTCGCTCATCAACTCCGGCGACAAGATTCTCAAAATAGAGGCGGTGGTTTCAGGCACCCTCAACTATATCTTCAATGTCCTGAGCAAGGATGTACCGCTGAGCCGCGCCATCCTTATGGCACAGGAGGCCGGATACACCGAGCCAGACCCGCGCATAGACCTCTCAGGCAAGGACGTGATACGCAAACTGGTGATTCTCGCCCGTGAAGCCGGCTACAAGGTCGATCAGGCTGATGTGGTGCGCAACCTCTTTGTCCCCGAAAAATATTTTGACGGCTCGATAGAGCAGTTCTTTGAAAATATCAAGTCGCTTGACGGCGAATTTGAGCGTCACCGTGCCGAAGCGGCAGCCAACGACGAGCACTTCCGATTCGTGGCGACCCTCGAAAACGGTGCGGTCAGCGTAGGCCTCAAGCGTGTAGGACATAACCATCCCTTCTACTCGCTTGAAGGAAGCAACAATGTAATCCTCCTCACCACAGAGCGTTACAAAGAGTACCCTATGGTCATCAAAGGCTATGGAGCCGGTGCCGAAGTCACAGCCGCCGGTGTATTCGCCGACATAATCAGCATCGCCAACATCCGATAAGCAATCCGACACATGAAACATATAATCGTACTCGGCGACGGCATGGCCGACGAACCATGCGAGGCTTTGGGCGGACTGACTCCGCTTGAGGCGGCCGACACCCCCACTCTCGACATGATGGCTGAGCATGGACGCCTCGGTCTGCTCGCCACTGTCCCCGACGGGATGCACCCGGGCAGCGAAATAGCCCATCTGTCACTTCTGGGCTATGATGTACCCAAGGTATTCGAGGGGCGTGGCTCGCTTGAAGCAGCAAGCATGGGCATAGGCATAGAGCCTGACGAGATGGCCGTGAGGTGTAACCTCATCTGCATCAACCCCGACGGCACCATAAAAAACCATTCAGCCGGCCATATCACCACCGAGGAAGCCGACGAGCTGATCAGCACTCTCAATACACGTCTCGCCGACGGTCGTTTCAAAATATATACAGGTGTAAGCTACCGCCATCTGCTCAAAATCAAGGACGCAGACAAACGCATCTCATGCACCCCTCCCCACGATGTGCCCGGCGCACCGGCCATGGATGTGATGGTAAAGGCCGATGTGCCTGAAGCCGAAGAAACAGCCGACTATATCAACTCTCTCATACTCGACTCGCAGGAGATACTGCGTGACCATCCCGTCAACCTCCGGCGCATAGCCGAGGGCAAAGACCCGGCCAACAGCATATGGCCGTGGAGCCCGGGCTACAAACCGTCGATGGAGACCATGATGACCCTATTCGGCATCAAAAAGGGTGTGGTCATCTCAGCAGTCGACCTGATCCGCGGCATAGGCGTATACGCCGGACTTGAACCGGTGATAGTTCCCGGTGCTACAGGTCTCGCCGACACCAACTACGAGGGCAAGGTACAGGCTGCCATAGATGCTCTCAAGGGTGATGCCGACTTCGTATTCCTGCATATAGAGGCAAGTGACGAGGCCGGACACGAAGGTGACGCCGCCCTGAAAAAGACCACGGTCGAATACCTTGACCGCCGGGTGCTTCGTCCGCTGCTTGATGCGGTCAGCGAGATGGACGAGGATGTGGCCATAGCTGTCCTCCCCGACCATCCCACCCCCTGCCATCTGCGCACCCACACCAGCCATCCTGTCCCCTTCCTCATCTACCGCTCCGACGTCACCCCCGACGAGGTGAAGCATTACACCGAAGCTGAAGCTGCCGCAGGTGGCTACGGACTGATGCAGGGCGATGAATTCATCCGCGAATTTCTAAAATAACTCATATATACTGATGAGCCAGCATATAAAATACTACAGCACATCGGGCAACGCTCCGATGGCCACCCTCGAGGAGGCGGTGGTCCACGGCCTTGCCTCTGACAAGGGTCTGTTCATGCCTGAGACCATAGGTTTGCTCCCTCAGGCGTTTTTCAACAACATAGGCGAGATGAGCCTCACCGACATAGCCTATGTCGTGGCCAACACCCTCTTCGGCGGCGACATAGAGAGCGAGGAACTCAAGCGCATCGTCAGCGAAACGCTCAATTTCGACATACCTCTGGTCCACGTGGCCGAAAACCGCTACTCGCTTGAGCTGTACCACGGACCTACGTTGGCATTCAAAGATGTAGGCGCACGCTTCATGGCTCGTCTGCTCGGCTATTTCAACGCCAAGCGCGGAAACGGACGCATGGTCAATGTGCTTGTAGCCACCTCGGGCGACACCGGCAGCGCAGTAGCCAACGGTTTCCTCGGCGTGGAGGGTGTCAGAGTGTTTGTGCTCTATCCCAAAGGCAAGGTCAGCCGCATCCAGGAGGCGCAATTCACTACCCTCGGGCAAAACATCACAGCACTTGAGGTCAACGGCACATTTGATGACTGTCAGGCTCTCGTCAAACAGGCGTTCATGGATGCCGAACTCAACGAGGCGATGCAGCTCACCTCTGCCAACTCCATCAATGTGGCGCGTTTCCTGCCCCAGATGTTCTACTATTTCCATGCCTATGCACAGCTCGCGGCAAAGGGACTGCGCACCGACAATGTGGTGGTGGCCGTACCCAGCGGCAATTTCGGCAACATCACCGCCGGACTTATAGGCAAACGCATGGGACTGCCCATCAAGCGTTTTATCGCCGCCAACAATGCCAATGACATCTTCTACCAGTATCTCCAGACCGCCAAATACAATCCCCGTCCGTCCATAGCCACTATAGCCAACGCCATGGACGTGGGCGATCCGAGCAACTTCGCGCGTGTGCTCGACCTCTACGGCCATGACCACTCGCGCATCGCTGCCGAAATCTCAGGCTGCACATACACCGACGAGCAGATAGCCGACACCCTCCGTGAAACGCTTGACAAGGAGGGCTATCTCCTTGACCCTCACGGAGCTGTGGCTTACCGCAGTCTGCTTGAGGGACTTGCTCCTGACGAAACAGGCATATTCCTTGAAACAGCCCATCCGGCCAAGTTCAAGGAGACGGTAGAATCCATCACCGGACGCGAAGTAGACATACCGGCTCGGCTCAAAGCATTCCTCAAAGGCGAAAAGCAGTCCATACCCATGCAACGCGCCTTTGCTCCATTCAAGAAATTCCTCCTCTCACAGCAATGAATCTCCGCATAATGCCGCCTGACGGCATATTGGAAGCTACCATCACGCTCCCTTCGTCAAAAAGCCTCTCAAACCGGGCGCTCATCCTGCGTGCCCTGACTCCGTCGGGCCAAGGCTCTATCAACAATCTGGCCCGGTGTGATGACACAGAAGTCCTCTCGGCAGCCCTTGCCAAGGGTGCTGAGGTGCACGAAGTCAATATCGGGGCTGCCGGCACAGCCATGCGTTTCCTGACCGCCTACTATGCGACTTTAGACGGCTGCGACGTGGTGCTTGACGGAAGCGAGCGTATGCGACGCCGCCCTATCAGTGCCCTTGTGGATGCGCTGCGTCAGGCCGGAGCCGACATTGACTATGCAGCCGAGGAAGGGTTCCCTCCCCTGCGCATACGTGGCCGCAAACTGACAGGCGGCGAGGTGAAAGTAAAGTCCGACATCAGTTCCCAGTATATATCGGCCCTGCTTATGGCCGGTCCTTTGATGGCAGACGGCCTGAAGCTGACCCTTGAAGGGGAAATAGCTTCACGTCCCTACATATTGATGACTCTCGGCATGATGGCCGAGCGCGGTGTCGAGGCCGACTTCACAGGCAACACAATCACTGTCCCTGCGGCCTCATACCTTCCGGGGGATTTCACCATCGAGGGTGACTGGAGCGCAGCGGCGTTCTGGTACGAGATAGCAGCTGTAAGCAGCGGTTTCGTGGGCCTCAACGGAGTGAAATTGCCGAGTCTGCAAGGCGACTCCGTGGTGAGCAAGATATATGCCCGTCTCGGCATCACCACCGAGGACGGCGAAGATGCGGATATGGATCTGATCGCGTCTCCTGACCAGGATGCCCGTCTCAACTACGATTTTTCAGACTGTCCCGACCTCGCCCAGGCTGTCATAACCACATGCTCACTGCTCGGCATCCCATTCAGATTCACCGGATTGCGCTCACTCCGCATCAAGGAGACCGACCGCATAGAGGCCATGCGCCGCGAACTGCTCAAAATCGGCGTTCCGGTGGCTGTCACCGGCGATGACCTGATGGAGTGGGAAGGGAAACGAACCCCCATATTCGAGATGCCTAATTTCGACACCTACGATGACCACCGCATGGCCATGGCTCTCGCTGCCGTAAGCATATTCATCCCCGGCATCATAATTAATGACGCACAGGTGGTGAGCAAGAGCTACCCCACATTCTGGGACGACATGCGCAGTGCCGGATTCTCCGTCGTCGATGCTTCGGAGCCTTACGAGGAAGAAGCTGCCCGGGAGGCCACGGAAGACTAACAAACCTCATCTCCATGCTGCCGTTCGTTCTGCTCATACTCTGGATAGCCCTGACGCTCTACATCTTTTACCGCTACTCGCAGTGGCGCAAACGCCGTGCCGTAGCCCGACCGTCATCTACCTCCGCCACAGCATCTGAGTCTGCTCCGGCAGCCGACTCCTGCCACTCACACTCTGGCATATGCTGCGGACTGCATGCCATATGCGAGAAAGGACTGCCTAAATCGGCCGATGACCTCTATTTTGACGACGAGGAACTTGACCGTTTCCAGGGCAAACATCCATCGGACTATACAGATGCCGAGATAGAGGAATTCAGGGAGGTGATGATGACCGTGCCGCCCGACGAGCTCGGTCTGTGGGCTCGCTGCATAGGGATGCGTCATCTGATGCTGCCTGAGCCTGTGCGTGACGAACTGTTGCTGCGCATGCGTGAAAACGACGATTCTACCACCGCGCATATTTCCTGATTGTCATGGAAATTCTCAATTACGGATTTTTTCAAAATGCTCTATGGGGCATAGGGCTCATCAGCATCACCGCCGCCATAATAGGCGTCTACGTGGTGTGCCGCCGCATGGCCGCGCTGGCCGGAGGAGTGACCCACGCATGTTTCGGAGGTCTCGGACTCGGATATTTTCTTGGATGGAATCCGCTGTGGCCGGCGATGGCTTTTGCCATAGGGTCATCTCTGCTTGTGGAACGCATGTCGGCCGGAGGCCGTGTGAGATCCGACTCCGCTATCGCGGTAGTATGGGCGATAGGCATGGCCATAGGAGTGCTGTTTGTGTTTATGACTCCGGGATATGTGCCCGAACTGACCACTTTCCTTTTCGGCAACATACTGACCATCAGCACTGCTGACCTCGTCATGGAAGCCATATACGCTGCCATCTTGCTTGCGGTCATTGCCATAGGCCACCGCCAGATAGTGGCATGTGCTTTTGACCCCGATTTCGCCCGAGTCAACGGACTGCATGTATCGGCCATCAATCTGATGATGACAGTCATTGTCGGCATAGGCATCGTACTGACCATACGTCTCATCGGAGTGATGCTGCTGATGTCGACCCTCGTCCTCCCTGCCCTCGCAGCCGAGAACCTGACGCGACGCTATGCACCCATGACCCTGACCGCCATAGCCATCAGTCTGTTCACATCCTATGCAGCCCTCCTCCTCAGCACAGCCGTAGATGTCCCCTGCTCGGCCTTCATAGTCATCTTCCAAGCCGCCGCCTACGCCCTGACCCTCCCCCTGCGCCACCGTCGCTGACCACCACCATCAGGAGACATTACATGCCATAACTACCGGCATCAGCTGACAGCATTACGTAAGTCAATCAGTCACGGCTCGGACTGAAAAACCTAATGTCCTGTAGTCATAGTCACGGTCTATATCCACATCTCCGCTGCTGAAATTGATAAAATAGGTATATTTCCCTATATGGTCACCGATTCTATAATATCCATTATCGTTACAATAAGAAAGTCCACCATAACCAGGATCATCACATTTACGCCCGCTGGCTGGCATAAAAAGACCGAGGTCTACCGCCTCATGTCCTTGCAGGTCGCCTCCGTCATCGTTTTTGACATCAAAGGTTATCTCCTTTATCTTCGCTATGTCTACAATCTACATAGAGCCGTCGTTCATTTCTATTTTCATTACCTCGGTTTCAGCATTAGCTACGGATATTGCTGAAATGATGACTGCACACATCATTTCATACCTCGTCATCTCTGGAGCTTGATTGATTTGTTGTTGACCTTCACGATGTACACTCCTTTGGGCTGAGAGGCCAGCGAGACACGTCCGAATCCCATGGCAACCAAAGCCCCTGACATGTCGTAGATATGGATTTCCTCTCTTGCGCAAATAAACTGATGCCTTTCGTAGTGAAACATTATATCGCAGTCGGCATTAACATCCCATTCATCCAGAGAGACCGTGAAATCTACCGCCTTGACATCGTCACGAAGATACTCCGATGTCACTTTTGATGTCACCACCAACATATTATCACCGGAAAACGTGATTACAGGCTTTTCGCCGAGACGATAACCTTCAACCCTCCCATTGTTAAGAGTGACGCGCAGATAGCTATTGGCCCCGGTCGCAAACAGACCTCCTGTAAGCAACGCCAATAAGACATACAGTTTCCTCATAGTACAGATTAGTTTATTACACACTCACAAATACACCCACAATACGGCAAAAACCGACACACTTTCCCGTAATAAATTCTTTTTACACCTCCGCGTAAACCTGCCACCACAAATTAGTTAACGAATCAAGTCCCGGAAAGACGGGTTTATAGCAGCGTACGCGCTACCATACTATGTCACTAACTTAAGAAGTGGCACTCATCGTAGCAGGGAAGGTGGTGCATCCCTACAAGTTTGAGGGTCTGTATACAAGTTTTGCAATACCCTCCCTACAATTTGACGTTTTGTTGCTCCGCCTTATACACTTTCAGTGCGAGACTCGGGAGTGGTTGTCAGCGGTAGTCTCCCAACGCTTTGCGGTAGACGCTGAGGAGGTCGGCGGTGAACTTCGCCGGGGTGAAACGAGCCACATAGTCGCGGCCGGCATCGACCATGGCTGTCCGCAGCGAGGCATCGTCAAGCAGACGGTTGACGGCAAAGGCCATCTCCTCTACATCATCGGGATGCACATAGAGGGCACCCGGGCCTCCTGCCTCCTCAAGGCATGTGCCGGTGCAAGCCACTACAGGCGTACCGCAATTGATGGCTTCGATGACAGGGATGCCAAAACCCTCCATGCGCGAGGTGTATGCAGCCACTGTAGCCCCGGCATACAGAGCCGGCAAATCGGCAAACGGAGCATCATGCACAAAAACGACCCTCTCGCCGAGGCGTTTTTCGCGCACAAACCGCGTCAATTCGTCCATATAGGCAGTGGCACGCCCTACTATCACCGCCTTGACATCATGGGGAAGCTGCGGCAGCGCAGCGAGTGTAAGCATCTGGTTTTTGCGCGGCTCTATGGTGCCGACACTGACTATATACCTCTCAGGCAGGGAATATTTACACCTCACTGCAGCTATCTCGCAGTCAGTGACAGGACGGAGAAAGCCGGCATCGCACCCCTGATAGACCACCTCTATTTTATCAGGTGCAATCCCGTAGGACGATATGATGTCACGGCGCGTGGCCTCAGAGACAGCGATAACGCGCGTGGCGGTCTCGGCCGCACGGCGGAACTTGAAATCATAGATAAGCCTGTCGGCACGCTTATATCCGCGAGTAAAGTGCTTGAATATCAGATCGTGGATAGTGACGACCGTAGGTATCCCGGCACGTGAGATGTCAAGGGGGAGCTCATTGCTCAATCCGTGAAACAGGCCAACTCCGTCGGCTATCACATCGGAGGTGATGCCGCGCTGCACGCGCCATACACCCGACACCCGGGGCCACACACGACCCCGTGGCAGCCGCATCTCCACATTGCCATGAGCCAGCACAGGAGCGAGGCGCGACGAATGGCGCATACGCGGAGCATAGAGCAGCAGACGGTCGTCAGGCAATGCGCTTGCCAACGCATCTATCACCAGACGGCTGTAATTGCCCAATCCGGTGAAATTATTTACCGCCCTCTTGGCATCAAACCCGATAATCATACCGATCAGGGACGCGCGAAATAGAATATCACAGGCTCTGACTGGCCGGGCCAGTTGACCTTGACGGCATCCATGCCGTCGACCTGTGCCTGACCTATGATCTCAGAGGGTTGCAGATAGTTTCTCACAAATGCCAAAGCATCTTCAGTAGTGAGCACGATAAATGGCTCCTCGCCTGTGACACCGCTGCCCGACGAGAATATCAGCGTACAGATGGCGTCAATGCGTTTCTGGAAATCAGCCGCACGGGCCTTGATACGCGGTTCCGGACTGCTGGCCGCTGCGACATAGCCACGGAAAAGCTGGTTGAGAGCCACTGGGTTCTCGCGAAGCACAGCATCGACCAGTGTCAGCGTGGCCGGATAGTCCTTCTTGGCATATGCAGCATCCACATCCGGATAGTTAGCCGCAGGTTTGTGTCCCGGCACATAGGCCTGACCGTAGTACACCACAGCCATTTCGGCAGGTGTCAGGGCCTCACCCTTCTCATACTTTGCAACGAGAGCATTGCGTTTCTCGGGGGTCTTGGTTACGACCGATGCAAGAGCCTTGCGGTCAACCTTTATACGTTCGGTAGCCATGACAGCACCGGCAGTAAGCATTACTGCCATAAATGCAATGATGAATTTTCTGATAGTCATATACATAATATTTAGAGGGTGTTTAATAACAAAAGTTAAATCCTGAGCTGCGGATTTTGAG
>Gatling_p1__coassemble_1332_pt1 | contig 12314 bp, 12 predicted proteins | sample Gatling_p1__metabat2_low_PE_016 | metagenome-assembled genome bin Gatling_p1 | reverse complement strand
GAGCTGACCGAGTGGCACAATATAGTCATGTGGGACGCTGCCGCCGAAGCCGCCGAACGATATATACGCAAAGGCACCAAATTGTATATAGAAGGACGGCTGCGCACCCGCTACTGGGAAGACCGCAACGCCATCAAACGGACTGTCACCGAGATATATGTCGACAACTTCGAGATACTCGGACGCCAGCAACAGCCTTAATCCATCAACAATACCTGAAACCCAAACTTCATCACACTATGGCAACCAAGACCAACGACCTATCAGCCGAAAACCAGGAAATATACCTCGATGCCGACCCGGCTCAGCTCCCGGAAAACGCATTCCGCGAACTCGCGGCCGACGAGACTTTCCGCCCCATGATGCACCCGGCCCGCGACTACAAGGAGGTTACCCCCTACTCTGTCACACTCGGCCTCATCCTTGCCGTGATATTCAGCGCGGCAGCCGCTTATCTCGGACTTAAGGTCGGACAGGTGTTTGAGGCCGCCATTCCTATCGCCATCATAGCCGTAGGTCTGTCAGGTGCATTGAAGAAAAAGAATCCGCTGGGACAGAACGTCATCATACAGTCCATAGGAGCATGTTCGGGCGTGATAGTTGCCGGTGCGATATTCACCCTCCCGGCTCTCTACATACTGCAAGCCACCTACCCCGACATAACGGTAAATTTCATCGAAATATTTCTCAGCAGCCTCTTAGGCGGCATCCTGGGCATACTCTTCTTCATCCCCTTCCGCAAATATTTCGTCAAGGACATGCACGGCAAGTATCCTTTCCCCGAGGCTACGGCCACAGCCCAGGTGCTGGCAAGCGGTCAGACTTCGGCCAAGGGTGAGAAAGGCGGCCAGGCCCTCACGCTCGTAGTGGCCAGCCTCATAGGCGGTATCTACGACTACGTGGTGGAGACATTCGGTTTCTGGGCCGGTACCATCACCACCGCAGCTACATCGTGGGGACAGGCGGCCGTGGAGAAGGCCAAAGTGGTGCTCACCTGCAACACCGGGGCGGCCCTGCTCGGTCTGGGATATATCATCGGACTGAAATATGCCTTTGTCATCTGCGCCGGTTCGGCGTTCATATGGTGGGTGGTAATCCCCCTGATGGGCACCTACGGCATGCCTGAAATAGCATCGCTCCCGGCCGAACAGATATTCAGCGACTACGCCCGTCTGATAGGCATCGGCGGCATAGCCATGGCCGGAATAATCGGCATCGTAAAGTCATGGGGCATCATCGTACAGGCTGTCGGTCTTGCCACACGTGAATTTAAGGGCGGCGAAACCGGCAAACGCCCAATTCGCTGGCAACTCGACATATCGATGAAGCATATCACATTCTTCATCGTCATAGCCTTAGTGGCCGTTCTGCTGTTCTTCTGGGTGGGCGTCATACACAATTTCTGGCAGGCACTCGTAGCCTGGATAGTGGTTACAGTGATAGCATTCCTGTTTACTACCGTGGCGGCCAACGCCATAGCCATCGTAGGCAGCAACCCTGTCAGCGGCATGACACTTATGACCCTCATAGTGGCATCAGTGATATTCGTGGCCATAGGCATGAGCGGCTCGAGCGGCATTGTAGCGTCAATGATAATCGGCGGCGTGGTCTGCACGGCCCTTTCGATGGCCGGCGGCTTCGTGACCGACCTCAAGGTGGGTTACTGGCTCGGCTCTACGCCGCGCAAGCAGGAAAGCTGGAAATTCCTCGGCACACTCGTATCCGCCGCCACAGTAGGCGGAGTGATACTGCTGCTCAACGACGTATATGGCTTCAGCGGTGAAAACGCCCTCGTGGCGCCCCAGGCCAACGCCATGGCCAAGGTAATCGAGCCCCTGATGATGGGCGGCGAGACCCCCTGGATTCTTTATCTCACAGGCGCGATACTCGCCCTGCTGCTCAATTGGCTCGGAGTGCCGGCTCTGGCATTCTGCCTCGGCATGTTCATTCCCCTCAGCCTCAACACTCCGCTCATCGTGGGCGGTGCTCTCGCCTGGTTTGTCGGCTCGCGCTCAAAGGACAAGGCCGTCAACGACGCACGCCGTGACCGCGGCACACTCATCGCATCGGGTCTCATAGCCGGCGGCGCACTCTTCGGAGTCTTCGCAGCCCTGACGCGCTTCCTCGGATTTGAATACACTTGCCCCATGGAGCAGGGGCTCAACCAGTTGCTCGGCCTCGTGGTCTATGTGCTGCTCATCATCTATGTAGGATGGGACAGCATGCGGGCCAAAGGCATGATAAAACGATAGCCCGTGAAGAAAACCAATCGCGACATACTGGCCCTGGCCCTGCCGTCAATAGTCACCAACATCACCACTCCGCTGTTAGGGCTGGTAGATGTGGCTATCACGGGACACATGGGGTCGGCTGTATATCTTGCCGCGATTGCTGTGGGGAGCACAGTTTTCAACCTTCTCTACTGGCTGGTGTCGTTCATACGCATGAGTGCCAGCGGCATGACCGCACAGGCATTCGGCCGTGGCGACCTCCGGGACCAGAGCCTGATTCTGTCACGCGAGCTGCTTGTATCCACCGTCATCGGACTATGCTTCATAGCTCTGTCGCCACTGCTCGCCTCTCCCCTTATCCATTTCGTAGACCCTACAGACGAGTCATCGGCCATGGCTCTCCGATATTTCCGCATAGCCATATGGGGCGCACCGGCAGTGCTGGCCACATATGGTTTCTCGGGATGGTTTCTGGGACGGCAGAACTCGCGCATACCCATGTGGGTATCCATCCTCATCAATGTCTCCAACATACTCATAAGCCTCGTGCTGGTATTCGGCCTCGGATGGCGCATTGAGGGGGTTGCCACAGGCACTCTGGCTGCACAGTGGATAGGGGCACTGGCTTTTATGGTCATGGCACTGCGTCAGCACCTGTCATGGCCCGGATGGAAGCCGGTACTCGCCCCGAGGGAGATAGCCCGCTTTTTCCGCACTAACGGAGTGCTGTTTCTGCGCACCGTGTGCATGATAGCAGTGACACTCTGGTTCACACGCACCGGCGCATCACAAGGCAATGTGACCCTTGCAGCCAACGCCCTGCTGCTTCAGCTGTTCATGCTGTTCAGCTACGTGATGGACGGATACGCATTTGCCGGCGAAGCCCTCGTAGGCCGAGACATAGGCCGTAGGGATGTGCCGGAGCTGCGTCAGACCGTCAAGGCATTGCTCTGGTGGAGCGCATCGCTGGCCGCAGCCTTCACCATCCTCTATATCCTCGGAGGCGAGTGGTTTCTCGGCATCCTCAGCGACGACCGTCAGGTCACACAGGCATCAGCGGAATACGCCGCATGGGCTTTTGCCATCCCACTGGTCAGTTTCGCCGCATTTGCCTACGATGGTATCTTCATCGGCACGACTTCCAACAAGATGATGCTTCTGCCGATGCTCTATGCCGCCATAGCTTTCTTCGCCGTGTATCTGGCAGCCTACGGCCCGATGGGCAACCACGGACTATGGCTGGCATTTCTGGCCTATCTGCTCACTCGCAGCATCTCACAGGCGATACTCTGGCCGGGGATGCTCCGACGCATTGACTATTCCATACGCAAGCTCAACATATACAATCCATCATAATCTCTACAATGGCACAACAACTACCCCGAATGGTGATAATAGGTGGCGGTTTCGCCGGGCTCAATCTCGCCAAGAAGATTGACAAGTCATGCTGGGACGTGACCATCGTCGACCGCAACAATTTCCACAGCTTCCCCCCTCTGTTCTATCAGATTGCATCCAGCGGCCTTGACCCCGGCAGCATCTCGTTCCCCTTCCGCCGCGAGATGCGCAAAGGCTCGGTCAGAGGCGTGCACTACCGCATGGGCGAAGTGATGACCGTAAACACGGAGCAGAAATGGGTGGAGACCCAGTTTGAACGCATCCCCTATGACTCCCTCGTCATAGCCAACGGCACCACCAACAACTTCTTCGGCAACGACGAACTCCTAAAGCGCGTATTCACACTCAAAAGCGCAGCCGAGGCCATCCGCGTCCGCAACGAGATTCTTGACCGCCTCGAGCGTGCTTCGATATGCCATGACGAAGCCGAGCGCAAGCGTCTGCTCACTTTCGTGGTCATCGGCGGCGGCCCCACAGGCGTGGAGATGGCCGGAGCCATCGGCGAGATGAAGCGTTATATACTCAAACGCGAGTATCCCGAACTCAACGTCGACGACGTACGCATCATACTGCTTGAAGGCACCGACCGCCTCCTGCGCACCATGAGCGAGACCTCATCAGGCCATGCCCTCGAATATCTCGGTCACCTGATGGTAGAGGTGCGCCTCAACACACTGATGGAAAGCTACAAGGACAATGTGGTGACCCTTAAAGACGGCAGCACAATATATAGCGAGACGGTCATCTGGACAGCCGGCGTGACAGCAGTCCCCGTAACATTCCAGGGCAAGCAGCCTGAGCGCGGCCCGGGCAGCCGCTATGTGGTCGACGAGTACAACCGTGTCTCCGGTCTTGAAGATGTGTATTCGCTGGGCGATGTGTGCATAATGCCCACCACAGAGAAGCCTAAAGGCGATCCGCAGCTGGCACAGGTGGCAATACAGCAAGCCCACAATCTGGCAAAAAACCTGCGCAAAGGCTCGTGGAGCAGCCCCTTCCGCTACAAAGACAAAGGGTCCATGGCCACTGTAGGACGTAACCGCGCCGTGGCTGACCTCAACCATATCAATCTATATGGCCGTCCGGCTTGGTTCACGTGGATGTTTGTCCACCTGATTTCCATCCTGGGCATGCGCAACAAAATCACGGTCCTTATCAACTGGATCTGGTCATATTGCAGCTACACCACCTCCCTGCGTCTGCTCATGCACCCCAACCGCTATCCCCTCCGCCGCCGCTGGGGCGAGTGATACCGATAAAGCGACACATACGTCAATAAAAAATGCGCTGCGACAAATCGCGGCGCATCTTTTTATATATAGGGAAGACCTATACTCACCTTTATGAGGATGTCAATGGTGGCTGCGCGATGTAGGTTGCGCCTCCTCGGCGGTCGGATGCTTGGGAAGCTTGAGCTTGATGGTGTCAAAACCCTCGCCATACACGCCGTTGACAAGCCCCTGGGCTATAAACGCATGCTCGTCAATGCTCTTGACTATACGGAATATGGTCACGGACTCGTAGCGGCGGCACATCACCAAAAGCACCTTTACATCGTGCTTGCTGTACCAGCCCACACCATCAAGCACCGTGCACCCGCGGTGGGCCGACGACAGCACTGCATCCGCTATCTCCTTCCAGTGCGACGAAATGATGGTAAACTGCACCGCCTGACGGTTGGTGTTGATAATCACATCGGCGAGCATCGGCACCACGAAAAGGAATACCACACCGTAGATGGTAGTCTCGATGCTGTGGAATATGAAATATGACGACCCGATGATACACATGTCGATGTATATCATCATGCGTCCGAACGACACATTGCTCTTTTTAGATACGATAGCCGCCACAATATCCGTGCCGCCCGTAGAGCCGTTGTGGATATATGTGAGACCCACACCGAAACCGCCCATAATGGCTCCGATAAGCACGTTCATGAAATCCTGGCCCTTGACTATCGGCTCGTGGAAAAACGGCTGGAAGAAACCGATGCCGAGCGACAGCACCGTGGCTCCGAATATGGTGCGGATCACGAACGTCTTGCCGACCTTGCGCCACGCTATGGCAAGAAGTATGGCATTGACGACATATGCCGTGACCGCCACAGGTATCCCGTGGCTGAAATGCTCCTGAGTGACGAAATACACTATGGTACTCACACCGGTCACTCCTCCGATGACCACCTTCTCCGGCAGCACAAACGCACAAAATCCGAAGGCATACATCGTGAGACCCAATGTGATGATGATATAGTCCTTGGCCGAAAGCCAAATCTTGTTATAAGACAGTGTCATTATGGTGTTACTTTTTAAGGCTGTGCAAACATAGCAATTTTTTTCGTTTTGAACACCCAAATGGCCGAGATATTTGTAACTTTGTGCAAAGCATGTGCATGACGCATGTTGCATTTCATCCTCCTTGACCATGATACATCCCACACGCATAGCAACCGCGATACTCACATCCATATCCCTGTCATTCATCACGCCTGCGGCCTCCCATGGGGCGGAGTTTTTTGACACACGTCCGGCCGATAGATTCCTGGAAATCGGCATCCACGGACTTGCCGGGACAAGCACGCTGCTGCAAAACTACCAGAGCTGCTACCCTGTCATTTCCGACATAGACATGTCGGCAGGATTTGCCGGCGGTATAGGCGGCTCGGTGACATTCGGACTGCGGAACTATCTGGCACTCAGCACCGAGCTCAATTTCATGGCCCGTAACAGCAGCATTGACATGGCATTTCGTGGCACGGATGAGATACCGACCTCGGCCATACTCCTCTCCAACCGGTCCTATTCTTTTGAAGTTCCTGTCTATATATCTGTCAGGTTCAACCTGGCCGACAATGTGCGCTGGAATCTGCAAGGAGGATTCTATTACTCACTCGGACTGACCGGCACCCAGCACCAGACCCTCTTAAGCTCCTATATCAACGAGTTGGGACAGATGGTCAACATATATGAGAAATTAGATGCCGATTTCTATAACGACCCTGATGCCTTCATAAATTCACAGTACCGCTCTGACTGGGGATTGATGGTGGGCTCATCGGTTGACGTATGGAAGCATGTCACCGTAGGTTTCCGCGTCATGTTCGGCCTGAAAAACGTCGCAAACGACTCCGAATCCGGCACCATCAATCCTCGTGTACGCAATCTGGCTGCGCTCGGCACTGTGGGATGGCGTTTTTAACCCATCCCGTTGCATAAATGAATTTTTAATACTACCTTTGCACTATCATAAACCCACGGAGTGGTGCTCGAGTGGCTGAAGAGGCACGCCTGGAAAGCGTGTATACGCCAAAAGCGTATCCCGAGTTCGAATCTCGGTCACTCCGCAAGACAGATTTCAATCCCGCAAGCAGAATTGCCTGCGGGATTTTTCGCTATTAAAACAGATGACACCTACATTATACATAATCGCAGGATGTAATGGAGCCGGAAAGACCACGGCTTCATATTCGGTGTTACCTGATTTGTTGGAGTGTCGGGAATTTGTCAATGCCGACGAGATTGCAAAAGGTCTTTCTCCTTTCAATCCGGAATCAGTTGCGATTGAAGCAGGTAGATTAATGCTACAACGAATCAATCTGCTCCTACATCAAGGAAAGACTTTTGCCATAGAGACAACCCTCGCAACCCGTAGTTATGCCTCGCTTGTGAAAAAGGCTCAAAAAAGTGGCTATCATGTTGTACTTCTTTTCTTTTGGCTTCCATCTCCCGAAATGGCAGTAATGCGCGTCGCAAAACGAGTCAGCGAAGGAGGACATGACATTCCATCTGAAACAATTCATCGCCGTTATTGGTTAGGACTGAAAAACTTTTTCAAAATATTTTCACCTATCGTAGATAGTTGGATGTTTTTTGACAACGAGACCAGCTCACACCTGATTGCTAATAACAAGGCGATTATAGAATATGCACAATTTTCCAAAATCAAAGAATCATGTCAGAACAAGAAGAAATAAAATTGTTTGATAAAATTTCAAACGGCTTAAAGCAATCATATGATTCTCTTTTACGTCGCAAGGCTGCTTTAGGACAAGACATGGTGATAGCAGATGCCGACGGCCAGCCGATTGTTGTTCCTGCAAAAGAACTTATGGAGCAGAAAGCAGAATCAAGAGATAACCAGTAATCACAGGCCATTAAGCATTTGTTGATGCTCTAATGGCGTTCTTTTTTCGGAGGGAGCATCAATGCAAATGGAGAATACATCCAAGGTCGGAGTATCCTCTAAAAGGAATAGGCTGTGCCGTAAATAATGCGGTTACGACACAGCCTATAATATCGGTAGGTAAGCAGAGGCTTACTTTTCGTACTTCTTGAAGATGACGGTAGCGTTGTGGCCTCCGAAACCGAAGGAATTGCTCAACGCTGCGCGGACTTCGCGGTGCTCGGCCTTGTTGAAGGTGAGGTTAAGCGATTCGTAGTCGATTTCCTCGTCCTTGTCGTCCTCGGCATGGTTGATGGTGGGAGGGATGATGCCGTTGATGATGGCCTGGATGCTGAACATTGCCTCCAGAGCACCTGTGGCACCAAGAAGGTGGCCTGTCATTGACTTGGTAGAGCTGATGTTGAGCTTCTTCACAGCATCGCCGAATACGCCACGGATAGCCTTGATTTCGGAGATGTCACCTACGGGAGTAGATGTGCCGTGGACGTTGATGTAGTCGATGTCCTCGGGCTTCATGTTGGCATCCTCAAGGGCATTACGCATAGCGAGCATCGCACCGAGACCCTCGGGGTGTGTAGCCGTCAGGTGGTGGGCATCGGCACTGAGACCGCCGCCGGCCATCTCGGCATATATCTTGGCTCCACGTGCGAGAGCGTGTTCAAGAGTCTCAAGCACGAGCACTACAGAACCTTCACCCATGACGAAGCCGTCACGGCTCTTGCTGAAAGGACGCGAAGCTGTCTCGGGACTGTCGTTGCGTGTAGAGAGGGCGTGCATGGAGTTGAAACCGCCCACACCTGCCGGATATATGGCAGCTTCAGCACCACCGGTGATGATGGCGTCGGCCTTGCCGAGGCGGAGCAGGTTGAATGCGTCGACGATAGCGTTGTTAGATGAAGCGCAAGCCGAAACCACACCGTAGTTGGGACCATGGAAACCGTATTCCATAGAGATGTGGCCGCTGGCTATGTCGGCAATCATCTTGGGGATGAAGAAGGGGTTGTATTTAGGACCCTGTTCCTGATGGCAAGCATAATATCCGGCTTCCTCCTCAAAAGTGTGGAGACCGCCGATGCCGGCAGCGACGATTACGCCTACACGGTCAGGGTTGATAGAGCCGTCGGTTGCATCGAGAGCAGCATCCTTGACAGCCTGACGGGCTGCAACGAGAGCATACTGGGCATACAGGTCAAGCTGGCGCTCCTTGCGACGGTCAAAGTGGTCAGAAGCCTTGAAATCCTTGACTTCACAGGCAAACTGGGTCTTGAATTTAGAAGCATCGAAATGGGTGATGGGACCCGCGCCTGACTTGCCGGCTACGGCAGCTTCCCATGTTGATGTTACGTCATTGCCGAGGGGTGTGATGGCTCCAAGGCCTGTAACAACTACTCTCTTTAATTCCATATATGGTGAATTTTTAGATTAAGTGTCGCTTGAATGTAAGGAGATAGGGACAGAGGGAGAGAATGAGGTAGGAGTAGAGGTAAAAAAGCGAGGGCCGTCAAGAGCGTTCTGACGGCCATCACGCTTGATGTAGTCTTTTCACTTTGCGCGGGGGTGCGGTCTGACCGCCTCATCCCGGCATGTCGCGGACAAAGAGTGATTATTTGTTAGCTTCGATGTAAGCGATAGCGTCGCCGACAGTGGTAATGCCTTCAGCCTTGTCATCGGGGATGGTGATGCCGAATTCTTTTTCAAATTCCATGATGAGCTCAACAGTGTCGAGGCTGTCAGCGCCGAGATCCTTTGTGAACTCTGCTGTTTCGGTTACTTCGTTTTCGTCAACGCCGAGCTTGTCAACGATGATAGCTTTCACGCGTGATGCGATTTCTGACATAGTGTTTTAGTTATTTGGTTAGTAAAATCATTTCGCAGTGCAAATTTAGAGAAAAATTTCCGAAATGGAAAACATTTACATGCAAGAAATGAGTTTTTATGCTCAAAACTGCCCAAAGTGCGCAATGAGACACCTGTAGCCCCTATCAGCCAATATGTTAAATCTTCACCGCGCATCATCGGAAACGACCGGAGCCGCTACTCGCGTCAATGTGCGCGTAGCGGCTCCAGGATTCAGACCAGGGGGGGAGTGATGCTACCACCCCGTCATATCATCAGGCTATGCCGAGATCGCGCTTTACAGCTTCAATCTTGTTGTCGGCCTCGCTGATGGCGCGGTCGTAGTCGGCGGCTGATGCCATAGTGCCGCGGACTTCGATGTAGAACTTGATCTTAGGCTCGGTGCCCGAGGGACGTACCGACACCTTGGAGCCATCCTCGGTGAAGTATTGCAGCACGTTTGAGGTGGTGGGCATATCAAGTTTGGAGACTTTGCCTGTGCGCAGGTCGGTCATGTTGAGGCTGTCGTAGTCCTTGACTTCGACCACGGGACTGCCGCCGAGCTGCTTGGGAGGATTCTCGCGGAAATTCTTCATCATGGCCACGATTTCTTCGGCTCCCGTCTTGCCCTTGCGCACTACTGATATGCCGGCCTCACGAGAGAAACCGTATTTGATATAGATATCCTGGAGCATCTGGAGGAAGTCCATACCCTTATCCTTGGCCCATGCACATGCCTCTGCCATGAGGGAGATGGCCGAAACGGCATCCTTGTCACGGGCAAAGTCCTCGGCGAGGAATCCGTAGCTCTCTTCACCGCCACCGAGGTATCGGCCGGTGCCTTCATGGTCGCGGATCACCGAGGCAATCCACTTGAATCCGGTGTAGCAGTCATACATGGGTATGTTGTTGGCGTCGGCGATGGCTTTGATGGCTTCGGTGGTGACGATGGTCTTGACGATATACTCGTTGCCCTTGATACGTCCCAGCTCGATATTGCGTGTAATGATATAATTAAGGAGTATCATTACAATCTGGTTGCCGTTGATGAGCACATATTCGCCCTTGTTGTCGCGGATTACAGCTCCGATACGGTCAGCATCGGGGTCTGAAGCCATGACGAGGTCGGCGCCCACTTCCTTGGCTTTGGCGATAGCCATGGCCATGGCCGAGGGAACTTCGGGGTTAGGAGACTCTACTGTCGGGAAGTCTCCGCTCGGCACGTCCTGCTCAGGCACATGGATAATGTTCTTGAATCCGTAGTTGCGAAGCGATTCGGGGATGAGTTTTACGCCTGTGCCGTGGATAGGAGTGTAGACTATCTTGAGATCGGCGTGACGCTCTATCGAATCGGGGCTGAGCGACAGTCCTTTGATGGCAGAGAGGAATGCATTGTCCACTTCCTCGCCTATAATCTGTATATTGTCGGGGTTGCCCTTGAATTTGATGTCGTTGACGCTCTTGATTTTCTCCACATTGTTGATGATGTTGACATCATGGGGAGCGATAATCTGTGCGCCGTCGGCCCAATAGGCTTTGTAGCCGTTATATTCCTTGGGGTTGTGGCTGGCGGTGATGTTGACGCCGCTCTGGCATCCGAGATGACGGATGGCAAACGAAAGCTCGGGTGTGGGGCGGAAGCTGTCAAACAGATACACCTTGATGCCGTTGGCCGAGAAAATATCGGCTACGATTTCGGCAAATTTGCGGCTGTTGTTACGCACATCGTGGCCTACAACCACCTTGATTTCAGGCTCGTCGACAAATGCCTCCTTGAGATAGTTGGCCAGACCCTGTGTGGCTGCACCCACAGTGTAGATGTTCATACGGTTTGTACCGGCACCCATGATGCCGCGCAGACCTCCCGTGCCAAATTCAAGGTCTTTGTAAAACGACTCTATGAGTTCGGTCTTGTCTGTAGCGTCGAGCATACGGCGCACCTCGGCGCGTGTGGTTTCGTCATAAGCATCGGTCAGCCATGCTTCAGCCTTGGCTGTCACCTGCTTTATAAGCTCCTGGTTGTCCATATTAGTGTCAATTTGAAAGTGTTAGATTGCTACTTTTGAAATTTAAGGGAATAGCAAATATAAGTATTAACAACCAAACTGACAAATCCAGCTTGTATGCAACGTGTGAAACAATATTAAAACCTCAGCATGACGACCGAGAAAATGTTTTGCCCATAGGGAAAAAATGTGTACCTTTGCAGCACAATTCCATCCACACGATGCGCATGTGGCGTAATTGGTAGCCGCGTTAGACTTAGGATCTAATGTCTCAGGACGTGGGGGTTCGAGTCCCTTCATGCGCACAACAAGTAGGCTGTGTCAAATCTGACGCAGTCTACTTTTTATTTTAAACAATCTCATTATTCTTCACAATGCAGAAAATGCAATGTCCTATGAATGTTTGGAGACTTCCCAATAACCTCCACGGTCTGCACCTATACGTTTTATCACCCCTTCTTCCTGCAATTTCTTGAGATGTTTGGAAACTGCTCGGTCTGATATGGAAAGCATTATCGCAAGTTCGTTAATAGTCACTAACGGATTCTCCGACATTTCGCTAACTATCCTGTCACGAGTTTTCTCTGAACTTTTCTCTGAACCTTTCTCTGAACCTTTCTCTGAACCTTTCTCTGAACCTTTCTCTGAACCTTTCTCT
>Gatling_p1__coassemble_1160_pt1 | contig 14106 bp, 13 predicted proteins | sample Gatling_p1__metabat2_low_PE_016 | metagenome-assembled genome bin Gatling_p1 | reverse complement strand
TGCCATGGCATGTCCCTACAACAGTGTGCGTTCCTTCAGTTAGGGATATTGGAGAGTATTGCGTCACTACGTACTATGAGACGTCAGTTTACTGCTTGCCTGAAGTGGTTACTTCGCGGCAGATTTTGCCGACGAGACCTTGCAGCACCTTGCCCGGGCCGAGTTCCACAAACTCAGTAGCACCGTCAGCCACCATGTTCTGCACGCTCTGTGTCCAGCGCACGGGTGCTGTAAGCTGAGCCACGAGGTTGGCCTTGATTTCAGCAGGGTCAGTGTGAGGCTTTGCGTCCACATTCTGATATACAGGGCATACGGGAGCTGACACAGTGGTCTTCTCGATAGCCTCGGCCAGTTCGGCACGCGCAGGCTCCATGCACGGAGAGTGGAATGCACCACCCACCTTAAGTTTCAGCGCGCGCTTGGCACCGGCAGCAAGGGCTTTCTCGCAAGCGGCATCTATGGCAGGTTCTTCGCCCGAAATCACAATCTGACCGGGACAGTTGTAGTTGGCGCATACTACCACGCCGTCCACGCTGTCACATATCTCCTCTACCACATTGTCAGGCAGAGCGAGCACAGCAGCCATAGTAGAGGGTGTCTTTTCGCAAGCCTTCTGCATGGCCTGTGCACGGGCCGACACAAGACGCAGACCGTCTTCAAATGTCAGTGCTCCGGCAGCAACAAGAGCCGAGAACTCACCCAAAGAGTGTCCGGCCACCATGTCGGGCTTGAACTCGTCACCGAGACACTTTGCAAGTATCACCGAGTGAAGGAATATGGCCGGCTGTGTAACCTTGGTCTGGCGGAGATCCTCATCGGTGCCGGCAAACATAAGGTCGGTTATGCGGAATCCGAGGATTTCGTTGGCTTTTTCAAACATGTCATGGGCCATCTGATTGTTGTCATACAGGTCTTTGCCCATGCCTACAAACTGCGCTCCCTGTCCGGGAAATACGAATGCTTTCATTCTCTGTGTAGTTGTGTCGTTTTATTGTATGGTTAATGTTTCAAGACTGCAAAGGTAGGGATTTTTATCGTATAGCCGGTGTGTCAACCGCCGAAATTGTCATAATGTATGCTTGACGGGTCCACGCCGAGGCCGTCGAGCATCTTGTTGACAGCAGCCGACATCGGGCCGGGGCCGCACATGTAGTACTCTATTTCCTCAGGCTCGTCGTGGTTCTTGAGGTAAGTGTCATATATCACCTGATGCACGAATCCGGGGGTGTACTTGACACCGGCAGCATCGGCAGCCGGGTCGGGACGGTCAAGGGCAAGATGGAACTTGAAGTTGGGGAACTCCTTCTCCAGCTTCAGGAAGTCGTCAAGATAGAATACCTCGTTGAGAGCCCTCGCGCCGTAGAAATAGTTCATCTTGCGGTCGGTGGTGTGTAGAGTCTTGAGCATCCACATGATCTGTGAGCGGAGCGGAGCCATACCCGCACCACCGCCTATCCACATCATCTCCTTCTTGCTGTCGACTATGGGATGGAAATCTCCGTAAGGACCGCTCATAAGCACCTTGTCGCCCGGTTTGAGCGAGAATATATAGCTTGAAGCTATACCCGGAGGCACGTCCATGAAACCCGTCTGTGGTTTCGGTTTCATCGGCGGGGTGGCTATGCGGACAGTCAGCATTATGCGGTCACCCTCATCAGGGTAGTTAGCCATGGAGTAGGCCCTGACAGTTGTCTCCTTGTTGGACGCCTTCAGGCTGAAAAGCCCGAACTTCTCCCATGCCGGCAGATATTCAGCACCGATGAGCGATTTGTCTATATCCTTGTCGTAATCCATCGTGTAAGGAGGTATCTTGATCTGCGCATACGATCCCGGTATGAAATCCATATGTTCGCCAGGAGGAAGCGCGACGATAAACTCCTTGATAAACGTGGCCACATTGCGGTTGCTGATCACCGTGCACTCCCACTCCTTGATGCTGAGCACCGAAGCCGGGACATCTATAGCCATGTCCTCGCGTACCTTGACCTGACAAGCCAACCTCCAGTGGTCCTTGACCTCACGTCGTGACAGATGCACAGTCTCGGTCGGAAGCACCTCGCCGCCTCCCTGCATCACCTGCACCCTGCACTGTGCGCAGCTGCCTTTGCCTCCACAGGCCGATGGCAGAAACACGTCGGCATTGGCAAGCGACGACAGCAGACTGCCTCCCGATGCCACATGCACATCTTTCTCATTATTGATGGTTATGGTAACATCGCCGCTATTGACCAGATAATGCTTGGCCACAAGCAGTATGGCCACAAGCACAAGCGTGATGACGAGAAATATTCCTATGGCCGCCCAGATGGTCTGCGACATCAGCGACAGCGTGATTGAAGCTGTGACGTTATACATGTGTCAGTGCTTTGGTTAAATACATGTTAGATTTTGATACCGAGAAAACTCATGAAGGCCACTCCCATCAGAGCTGTGACAATAAACGTGATGCCGATGCCTCGGAGCGGACCGGGAACACTGCTGTAGGCCGCCAGACGCTCGCGTATGGCCGCCACCGCAGTGATAGCCACGAGCCATCCGATACCCCAGCCGCCGCCGGCACACACCGCAGTCCACACACTCGGGAAATCCCTCTGCTCCATAAACAGAGAGCCGCCCAATATGGCACAGTTAACAGCTATCAGAGGCAGGAATATGCCAAGCGAGGCATACAGCTCCGGACTGTATTTCTCCACCGCCATCTCCACAAGCTGCGTCATCGAGGCAATAACCGCTATGAACATTATAAGCGACAGGAAACTCAGGTCCACGTCGGCATACTCAGGACCGAGCCACACCAGCGCTCCGGCTTTAAGCACATATGTCTCAAGCAGGTAATTGACCGGCAGAGTGATGACAAGCATAAACGTCACCGCCACACCGAGCCCGAACGCGGTCTTGACATTCTTGCTGACCGCAAGAAACGAGCACATGCCCAGGAAGTAGGCGAATATCATGTTGTCGACGAAAATCGACCGCAGGAATATATTGAAATTTTCCATCTTCAGCTATAAGATGATTTACATTAGTAACTGACTGATTATGACATCATGGAGCATCACTCCTGTAGCTCCTTGTTGCGGCTCCGCTGCACCCATATTATGCAAGCCACCACAATCAGAGCCATCGGGGGCAGTATCATCAGACCGTTGTTGACATATCCGTGGTCATAACACCACTGCGGCACCACCTGATACCCGAGCAACGTGCCGTTGCCGAGAAGTTCGCGGAAAAACGCCACGATGATGAGTATGATTGCATAGCCGGCTCCGTTGCCTATGCCGTCAAGCAGCGAAGGCCACGGCTTGTTGCTCATGGCGAAAGCCTCCAGACGGCCCATCAATATGCAGTTGGTGATAATAAGCGATATAAACACCGAGAGCTGCTTGCTCACATCATACATATAGGCCTGGAGCAGCTGGTCCACGATGATGACCAGGGCGGCCACCACCACAAGCTGCACTATGATACGTATATTGGTAGGTATGGTGTTACGTATCAGCGATATGATGACATTGCTGAACGCGAGCACCACTATCACCGACAGCCCCATCACCAGTGCAGGGGCAAGTTTGACTGTCACTGCCAGCACCGAACAGATACCGAGCACCTGCACCACTACAGGATTGTTGCGGCTCAGGGGATTGAAGAGCACGCTGCGTAACGATACTTTCTCTGACATATTTAGTTGTATGAATTATTAATCTGGTTTGCGATGATTATTTACCTTGTCTCCCTCCCTACCGACGACAGGAAAGCCCTGTAGGGCACGAGACAGTTGTCAAGCATGGCACTCACACCCTTACTCGTGATAGTGCCGCCCGAGATGCCGTCCACATAGTCCTCGTTTCCGGCAGGCCGCATCCCCGGTTTGACCACCGAAATCGGCTGGAACACCCCGTCCTTGATGATATGCTTGCCGTCAAACCGGTTGCTGAACTGGGGTTTCTCTATCTCTGCGCCAAGGCCCGGCGTCTCACCTTTGTGGGCGAAATAGGCGCCATAGACCGTAGTGCCGTCGGCGTCGATGCTGATGTAGCCCCAAATCGGTCCCCACAGGCCGGTGCCGCTCATAGGTATGATATATTTGGTAGCGCCGTCCACATCAGCCACAAACAGCGGCAGCAGACGCTTGTCGCTGGGCAATTTGCTCTGCTGCGCCACGTCTATGTCAAAAGCATTCTCGCCCTCCACCTCGCGGCCGGAGGCATCTATGACTTTCTGGCCCGTGATATAGCGGTCAAAGACATCCACAGGCCGCTCGCCTGTGCCGGGAGCCACATGTATCGAGGCCAATATCTGTTTCATCTTGTCAGCACGTGCGTTCTCGCTCTGCCGGCCTCGGAGAGCCATGGCCGTGTAGGCCAAAGCAGCCCCTACCACCACTACCATGATGATGATGTACACCACGGTATATACGTTGCTCTGTCTGTTGAGTTTCATATTGTCAAACCTTTGAAATCAGGCGGTTACGTCTGCGGCGCACATTGCCTTGGATTATACAATAGTCAATCAGAGGTGCGAAAGCGTTCATCAGCAGCACTGCCAGCATGGCACCCTCGGGATAACCGTTATTATAGGTACGTATCAGTATCGCAATGACTCCGATCATGAAGCCGTAGATATATTTTCCGGCAGCAGTACGTGCTGCGGTCACAGGATCCGTGGCCATAAATACCGCCGCAAAAGCAAATCCGCCGTAACACAGCTGCTCCCACGGAGTCAGGAACGAGCACGGGTATGTGGGAGAAGAGAACGTGTGGGCCACGAATCCCATCAATGCACCACCCACAAACACCGACAGGATAATCCTCCAGTCAGCTATGCCGCCTATCAGCAATATGGCTGCGCCTATCAGTATGCACAAGGTCGAGGTCTCGCCGAAACTGCCCGGAATCAGTCCGAGGAAAGCATCCCAGAGGCTCAGCGGATCGCCGAGTATATTGGTCAGAGTCATCTCCCCTCCGGCATGCGTGGCTGCCTGTCCGAGCGGAGTAGCACCCGAGAAGCCGTCGGCCAGCCCTACAGTATGACCCACTCCCATGATAGGCTGTGTGGCCACAAACACCTTGTCGCCGCTCATCTGGGCCGGATAGGCGAAAAACAGAAACGCCCTCGTCACCAGTGCCACATTGAATATATTATAGCCTGTGCCGCCGAACACCTCCTTGGCAAATATCACGGCAAAGGCAGTCGCGACCGCTATCATCCAGCACGGTGTGTTGACCGGGCAGATGAGCGGTATCAGTATGCCTGTGACAAGGAAACCTTCCTGAATCTCCTCATGCTTGATCTGAGCCGACACGAACTCTATGCCCAGACCTACGATATAGGCCGTCAACAGCTTGGGCAGCACGGCCAGGAAGCCGTAGAGCATCATGCCCCAGAAAGAATACTCAGACTGTACGGCACCGGCTCCGAGCCAGTTCTGATAGCCTGTATTGTACATGCCAAACAGCAGACACGGCAGCAACGCCACGACTACCGTAATCATGATGCGTTTTGAATCTATGCTATCGTGCATGTGCACTCCCGACGACGAAGTGGTCTTGGGAGTGAATAAAAACGATTCAAACCCCTCATAGACCGAGTGGAGGGCACTCAGCCGTCCACCCTCCTCAAACAGGGGTCTCGCTTTGTCAAAAATACGTCTCAGCGGATTCACAGTATGTGTGATTTTTTCTGATGAATATGTGGATTAATATATTGCGATGTATGCCACGGCCCTTCATGTCAAGCCTCGCGGCGCATGTAGTCAAGGCCTTCGCGCACTATCTTCTGCAACTCGAGTTTCGACGGGTCGGCCCATTCGGCCACAGCCACGTCTTCGGGTGCTATTTCATATATGCCGAGGGCTTCCATATCCTCTATGTTTTGCGAAAGTATGGCCTTGATCAGCGGCTCCAGCATGATATCCATCGGGAGCATGCGGTCATAGACGCCTGACATTATCATGGCTCGCCGGCCGCCGTGGAGCAGAGCGTCGCCGCTCAGTTTTCGTTTAGGCAGGTAGGCCGACAGGAACGTGCGTGATGCGCTAATCTTGTTGGGCGACAATGAAGCCCAGCCGAGCATCTCGTCCTTGTCATCACCCTCAGCGATGACAGTCACCTGTCTGTAAGGGAAATGCAGGAATCCGTCCATCTCGGAGCGAACACCGGTCAGCACATTGCCGGCGATGACACGGTGGTTCTTGCCGTCGTCGGTCACATGGCCTGAAAGCACACTCCGCATATCGGCTCCGACAAGCGTCCTGACCACTCCGCGGTTGACAGCTTCCGGGCCGGTTATGGCCACGCACGTATGCGAGGCGGTGACACCTGTCAGCACCCATGCGCCTATACGGTCAAGCGTGACAAGGTCAAGAGTCCATACAGTCTCGCCTTTGTTGACCGGAGATATATGATTGACCATCACGTCAGGGTTGCCGGCCGGATGGGGGCCCGAAATGTCGACCCATGTCACCCCAGTAATCTCAGGAAGCTGCTGTCCGGGGCGTTTTGATATGTAGATCTTTCCCTCGGTGAGATGCGACAGATAGTCTGCACCGGCCTTGATGTTCCCTTCGTCCACGCCATAAAAGCTAAAATCTACGGCCAGAGGTGCGGAATCGAATCCTGTGACGAAAATGTCCCTCGGAGTCACATCGGGACGCGGCACGATAGCATAAGGGAGCTGCCTCATCCATGCCAACAGACCGCTGCGACACAGGGCATTGACAGCCTCCTGACGCGATGCCGGAGACTTTGGCGCCTGTGACCCGGCACTTGACGCGATGCCGTCACTCGGAGTGACCACCACACGTATTATCTTGCGACGAGAGCCTCTGAGCACCTCCTTGACCACGCCGGCAGCCGGCGAAGCGAGCACTATATCGGGGTATTCCTTATCATGCATGAGGGGACTGCCTATGGCTACTTCATCGCCCTCCTTCACATCTAATTTGGGGGTAATGCCTGGGAAATCATCAGGATAGATGGCAACGGCCGAAGGTTTGACATCTGGCAATACTGCGGATGCCTCCCCTTTGAGGGGCAAATCCAGGCCACGCTTCAACTTAAGTTGTATTGTGGAATTTGTTTTCATGGGTAATTACTAAGGCATAATCCGCCAAATGGCTGATTAACCCCACAAAATTAAAAATTAATATACAAATCTTCTCATCTTTTTACAAAAAATATCCCCATATGGTTCACAAACGAGCTTAAGAATCCACATTTACCCAGAAAAAGCGTAAATTTGCATGCATATTATTACTAATCATTTATCTTCGCAACGAAGAGTATTAGCCATGTTTGAAGTAATCGAGAAAGAGCAATTCTCACCCAAAGTCAGCAAACTGATAGTCAATGCTCCCATGATAGCCCGTTCTCGTCGTGCGGGCCACTTCGTGATAGTCAGAGTAGGCAACGGCGGCGAACGGATTCCACTCACCATCGCCGATGCCGACCCCGTGCAGGGCACCATCACCCTCGTAGTGCAGAATGTAGGTGTGTCTACTGAGAAAATCTGTGCGCTCAATGACGGTGATTCATTCACGGATGTAGTAGGCCCTCTGGGGCAGGCTACAACCATCCCCACCGGCAAAACAGTGGTATGCTGCGGCGGTGGCGTAGGCGTAGCCCCCCTGCTGCCCATCATCAAGGCGATGAAAGCGGCCGGCAACAAGGTCATATCGGTACTGGCCGCACGTACCAAGGAGCTGATTATACTTGAAAGCCCTGTACGCGAGCACTCCGACGAGGTCATCATTATGACCGACGACGGCAGCTATGGCCGCAAAGGTCTCGTCACCGAGGGCGTCGAGGAGGTCATCAAGCGCGAGCAGGTCGACGAGGTAGTGACCATCGGCCCGGCCGTGATGATGAAATTCGTGGCGTTGCTGACCAAGAAATATGGCATCCCCACACAGTGCTCACTCAACACCATCATGGTCGACGGCACCGGCATGTGCGGAGCCTGTCGCGTGACTGTCGACGGCAAGACGAAATTCGTATGTATCGACGGTCCGGAATTCGATGCCCACAAGGTGGACTTCGACGAGATGATCATGCGTCTCAAATCCTATAACTAATCCTGTCATCACCGACTCCCCCACATCATAAATATACTATGGCTGAAACATCAAAACTGGCTCCGCGCGACGCTGCATGGCGTGAAGAATTGCGCAAAGCCATCAGTGCCAAGGAACGCGGCGACATACCCCGCGTGAAGATGCCCGAACTCGATCCGGCTTATCGTGTGACCTGCAACGACGAGGTCAACCAAGGGTTGACTTTCGAACAGGCCCAGCTCGAGGCCACCCGATGCCTCGACTGTCCGAAACCCACATGTATGGAAGGTTGCCCTGTCAGCATCGACATCCCCGGATTCGTCAAAAACATACAGCGCGGCGACATAGCCATGGCTGCCCGCGTACTCAAAGCCACCAGCGCCCTCCCTGCCGTCTGCGGCCGTGTGTGCCCCCAGGAGAAGCAGTGCGAGTCACGCTGCATCTACCACAAGATGAAGAAAGAGCCTGTGGCCATCGGTTATCTCGAACGATTTGCATCTGACTACGCCAACGACCATGAGGACGATATGGCTGCCGACACGGCATCCGCTCCTAAGCGAGGCATCCGCGTGGCCGTAGTAGGTTCCGGACCTGCCGGCCTGTCGTTTGCCGGCGACATGATCAAGCGCGGCTATGAGGTGACGGTATTCGAGGCTCTCCATGAAATCGGCGGTGTACTCAAATACGGCATCCCTGAGTTCCGACTCCCCAACAGCGTGGTCGAGAAGGAAATCAACAGTCTGCGTTCGCAGGGAGTGGAATTCGTCAAGGACTGCATCATCGGCAAGACACTCTCCATGGAGCAGCTTGAGGCCGACGGCTACAAAGCGGTGTTTGTGGCATCGGGTGCCGGTCTGCCTCGATTCATGGGCATCCCCGGTGAAAACCTCATCGGCATAATGTCAAGCAACGAGTATCTCACCCGTATCAATCTCATGGGCGCCGGTCAGCCCGGCTGCGACACCCCGGTACTGGAGGGAAAGAGCGTGGCTGTCATCGGCGGAGGCAACACCGCCATGGACTCTGTGCGCACGGCACGCCGCCACGGAGCCTCTCGCGCCATGATTATCTACCGCCGCAGCCTTGAGGAGATGCCGGCACGTGTGGAGGAGGTACACCACGCCCAGCAGGAAGGGGTGGAATTTATGACCCTCTACAACCCCATAGAATATATCGGCGATGACAAGGGACACGTCAAGAAGGTACGTCTGCAACACATGCAGCTCGGCGAACCTGATGAATCAGGACGCCGCTCTCCTGTCCCTGTGCCCGGCGACATCCTCGAGGTTGATGTCGACGAGGTGATAGTCAGTGTGGGTGTATCTCCCAATCCGCTGATACCCAACGCTGTCAGCGGCCTTGACGTATCACGCCGCGGCACCATCGTGGTCAACGACGAGACCATGCAGTCAAGCATCCCCACACTCTATGCCGGTGGCGACATCGTGCGTGGCGGTGCCACCGTAATCCTCGCCATGGGCGACGGCCGACGCGCCGCCCTCGCCGCCCACAAAGCCCTCAGCGGAGAATAACCATCAGACAGATGCTGTTGCAAAACTTGCATTCAGCACCGCCAAATTGTAGGGATGCACCCTGGTGCATCCGCCGACACACTGAAAACCAGATTATGTTGTATATCGGATGCACCAGGGTGCATCCCTACAATTTGACAAGTTTGCAACAGTCTATATCTGACCCTTATAACATAATCTTAAATTCACAATACACATGAACTTAGTAGACCGATTTCTACACTATGTATCATTTGACACCCAGAGCGACGAGCTTACCAACATGTGGCCGTCAACTCCGGGCCAGATGATATTCGCCCGCGAGCTCGAGAAGGAACTGAGCCGGATGGGACTCGAGGACATCACTCTTGATGACAACGGATACCTGATGGCGACCCTCCCGGCCAATACCGACAGCAAGGACATACCCGTCATAGGTTTCATAGCCCACCTCGACACGTCGCCCGACATGAGCGGACGCCACGTGCATCCGCGCATCGTAAGCCACTATGACGGTGGCGACATCGTGCTCAACGACAAGGAAGACATCACTCTGAAGCCTTCGGAATTTCCCGAACTGCTCCACTATGTGGGTCAGGATCTTATAGTCACCGACGGCACCACCCTGCTCGGTGCTGACGACAAGGCCGGCATAGCGGAAATAGTATCTGCCATAGCCTATCTCCAGGACCACCCCGAAATCAAGCACGGAAAAATCCGCATAGCATTCAATCCCGATGAAGAGATAGGCCAGGGGGCACACAAGTTTGACGTCGACCTGTTCGGTGCCGACTGGGCATACACGATGGACGGAGGCGAAATAGGCGAACTGGAATTTGAGAATTTCAATGCTGCCGTGGCTAAGGTGACCTTTACCGGCCGCAACGTACACCCCGGATATGCGCGCCACAAGATGCTCAACTCCATGCGCGTGGCCAACCAGTTTGTCATCATGCTCCCTCGCTGGGAAACTCCAGAGCATACCGAGGGCTACGAGGGCTTCTATCACCTGACATCCATGGAGGGAAATGTGGAGAAAACGGTCCTCACCTATATAATACGTGACCATGACCGTGACCGCTTCGAACGCCGCAAAAAGGAGCTGGAGCACCTGACCCGCAAAATCAACAACGAGTTTCCCGGCTGTGCATCCATAGAAATCAAGGACCAGTATTACAACATGCGCGAGAAAATCGAGCCTGTCATGCACATCATCGACGTGGCTGTCCAGGCTATGAAAAACCTTGACATCACACCCCATGTCGTGCCCATCCGTGGCGGCACTGACGGCGCACAACTCTCGTTCAAAGGACTGCCCTGCCCCAACATATTTGCCGGAGGCCTCAACTTCCATGGCCGCTATGAGTTCGTGCCCATCCCGTCAATGGAGAAGGCGCGTGACGTAATCGTGGAGATAGCCCGGCTCGTGGCCGACGGTAAGTAAGAGAAAATACATACCTTGACCCATCAGCCCGACACTCCATCCAAGACACTAATCGTGGTCACCGGCCCGACTGCCTCGGGCAAGACCGCGCTTGCCATAGATATAGCCCGTGAGCTCGGCTGCGAGATAATCTCAGCCGACTCACGGCAAATCTATATGGGCATGCCCATAGGCACAGCCACTCCGACAGCTGACGAACTGGCCGCAGTGCCTCATCATTTCGTAGCCACGTTGCCGCTGGATGCTTATTACAGCGCGGCCGAATACGAGGCTGACGTCATGGCTCTGCTGCCCAAGCTGTGGCTGCGGAGTGATTACGTAGTGATGTGCGGAGGGTCGATGATGTATATTGATGCGGTGACTCGCGGCATCGACGACATCCCTACCATATCTGACGAGACACGCCGGAGGGTATTGGCCGAATATGACAGCCATGGACTGCCCCATATGGTCCGATGGCTCCGTGAACTTGACCCCGAAGGTGCGGAGACCGTAGACCTGCAAAATCCGCGCCGCGTCATCCATGCCATTGAAATAACTCTGCAAAGCGGCATCCCGGCATCACGTCTGCGCACAGGGCAGCCCAAGCATCGCCCGTGGCGCACTGTCACCATGGCGATAGATTATCCCAGGGACGAGCTGTTTGACCGCATAAACCGCCGAGTTGACCGCATGATAGCCGAGGGGATGGAGGCCGAAGCCGCCTCTCTCTACCCTCTCCGTCATCTCAATTCGCTCAACACCGTGGGCTACAAGGAGTTATTTGCCATGATGGACGGTACGATGGACCGCGACACGGCCATAGCACGCATAGCCAAAAACACCCGTGTGTATGCCAAAAAACAGCTTACCTGGCTAAAACGCCGCCCCGAAGTCCACTATCTCACCCCTTCCACGCCGCTCCTCCCACAGGCCCTCAGGCTAATAAAACAGCACGACTAAAACGTAGGGATGCACCCTGGTGCATCCGCCCATACACGATTTTCCCACACAACAATGACCGTCAAAGATATAGACATAGCCCTATTTGACTACGAACTACCCGACGAACGTATCGCCAAGCATCCGCTGGCCCGGCGCGAGCAGTGTCTGCTGCTGATGCGTGACAGTGACGGCTCGCTGTCGACACATATTTTCGCCGAGCTCCCCTCTCTGCTGCCCGATGACGCAATGCTGGTTTACAATGCTACACGTGTCATAAACGCCCGTCTGCGCTTCCGCAAACAGCCCTCGCCCAACGATGGCAACACGCAGGGAGCACTGATAGAGATATTCTGCCTTGAGCCTCACAGTCCGCGTGACTATGCAGTAAACTTCGCATCTACCGGCAGCTGCGAGTGGATATGCCTCGTGGGCAATAGCAAAAAGTGGAAATCAGGGCCGCTGTCACTTCCGCTGGAGATTGACGGCCGACTTGTCACGCTCTGCGCCGAAAGGATAGACCGCGTGGGCAACTCGTCGGTAATCCGTTTCAGCTGGGATGACCCGGCGGCCACATTCGCCTCCATCATCAGCGCAGCCGGCGAGATACCCATCCCTCCGTATCTCAACCGTGGCACAGAGGAGAGCGACAGTTCGGACTACCAGACGGTCTACGGCCACATTGACGGCTCCGTGGCAGCCCCGACAGCCGGACTGCATTTCACCGATGAAGTGCTTGCCGGGATTGACCGCCGCGGCATACCTCGCCATGAGGTCACGCTGCATGTGGGAGCCGGGACATTCCAGCCGGTCAAGTCCGACACCATCGGCGAGCACCCGATGCACAATGAGTTTTTTGCAGTAGACCGCTCTGTCATCGAAGCCTTAGCACGCGGCGACCGCCGTGTGATAGCCGTAGGAACCACATCAGTGCGCACTCTTGAGAGCCTCTACCACCTCGGCTGCATGAAACATACAGGTGTCAGCGGCGACGAAGTGCCGCAGTGGTACCCCTATGACCCGTCTCATCCACATCTCTCGGCCAAGGAATCCATGGAGGCTCTGCTTCGCCATCTTGATGCCACCGGGGAGACATCCATCGTGGCATCCACTCGCCTCATCATCGCCCCGGGATATACACCGGGCATCGTCAAGGGGATGGTTACCAATTTCCATCAACCACGCTCCACCCTGCTACTGCTCGTGTCGGCATTCACCGATGGCGACTGGCGCAAGATGTATGACTACGCCCTCGCCGGCGACTACCGTTTCCTGTCCTACGGTGACGCATGCCTGATTCTGTAAGACCTGTAAACTTATGAACCTCTGCTACGTCTCCGACATCACCGCACCCGGGCTTGCCATGTTTGCAAGCCTGACCGACATCCAGCTGCGCAACCGTCTTCACCCCGAGGATGCCCTCATCATCGTTGAGAGCCCCAAAGTGATTCTCACCGCGCTCTCACGCGGCCTCGTCCCCGTGGCGCTACTCTGCGAGGAGAAGCATATCACAGGCGACGCAGCAGCGGTCATAGCGCAGTGCCCTGCCGACATGCCCATATATACAGGTAGCCGAGAAACCCTCCAGAACCTCACCGGCTACCGGCTGACACGCGGAGTGCTGTGCGCTATGCGCCGCCCATGCGAGCCTCCGGCACAAGCCGTCTGCCCCGTCTCGTCAGGACGCATAGCCGTCATCGACGGAGTGGTTGACACCACCAACATCGGAGCCATATTCCGCTCCGCAGCCGCCCTCGGCATGGATGCCGTATTGCTGACACGCTCATCGTGCGACCCCTACAACCGCCGCGCCATCCGTGTATCCATGGGCTCCGTTTTCCTGGTACCATGGGCCTGGATTGACGGCGACGTCAACGACACCCTACACACCCTCAGCTACAAAACCGTCTCAATGGCCCTGCGCAGCGACTCCGTTACCCTCGACGCAAAAGAGCTGAAACAGCAGCCGCGCCTCGCCATCATCCTCGGCACCGAAGGCGACGGCCTCGCCGACCGCGTAATCGCCAACTCCGACTTCGTAGCCAAAATCCCCATGTCCCACGGCGTAGACTCCCTCAACGTAGCCGCCGCCTCAGCCATCGCCTTCTACGAACTCACCCGCCCCTAATCCCTACGGGGCGCCAACAAGCTTTTATAAATCACTCCCCGTAGGCGGCCTC
>Gatling_p1__coassemble_1156_pt1 | contig 14145 bp, 16 predicted proteins | sample Gatling_p1__metabat2_low_PE_016 | metagenome-assembled genome bin Gatling_p1 | reverse complement strand
CAGCTTATGGCGAAAGTCAAGGCCGAGATGGTCAAGCAGGGCGCAGAAGATGAGGACGTGCTGAAAAAGCCCCTCCGAGGCGTGACGCTCGATGCGAAAAAATCCGTCGCAGACCTCGCCAAGGAGCTTATGCAGTCCTACGATTCCGAATTCACAGCTTGTCGCGGCAAGGGTGCCGCGCCCCGCAACGGCGGACAGGGGAGCGGAAGCAACGGCAAAAACGCCGCCGCCGACTATTTCGCCCGCAAGCAGAAAAAAGAAGGCTGGGGGAAACAACCCGATAAGTAACCTCAAACAACAACAATCATGGGAATCCTACAGACAGGCAACACCTTCGACAACCTTTCATTCTCTCAGGGTCACAGCCGCAAAATTTGGCGCGAGATACGCCGACAGTGGCCCGCTGGCGGAAAGGTGACCAATATTTCCGACTGGGTGACAGCGGGTAAAATCCCGGCAGGCACTCCCTGCAAATACACCGTCACCTCCACTGGAGCAAAGGAAATCAAATGCTACACCGACGCACAGGTCAAGGCCGCAGTAACCAAACCCGGAACAGGCGATGCCCCCGGTATCGACTCGCTCGGAATCAACGGTTATACCGACCGTGATACCCCTATCGCATCGGCAAACACTCAGGCGACCGCCACCGTAATCTGCGAGGGCGACATCTACGAGTATATGTTCGACGCAGACGTAGCTACGGCTCTCAAAGCCAACACACTCTGCCCCGGCGTGTACTTCGTCAACTAACTCTAAAACAATTCAACTATGAACAGAAATCCCAATTTCGACGGCACATTGCAGAGCATCATCATGCTCTCTTTGGGCGAGGACACATGGCAGGAGTGGGTTGACCGCTATCTTGAAAAGTATGATAGCCTCACCATTGACGGCTACACGCAGAGTCCTCTGAAATACAACTACACGTTCCAGCAGATTATCGCCTCCACAGGTGCGACTCCGCTGCCTACGTGGGTTGACCCCGAGTCTCCCGGCTACGAGGTTGCACTCCGCTCCCTCTCGGGAAAAACGGGCAACATCCCGACCGCCAAGCAGTTCTACCGCTTCAACCGCGTAATCATGCGCGAGCAGCTCCAGCTACTTCAGGCGTGTCAGGGAGTAATGCCTCCCGGTATGCAGGACATCTTCATGCGCCTTATGGACGAGTCCACCGACGGCCTTATCAAGTCGTACCACAATGCGCTCGTGCATCAGGCCGACCGCATCAACTCGACCGGTAAGTTCATCCTTTCGGCTGACAACAACCCTCGCGGTTATCAGGACGTGACCATCGACTTCAACATTCCCTCGAGCCACTTCGACACGCTGACCGGAACCGCGCTTTGGTTCACTGACTCCGACGGGTCAATGACTACGGCGGGAACGAAGTCCGACCCGATTCAGTACTGCAAGGACAGAATCAAGGCTATCCGCCGCACATTCCACATCTACGCTCCCATCGACATCCGCATTTCGGAAGAGTTGTGGGAGGCTGTATGCCAGCATCCCAAAGTGCGCTCCAAGGTGGCCGTCAACAAGAATCCGCTCGCGACCGACAACGCGCTTGTCAACATCGCCGCAGAGCTTGAAGACGAGGAAATCAAGACCCGTTTCGCCAAGATGGTCAAGGCCAACAGCATCATCGTGCGCGACTCCAAAGCGTTCGTTGACAAACCCGGCATCAACAAGGACGGCGAAAAAGACCTTGTTTCTGTGCAGATTGACAACTTCGAGCGTAAGAACATCTCGTTCATCCCCGCAGGCAACATCGGCGACATTCAGGGCGTGGAGCCTATCACTCTGGGCTACGACCCCGACGAGGTGGCTCGTTACGACGGTGGCCGCCTTGTGCTGACCACACGTCCGGTACGCGAGACACACTCCATCTACGTGGAGTCCGAGTTCGCACAGCTCTGCGTTCCGTCCAACGTCAACGCAATGTTCATCTCCACCGTAACCGCGTAAACCGATGAGCGAGGGGACTCCCGACATATTGCCCGAAGCTCCGGCCTACACGGTCAAGGAATATCTGCAAGACATCTCTCCGCTCCTTACGGAGGGTGTCCTGCGGGTGATTCTTGCCAAGCGAGGCCTTTCACCCAAAACTCCCGTGGAGGATTTGGACGAGAAGGAACTCGATTTGGCCGAGGCCGAGGCCTACTACAACCTCTCCAATCTGCCCGTAGGTGGCGCGACCAATAAGGACGTGGACGGCTCATGGAGCCACACCGAGGGCGGGTGGACGGTCAGCGGAGCGAATATCGCGGAGTGGTACCGCAAGTATGCAGCTCTTCGCGAGAAGTGGGGCGAGGAAGTGATAACCAAGCGCAAAGTCCGTATAATCAATCTCTGACCATGGATAATCCGCGTTTTCCGCATCAGTGCGTAATCTACCGCAAGGAAGGAGCCACGAGCTTCAACCCGAGCGGTACGGTCAAGGAGCTGTATAACGGCGTATGCCGCAAAAGCAGCTCCACCAATATCCGCTCGTTCAATGTCGGCTCTAATACGACCGGCAAGGTTGACGTGACGGACTATCGCGTGAGTATGCCGGGCATTGTCAAGGGGCTTCAAAAAGGAGACCTTATCGACGTGACCGACCTCATAGGCACTGAGAAGGGATTGCGGATTGTCAACTTCGGAGCCACTCGACTCATGGGTGGAGGCACCGAGGTATTGTGTAATCTTCCAAGCAACTAAGGCTATGAGCAATGCAGCGGCATTACAGAAAGGAGCACAGATGGCTAAGGATTTGATTGCACGTCATGTCCTGAACAAGATATTTGTGCCGGCGGCAAAAGAGCTTATACAAGCCGCTACGCAGGGGCGAATATTTGCCGGACACAACATGACGGGTAACACCATCAACTCCTATGCCGCAGGTGTGTATATCAACGGACAGCTCGTCCATATCGAGACCTCGGCAGGAAGCATCTCCAAGCCGCTACGTCGCAAACTCGGCAGAGGGCAAAGATTCTATGCCGGAAGCCAACGATGGGACGGTGAGATGCAGGAGCATACGTTTACTGCCCAAGCCGGAAGCAACGGCACTATGGAGGCAGAGCGAAGCATCGCTTTTCTGCAATCCCACAAGCCGTCGCCGAAAGGTTGGGTTTTGGTGGTCTGCAACGGCGTTGAATATGCCTCATATCAGGAAAACGAGATGAACATTGACGTTCTGACTGCCAACTTCGACTATGCCAAAATGTTCATGCCCTCAATGTTTCACCCCATGCCCGACTGACCATGAGCAAGATTGTATTTCCCCGAATGGAAGTTTTGCAGTCGCTCTACGAACTGACCGCAGACATTATCCCCAATCGCTTCATCACCACGCGCCCCAATGCCGTAGGTGAGCAGATGGAGGAGTTTCTGCTGATTCGGCTTCCTCAACCGATGCGAGACCAAGGCGACACCTATCAGTCCACCTACGGACAGATAAATGTGTTCGTGCGTGACGTGCAGGGCGGTCTGGAGAATACCTTTCGGCTCGAAGAACTGCAACAGGCGGTTATGGCTCTGTTTCCGATAGTCGCGGAGCGTTTCTCGGCAATCGACCCGATATTGCTCAACGGAGGTGCGGACGGTGCGGGATTTCACTCGCTTATCATTCAATTTTCAATAACAATAAACAAGAAACCAATAAACTGATATAGTTATGGCAAAAGCAAATCACAAAGAACTCGACGACCTCCAGATACTGATGGGTCGTATGGGCGAGGCTCATTTCTTCGTAGGCGCACTTCCCGACGACCTCTTCGGCACGGGCGACACAGCCCCCACAAAGGACATCTTCGAGGAGTCCGACTTCGCAATGCCGCTCTCCAAAGAGGGTGTGAACTTCGAGTTCGGAGCCGCCACGGTTAACGTTGAGAAAATCACCGAAGGCCGCGCGTGGTACACATTCGCCGAGGACGGCGACGAGAACATCACCATGCAGGTACCCTCGCTCGCTCCCGACGTGAACGAGTTGTTCCTCGAAAAGGCCACCGCCGCACCCGTTACCGTCAAGGCTGGAGGCAAGTCATACAAGGGCGACGGCTTCAACACCAAGACCAAGAAGGTGCAGGGCGCATGGGTGTTCACCACTCCCGAGCATGACATTCTCGTTATTCTGCCCAAGACCGACAACTACGCCAACCTTGTGGGAGCCACCGGCGACGCCAAAGGCTACTACAATGTGCAGGTCAAGACGTTCCAGGTCGCTGGTAAGGGCAACGTAGTCGTCCTGCCTCTCGCAGCCTAACCTCCGGGCTTAGGAAATTACCCGACAAACCGAGGGCGGTGACAGAAATGCCGCCGCCCTTATAATGTATCTTTATGGCAAAAAAGACAATAGTACCCACACAACCCTCACTCGACGATGAAAGAGCATTGGAGGGTATGGTTGACAACGACAAGGAATATGCGGTAGTCAGAGGCAGACGCATGGGCTTCCATGACCTCAATCCGTGGGGGCTGCACAAAGTGTCGCGTATAATGCTCAAAGAGGGCGGAGACGAGCTGGCTATCGGTTGTAAATGCCTCGCCGCCGCTCGTCTCAACGGCTACTTCAAAATCAAGTTCCTCTGGTGGATTCTTTGGCGTTTCTATGCCTATTGGCGACAATATACCGACATTGAACTCGCCGAAGCCCTCAAATTGATTAAAAAAAAAGTGGATGTGGCGAGCGTGGTATATTGCGTAAGTACCACATTGATGATAGGGATGAGGGAAACGATAATGAAGATGAACCGGGAGGAAGCAAAAGCTACCCTTCAAGAACTTTCTGGGGACAAAGTTGGGAAATCTGCAAAGAAAGACCTTGGTTAGCCGAGCCATTGCGCATTTTAGGCATACCAATAACACCTCCGTTCTACTATCTTTGGAGCATGAGCATAGCGCAGGTCGAACTTATGTACGCCGACTGCCCCGTGACCACATATCCGAAAAACAAAGAACCGAAAACCGATGCCAAAGGACGCAAGCAACCCGAGTTCCGAGAAATCCCGCAGGAGGAACTTGACGAGGTAAATGCAAGATGGGCGCAAAGACTCAAAGAACTCAAACGAAAGAAGACTGCGGATTAATATACTTCTTCGCCCATTCGGGTATAGGAGCCTCTTCATCCTCCATATCCATTGAATAGCTGATTATTGTCCTTATCGCCATGTCGGCCTGCGGACGCATGACCTTGAAGTAGTCGTGTATGGGCCGTTTGTTGGCATCCTTGATAGTCTGCCCGATGGCATATTCAAGGATGTACAGCGGTATGCCGAGGTCTGTGCCGTACTGTACGAAAGTCTTTCGGGCCGAGTAGGACATCAGCTTCTTTTCGAATCCCAAGTCCTCGCCGATTCTGTTCAGACCCTTTGTGACGAATGAGCGGAACTGCTCGTAATCCCGGTATTTGTAGCCAAAGTCGAGTTTGCCGTCATCCGTGATATACTTGTCGATAATTGCTTTTGCCTCGGGCTGAATGGTCAGAGACACCTCTTTCTCGCCGCGTTTCTTGTTTGCCGTCTTTTTGCGCACAAAGGTTATGGTGTCTCCGTCAAGCTGCGCGTCCATGAGGTCTGTGAGGTTGATACCGGCGCAGTAAAACGAAAGCATGAACAAATCCCTTGCAACGGTATGTCGGCGCTCAGAAACGCCCGTAAACACAGCCTCTCGAAGCTTTTGCAACTCGGCTTTCGATATGCAGATGTCGCGCACGTTTTTTTGAGGCATTTTATAATTACGGAAAGGAGAAATTTTGTACTCAACCGTGCCGTCGTTGGCTGCCGCGTTGAGCAACGCTTTAAGGTGGCTCATGCGGATGTTGATTGTCGTGTCGGAGTCGCCGCGCTTGCGCATGAAGTTCTCGAATTTCTCCAACTGCACCGCGCTAATGCCTTGCAGGGTAATATTCTCCCCCAGACTCTCCAGCACATACCTCAGCGTATATCCCATGTTTCGCGCATAAGACCCGCGCCCCTCCTTTTCAAGACGAGCTATGTATTGCTCGGCATAGAATTTGAGTGAATCAGATTTGCGAAAGTGCGACAAAAGATATTGTCTTATCGCTGTTGCAGAAGCGTCCGTGTTTGGCATTGAGTCATATACAGCCTCATACTCCCACAAGAGATTTTTAAGCTGTTTATTTATATAATCTGCGTCGGGATGCCTGACAACCCTGCCGTCTTTCCACTGTTTGAGATTGTCTATCTTATAGCGAGTGGAAATAAATGCTGTTGCGCCCAATGAGCCTATGACAACCTTAATACCGAATGAACCGTCAGCATTAGGCATGGTTTTTCTTATGCCGAGTGAGATTGTAGCCATATCAAAGTTTGTCGGATAATTTTTGAGCCAGTATGGATAACTTGTCGGTGATTTTTGCAAAATCCGTTGCTATTTCAATTATATCATCTCTGAAAGACGTTAAATATGCCTTATCTACCACTACACAATCATCGCTGACAGATGTTAAAGCCTCCAATTGTTCAATGCGTGACCTCAACTGTTTTATTGTATCAGCAGCTTCTTTGGGAGATTTGCGAGCACCTGCTCCTTTGTTTGCCGCAACATATTCATCATACCACCGATAGACGGTAGATTTGCCGATAGGCACAACCTTGACGATTTCTTTAGCAATCATGCCGCTTTCAAACATGGATATAACTTTGTCATAATACTTTTCCCGATTCTCAGCGTAAATCATTCTGTTGCTTTTCCTTACAGATTCCATACCAAAAATATTTGCGTATCGTTTGCGTATTGTTTTTCTGCCCAAAAGTACGACATTTTTAGCCATTAACAGACGTTAATTAACTTTATTAACAAAACAAAAGTGATAATCAAGCGGATTATTTACTTGATTATCACTCTTTTAAGTTTGAGCCGCAAGCCAGGCTCGAACTGGCGACCTTTTCGTTACGAATGAAATGCTCTACCGACTGAGCTATTGCGGCTTGATGTGGTGCAAAGTTACTAATTATTCAGCGATTGTTTGCTATATGTCATTGTAATTTTTGCATTGGCGAGGTCGAGCTTGGCCATGCGCGGTTCGCCTACGTAGGGCGACACATCGGTGATGTATGATGTGGTGCCATAGTAATAGTCCTGGATGTCCTCGGTGGTGACATTGACCGGCATGAGCACAAATTCCATATCCTCGGGCTTGATTTCGTCTTTGGCGAGCAGATAGCGGATGTAGCCTCTCATGTCAGAGAACTCGTAGGTGTTGGTCGACGCGCCGAATGCGGCGTAGAATGATGTCTCGTTGTCAGGTATGGAGTTCTTGCGGAAAAACTCGTCCTTCTTGCTCTTGAGCACCATCAGCAGATAGCCGGGAGGGCGTATGCCGAGCTGGTTGTCGATGGTCGAGGCCGGGATTGACATCTTGACGGCGTTAATCACGGCAAGCGAGCCGGTGTTGGCGCGGTAGTGGTTGACCAGTTCCGTGGCCGGATAGGTCATCTCGATATTGTAGCCTACGGGACCTACGAGTATCGTCTTGCCGTCGGCTGCAAGCCGGGAGATGGTGCTTGACGGAGTGTATGACATCTTGCTGTCATTGAGCACTTCGGGCGACACTGCCATGGGCATGAACGACTCCTTGCCGTAGTAAAGCAGTATGCTGTTGGCCTGGAAACGCATCACACGTCCGCTGCCGAAAGTGGTGGTGATATAGAAGCCCGGGTATTTCTGTACGAACGAGGTCAGGTTTCTGAACAGTCCGGGATTGTTGACATAGTCATCGGCGATGCTCTGGCCGTAGGAGTCAGGGAGCTTGACACGCAGGTAGCGCACAGGCAGATTGAGCAGAGAGTCGCTGTTGAGTCCGATGGCCGACGGCACAGTGACTGCCGAGGTCAGGGGGGCCGGGTCGACATACTGCGAGAGGTCCTGGTCGCTGAAAAGCGGAGAGGGGAGGGGGCCGTTGAGCTTGTGGACGGTCACGCCCATGGGCACGAGCGAGTCGCCGGTCATGGCTGTGCTGTACATGGCGAGCTGCAGTATGGTCGAGTCGGGCTTCTTGCCTTTGTATTTCTCGTCGATGCTGACAGCCGGCATATACTGGGTGTATATCTCTGACTCCAGTCGTCCGTAGTCACTGGCCGAGAGCCGTCCGAGCAGCTGCATTATGGTGCGTGACTGTATGGATGCATCTCTGACAGAGACGCCTGTAGGAGCCGAAGCCGTGTAGTTGACCACTTCCACCTGGTCCTCTATGAGTGATGACCCTATGGTGTTGTTGTCTTCGTCACAGGCTGCCAGAGCGAGTGCTGAGGCTATGGCCGGTATGATTGCCGCTTTAAGATTCATTTGCGCGGATGGGGTGTTACTTCTTTAGCAATTCCTCGTAGAATGCCACGAGGCGTGGTGTGCGTTCCTCTTCGGTGGTGAATTTAAGGAACGGTTTGCCTGATTTCTCGGCATATTGTATGAGTTCGGGGTCCACGTCGGCATCGGCTTGCATGATGGCATCGGCATAGTCGATGGCCAGACGTGTCAGAGCTTTGTGGTCCACTTCTCCCTTGGTTATGGCCTTGAGGTCCTTCTTTGTCAGCCCTTCCTGCAGGAGCTTGTCGACAAACCGGCTGTCAAGCGAGCCTTCGAAAGCGTCATTGTGGAGGGTGTAGACTATCTTGCTGTTGCAAAACGACGGCTCGTCGGCGTAGAGACGCTTGAGGTACATAGGCGACAGGGCGGTAATCCATCCGTCACACTGGATGACGGCCGGCTCCCAACGCAGTTTCTTGACCGTCTCGGCTACTCCGCGCACGTAGAACATTGACCGTTCGTCATTGTCCTCCTTGTCGGTCTCGGTCTCAAGGCCTTTGACCGGCGGCTTGTGGAAATAGTCGTCGCTGTCTATGAAATAGACCTGCATCCTGACAGGGAGCAGAGTCGCCACTTTGATGACGAGCGGATGGTCGTTATCGTCAATGGGTATGTTCAGCCCCGAGAGGCGGATGACTTCGTGGAGTTGGTTGCGGCGTTCGTTGATGGCCCCGTACTTGGGCATGAATGTGCGGACCTCGTAGCCGTTTTCGGCCACTCCCTGAGGGAGCTCTCGTCCGAGTAGTGTGCGTGGATTTTCTGCGAGATAGGGAGTAATCTCCTGTGAGATAAATAATACTTTGGTCTGGGCCATTGAGCGTGTCTTAACTTTTGGCGCCTGCGGGCGGAGCCGGAGGGCGCAGTCAGGGGAAATTAACCGCTGCAAAGTTAGCAATTTTTCCCCAAATACGAAAGCCGCGCTCCAATTACCCTGCATATTTCGGTCGCTTCTGCGTAACACACCTGAAAAATGCCTAACTTTGCCTTAGGATATGCTTCGCGTTTGCGAAGTGTCAGCAATCTGTCTCATTATATATAAACAGTACAATTAACCATGCCGCAACATACACGACAAGAGAAAATCGAGGCCCTCGGGCGCGTTATCGACACTCTCGACGAGCTAAGAGTCAAATGCCCATGGGACCGCGTGCAGACCAACGAGTCGCTGCGCCCGAACACTATAGAAGAGGTGTATGAACTCTGTGATGCGCTTCTCGACGAGGATGATGCCAACATACGCAAGGAGCTGGGCGATGTGCTTCTCCACGTGCTTTTCTACTCCAAAATCGGCGAGGAGAAGGATGCTTTCGACATAGCCGATGTCTGCGATGCCCTCAACGAGAAACTCATATTCCGTCATCCCCACGTGTTCGGTGACCGTTGCAAGGTCAACGGAGCCGGCGAGGTGATGCAGAACTGGGAGCAGCTCAAGCTCCGCGAGAAGGGGGGCAACCGCACTGTGCTCGCCGGTGTGCCGGTTTCGCTGCCGTCGCTGGTCAAGGCGTTCCGCATACAGGAGAAAGCCGCCCACGTGGGCTTTGACTGGGACGAGAAGGAACAGGTGTGGGACAAGGTGCGCGAGGAGGCTTCGGAGTTCAAGGCCGAGGTGGAGCACGGCGACCGCGATGCCATGGAGGCGGAGATGGGCGACATGCTTTTCAGCCTCGTCAATCTCGCCCGTATCTATGGCATAAACCCCGATACTGCCTTGGAGCGCACAAACCGCAAGTTTATCAGCCGCTTCAACCATATCGAAGCTGCCGCTAAGGCTCAGGGTCGGTCGCTGCGTGACATGACCCTCGCCGAGATGGATGCCCTCTGGAATGAGGCCAAACACAGCGTGGATGACTGATCTCGTCCGTAAAACAAGCTTCTGACACCGAGAGCGTTGAAAATCTGTACAATGAAACTCTGCATCACCGAGAAACCATCCGTAGCCGCCGATATTGCCAAGATACTCGGGGCTTCTACGCGCCGTGACGGCTATTATGAGGGCGACGGCTGGAAAGTCACATGGACTTTCGGCCATCTCTGCACCCTCAAGGAGCCCCATGACTACACCCCGGCATGGAAACGCTGGGCGTTGGGGGCGTTGCCGATGATACCGGCCGGTTTCGGCATAAAGCTGATTGACAATGACAGCTACCGCAGACAGTTTCATGTCATCGAGACCCTCATAGGCGAAGCGGAGGAGGTAATCAACTGCGGTGATGCCGGCCAGGAGGGAGAACTGATACAGCGTTGGGTGATGCAGAAGGCTTCGGTCAGCTGTCCTGTGCGCCGTCTGTGGATATCTTCGTTGACCGATGACGCCATCCGCGAGGGATTCGCCCATCTGAGGCCTCAGTCTGAGTTTGACAACCTGTACTATGCAGGGCTCTCGCGAGCCATAGGCGACTGGCTGCTCGGCATGAACGCCACGCGCCTCTATTCGCTCCGTTACGGCCAGGGGGCAGGGGTGCTGTCGGTAGGGCGTGTGCAGACGCCCACGCTGGCTCTGATAGTCAACCGCCATCTCGAGATACAGAATTTCCGCCCCGAGGACTATTGGGAGGTCAAGACACTATATAGAGGTGTCACGTTCAACTCTACCAAGGGCCGTTATACATCAGAGGAGGAAGCCGCACAGGCGGCGCAGTCCATAGCCGGTGTGGACCTGTATGTCACTGACGTGCAGGACAAGAAGGGGCGCGAGGCTCCGCCGCGTCTGTTTGACCTGACTTCGCTGCAGGTGGAGTGCAACAAGAAGTGGGGATGGAGTGCCGACGATACCCTCAGGCTCATCCAGACACTGTATGAGAAAAAAGTGACCACATATCCGCGTGTCGACACCACATATCTGAGCGAAGACCTGTATCCAAAAGTGCCCGACATACTGCGCCGCATGACGCCGTATGCTTCCCTGACAGCCCCGGTGCTCGCTGCAAGGCTTCCCAAGAGCAAGAAGGTGTTTGACAATGCCAAAGTGACCGACCACCACGCCATCATACCTACAGGGCAGTCGCCGACTGTGCTCGTTGGCGATGAGAAAAAGCTCTACCATCTGATAGCACGCAGGTTCATCGCCGCTTTCTACCCCGATTGCATCTTCAATTCCACCACTGTCATGGCCAAGGCAGCCGAGGTGGAGTTCAAGGCTACCGGCAAGGTCATCACTGACCCCGGGTGGCGCAGTGTCTATGCTTCGGATGCCAAGGATGCTCCGGCTGACGGCGGCGACGATGCCGAAAATGCGGCGATGCCGGAGATGGCGGTGGGCGAACACGGCCCTCATGAGCCATCGTTGCTCAAGAAAGCCACACAGCCCCCCAAACCTTACACCGAAGGCTCGCTGCTTAGAGCCATGGAGGGGGCAGGGCGCACCGTGGAGGACGAGGAGTTGCGCGAAGCCATGAAGGAAAACGGCATCGGACGTCCATCTACACGAGCCTCCATAATAGAGACGCTGTTCAAGCGTAAATATATCTACCGCCAGCGAAAATCGATACTCCCCTCACAGGCCGGCATAGACCTGATAGCCACCATCAACGAGCCTCTGCTCAAGAGCGCGAAGCTGACAGGACTGTGGGAGAGCAAACTGCGCCGCATAGAGCGCGGCGACTATGCCCCGGCTGATTTCATCGCCGAACTGAAGCAGATGGTCAATCAGACGGTCATCAACGTGCTGTCGGACAACTCCGGACGCACCATAGCCACCGCTCCCGACAAAGCGGACGAGCCCAAAGCCACATCGTCAGATAAGGCCGCTAAGCCACGCAAACCGTCAGCTCCGAGGGTGAGAAAGCTCGAGGACATAAAGTGTCCCCTCTGTGGCGAGGGCCACATACTCAAAGGCCGCACCGCCTATGGCTGTTCGCGCTATGCCCAGGGTTGCTCGCTGCGTCTGCCGTTTGACACCTATTCCGCCGACCTTACCCCCGGACGCCTCGCCGCCGCCATACGCAAGAATCCACCCAAATGAAAGCGTTTTCCCTCCTCTCCTTAATCCTTCCGGTCATCCTCTGCGCCTGTGGACGCAGCGCATCGGAGCGTCTCGACATTGCAGCCGGGGTCGTGGGCCAGCGTCCCGACAGTGCGCACATACTGCTTGACGGCATCGACTATGCCGACCTCGACACCGAGCGCCAACGCGCACAGTATATCCTGACCAAGGCATGGGCGGATTTCGGCACAAACCGCAGCCTCGTGTCTGACACGCTGCTGCCTGAGGCGGTGGAATACTACAGGGCGCAGCGCGATACCATATCATGGATCAGGGCCAACCGTCTGCTCATATCCCATCTCTACAGTCGTGACCGTCAGGATGAGGCTTTCGCTGTGCTTGACTCGGTCATCGCGGCTATCCCTGACAGCCTCGTGGATATGCAGTATGAGATACGCCAGCTCCGCATGTCGCAGTCCATGCGCTCGGGCAGGTTCGCTCAGGCTTTGGCTGATGCCGACTGGCTCATCTATCACACCAATTTCAAGGAGGTGCGCCTACGCAGTTCCTATTTCAAGGCCGGCATATATTTCTATGCCGGACGGAACGACGAATCCGTAGCGCAGTTTGAAGATATACTGGCAAGTGACTATTGTCCTGAGCAGGATTCTCCGGCATGGAGGGAAGTGATGGCCGACTATGCCGAGGTGCTCGACGAGTCAGGGCGTTCGCGACAGGCGTTAGCCATCCTTGACGATATATTGCGCCGTAATCCTGACATACCTGCCGGTGAGCGCGTAGGCTACATTGTGTCGTTGGCGAAATTCAATGCCAACACCGGAAATCTTGCCGAGGCCAAGCGTTACATCTCTGAAATCGACTCCATGCACATCCACAGCGATGAGTACACAGGTCTCGACGACTATATGTGGTTTATGAAGAAGGCCATCGCTTTCCGCGAGACCGGGCACCTGTACGGTACACCCAACAACCGCCTTGTGGAGAATGTCGCGCTGGCTCAGCACACCAAGCGGTCAGCCATAGCCCAGCTTGATGCCGAGGCGTCGCGCAAGATGCAGCTCACTGTCGACAAACAGCGTCTGTGGATTGTTCTCCTCGCCATCTCTACCGCCTTGCTGGTGATTGTGGCCGTGGCATCCTATCTGTTGCGCCGTCGTCGCCGTCGATTGGTGGAGGCCGAGGAGCGCATAGAGGCCCTCAATGCCATGCTCGATTCGGTCAGGGAAAACAGGGCGGAAGACAAGAGCGCGATGCTCAAGAAGCTCGTGTTGCAGCAGCTCGGTATACTCAAGACGTTTGCTGCGTCGCCCACTTCGCAAAACCAGGACACTCTGCGCAAGATTTCAACCATCGGTGCCGGCGAGGTGCCTGATGCCAAGGGTGGATTGGTTGACTGGCAGAGCTTCTATGCGATGGTTGACGAACTGTACGACGGTTTCTACACCAAGGTAGTCAGCCGTTACCCCGACACGTTCCACCCCAAGGAGCTGCAAATCATAATGCTTATGCGTGCCGGCTTTTCAACTAAAGAGATCGGCGTTCTGACCGAGCAGTCATCTGCCACCATCTATACCCGTAAGTCCACGATACGCCGCAAACTCGCCACGCCGCCCGACGGCGATTTCATCTCGCAGCTTATTTCGTAGGTCAGTGGGTCTGCCGTTGCATTAAATCAGTGCTGTTTTGCGTTATACACATATATAATATACAGATATGGCTACAGATAGGAAATTTAAAATGACGGTTGACTCCGTCCTTTCCGTGACTTTTATAGTGGTTCTCGTGACCGGCGTGATGCTCCATCTTAAGAAACACGGCATCATCATCGAGCCGAGGCCGCTGCTTAAGGCTATCCATTACTATTGCGGATTCCTTATGACGGCCTGTGTGGC
>Gatling_p1__coassemble_1096_pt1 | contig 14823 bp, 10 predicted proteins | sample Gatling_p1__metabat2_low_PE_016 | metagenome-assembled genome bin Gatling_p1 | reverse complement strand
TAATTACTTCAAAAACAGCGACACTATGAGTACACCTAAGTTCGAACGCCAGCTGGTTGAGCTGCAAGGCAATCTGCTCAACTTCGCTTACATCCTCACCTCAAACCGCGACGATGCATACGACTTGCTTCAGGACACAACCCTGAAAACACTCAACAACGAGAATAAGTACGTGGACAACACAAACTTCAAGGGGTGGGTTTTCACCATAATGCGCAACATATTCATCAACAAATACCGCCGCATGGTGCGCTCGGAGACAATCATCGACAAATCCGAGGACCTCTATCAACTCGACATGGCCCAGGACTCCGGTTGTGCATCACCTGACGGCTCATATGCAGTAGGTGAAATCAACGCAGCCATCAACTCTTTCGGCGATGAATACCGTGTGCCATTTTCGATGCACGTAGCCGGCTACAAATACAGCGAAATCGCCGAAAAGATGAATCTCCCCCTCGGCATCGTCAAAAGCCGTATCTACTTCGCACGCCAGCGCCTCCAGATGCAGCTCAAAGACTACAAAAACCGCTGACATGCACCCGGCCATCCGGCACCTCCCTCATAACCATCAATTCAAAAGAAACGTAACATCAGCCGGAAAAATGCAATGTCACCAGCTTAAAGGCTCATGATTGCATGGACATGCCACTAACCAGTCCCGGAGATACTGCAATAAAAGTTGCATTTTAACGCAGTATCTCCGGGATTTCTATGTCCGCCAACGTGACCACCCCTCATCAGCATGGCTTTAGGCGACATGGCATGACACAATGTCGCTAACTTAAGGGATGCACTCATCGCAGTAGGGACATGCCATGGCATGTCTGCTAACACAACCTCCTAATTTGCAAAGCTTTAGGCGACATGCCATGGCATGTCCCTACTACATAGGAACGCCAGTCAAGCATTAACGACTCCTTAAGTTAGTGACATTGCGCCATGGCATATCCCCACAACAAATAAGTCATCTGTGCATCACGCCCGGGCAAGGATAAAAAGACACGGTGTCATCGACCCGATAAGGCAGATGACACCGCTTGTCACTATTAACAGAAATGATTTTTTAAACTAAAACAGGCTGTCGGAAAGGTTTCCTCAAGCCCAGGGGCTCAATCAGATACCCATGTCATCAGAGACGATGCCGGCCGATACCGATGTGCCGAGCATGCGACGCGCACCGAGGAAATGACGGCTGTAGTAGGCATTGTCAGGGAATGACTGGTATGTAACGCCCTTACGAGTCGAGGCATGTATAAACTCACATGTGCCATTGGCCTTATCCACAGACACCACCATAGCCACGTGTCCTACATTGCGACGGCCGCTGCTGCGAGAGCTGAAGAAAAGAAGGTCACCGGGCTGAAGCTCATCAATATCCACACGCTTACCCTGAGTGTACTGGCTGCGCGATGTACGCTCAAGATTCATGCCGAATTTGCGGTAGATCCAACCAGTGAAACCGGAGCAGTCAAATGCGTGGGGTCCGGTGGCACCGAGGCGATAACGTGTGCCGAGGAACTTGGCAGCGTAGTCAACCATCTTTCCGGCGAGCGCATTGCCGATAAATTGCGAGGGGTCAATAAGAGGTTTGAGAGAGAAAGGTGAAAAATCACGAGCCGAATCCATCGCTTTCTCCATGAATGTCATCTGCTCCTCCTCATCCACCTGCTGATTTACTACAGCCGGCACCTGATGCTTGACAGGAAGGTGAGGCTTTTTGGCATCAGCAGTGTTTGCACCGAAAGCGGCACATAATACTACAAGAGAAATCAGACGGATAAGCTTCATATGAGTGATGTTTTGTGGCAACTGGTGATTTTCAATTGCACTGCAAAATTACTCATAACCGACACGACAGACAATAAAGCCAAATCCGAGAAGTTAAATTAAGTAAAGTTTTACGTTGAAGCACATTTTTATACTAAATATCACATCCGTTAACAATAGGGATACACAATAGTGCACTTTATGTGCATAACCTACTTATACCATGTCATAATATCCATCACATCAACAGATTACAAAATCTATACATTATTGCACGCAACAGCATATTTTGTGCATCAAATCTCACATTCCAATCTACATATGTATTTACCAATAGCACACTGTTAAATTATCGCAACAAAAGATACAACTTTTAGCATCTCTTAAACATATGTTTTGAGATTTTTTAGTTAATTAAATTAACACACAGCACTCTATAGGGATTAAATACACTGCGAAACCATCAGAGTATCAACGTTGTCCGGCCTTGATGCTATCGGAAACAACCGATGTAGTATCGCTCACGGCAGGAGTAGGTTCCGACACCGCCTTATGTTTCGTCATCTTACGGCGGAGGCGTTTGATCCAACTGTCAAGATTGTCAAAGTCAAGTTTCCAAACTACTCCGACCCCCTGGGTGGTCAACGCACTCCGGGCCGAGAATATCTGGTCATTAAAACGGTTATAGGCCTTAAGGCGTATTGTGCCGGACTTATTAAGCAGATATTCCACGTCAAAATCGCCGACGAAACTTGTAGGATTGAGAGTCTTGTCACGGTAACCGAGGTTACCATTGATGAGCAGACGGTTATTGAGCAGATGGCTTGACAGTGCAAGGTCTACTTCCATGTCGCTGAAATCACCGTTGTCGCTACGCACCGACGGGGCTATGGTCCACTTGTCACTGATAGTGCCGAGAAGGCTTGACAAGCGGCTCGACAATGTGGTTGATGCCAGTGAGGCAAATTCGCTGCTGCCGTGATTGGTGCCCGAATTGGCGTACTCGGGTGTATAGAACCTGTTGAGGGCAAGGAGATATATCACCTGTCGGCTCAACATATCGTTGGTGTTAACTATCGAGCGTACCTTACGGTCTATATCGCTTGACAGAGTGGGAAATTCAAGGTCAAAAGTCAGTTCAGGCTGACGCATGTCACCTGAAATCTTAAGCAACGCCCTGACAGGCACACTCGTGCGCGCCAAATCCTTGTCAGTGTTAAACGAGACATCGAGATCGCTGAGATTGGCCGTGGTCTGGTAGGCAGCCGTAATATTAAGCTGGGCTGCATAAGGATTCCCGTGGAAAGAGATGGAGCTGCCGGGGTCTATGGTGAAATCCTTCACGATAATCTCCTGCAAGGTGAAATTATACGTGCCTCGGTCAAGGGTATATGTGCCAAAAAGCTGCATATCGTCATTGCGGCTCGCATACGTCATGCGCATGTTACCGCTGCCCCATGCCCTGATACGGTCACCGGCTATCGGGTCCATGACGAGAGTAACCTCCACATTGGGGTTGGCATCGACCGATATGTCTATATTGAAATCGGTAGGATTGTCATCGCCGGGAATCTGCGACTTCAGAAGTTTCTTGATGCGTTCGACAGGGGTGAGAGAAAGCGAGTCGGAGACCTGAAGCATCTCCCTGTCGCGGAATTTAACGAATGTATATTCGCCGGCCTGAAGATTGTCGCTGAGCACAAATCCGAATGTGCTCTTAGGAGCAGTTGAAGCAACCACGCTTATATCAACCCTTCCGGGCTTGCCTATCACAGATGCGCCGCCATCAACAAACACTTTGCCATACCATGGCTGCTCGCCATTGTCAGGCATGTCATAGCCGAGGAAATTGCGGGCATCATAGAGGTAGAAAGCAAATACCGGGTCATGGAAATAGCGATGACTGAGATGTCCGCGGAACTTGGCCGTATTGCCATACGCATCATGTAACGTCAGGTCATTAATATCTATGGACCCCGGACGGAAATGCAGGCTGTCGCTTGCGGTATATGTAGTGTTGGTAAACGGTATGGTCAGCTTCATATCCTCCACATAAGCATCACCCTCAAGATCAAGATCGCTGAAAGAGCCAAAAAGACGTGCGTTGCCGCTGACAAGGCCATCAACGTCAGAACAGAAAGCCGACATGAACGGCTGAAGGAAACTTATGCCTGTACGATCGGCGGTAAACGCCAAATCAAGGCCTCCTCCGCCTTTGACCGGATAGATGACACCGTCCACTGTGCTGCCGCCTCCGTTTTGGCGCGTGATGTCGGCATCAAGGATTATACATTGACGCTCATGATCCCATGAGCTCTTGATTATGGCGTCACCGAATACACAATTGTTGTATGACAGATTCCTGACATCAAGGTTGTCAGTGAACGCCTGAGGTACGCCCGACAAAAGGTCTGTGGCCCTGACATCTCCCGTAGCGACACCGCCGAAATCCACATTGTTGATGTTGAGTATGTCAAACACATAGTCAAGGTTAATGTTTGAGAGCCCGACATTGACCACATCGCCAGGCTCACGCCCTACCACACCATCTATATTGACATGCTGTATTTCATTGCCTATACGCCAGTTGCTGATAGCATAGCGGTCCTTGGAGATGGCGACAGTAGCGGGGTGGATGGTCCACACGGTATCATTGAGGGTCATAGAGCTTCTATGTATGTCAACCGTCCCGACCAGATTGTCATTTTCATCACGAGAGGCCTTGGCAGTAAGTTCCAGGCTACCGTTAAGAGCCTTCTTTGAATCTACAGCCCACGCCATAGAGGTATCAATCATATCGGACTGGCCCTCGCCATTGAGTGTAAGCGAGAGCTGTCCGTTCTTGGTGGGCAACGAGGTGGTGGCATATAGATATGACTTGCCGGCATCACCGTTGACAGCTGCATTGACCACCGTGTTCTCCACAAGTTTCTTTCCTTGCAAGAGATACGGAGCATCCACATCCAGAGCTATTATGCCGGCAGATGATTTGACATAACCCGACACATCCACAGGGTGGATTACGCTGACCGGCAGCTTGACGAGCTGCTCAATGGTACGGGTGTCCTTAACCGTCATATCAAAAGCGAATTCATTGTCGAGCTTATGCTTATATCGTCTGTCATTGTCCTCCCTGCATGACACCAGCGACGGCCATAGGCGGTGGAGACAATGACGCACATCGCTGCCTACAGTCGACAAATCGTACCGGCCCCTCACACTGGCATCGACGACCTCGCTCGTCAGCGATGTCCACATAGGGGTCTCGCTGTTGCGCATCTCTATCTCGATGTTTCCCAGCTCAACCGTCTGGCCGTCATCGCCTACAGATTTCAACACAAGGCCGTCAATGCTTGCACGAGCATCCATAGCAGTTACATCTACTTTATCAGCGGAGGCCGCAAGACGGAACGAAGCCTTATAGCCCTCCCAGGGCTTCTTGGATGTGAACAGGCCTAAATCTATATTGCCGGCATCCATATTTATGGCAAGGTCGGCAAACCGCTTGAAATCTCGTGATACTGCAGCCGAAACTTTTGCCTCAAACCGGGCATCATCATCGTCACTTACAATTTCAGCGAGCAGAGTATTACCATCATACGAGCCGGTTATATTGACCGATTGCCACAGATGATTACGCCACTCTATATGGTCTATATCAGCATGCAGGTCTGCACCTCTGAGCCGCCCGTCCCTTATGACGGCCTTACCGTCTATCAGCAACGAGCCACTTCCCAATGAGGCTTGAGCAGAAGTCACCGCACCTATGGCCAGTTCGGGAGTCTGTGCGGTCACGATAACTTCAGCAGACCGCGAGGAGAGCTGCCCCTTGGCCGTAGCTTCAACAAGCAGAGTGCCCGGAGCCGCCTGCAGATTGCAATGCAGCTCGGCGGCATTGGGAGTGTAGCTACCCTGCATATGGGCATCCAGATATTCCACGCGGCCGAGGATGTCACGCAGATGCGGACCCACCGGGCGAAACAGGCTCATGGTCTCCAATACCGTGGGTGATGTGACATAGCACTTGAAATCCGAAAGATTCACATGTATATGCTCGGTTTTCAAATCAGGCAACGCTATCTCGGCAAGCGCGGTGATGTATTCACCTTTGCCTCCTATATCAAGCCTCAGTCTGTCGACACTCAGCAGCTCGGCACGACCCGACACAGCCGCTTCGATACCGACTGTCAGATTGCCGGCAGCCAATGCCGGAACAAAATATCGCATGTCGGCCATTGAGACCGACGATCCTTTCATTATTTCAATATCAAACGGAGCATCCTTCAAATCCCGGCCTATGGTCTTAACCGACTTTATAGGGATGTGGATGTCTGCGAATCGGATGTCAGAGCCATCCAAGCGCACATCCAGTCCATCCACGTCAAGAGCCTCATTGTCAAGCGACATATCGGCCGAAAGCGAAATCTCCGCTCCGCACCGTTCCCTGAAAGCCAGACGGCTCAGGCTTATATCGTATTTGTCCTTGGCTATCAGTGGAATGCTGATGTCGGCCCGAAGGTCTCTGACTGCCAGATGAGCGAAATCCATCACCTCCACAGGCTTTACAGGAGCATCCAGCCTGTCATATTTTATGGCGGATTTACGTATCAACACCGAATTGATACGCAGCTCTATCTGCTTTTTCTCCTTGTTATCCTTAGGCTTTAAGGCATCTATTATCGGCTGGATGTTAAGAGGTGACGAGGCATCGCGCTGCCACAGTGTTCCGTTAAGGCCGATAAGCTCCACATAGTTGATAATCAGCGACCCTTCGATAAGGGAAGCATTGATATTTACCGACCCTCCGAGACGGTCAATCATAGCTATCGGCCCGTGCTCCATCGCCGCAGTATCCGCGACCACCACCCTTGTCAGCGTGATACGGTTAAACGGACTTATCTCAAGCCCTCCAATGGTCACATTGACATCAAGCAGCTCGCTCAATTGCCTCTCTGCCACGTCAGCGATGCTGCGCTCCACAAACGGCAACGACAACCCTACATAGAGCAACGCCGGAATACCGAAGACGAGAGCGATGACGCTCACGGCGACAGTGCGTAGGGTCTTATATGTCCACTTTATAGGGCTGCGGAAATTCACGGTGGTATATGATGAAACTATGCGCGAAGTTACGCATTTTTCCCATACTCTCCCCTACTTGACATGACTAAACTGTCAAAGCCGCAATCAATGTGTGGCTTTCCACCATGCTGTATGCTCCCTGTCGGCCGACAGGTGATGCACACTGGGATCCGAAGTAGTCAGACCCGAATACTTATGTATCGGCAGCGTACGGTCACGAATCGCTGTGTAATAGGTCGGAGTATTGACCTTATAGGGGACAGTCAGAGCCAGCTGAGCGCGAAACTCACTGAGAAGCTGCGGATTGGCCGACCCCATGAGATGCTCTACATAATCGCCGTAGTCGTAGAATATGGATGGCGAATAGCCGTCCAGCGACTGCAACGAATATAAGGCCGACGGTATGAATCCGTAAGACTCATTGATGCGCTTCATCACCGCAGCCAGTCCATCGAGCTGCGAGCAATCAGTCACCGACAGTGTGCCCCACGGTGTGCTGCTGTTGGCATAGAAAGCATAAAACTCATTGCATATGGCCTCGTAATCAGGCTCGCCCATAAGATGCCGGCCTATCCTGTCGTAAGGCATGCCGTATGCCATCACCTCGCATGTAGAAGCAATGAGATGGTCTGCCACATCCTTAAGTTCATAAGCCACTTCCACATTGGCCATGTAGCAATCGTCAAACAGGATGTAATCCATCTTGAGACCTGCATCATCTATCGCATCGGCCAAAGTAGAAATATCGGTCTGATACGCCTTGTCCATCGCTCCGAAATAACGTGTAAGCAGAGACGTCCCACAGCTCCAATGCATCAACTCTTGCTCAGGAGATATGTCATCGGCGCTCATGCGTGTGGATGGATTGACAGGCAGCCACCCCATGCCGTGACAGCCGATGGTCATGGCATAACGCCGCGCCGGAGCCGCAGCAGACATATCCGACAATATGGAGGAAATACCCTCTGCAGTGGTAAGCGAAGAAGACGCATAGGTCCTTATGTCACGCCGGTGGCACGTACCGCCGGCAAACGTTATCTCAAACATCTTTGACGTGGCTGCACTCGTAGACATGAACACTATCACACGCTGGTCTTTGAGCCCGTTTTGCGCGACTATGCTACTCTCCAGGTCAGCTATATTCTGATAGAAGCAGTTTGTCAGGTTAGTGGACCACGGAAAATACATGAACAGTGTATGCTCCACCGTACCCGTCACCACAGGAGCAGGTTCGTCAGCCACTTCATCGGACGAACATGATGACATGGCGACAGCCATGCAGATAGATGATATAGCCACCAATGCCATATGGCGGCCAAAGGTTTGCAAGAATTTGATATGTAAGGTCATATGATATTGACTGGCTCCAAGATATGCAGAAACGGCGCGTATTTCAATGTCATTAACTTAAACAGTTGTTGATGCTTGAATGGCATGTCCCTACTACCATAGGTGCATTTCCTTTAATGGCCGTAAAATTACGACTTTTTCCGCATAAACCGAAGCAATCAACCGCCGACGACTATAACATATTATATTACTCTCACTCCAAAACAACCAATACCGGCAGCTGCATATGCAACAGGTGACCTGCGGCAAGCAAAGTTGCGGCAAGTCACCTAATTGCCAGCTCTATGGAGCATGACATGATGAGATGTGGAGCTATGATGGCCTCACGGCTTGAGAGCCTGATCAAGGAAGGCTTTGAAGTCCTCCTCGCTCATAGCACCCTGAGCCATGGCATACTGACGGGTGGATGGATGTGCCACGATGATGGTAGGCACAGAGCGGATGTTCCACTGCTGTGCCAGTTCGGGATTGGTGTCAACATCCACCTTTACGAAGTTGGCCTTGTCAGCATACTCTCTTGAAACTTTCTCAAAAACCGGAGCAAACAGTTTGCACGGACCGCACCATACAGCCGAGAAATCGTAGACTATGGGCAGATTGTTATCCACCTCCTTGACTGTGGTTTTGGATTCATACGCAGCTATGGAGTCGGTCGAAACGGCTTCAGACTGATCGTACTTATTTTTGGGTTGGCATGAGCCGCAGGCAAATATCGCCAGTGCAGCAATAAAAAGCATTGGACGTTTCATAATAATCATCGATGATATGTATTTCTGTTCTGAGATTGAAACACGCAGATATGCCTGATGGTTTATCTGCCGTATATGTGCTTATACCCTCTCAAACATAAAGGATGCGACACTCATTTAAAAGCATCGCACCACTTTATGCCGTCAAGACATGGTATATGTCTGTGAATATCAAGCGTTGAGAGCGGCGTTGGTCTTGTGCACGGCCTCAGCACTCTTGGCAAACAGAGCTTTCTCCTCTTCATTGAGGTCAAACTCTACAATCTTCTCGATACCATTGCGGCCGAGTACGCAGGGGACACCGATGCAGAGGTCCTTTTCGCCATATTCGCCGTCAAGGAGAGCAGAGCAGCTGATGAGCTTCTTCTGGTCATGGAGCACAGCAGCCACTACCTGTGCTGCAGCAGCACCGGGAGCATACCATGCAGATGTACCGAGGAGCTTGGTGAGAGTAGCACCGCCTACCATAGTGTCGGCAGCTACCTGCTGGAGCTTCTCTGCATCCATAAGAGATGAAGCCGGTATGCCGCGATAAGCAGCAAAGCGTGTCAGAGGTATCATTGTGGTGTCGCCGTGGCCGCCGATTACGATGCCCTCAACTTCAGTAGCGTTGGCACCGAGAGCCTGGCTGAGGAAATACTTGAAGCGAGCACTGTCAAGCGCACCGCCCATGCCGATGATACGGTTCTTGGGCAGACCGGATGTCTTGTGGATAAGGTATGTCATGGTATCCATGGGGTTGGATACGCAGAGGATGATAGCGTTGGGAGAATATTTGAGCACGCTCTCAGTCACCGACTTAACGATACCTGCATTGACACCGATAAGCTCCTCGCGGGTCATGCCCGGCTTACGGGGAATACCTGATGTGATGACAACGACATCGCTGTCGGCGGTCTTCGAATAATCGTTGGTCACGCCGGTCAGACGGGTGTTGATGTTGAGGATGTTGGCAGTCTGCATGATATCCATGGCCTTGCCCTCAGAGAGACCCTCTTTGATATCGATGAGCACTACTTCGTCGGCTACCGAGTTAGTAACCAAAACATTTGCACATGTGGCACCTACATTACCGGCACCTACTACTGTTACCTTAGACATAGCTTTTCTGTGATAAATATTGGGAAAATATTGTTTCTAAAATTCTGAATGCAAATTTAACGAAATATTTCCTAAAGAGACACCTTAATTTTTCATAATTACGAGTTATGGACGACTTAAGTTGAAATATCCACCATAAATATGTAATTTTGCACACTATATTATAATACATTTTTATGTTTTTACGCAACGCATTAATGCTCATGGCGTCGTGTCTGCTGGCTTACTCATGCTCGTCGACAGCCGACGAATCCGATGCCGACGAATCCGAAGTAGAAGAATTTGACTATGCTGGGGTCATATCTTCGCAGGTCACCACCCCCGATCTACGCCATTACGAACTGGCCGGACCGGTCAAATCATGCCGCCGCACCACCTTCTACGATGTGGTGCGCGACAACGACAACAAACTTGCCATCGACACCGCCGGTCGTAACATAGTGGAGTCTACGGCATATTTCTCTACCGAAGGCAGTTACATAGCCAAGGAACACGAGCGTATTCGCCGCGACGAAAACGGCCGCATAGAACACTGGGAAGACCGTGCCCCTAACTATCCGGCAATACATCCGGGCTATCTCAAGGATTCATATGACTTCGAGCATATCGACGAAAACCACCACAAAGTTTCATCGCCCACCATGGTCAGCTATGTCATAACCGATGACTACGGACGCATCATAGGCGAGCAGATACACTCCAACGACCCGAAGTTTGACACATCGGCCCACAATGTGTACCGCAAATATGACAAGCGCGGCAACTGGACCGAACGTCTGACCATATGGACCACACATACCGCCGGCGACTCGCTGCCAACGACTCGCTACAGCATTGACCGCCGACGCATCATCTATTATTAATTTCCATCCTCACACTTCCATAACAAGCAAGCAACAATGAATGTCAAGACGCTTAAGATAGGGGCTATAGTCATAGGTGTGCTCCTGATAGTAGCAGTGATACTCGCCGTGTTCAAGGTGCAGTCGCTCCGCAACGAGGTGTCAGAAGCCCGAAGCGAAAACGAGCAGCTCCAGCTCTCCAACGAGCAACTCAAACTCAGCAACGAATATGCGGCCATCAACAACGAGTTTCAGATGTATGAAAACCAGGCCATCAAACTCGCCAACGACAGCATACTCGCCAAATACACCGCCGCGAAAAACAAGGTTGAGGACCTGATGAAGCAGATGAAAAACGAGCGCAATCTCTCACAGGCCAAAATCAAGCAGCTTCAGGACGAAATAGGCACACTGAAAGGGCTTCTGCGTCACTATGTGGCTCAGATTGACTCCCTCAACAGAGAAAACCAAGGGTTGAGGGCTGAAAATGCGGAAGTAAAAGCTCAAAACGAGCAGCTATCTACCCGCATCAACACCGAAACCGAGAAAAACGCCGCTCTGTCGCAGCGCATGACCCTCGCCGAAAAACTCAATGTGACCGGCGTAAGCCTCACGGCTCTTAAAAAGAACGGAAAGGCCGAAAAGAATATCACCAAGGCCAAGCAACTGATGGTCACCTTTACCATCCCTCAGAACAATTCGACACCCGTCGGATCCAAAGTCATCTATCTGCGTCTCGTCAGCCCCGAAGGGACTCTGCTCGGCGGTGCCGGCTCGTTTGCATTCGAGGGCGGAAATGTCCCCTGCTCGGCACGCAAAACCATAGAGTATTCGGGCGAGGAGCTTTCAGGCGTCCGCATCTACTGGGATGTCAACACGGCCCTCAATCCCGGCGATTACACGGTGGAGCTATTCACTGACGGCTACCGTCTGTGCTCGCGCCATTTCACCATGAAGAAATAACCGGACAACATCAAAGCGCAGCGGCGCTCTGTGTCAAGCCAACAACCTATTTATGGACTACATAACCAACGCATTTCAAGACTGTTTCAGCACCGAACTCACCCTGTCGGCGTGCATATGGCGTATGCTTCTCAGCATGCTTCTCGGTTGCGCCGTAGGCTTTGAGCGCAAACGTAAAGGACAGACCGCCGGCATACGCACATTTGCCCTCATATCCATGGGTGCGACACTGGCCATGCTCGTGTCAATATATGTACCTCAGGAACTGATGGGTGAAATACACGGCGACCCCACGCGCATAGCGGCCCAAGTGGTGTCAGGCATAGGTTTCCTCGGTGCCGGTGCCATCATACAGATGAAAGGCTCGGTACGCGGTCTGACCACGGCAGCCGGCATATGGATGGTGGCCATGATAGGCTTGGCTGTAGGCAGCGGTCTGTACACAGTGTCGGTCGTGGCTACGCTGATGATTCTCTTCATACTCATACTGCTTGAAAACATCGAGCACCGCCTGAGCATGGGAAGTTTTTCACGCACCATACGCCTGTCGCTGCCGGGCATAGTGACCGACATAGAGCCATATCGCACTGTATTGCACGACCATGGCGGACAGCTCGTCAATATCTATGTGCAGTATGATTATGAGCATCAGCAGACCAGCCTGAATCTCATCATACTGATCAACGAATCGTCATCCTACCCGAAGTTGCTTGACAGCCTCGGCAAGGTCTATCCTACCGATTCCATAGCCATCACAAGCCAGCCCGGATTCTAAATCCAATAACCGAACAAAACGCCACTCTGCACGATGTTATTATTATCCGCCGCCCACGCGGCCACCGAAAGCCTGAATATCGACAGCCTCATAGGCGACCTCGCCTTCATCCTCATACTCGGAGCGGTCACTACCATCATATTCAAGCTGCTAAAGCAGCCGGTGGTGCTCGGATACATCGTTGCCGGCTTTCTTGCCAGCCCCAATTTCGAATATCTGCCCTCCGTCACCGATGAAAGCAATATTGAGTTCTGGGCCCAGATAGGCATCATAGTGCTGCTGTTTTCGCTCGGATTGGAGTTCAGTTTCAAGAAACTTGTCAATGCCGGCGGTTCGGCGGTGGTAACAGCCATGATTATCGTCTGCGGCATGATGGGCATGGGCTACTGCATCGGACGGCTGATGGACTTCTCGTTTATCAACAGCCTGTTTCTCGGCGGCATGCTATCCATGTCGTCGACCACGATTATCATCAAGGCGTTTACCGACCTCGGTATCCGTCAGCGCAAATTTGCATCTCTGGTATTTGCAGTGCTGATAGTCGAAGACCTCTTCGCGGTGTTGATGATGGTGTTGCTGTCTTCCATAGCAATCAACAACTCTGTAGAGGGGTCAGAACTGGTAATGAGCGTAGGCAAGCTGGTGTTTTTCCTCGTGATGTGGTTTCTTGTCGGCGTCTACGTCATCCCTACTCTGCTCAACAAATCACGCAAACTCCTCAGCAACGAGACCCTGCTGATAGTATCCATGGGACTCTGCCTCGGCATGGCCGTATTCTCGGTAGCTTGCGGATTTTCGCTCGCTCTCGGGGCATTTGTAATCGGCTCCATACTCGCCAGCACCAGTTTTGCAGAGCGAATCGAGAAGCTGACAGCCCCTGTCAAAGACCTGTTCGGCTCAGTATTCTTCATTTCGGTGGGCATGATGGTCAATCCCGAAGTCATCACCCAATACTGGGGCTCGACACTCACCCTGTCAGTAGCGGTCATAGCGGGCATGATAGTATTCGGCACCTTCGGCATGCTTGTCACAGGACAGAATCTAAAAGTGGCAATCGAATCGGGATTCTCGCTGACACAGATTGGCGAATTTGCCTTCATCATCGCGTCACTGGGCATGTCGCTCGGTGTGCTCAATGCTGAGATATATCCTATAGTTGTGGCGGTCAGCGTTTTGACCACATTTACCACACCATATTTCATACGTCTGTCTGACCCGGCATACAGATTCGTTGCCAAGCACCTGCCGGCAAGGTTCAATTTCCTCCTGGACCGGTATTCAGTCAGAGCCACCGCCGGCAACGAGACACGCGAGCTGTGGGTATCTGTGCTGAAACGCACGTTATGGCGCATCATGCTCTACTCCATATTGCTCGTAGCCATCGTGGCTCTAAGTCTGACCTACTTACTCCCTTGGCTCACAGGTTTGTGGCCCCAGTGGGGCAAACTGCTCTGCGCGGCGGTCACATTAGGCTCTATGGCTCCGTTTGTCTACGCCCTCACCATGTCATCCATGAAACGCTCCGAGATAGAAGTGCTCAAAGGACAACGGCCTCTTGCCAACGTACCGTTTCTGGTGATGCGTATTTTCCGATTCATCATAGCCCTCGGATTCATCATCTATGTGCTGAGCCACATCTACAACCTTCTCGTCGGATGGTCATGCGGACTGGTAATATTCATTGCCATCGTGTTTATCTTCGGGAAATCAGTCAAAGAGAGAGCCAAGACCATAGAATCAAAATTTCTCAACAACCTCAACGAACGCGACCTGCGCCGCAGCGGACGCAACAACAATGTGGTCAGCAACATACACCTCGCCTACGTCAAAGCCGGCTATGACAGCCAGTTCATCGGACTGAAGATTGCCGACAGCCACCTGCGTGACGCCTACGGCATCAGCATCATGAGTATCCAGAGAGGCTCACATATAACCTATGTCCCCTCATCATCCATACGCATTTTCCCCGGTGACATACTCGGCATCGTAGGCACCGACGAACAGTTGCAGACAGTCATCCCCCTCATCGAGAAAGGCACGGAAGAACAGGAAGAAAACGACATCCAAGCCGATGCCCGCCTGCTCAATGTCGATCTCAAAGCCGACTCACCGCTAATCGGCAAAAACGTAGTCACCTCCGGACTCGGCAAGACCTACTCGGCCCTCCTCGTCTCCGTGCAGCGTCAAGAAG
>Gatling_p1__coassemble_1051_pt1 | contig 15317 bp, 17 predicted proteins | sample Gatling_p1__metabat2_low_PE_016 | metagenome-assembled genome bin Gatling_p1 | reverse complement strand
AGGAGAATGAGCGTTTACTACTTCAAAGTTTTGCACTTCGATTTAGAATCTTCAAGTGCAATTTTAGGCAATAATTTAGTTTGGGGGTGAGATAAAAAAATGGAGGGCGGCTTTATGGGCCGCCCTCCATTTTGCATATTTCGGTGGATTTCAGTCTTTACTTGACTTCCTCAAATCTAACCATATTTGATTATCAATATATTATCAATATATTGGTGTCGTATGGTACAAATATGAGTTTCAAGTTCGTAAGAATGACATCGGTTACTTTGTCGTTTACTATCTCGGAAGGATGGTTGAAGCCCAGTTGTGAAGCTCCTCTACATAGCGTTTCACAAGCTCGCCGTCACTCAGTCGGAACAGAAGCCGTGCTTCGGCATCCTCAATTGAGTTGTCATAGACATAGAGTCTGTCAACTATCCCAGAGAGGATTTTGCAATTTGCAATGGACTTGTCGTATCGGGATATGATTTTAGGGATAGGCACATCATGTCCTCCATCCAACACTCGTTGAGCGACACGCTTAGCATTGATTGTCGGAGATTCAGTGGAAACAAAGAACAAGCGGATGAAGAATCCGGCTTGCTTCGCTCTGAGAATGTAATCCACCTTATCATTAGCCGACATCACAGTCTCAAAGATATGGCTCTTACGTTCTGCAAGACATCTTTCCCTCCATTCATTGCAATAGTTGGCAGCTTTAAGAACAGACTCCTGATTGTTCCAGTCGCCGAACACATCGCGGGCAACATTGTCGGGATTGATGTATTCCGAATCCTCAAGCCACTCATGATGCAGAATCTTGGAGGTCACGGAAGTCTTGCCAGATCCATTAGGTCCGGCAATCACAATCAGGACAGGGCGATGATTACTTGCTACCATTCTTTATCCTGTTTATCGCCTCCCCCCATTTCTCTTGAGCCGCTTGTGTAGCAGCTTCAATCCCAGCGGCCACACGTTCGGCAGCCCGGCGAGTGCTTTCGCGGGCATCCTCGGCAACCTCACGCATAATCTGAGCCATGCGCTCATCGCCCGGCTCCTCCATCGACGTGAGTCGATAACTATTCATCTCAGCTTCCGACATATACTATAATCTTTTCTTATTCAACGCTAAAGTTACGAAAAAAGTCTGAACTATCATCGCTTTTATGAATTACGGTCAGTCTTCCTGTTCATAATAGTATGAATAGTCGATACCTTTCATAAAGGTATCACGGTCGTTTATCTTGTCAGTAAGTGCTGACCGAAGCAAATCTTTTATGGAAGTCGGGTCGGCAACGCTACGAGTCATGCCTTCAAGATATTTACGTTTGTCGACCAGACTCCAGTCAATGCACTGTAGCAGATTTTTCTTCAACATGAGATCGAGCCAGATGCGGGTGGTGCGACCGTTGCCCTCTCGGAACGGATGGGCGATATTCATTTCAACATACTTGTCAATGATATTGTCAAACGAATCCTCCGGCATACGTTCAACATCAGCCAAGGTCTGTTCCAGATATTGAGCCATAGCAAAATGGAATCCGGCTTTGGCGATATTGACGGTCCTTATTTGTCCGGCGAAATCATAGAGGCCTCCGAAAAGATAAGCATGAATCTGCTGCAATCCTTTTACTGTGCCAACCTCGATACTATCGATAAGGCTGCTCTCAAACAAAGCGTATGCTTTCGACCGACTTTTGCCGTCAATGCTCTCGTCGCTGTTGGTGAACCATTCAATAAACCTGGACGCCTTATTGTTCGGGAAACTCTTAGCCAAAGCTATCACCCCGTCATTATCAAGTACATCGGTTAGACGGCGTTTTCCGTCCGGCGCAAGCAACTTCAACTGGTTAGTGCCACTAACCACTTCATTGCCTTCGTTGCGAAGCTTGGTTTTCAGGTACTTCCAGTAATTGCGGTTTTTGGCATAATCATCCTGGGCATTGAGCACTCCGACTATATCAAGCACTGAGAACCACCACTTCGCCCCCTCTTCGTCCCAGACAGCCCGCACTTCACGGTCGTCAATGAATCGTATCGATATTTTCTGTATTTCGCTCATTGCTTAATTACATCATGGTACACCAGATTCTTTCTCTTCAATCTGAAAAATCAAGAACTCGCCATGATATTTCGTATCTCAAACTTCTTCGCCATAATCAAAAATACACTTAAAACATCGGAATGGGTATCCTACTATATTAATGATTAATGGACATGAATATTTTTTATAATTCTCTATAAATTGCGATCGGGTCTATGATACATTCATTGTCAAGTCGCCCTAAAAACACATTTTCCATTACAGTTAGCTTGTCTGCTAAATTAAGACAAGCGTCCTTAATTCCATTAGGTTCGTGCTCTGAAAGAGGTGAAATGTTTTTTCCTGATTGGGTAACAATCCCAATCATTGTGAAGTCATATTCGCTTTGGCGTGAATATTTTGACACGAAGTGTTCCTCTGTGTCGCGTAGGTACTCTCTATTTAAGATTGCCGACAGTTGAAAAGGAAGATTATTGGGTATGATACGGAACTCTAGTTCACCATGGAAACCATATTCCATTAAGTTAGCCATATGCTCAACATCTTTTTCGGGCAAACGCAATCCGTTTTCCCGAAGAATATCCTCCATCTTTTTATCAATTGAACTACGCAAGTTCTTCACTTTTGATCGTTGATTTCGATCATTAGTTTTTTTAATTGCATCCGCAGTTACTTTGTTAAGATCTTCAAGAACTTTCCCGAACTGAAAATGTCCAAACGATTCCCCAATACTGTTAAATCTTGACATCGTACCCTGTAAGATTCTGTAGTCATTGAAGATAGCTCTTCCCGTAACTTTTATAATACTTTTTGATTGTACTGTATCGGTTGTGTCTATTGAGGAAATTTCATATAGTAAACCTTGATTTACCAACTCTGCCTCTAGTAGATTAAAGGCATAATCATGAAGGAATTTTTTCTCAGTTGAAGTCTTTATCTTTTCTAAGAGGTCACTCATGACTTTTCCACTTGAAAATGTTCCTTTTTGAGATTCTTCTTCGGTATGAGAAGCGGTAGTCCCAGAAATAATATATTCTGTGAACCCCTTGAACAACTGAGAAGATAGAGAATAGAGTTTATAATCATCTAAATAGATGAATGATTTAATTTTTATGCTCATAGTTATTGAATTCTTCTTTTCTTTTTTGTTTATTTTCTTTATATTCTTTTATGTTACTATGCCTAATTTGGATAGCGGACTTTATCCCATAGACAATACAACAAATGGAGAATATACATACAACTCCAGTATATATTAAATCAAGAGCATTCATATCGCTGTATTTTTATAATTACATTGCAACTGAAAACAAATGAAGCGATGCTTAGTAAAATGGAGCATATGTATGTACTTGCGACACTAATACTTTTAGTTTCCATTAACTCAGAGCTATAAACCAACCCCAATGTAATGGCTAAAAATACAATAAGGAATATCGAGAGACCCAATATTTTATCTTTATCAATGGGCGTCTTTTCAGCATTTTTTGATTTCGATTTTACTTTAAGTGCATTAAGTTCATTGATGTTTGCAATATTTAGTGTCAATCCGAAGAATACAATGTCAATAGGGCTAACGATTGGACCTACGGGGCTTTCTAATATTACAAAACATAATATTCGTATTAATAGAGGCAATGCCGCTACTAATACAGTATATATTATCCACCGTTCAATTTTCATGGTCAAAACATTGGTTTATTTTGATTATTGTTTCGTCGCCGCAGATGTTGCGGATTTTCATGCGGAGAGGCTTGATGTCGGCATAAATTGTTCCATCCCAGAAATCGGAGGTCTTGCGGCCATTGATTGTGATGGTGCTGTCCTTTTCGATCTTAATCTCTGAATCGCTATGCCACGGAGCATCTTGCTCGGCTGTTGTACAATCGAGCGAAACCATTTCTATGGCTTCAAGCCCCTCAAGACTGAAATCAATTGGCACGAACTTTTTCTTTGAGTTGGCCATAGCTTTTTGATTGAACTCGTTTATCTTATGGCTGACTCGGTCACTATAAAATCGTGTGATAGTAACGGTGAAAACATCTACCATTTTAGTCGGGTCTTCACTTATGGTATACTCGACATCGTCCTGAAGTACGACATTGTCAAGCAATTCTTTAAGGTCTCGGAGCTCAATCTCTATCACGGTGTCGTTGTTGTCCTTGATGAAGTCTTCGAGTTCCTGACGGTCAATAATATCAACATAATAGATGATGACACGTTTTGTCGTTGGCGGCAACTGCGGCATCGCATCATTGATGATACGATTGAGCGTCACAATGTCGAGAACTCTTGATGAGGAATCCATCAAATCGGGCACATAAACCGGTGAAGAACCGTATGTAGTTTCCATAATGCTGCCAATCCATATTGAGCCGATTGTCGAATCGACCCTCAGTCCTGGTATAATGCGAGTGATTGCGTCTTTTGTTTGAATAGGATTACGATAGAGCGTAACACCATCCTGAACTTTCTTGACTGCAAAACTTGCCCCGTTTGATTTCAAGCGATCGCGTGCAGTTTGAATACTGTTGATGTTTATATCAGCATGTATAAATTTGCGATTTAATTTATTTGCAACGGCGGCTGTGACCCCGCTTCCTCCAAAGAAGTCGGCTACCATCATCTCCTCATTACTGCTTGCTCTGATAATGCGATCAAGCAATGCCTCCGGCTTTTGTGTTGCATAATCAACACGTTCTTGAGCCTGAGAATTTATTGGGAAAATATCAGTCCATAGTGAATGGACGGCCTTCCCTTTAATTTCATCAAGGTATCTACGAACTCGAGGTTGACCGTTGGAAGTAAATTCTATTTTATTTTCAGCAATTAAGTTGTTTATATTATCTTGGCTGAATCTCCACATAGCTCCAGCTGGAGGCGTTAATAATCTATCTCCAAAGTAAAGAGCATGACCTGTTCTTCCATGTGCAGGTGCAGTACAATCTGACGTTCCATATCTTCTTCCATTTTCATCTATTTGATTAAAACGTGCCTTTATGTAGTCTGGTGAGAATGGCTGATATTGTTTATTGAATATATATGATTCAGATGCTATCGAATAATATAAAATCGTTTCATGGACTGCTCCAAATTTGTCTGCATCAGAATGAAATGAGAATCGTTGCCAAACGATTTCATTTCTAAAATTATCTTCTCCGAATATTTCATCCATCAAAATTTTCACATAATGGACAATGTGCCAATCAAGATGGACATAGATAGAAGCATTTTCACTCATAACTGAGCGTATTGCCATAAGATTCTCATACATCCAGTTAAGATATTTCTCCTTATCCCAGATGTCACCGTACATTTTTTCTTCAAAGCTCTTAAGCTCATCATCCTCAAGTTCCTGTTCCGCCTGTTTAATGGCCTTTGCAACAAGGGGGTTCCGTCGGATATAAACTTTCTTAGCATAATCGGCACCACTGGCAAAAGGTGGATCTATGTAAACCAAGTCGACCTTTATTCCTTGCTCTTTAAGATAAGCACATGCTGAAACACATTCCCCATGGATTATCATATTGTCAGTGTTGTTGTCTCCAACATGCTCTGTCTCCGTTACTTCATAAAGCGGCATTCCTCGAACTATGCGCTCGGTGACTTTATCACTCTCTCGGTATTTGAGAATGCGTTGAGTGCGGACAAAGTTATCGAGCACAGCCTGTCCTGATACCGTAGTAGGAAAATATGGAACGTATTTTATAGCCATAACCTTATCTGTTTAGAAGGAATGAATTGATTTTGTTGACTGTCTTTTGAAGACGCACTTCTTTGTCAAGCGTATCTTCAATGTAAAGGAATTGGAACCGTTCACGTCCGAATTTATCATTATTAAGCCTGATAAAGACATCATCCATGAATTGCCTACGAGGAATGAACTTTCCCGCAAATCCTTCGCCTTTGGTTTCAATAATTACAATTTTGTTTATTGTATTATCTGAATTGCGAGTAAGCATAATGAAATCAGGGTAGTAATAACCATCTAATTTCCAAGCCCTGCCACGCTTTGTGTAGCATCGAATACGAAAATCAGTAAGCGTGTCATCCCCATTGAAGTAGAATTCAACACCGGGAACGGATTTTATATGATTAATTACACTATACAGATAATCTTCTTCCAACTTACTATCAAGATGGTAAGGAAGATATTGGTAAGTGCGGTCATTAACCGATTTCTCGACATCAGGTAATGGTAGCCCGTGCTCAATAAGATATTTTCGGATTTCTTCAGATATTGTTTCAACCGGTTTGCTATCCTGGCTCACAATCTCCGCAACCTTTTCTTGAGATGGTGAGTAAATCGCAGATTTATTATCTTCAATTGGTGACTTTAGAGCATTGACTTTGAGCAATGACGCCTCTTCCGGCACTAACTCTTCCTTAGTGTTGAAGCTGCGTCGCACAGCAAAACTATTTCTTATATCTGAGCGTACTTTGCTTTGGTCAATATCAGTATTATAGACAAGATTCTCACCATTTCTGACAGTGATTTTATCAAACAGAAGCTTTAGTTCGGGTTCATATCGTGTGAGGATATCTATAGACAGCAGTCCGAGACTTTCTTTAACAATCGAATCAAGCCAAAGACGGAAATTCGCTATTGCAGTCATGCCATACCCTACGGCGCTTTCAGATGCCGTATTTGACTGATCGAATCCCTGCGTGTAAATGATGGTTGAATCAACATGAGGCAATTGATATGTTCTCAGATACTCACCAATATTTGCCACCTGTGCTGTTTCGACTGTATTGTAGTTTATTTTTATCTGATAGTAGTCTATAGGAGGCAATTTTAACCTCTCCATACGTGAATATCGTTGTATGGTAATGGGGTCATCAGGCTTTTTACCTCCAAATTCTGCGATTGTCGTGTACTGTTGTTCCTGTAACTGTTGATTAAGCTTTTCTGCATTGAACTTATTGAGCCAAATCAGAGCTGTTTCCTTATGCGCGTTATCAACTTCTCTCAGACAACGACAACTGATTTGCAATACCATATTCTGAGGGCAGGCATTGCGTTGAGATAGAATCACACCTGTAAGACTTTTGCAGTTCCATCCCTCGCGTCCGATACCGACTAACAAGATGATTCTCTTTTTAGACAATGGAGAATCAAGGGTAGAGAACTCAAACTGAGCATCTTCATCCACCTTATACGAAGAATTGCCCTTATGGTATTTCAGGATTGTCTCCGTAGGATTAATTCCGATTTCAACGCAGACTGCGTAAGCAACCGGATAGATTTCTTCTTCCAGCACGGCTATTGAGGGTGCATAGACTGCGACTTTTGCTGAAGCTCCGCTGGAATAAACGGTGTCAGCATAGCTGCTGAAAAACTCGCGCAATCCTCGACTTATAATTTCTGTTGAATCAAGATTGGAGTAACGTACAACAGGAATTTTCAAAAAGTTGCCGATGCCTTTTATCAACGGATAGAAAGTAACCACATTTGCATACTGTGTGCATTTGACAGAGAGATCAAGTGTAATCTTAATCTTTGCCGCCGGATCCATATTTGGCGTTCCTGAAAAGCCAAGCACAGAGTTGAAGTTGCTCTGTTCCATCCATTTGTTTACTACCTTGCGTAGCTTTTGGTCATCGCTGGCATGGTGGACTTCGTCAATGAGTATGCATAATCCGGGGATGAGACCGATTTGCTCTCTCAGTTCATTCGCCTGCAATGTGGCCTCATATTCTTTGCGGTCTTCTTCAGGTAATGATTTTAAAATGGATGCATCAATATTAAAGTCTTTGTCAACCCTGTCGAGAATGACTTTCTCGGCATTCGTTACAGCGACCAATCCCATAAGATTCGGTTTTGCAACCTGCATACTGATTTTACGGGCATTAGGATTCTTCACTATGTTGCTTTTTGAAGCGGAAGAAGACTCCTGAAGCCATTCGTATTGAATCAGGTTTTTCAACTGTGATGCAACCGGGTCAGGCAGAATCCATAATGGATTGAAATTCTGGATGTCTCTAAGACTTGGTACAATCGAAGATTTCAAGCCCGAAGGAACAAACAGAATGAAATTATGAGCGAATATGGGATTGTCAGGCCCTGCAAGGGCAAAATAAAGATTTAGATAAATCAAAGCAGCCATCAAGTAGGTCTTGCCGGCACCCATAGGGATGCTAAACAGATAATCCGGATAGCTGACATTGGAAAACAAATCTTTGATTACACTGACATAATCAATTGAATCCGGAGCCTTTTTAATAGCCGCTAAAATTTTAGGTGAGTTAACATTGCCATTTTCATCGGATATAGAAGCATATTCCCACAATGCCAATGCGGCAGGGTTAGATTCAAGAACCTCCCGGGTTGCTTTATTGACCTCAAGGTCGTCAACATTAGTAGAGTTAAATTTACCCGAAGCAAACAACTCCCATAACGGACGATTATGACATTCAATCTTAAGGAACAAATACGTTTTTATAGACTCAATCTGAGCATCACGCATCTTATGCTGATGTTCGATATAAGATATAAGATCAGTAATGACGCAACTCGGAGAGCTAAGCCATTCATCTCTTTTTTTCTCTATAATCTTATAGAACATAGCGGATGCTTTATAATTCTACAATTTTGGTATTTAACAAATCATCAACATTAACTTCCAATAGCTTGGCAATTTTAACTAAAGTGGGCAAATCTGGCTGAGAACTATTCGTACACCATTTTGATACGGTTGATGGATTCACATTTAGTTGCTCACATAACCATTTATTTGTCCGTTTCTTTTCTGCTAAAACTACTTTTAATCGGTTTATATCAGTTCCCATGTCATAAAATTTGTTATCTACTAGCAAATTTAATGAAAGTTTCGCAAATAGCAAAGAAACGAGTATGCTTCAGAGCATATAAAAAGAAATGGAGTGTAACTTGTTGAGTTACACTCCATTTTGTTATCGTTGGTTGTGGATCTTATTTCACTTCCTCGAACTCTACGTCGGTGACGTGGTCGTCGCCGTTGTTGCCGCCCTGGGAGGCGCCGGGGTTGGCTCCGGCTCCGGGCTGCTGTGCTCCGGCTGCCTGGGCGTTGAGGATGTCTTGCTGGGCTGCGCCAAATGTGGTCTCGATGTCCTTGATGGCACTGTCGATGTCGGCGAGGTTCTGAGCCTTGTGGGCTTCTTTGAGTCGGGTAAGGGCGTTTTCGATGGCGCTCTTCTTGTCGGCAGGTATCTTGTCGCCGAGTTCGTTGAGCTGCTTCTCGGTCTGGAAGATGACTGCGTCGGCATGGTTGAGCTTGTCAACGCGCTCCTTTTCCTTGGCGTCGGCATCGGCGTTGGCTGCTGCCTCGTCCTTCATACGCTTGATTTCGGCGTCGGTCAGGCCAGATGAAGCCTCGATACGGATGCTCTGCTCCTTGCCTGTGGCCTTGTCCTTGGCTGATACGTTGAGGATACCGTTAGCATCGATTTCAAATGTCACTTCAATCTGAGGTATGCCACGGGGTGCAGGTGCGATACCGTCAAGGTGGAACTTGCCGAGCACCTTGTTGTCACGTGCCATAGGACGCTCGCCCTGGAGGACTACGATTTCAACCGAAGGCTGGTTGTCGGCTGCGGTAGAGAATGTCTCGCTCTTACGTGTAGGTATGGTGGTGTTGGCTTCGATGAGCTTTGTCATCACGCCGCCGAGGGTCTCGATACCTACCGACAGGGGCACAACGTCAAGCAGAAGCACGTCCTTGACATCGCCGCTGAGCACACCGCCCTGGATGGCTGCGCCTACTGCCACTACTTCGTCGGGGTTGACGCCCTTTGAAGGTGCCTTGCCGAAGAATTTCTCTACAATCTGCTGGATGGCAGGGATACGTGTAGAACCGCCCACGAGGATTACCTCGTCGATGTCCTTGGCCGAAAGGCCGGCATCCTTAAGAGCCTGTTCGCAGGGAGGTATGGTGGCCTGAATCAGCTTGTCGGCAAGCTGCTCGAATTTGGCTCGTGTGAGAGTCTTTACGAGGTGCTTTGGAATACCGTTGACAGGCATGATATAAGGCAGGTTGATTTCGGTGCTGGTGGTGCTCGAAAGCTCTATCTTGGCCTTCTCGGCAGCTTCCTTCAGACGCTGCAGTGCCATCGGGTCCTGACGGAGGTCTACGCCCTCGTCCTTCTGGAACTCGTCGGCAAGCCAGTCAATGATCACATGGTCGAAGTCATCGCCGCCGAGGTGGGTGTCACCGTTGGTCGACTTCACTTCAAACACGCCGTCGCCAAGCTCCAGGATGGAGATATCAAATGTACCGCCACCGAGGTCGAATACGGCTATCTTCTGGTCCTTGTTGCTCTTGTCAAGACCGTAGGCAAGCGCAGCCGCTGTAGGCTCGTTGACGATACGCTTCACGGTCAGACCGGCGATTTCGCCGGCTTCCTTGGTGGCCTGACGCTGAGAGTCATTGAAGTATGCCGGCACGGTGATGACGGCTTCGGTCACTGACTGTCCGAGGTAATCCTCGGCGGTCTTCTTCATCTTCTGGAGAATCATTGCCGAGATTTCCTGCGGTGAATAGAGACGTCCGTCGATATCCACGCGAGGAGTGTTGTTGTCGCTCTTGACTACCTTGTAGGGCACGCGCTCTATCTCCTTCTGCACCTGATCAAAGGTTTCACCCATGAAACGCTTGATGGAGTAGATGGTGCGCTTAGGGTTTGTGATGGCCTGACGCTTTGCGGGATCACCTACTTTGCGCTCTCCGCCGTCAACAAATGCTACGATCGAAGGTGTGGTGTTACGTCCTTCGCTGTTAGGAATCACGACGGGGTCGTTGCCTTCGAGTACGGCAACACAGCTGTTGGTGGTTCCGAGGTCGATACCAATAATCTTTCCCATAATAGTGAAAATTTATTTTTAGTTTTTTGAATATTAATAATCGTGTTAATCTGTCAGAAGTCCGTCGGGGCTTCATACATCAATCAAACAAACACTGTGCCAAAAAGGTTGAGAGCGCATAAACATATATCCATCAACATTTTATTAATATATGCTAACGACTGACACGGATGGCAGACGGATGAAAGAAATGACAGCGCGATGTGACGCGGCCAAATGTTTTCCAGGTAAAAAAGCCCCGTATATGCAACATTATAGGGCGGTCGGAGGTTTTGAAAGATAAAGAAAGATTGCTCTAACGTATTCGATCGTTATGTACAGTTCTCGTCCGTTCACCTTCGACAGGGTAGTGCGCATCATCATAACCCTCTGCATCCTCGCAGGGATAGTATGGCTTGTCAATGACCTCAAGCATGTGCTTCTCCCGTTTGCCCTGGCCTGCCTCATAGCCTATGTGCTTGAGCCGATAGTGCAGCTTACGCGCCGTCTGCTGCATCTGCGAGGGCGTGTCGTGGCCGTCATTCTCACCCTGATAGTGGTGGGAGGTGTCGCAGGGCTCGCGCTGTCGTTTATCGTCCCGTCAGTGCTTGACGAGATAAGCCAGATGAGGATACTGATCGAACGCTACGGCTCTACCACGAAGATAGTGCCGTTCATACCGCAGGAGGTCCACAACTATGTCATGCAGTATGTCAACTCCGACAATCTCGACTCCCTCCTGACCGAATCACACATAGAGACCCTGCTCAACAAGGGCACCTCCCTGCTGTCGACCACCGTAGACATACTGATGCGCACCCTCGAGTGGCTGCTCACGTTTATCTACGTAATCTTCATCATGCTTGACTACAAGCACCTGATGAAAGGCTTCCGGCTGCTCGTGCCGCCGAAGCTGCGCCCCTTTGCCTACCACATCGGCGACGACATCAAGGACAGCATGAACCGCTATTTCCGCGGACAGTTCACCATAGCCCTCTGCGCAGACGTGTTCTACTCCATCGGCTTCTCCATAGTGGGCATCCCCATGGCTCTCGTCATGGGTGCCGTAGTGGGCATACTTTACATGATACCCTACTTCCAGTATATCACCGTCATCCCCGTCATCATCCTCTGCCTCATCTACTCTATGACCGGCGAGGCATCGTTCTGGCCCCTGCTGGGGCAGTGCGGACTGGTCTACGTCATCAGCCAGTGCATCTGCGACTACATCCTGACGCCCAAAATCATGGGCAACGCCTTGGGACTCAATCCGGCCATCATATTGCTGTCACTGTCAGTGTGGGGCTCGCTCATGGGCATCGTGGGCATGATTATCGCGTTGCCGTTTACCACCCTGCTCCTCTCCTACTATCGCCGTATAGTCATCGATGAGCAGACGCCACGCGAGGCATTCACCACCGACAGTTCCTCCGATGACTCCGGCACCACGCATCCCTCGGCCTGACAGGCACATATTTGCATTTCAACGAGAGTTTCATTAATTTTGAGGGTTAAGATGCAGGGGCATGCCATGGCATGTCAGCTGACGTAACAAACACATACCCCAACTATCATATACGACTCCAAATGATGACAGATATTCCACTACCCGATGACCTCCGTATGGCCGTAGACACGCTGCGCCGCGGCGGCGTAATCATCTACCCCACCGACACCATATGGGGGATCGGATGCGATGCCACCAACCCCGAGGCCGTCAGCCGCATCTACGACCTCAAACGACGCGACGACTCCAAGGCTCTTATCACTCTCGTCAGCGACATAGCCATGCTCGAGCGATATGTCGACGGCATCCCCGATGTGGCCTACGAGCTGCTTGATGCCGCAGTCAGCCCTCTGACTGTCATTTATGACAGAGGCGTCAACCTCGCTGCCAACCTCCTCGCTGCCGACGGCAGCGTGGGCATACGCATCCCGGCCGACGACTACGCCTCGCGCCTGTGCCGCATGCTGCGCCGCCCCATAGTCAGCACCTCGGCCAACATCAGCGGAGCCCCTGCGCCGGCCTCGTTCAGCCAGATAGACCCTGCGCTCCTCGCCGCTGCCGACTATGTGGCCCGTCACCGCCGCTCCGACACCGCCCCCCGTCACGCCTCCTCCATCATCAAGCTCTCGGCCGACGGCACCATCAAAATCATCCGCCAGTGACGCCCTCCCCCAGTGACGCCCCTGAGTGATATTGCACGCAACATGAATAATAGCTATTTTTGCAAAAAACGGCAATATGAATGACCAAGAGACATATAACCGCATCGAATACATAGTGGCATGTATAGGAGCCTTTGCGCAACGCTACAAGCTGTCAAATACACAAGCCTATGCCTATCTCCGCAGATTCACCGGCATAGATTTTCTGATTGATTGCTATGCAGCCGAACACACCCTCTCAATCGATGATGCAGTTTCCGACCTGCAACAAATCTGCCAACGCAACGGAGGGCGCATTTCATGATTAAGCTGTATCATGGCTCCAACGTAGCCATAAACCGTATAGACCTATCACGAAGTAGACGAGGCAAAGACTTCGGCCATGGCTTCTACCTCAATGCCAACAGGCAACAAGCCCACGACATGGCAGTCCGGACAAGTCGTTTTCTTGGGGAAGGAGAGCCGACAGTGTCATGCTTCGAGTTTGACGACATCAAAGCAGCAGATTGTGGGCTGGACATCAAGATATTTCCCGATTATTCTGAAGACTGGGCCGAATTTGTAGTTATGAACCGTAAGAACAATTCGGATATTCAGGCTCATCCTTATGACATAGTAATCGGTCCGATTGCCGATGATACTGTCGGAGTGCAGATCCGCCGCTTCATCATGGGGTATATCTCTGTGGATGCATTGATTGAAGAACTGAGATTCAGAGGCGACCATGCCGTACAATATTATTTTGGCACTCAACGAGCCATTGAATTATTAAAACGAATCTGACTATGTCACAAGACATCCAATTTCAGATAGAATGCCTCGCCTCCGAGCTTGTCAAAATGCTCATGGCCGAATATGGCTGGGATATGAGTCGCTCGTTTGACGAGCTATATCGCTCCACTACCTTTGTCAAGCTCAATGACCCGGCATGCGGACTATATTACCAAAGCAGCGTATATCTGTTTCAATTTCTCAAAAACGAGATAGAGACAGGCCGGCTCTCATCCGATGCTTAAATAGCAGACAGGCTTTAAGGCCGTGAGGGAAGCTTAACCAGGGTCAGCCAGACCTACGGCCTGTATGACCCTGGCCTAACATGTGTGCCTCCAAAGGAGGCATCAGCCATACAGCTTGGCGGTTTTGCACCCCATCGTGGCATGTCTGCTGACGTATCGCCCTCATTCGCATGGCATGTTCCTACTACATAGGGACGCCTTTCAAGCAGTCCTGCGGGATGGATTCATGGTAGCCAAGCCTTGCAATTTGGGGCGCATGTATTGGGGAAGGTTAATTGATTATTTGTAACTTTGCGGACTGAAATTTGTATTTTTATGAAAGTATTTTTGCTATTTATCATCACATTATTCACCGCATCGCCCGTCTTGGCCAAGGATTTTGTAACCATCTCAGGCAGAGTGACCGCCCGTGTATGACTGGCTCAAATAGTCCACGACAGACCGTAGCGACACTAATCTTCTCAACCCTACACCATCCCCAGCAATTAACGGACACATAACGATGACACGACACTGGATACTTCTGGTAGCATTTGCCATAGGCGTGGCGATGACCGCAGGCAATCTGATTTCCAACCGCAAGGACAGCTCAAAATCAGCTGACTACCGCTCGCTCAACCGCGAATATAACCTCACAATGCTTATCCTCTTCGCAGCTCTGGCCTACGACCAGATAGCTACGATATTTGACCTATAAGGAGGCGGCAACCCAAAAATCGTAGTGCTGCACCATGGTGCAATACCGCTAACTTAAGGAATACTCATTGTAGTAGGGATATGCCATGGCACAATGTAACTAACTTAAGGAATGCACTCATCGCAGTAGGGACATGCCATGGCACAATGTCACCAACTTAAGGAATGCACCCATCGCAGTAGGGACATGCCATGGCATGTCCCTACTACATAACGACGCCATTCAAGCATTTACGACTGGTTAAGTTAGTGGCATTGTGCCATGGCATGTCTGCTGACGCAACGCCCCTCATTAGCATGGCTTTTGGCGACATGCCATGGCATGTCCCTACTACATTAGAACGTCATTAAAGCATTTACGACTGCTTAAGTTGGTGACATGCCATGGCATCAGCCCTACTGCGATGGGGGGCCAGTGCCTCGGAGTATATGGCTACGGATCAGGAGCTTGTAGAGCCAACATAATGTTTTTTTCGTAAATTTGCGCCATATAACATCAAAATCACGCGAAATGCGCTGCATATTCATCCCAATCATCACCGTCACGGTGACATGCTTCATCCCGTCGCCCTATGTGGCGAAAGATGAC
>Gatling_p1__coassemble_1000_pt1 | contig 15834 bp, 9 predicted proteins | sample Gatling_p1__metabat2_low_PE_016 | metagenome-assembled genome bin Gatling_p1 | reverse complement strand
AACAGCATTGTGGCATGTCCCTACTACGATGGATACATTCCTTGTGTTAGGGACATTGCGGTGTGGTTATTGCTTTGGGCGGAGGGTGACGGTGCCGTCGGGGGAGAGGGTGGCGGCTTCGCGGTCAAGGAGGGTGCGGACGGCGGCGATGACGGCTTCGCGGTGTGATGGGCCGAGCTGGCTGACCATGTAGTCGATGGTGTGGCCTCCTGGCTGTCCGGCGAGGTAGGCTACCGATTCCTCAACATTGACATCGTAGGAGGCGGATTTGCTGCGGCTGCGGCACACGTCACACTGTCCGCAGTCAGTCTGCGGTTTTTCGCCGAAATATTCGAGCATCCCCGTGACGCGGCAGCGGTCAGTGTCAAAGGCAAACCGCCGCATGGCTGCGATGCGGTGTTCCATCACCTGTTTGCGCTGCTCATAGACGGCCAGCGGCATATCCACATGTTTGGGCAGCACGCGCCGTATCGGCATATAGAGGTAGGGGAGCGATCTGCGGGGTATATAGTGGACGGCGTGCAGCCGTGTAAGCTCCAGGAGAGCCTCATAGACGGCGTTCTCGCTCATCTGGCACCGTGAGGCTATCAATGACTCGGAAATGTTGACATAGTCCGCAAAAAGCCCCGAATAGCTCCTCAGGAGGCATTGCAACACACGGTCAGCATCATCCGACAGCTCCAGGTCATATAGGCGGTGCTTGTCGATGAGCACCATCACACGTCCGCGTCCGCCTATGTCGTCGCTGTACTCTATGTATCCGGCGCGTGTGAGCAGACCGAGAGCGGAGTGTGCCGTCGTGGCGTTGAGATGAAATGTAGTGATGAAGCGGTTGAAGTCAAACTCGTAGGTGTGGCCTACGCCTTCGCCTACAGGTATATTGGCAAATGTACATGCCAGCTCGTAGACCCGGCGTATGAAGTCCTTAGGGGGAAAGGCGTCGGATATGCGGCGTGACAATGTAGCCTTATCATAAGGGGCTACGAGCAGCACCGCGTAGGCATGCTTGCCGTCGCGTCCGGCACGTCCGGCTTCCTGGTAATATTCTTCGAGCGATGGCGGCAGGTCATAGTGTATGACGGCTCTTACGTCGGGTTTGTCAATGCCCATGCCGAACGCATTCGTTGCCACGATGACGCGGATGGAGCCGTCTTTCCATCGGTTCTGCTTGTCGGCCTTGTCGGCAGGGTCAAGGCCGGCGTGGTAATAGTCGGCACTGATGCCGTTTTCGGCGAGTGTACGGGCGATTTCCACGGTGCGGCGTCGCGACCTGACATAGACGATGGCAGTGCCCGGGACGCCGTTGAGCACTCGCAGCAGCGGTGTCTCCTTGTGTGAGTCATATCTGACGATATAGCTCAGGTTGTCGCGATGGAAGCTGCGGGCGTAGATCTTATGCTCCCTGAAGTCCAGACGCTCCATGATGTCACCGGCCACCTGCGGAGTGGCGGAGGCCGTCAGGGCGAGCACGGGGGCTTCGGGAAACAGCCGGCGCACGCCGGCGATGGCGAGGTAGCTCGGCCGGAAGTCGTAGCCCCACTGCGATATGCAGTGTGCCTCGTCGACCACTATCATGCTGATGCGAAGCGATGACAGTGTGGACATGAAAGTCTCTGATTTCAGTTTCTCGGGCGACACATAGAGCAGTTTCGCCTTGCCGGCATAGCAGCGGTCAAGGGCGAGGGTATGCTCGCGCAGAGTCATGCCGGAGTAGAGGTATGTGGCAGTGATGCCTACGCGGCGCAGGTTGTCGACCTGGTCCTTCATAAGCGATATGAGCGGAGTGACCACGAGAGTCAATCCGTCGAGCATCATCGCCGGAACCTGAAACGTGAGGCTTTTGCCGCCTCCTGTAGGGAGCAGTCCGAGGGTGTCATGCCCTGCAAGCACCGACGAGATAATCTCCTGCTGGAGCGGACGGAAGCCGTCGTAGCCCCAGTAGCGCTTGAGGACATCGTGCATGTCGTCTGACGTATAGGCCTGAGAGCCCATCTCTATTCCCTTGGCCGGATTTCCTTGATGAGAAACTGTATCGCCGAGTTGGAGCGCATGTGCTTGTTTTCCTCAATCGTGTAGCAGATGTCAAACGGCTTTCCGGCGTGGATGTGCGCGAAGTGCAGGGCCATGTTGAAGCCTATGCCGTTGAAAACCTTGCCCGATGTCGGGTCTACCAGCTCCAGCTTGATATGCTCGAGATTCTTGCCCACGAGTTTGCTCGTGCCGAAGTCCGAGACATTCTCCGTGCAGAACACCGGTTTCTGATTCCCGGGTCCGAACGGATTGAAGTGGCGCAATGTGCTGACAAATTCCGGCGTAATCTGGGAAAATGTCATCACAGCGTCGATGTAGAGTTGCGGAGTAAGCTGGTCGGGGGTGATGTTCGCGCTGACATATTCCTCAAACCGACGGCGGAATTCCGGCACATTTTCCTCCTTCATCGACAGCCCCACGGCGTAGGGGTGTCCGCCGAAATTCTCAAGCAGGTCACGGACGCTGTCGGCAGCCTTGTAGACATCAAATCCCTGCACCGAGCGTGACGAGCCTGTAGCGAGTCCGTTGGCAAAGGTAAGCACTACGACCGGCTTGTAATAAAGTTCGGTCAGGCGTGACGCCACAATGCCTATTATGCCTTTGTGCCAGTCCTTGTTGTAGATGACGATTGATTTCTGCGATGCCAGGTCTTCGCTGTGGCCTTCGAGCAGCGCGTTGGCCTCCTCGGTGATGCGCTTGTCGAGTTCCTTGCGGTCCTGGTTATACTGGTCTATGGCCTTGGCGCGGTCAAGCGCGTCCGCACTGTCGCGCGATACAAGCAGCTCCACGGCCTCGCGTCCGCTCTGCATGCGTCCCGAGGCATTGATGCGCGGACCTATCTTGAATATCAGGTCGCTTACGGTGATTTCCCTTCCGGTCAGGCCGCATATGCGTATTATGCCACGCAGACCCATATTGGGGTTGCTGTTGATACGGCGCAGTCCGTGGTAGGCCAGTATGCGGTTTTCGCCTACCATAGGCACTATGTCGGCGGCGATGGATACCGCCACAAGGTCAAGCAGCGAATAGAGGTCTGTCGTGTCGAGCCCGTTGGACAAGGCAAAAGCCTGCATCAGCTTGAAACCCACTCCGCATCCGCTCAGATGTGGGAATGGATAGCCGGAGCCTTCGAGCTTGGGGTTAAGTATCGCCACCGCTTCGGGCAGACGGTCGTCGGCCATGTGGTGGTCGCAGATGATGAAGTCTATGCCCTTGGATTTGGCATATGCTATCTCGTCTACGGCTTTGACGCCGCAGTCAAGTATGATAATCAGCTTCACCCCGCTCTCGGCCGCCGCGTCGATGGCCTGGATGCTCACACCGTAGCCTTCGTCATAACGGGTGGGGATGTAGTAGTCAATGTTGGAGTAGAAGTTGCTGAGGTATTTATACACGAGAGCCACAGCTGTAGTGCCGTCTACATCGTAGTCGCCAAATACCCTTATCTTCTCTTTTCGCCCCATTACGGAGTTTATACAGTCCACAGCTGCAGCCATACCGTCGAGGAGGAAGGGATCGTGCATATCACCGAGCGACGGATGAAAGAATCTTTCGGCCGCGTCAATGGTGGTAATGCCACGCTCCACCAGCAACTCGCTGATAGGCTGACAGTTGGCGAAGCGTTTGTCAAGCTCCGTCTCCTGCTTCTGCTGCTTGGATGTAAGGGGCACATAATTCCATGTCCTTGTCATTTATGTCGTTTTTTTATTTCCTCTTAGGTATGGGCCGCGACGAGCCGTGGCTCCGGGCCGCAAAAGTGACGCCTTGCCGAAACAATGAGTCGGGGTTACATGGTCGAGCTGCGTCCTGTCATGCCAAAGAGAGCTCAGACAAGGAGATTTAGGATGCTTTGTACATGCAAGTTATCCCGTGTAGTTCCGTATTAGATTATGTGATGATAACTTACGGAGGTCTAGATGTGTAAGGCCGTATTAAGTAGTACGTTGCTTCGTGACGATACTTTTTGCAAATTTAGCAAAAATTCCGTTATATTTTCTATCAGTTGTGTTAATAAATGGCAATCCCGCGGCCGGCTTTTTAAGCGCAGACGCGGGATTGCGTATTATGTGTCCGGGATGTCCTGGAGCAGCTAAGTGTAAAATATTATTTTACAACTACAAACTCTACCGAGGGCGAGTGTCCGTAGGTGTTTCCTTCGCGTATTATGACGTTGGCCTTGTAGCGTCCGTCGGCTATTTTCTTGCCGTCGGTTCCGGTCAGGTCCCATGTCCCGGCAGCGCCGATGCCGTTGGCGGTGTAGACGGTGTGTCCTTCCATGTCACGGACTACGAGCATAATTTCTGCGTTTTCAGGGATGTCGGTCTCGGCGATGCTGTAGGTCATCATGTCACGGGCAGGGTCGTCCTCTATGATTAGAGTGGCCTTGAGGGCGGTTGACACGACTGTGAAGTTGATGGTCTCGGTGGCGGTGTTGCCGGCGATGTCGCTTACTGTAAGGCTGATAGAGTGGCGTCCGTCGGCGAGGTTAGACAGCGGATACACGAGTTTCATGCTGTTGTCGGCTCCGGGAGTCATGCGCGACAGCACATTCTGAAGCTCTGTCGTGCCGTCAAGCACCAGCATGAGGTTACTGTTGAGAGAGCCTGATACGTCTATGCCGGTCTGGGCGTCCTTGACGGTAGCATATATTGTGGGGTTGGCGGATACTATCGAGCCGTCGGTAAATGTGTCGGCATTGTCAAGATACATGCTTGCAATCGTCGGGGCTTCGGTATCTCCTGATTCAGGCATATCCACTTGCTTGACGGCAAGAGCCTTTGATGTGCCTGTGGCTACCAGGTTCCTGTCATCGGAGATGGCATATATGCTGATGCGGTTGCTGATGCCGGGAAGATTGCCTGTAGGCATGGTGAACGAGGCTTCAAAGACGCCCTCTTTGACGGGCACTTTGAATTTGGCTATCTGAGTGTCATCCCACTCCATGTTCATGGTGTTGAGGGTGGAGCGTTCCGGGCCGTCAAGCACTGTGATGGTGGCCGTGCCGTTAAATGATGCATCGGTCGTTTCGTTGCCAAGGGCTGAGATGTGTCCCTTCAAGGTGACAGTGCTGAACGGATTCACTATGATAGTACCCTCCTCATCGGTGGGGGTCTTGCCGGCTATTTCGGTGAGTACAGCCGAGTGGGAGAGCCCGATTACAGGAAGTGCCGGGTCGCCTGAAAGCACATAGCAAGCGGTATTGATGGTCAGGTCATCAAAGAAGTTTGAAGCCATGTTGTTGTCACGCATCAGTGTGCGTTTGGTCGCACGGTACACATCGCCGATGTTCATGCCGGGCTTGGCTGAGAAGATGCGTCTGGTAAATTCCTGTGCCAGCTGCAGGTTCTGTGCCGGATACACTTCGCGACAGGCAGCCACTACGGCCATCATGCCGCCGTCGGCTTTGGCGGTGAATTTGTGGACGAGACTGTTGTTGTACCAGTCATATGTAAACGTAGAGCATGTTCCCAGCACTGCGAAAGGCTTGTAGTCGTAGTAGGTGGATGCAATCAGTCGGTTGTTCCACACGGGGAATACGCTCTCGAATGCGTCGGCGCGAGAGTGACCCACATAGGAGAAGAAGTAGGACCCGGCATTGAGCGAAGCGGCAATGTCGGAGTGTACCTGCTGGTCACGGTCAGAATTGTTGCCGTCATAGAGCTCGGTGTATATGTTGTCGATGATGCCTGCCGGATTGGCTGCCGCAGCGGTGCCACGAGCCTTGTAGGAGTCTTCCGTAAACTGGCGGCTGGCGTCGCCGATCATCGTCAGGCGGTTGAAGTAGTCCGATTCGCCGGGGAAGCCCTTGAGGTAGCTGTCGATTTTGTTTACGACTTGGTCAGCATCGGCCTGGGTCATGGCATCGATGACGCCTACCGCAACGCTTGCATACATCTGATGCGCCCTGTCACCGATGAAATCGTCGTTGACTATGCCGAAGTAGTCGGCGAGGGCGTAGTTGCCGGTGGTCACGTTGGTGAGGAACGGGTCTTCGGCCTGATACGTCAGCATGTAGCCGTTGCCGGGGCCTGCCATGTGGACGTTGTCATGCGACATGGGCCCGAACAGCAGGATATAGCGGAACTTGCTCTTGTCGTTGACTGTGGTGCGTTTGCCGTCGCTGTCATAGTGCCATATGTCCTCGTCGTCATACTGATAGGAGGCGTCATTGCTGCGTCCGCGCTCGAAGAGCATTTTGGCAAACAGTCTGTAGGCCATGGCATGCGGTGTGCCCGAACCGAATTCATTGATAATCTGGTCATGGGTCACCACTCTGACATCCATGCCCTGATATTTGCGGTGTATGTCGGCGAGTTTCTGAGCCTGTGCTTTGTAGTCGTCTACGGTTATGATCACCATGGCGGGTACCGGGTCGCTGCCGGTGCCTATGGCGTGGAGATTCTGGGGCTCTACAGTGCCCACCATTTCAGGTATGTACTGCTGCTTGGTGGGATCGAAGGCTATGAGCTGTCGGCAACCCTGCACGGCCTGGGTCCTGAAATCATATTTCCAGGTGGTAGAGGTGTCCTGAGGGTTGATGCGTGCGATATTTGACGGATTGGACACATCCCACACTATGGGAGTTGTGGTGAGGGATGATGCCGGAAGTGAGCCGGATGCCGGGGCTTTCTTATAGAGCTGTATGCCGGTAGTGGACGACTCGTAAGTATTGACGTACATCAGCATCTGTGGAGTGCGCAGATAGTTGTGGCGCAGATACAGCACCATCTCGTCGTGACGCGAAATCCAGTTGTCCAGAGTGTGGGTAGGTAGCGAGGCCACATTTGCCGTTTCCACATTGAGCACAAGCGGATTGGAGTAGGCTGCGCTGGAGCTGCTCGATGTGTCTGTGATTTTGAAGCTTATATTGCCCCAGTTGGTGTAGCCTACGTAGCGGTATGGTTCTGACTGGGGATATGCGTTGGAAGCTGTCGTGGCTTTTATGTCAGACAGCTGTGCATTGTCGGGGTCAACCAGGGTAGGATATAGCTTCAGAGAGGTCGGGTTGCGTGTGCCCTCGAATCCATGGCGTATGTTGAGGTTGCAGCGTGACTCTGTGCTGCGGAGCGGATCGGTCAGCTCAAAGCTGTATGAAAGCTTGTCGGTGGTTTTCTCGCCTATGTAGAATGAGCCTCCTTCTTCGGGATGTAACTCGCGAGAGCGTGAATATTGGGCCGATATGTGGTTTGTCAGCCATTTGCCGGTGGACTTGGAGTAGACCTCGGTCATGCGGTCGTCAGCACCGGGCATCGCATCGGTCACGATGTAGTAGGTGTAGTCGCTGTAGCGGTTTTCGTTTATTGAGAACCTTGGCTTCTTGGGGTAGGCCGAATCAGCGGTTACAGTGATGAGGTAGATGCCGGGGTTGTAGAAAAACAGTCTCGCATTGTCGCCGCTGCCTGTACGGTAGGTGGGGATTATCTCCAGGTCGTCAGGGGTGCCGGCATCGAGCTTGTTGTCATGCAGCTCGGTGACGTTGAAGCCGAGGACGCGGACATTGCTGATGGAGGAGAACCCCCACTGGCGCAGCTGGGCGGCCGTGAGCTGCTGTACGCCGGCTTCGGAGCAGCGTATCTTTATGAACTTGCCGGCTGTCGATGACAGTTTTGAAGTCTGGGCGAAATGGGACTTGTCCATAGTAGCTGCCGATGCCCATGACAGCGGTAGGGCTGCTGTGGTCAGTATGAACGCGCAAGAAAGATAGAATAACTTTTGCGATAACATATTGGTATTGAAATATCTGATGTACTTGTTATGGTTGGCTTCGTATGTTGAATCACTTTATTTTCACTCGCAGCACCTCATGGTCTCCTATGCTGCATTCGATGATGTCATCGGGGGCTATCGGCAGACGCACCGGGCTCAGCATCGGGATGATTACGTCGCCTGTCTTCAGCGTGACGTAGCGGGATGCGGCTTCCAGGGCAGTCTCCATGCCTATGTCCGATGAGGTCCACTGCGCTTGTGTTTGGCCGGCTGAGACGGTCAATGGCGCGTCGGGGAGTGGCTGCTGCCACTCCCCGAGGGTCAGAGCGCCGTCAAATGTCGACAGAAGGCCGATGGGCTGTCCGTTGCCTTGAAGGGCTCTGAGAATGTCTACCGGGACTGCCCATGCACCGAGGGTCATGGCGTCGACATAGCGCGATGCAAACCGTGGCGCTATGTTTTTGCCAAGACGGCCTATGCGGTATGCCGGGCCGATCGCCAGCTCCCACGAACTCTCAAACGGCGGCAGGAATACGGGCATCCCTGACGGGGTGATGGCGGAGTCGGGGATGAGCGAAAACAGAGCCGGATGTGTCACCGGGCAGACGGGATGTCTGCTGAATACGAGAGCTTTCATAGGCTTTTGCCCTCCTTGGCATCGTGGGCAGAGCTGCTGCCTGATATTTTGAGTCTGTGGTACATGACCGCAAGGTGGGCATAAATCGAGGTGTCCTGGACCACTATGTCTTCGCGGCTCACTATGCGGCAGGGAGTGAAATTCCACAGTGCACGGATGCCGGCATTGACCATCTGGTCGGCCACTGTCTGCGCATGCTCCACCGGGACGGCCAGAATGCCTATCTCCGCATGGAAATCATTGACGAGGTCTGAGAGCTGCTCCGGGTAGTACACGTTTACTCCGGCCCTGCGGCTGCCGGCTATTGACGGATCGGTGTCTATGCCGGCCACTATGCGGAGCCCGAAACGCTGCAAGCCGCCGTCGGCAATCAGAGCCGCGCCGAGGCTTCCCACTCCGGCCATGATGGCATTGTGGCTCTCACGGAATCCGAGAAACTCTCCCAGTCGCGAGGCGAGGGCTTTGACCTCGTATCCTATGCGTGTCTTGCCTTTTATGCCGAGATATGAGAGGTCTTTTGCTATCTGTGAGGCGTCTACGTTGATCTGCCTGGATATGGCTGTCGATGACACAAACTCCACGCCGTTAGAGTGCAGGCGGTCTATGTAAGCCAGATACCATGGGAGGCGGCTTAGCGTAGGCTGCGGAAGCATTTCGTGGTGTATTGGGGTCTGTGGTGTCATAAAGCTAACAAATTTACGCTTTTAATCGGTTACAACAAAGCGTGTTGGGCAGTTTTAAACAGAATTTGTATTTCTTCGCAAACCCCCTGGGGCTTCACGCGCTATTCGCGGCCGCGGACTGCAAGTTTGCGCGACTCGGAGCTGTATTTGTCTCCGTCAGGCATGGAGATGGAAGCTCTGTAGACATATATGCCGGCAGATACGCGGGAACCTGCGTTGGTGGTCATGTCCCACGAAATCGGCTCGGTAATGTTGCCGTCGCTGTACACGTGCTTGTCGGCCACCCATACTCTGCGTCCTCCGAGGTCAAATACCTCTATTTCCACATCAAGGTCCTTGTCCGGGCGGTCGTGGGTGACGTAGAAGAGGGTCTCTGATGAGGATGCGCTCGTCAGGGCATATACATCGATAAGCGTCGGGGCCACTGTGTCGTCAACCCAGAACTCTATGGTGCGGCTGGTGCTGTTGCCGGTGTTGTCAAACACGGTCAGGGTGGCTGTATGACCGCCTCCCGACAATCCCGACAGGGGATAGGCCAGAGACCCTGACGAGGTGGATGCGAAGTCAGGAAGGAAGTAGTCGGTCAGGTCGGACAGCACTTTGTAACCGTCGATGGTCAGTGTCATGGTGTGGCCTACGCCGCCGCTGCCGAGGTTGATGCCCAGGTTGTCATAGGCGTGGGCAAACAGGGTCGGGTTTGCGTCAACGGTGGAGCCGTTGGCAAAGTCGGCTCTGTTGAGGTACATAGTGTCGATGACCGGGGGTATGTCGTCGCTTATCTCAGGCTTGAATCCCGAGATGGTGAAGTCGGCGAATCCGCCCAGCGCATCACGCTCGCCTTTGGTGTCGACGGCATACATGCTGATGAATCCGGGACGGTTGTTGTTGGCGATGTCTATCGGCACGAGCATGTCCATGGTCCATCGGCCGTCACGCACTGCTGCGCGGCCCTTGCTGAGCACCGGCCCTTGCACCTCATAGGTCTTGGTGGTGCTGACATCCTGGCCCAGAGTGGTCATGTCGGTCTTGGAGTCGTAGAGCGTGACCTCTATTTCTCCATTGAAGTCATCGAGTGGCTGCCCGGAGGTGGTGGCTACGGTCCCTTCGAGGCGTATATGTGAGCCTCCCTCGAGATACGGCGGCTCCTGGACGCTGCCGATGGGTTTGTCGTTGCCGTCGGTCACGTCTTTGAGCATGGTTAGGTCTACGGTGTTTGCCGGGACGCTCTGTATCATGGCCGGGTCTCCGATGAGGATGTAGACCTTGGCCTCATAGCAGTTGTTGAAATCGTTTTTTGTCTTTTGGAATACCTCGCCCAATGTCATGGCGCGTCCCGAGGGGTGCGTCCGGCCTATGTTGCTGCTGAGGTATTTGACAAACTCTCCGTTGTGGTATATGGCCGCGCTTCGTGTCGTGGCTATCACCGATATCGGCCCCTGTGGGTTGCGCCACATCATTTCGGCTCCTGACAGGTTGGGGCCGTCGATCTGCGAGTAATGGCAGCTGGCGGATACCACGATGGGCTTGCGACGCAGTGACATGGACTGCACGTAGCTTGTAGGCATGATGCCAACGCCGCCCCATACGGTCTGCGAGGAGTGCCCGATATAGATCATCCATGCGGTGCCTTCCTGGAGATTGCTTTTCACTATGTCGAAAGCCTTGACGGCTTTACCGTTTTCAAGCTTGTAGAAGTCTATATAAGCCTTCGTGGCCATCAGTCCGTTGCCTACTCCGGGGTTGCCGGTGTCATAAGGCGATGTCCATGGCAGAGCCCTGGTTGCCGCTTCGGCATCTTCCTGAAAGTCAATCGTGTTGCCGCTGAGATCGGTTATGTACATGACCTTACCTCGCCACGAGGAGCGCGTATTGAGACCTCTCTCGTAGTCGATAATCTTCTTGACTGCTGCCGCGGCCATCTCCCGGTTGATTACCGGCAAGCGTCCGACGGCGATGCTCATGGCTGATTTGCCTAACTGGCGCATGGTGGTGGCTCCGTCTTCGAGCAAGCCGAACATGTCATCGGTATGGAGGCTCTGATTGAATTCTATAAGCCCAAGGGTGTCGGACCATGCCGGCATGGCCGGGTAGGCGCATTCGCCCGAGCTGGAGTTCTTGGTCTTCCGGCGGTAGTCCCACGTCGGACGGCCCATCACAAGGGCGTATTTGAGTTTTTTCTCAGGCCGCTCGTAGAACATTTTCAGCATCCTGCGCATGGCCTGTATGTCGGGTGTCCCCGAGCTGAATTCGTTATATATCTCGTCGAGGTTGGTTACCATTACGTCAAGCCCCTGCTTCTGCTTGCGGTATGCAGCGAGGTCGCAAGCCTCCTTGTACCACTGTGGCAGGGTGAATATCACCATGTCGGGGGTGGGGAGGCCGTGGATGTTTTGGTTGGGCGCATAGCCTATGATTTCGGGCTGTGGCATCCCTTCGGCTGATTGCCACGCCACGTAGCGTTTCCATTTTTGTCCTGAAGGGTAGTGCCATCGGGCGCGGTCACCGTCGGCTTGCACATTGAGCTGCGTGTAGCTGCGAGGGTCTGATACGTCCCATACCCTGAGGTCGGCGCCGGCGCCGGCAATGGCGGCATTGGGCGACTGCAATGTGAAACTGAGCGACGGGCCATTGAGCCTGAGGTGACGCAGATAGCTTATTTCTATGAAGTTGAGGTTGGCGCGGTCGATGTTGGCGGCCTGGTCGCACGAGACCTTCACATTAAGCTGAGATGACTTGAATGAAGGTGAGGAGATGTACTCTCCGCTGCCCATGACGCCATAGACGTGGCTGTCGGAGTTGATCTGGCTTGCCGAGAATGTACCTGCCGGGAAGTCTTCGGAGTCGGTAGTGACCTGAAATTTGGTGAAATACGGCGCCAGAGTGGTATGGTGGAAAGCCGACACTCTCATCAATACCTTGTTGGGCGTGTTTTCTTCCACTATGTCAGGCATGTTGAATGAGACGGTCACGCCGTCATTCCCTTTAAGACTTTCGCCGAAATAGACGTGACCGCTGGGGCTGGCTGACTCCAGCTCGAGATGGTGGAGCAGATTGTCACGGAAGTAGGTTGTTACAGAGGAGGAACTGCCTGTAGAGGCGGAGGTATCCTTGACCGGAGTGTTGCGAGGCTCGTCGTTTTCGGTGACGAAATAGTATGCCACATCGCTGAACGCATTGATGCGGTGGCTGGCGGCTCTGTTGTTTCTTGACTGTGACCACGATATGGGTCCGCGGGCATAGAACACCACGCCCTGCGGAGTGTGCTCGGAGGGTGACTGCGGCAGGTCGTCAATGACAAATTCGGGACTGAGCTGTTCGTGGAGCTGTTCGCCGCCATATCCGTATATCTTTACTTTGGATGGGTCTGAAAATCCCATCTTCCTTATCTGCTCGTTGGTCAGGCAGTAGGCTCCGGATGTCCGGACGCCGATTTTATACCATGTGCCTGATGCGAGGCGGCTGTTGTCGGCAAATTCAAACCTCGTGGCGCAGATGGCCGCGGGCGTGAACGCCAGCAGTATAAGTGAAAATAATAGGACGGATATATTGGCTCGTCGGGAGAGTCGTAGCAAGATTTTCATACTTTATATAACGTTGGCATCTGCCTGTTTATTGTGTCAGTCCAGTTCATCAAGCCATTGTTGCCAGGCTGCCGCCGACCCGTTGAACGTGTTGATGTCTACCTTGCCGTCTACTCCGCTGACACGTCCTACGTGGCTGAACTGCCACAGCCTCATGTTGCCGGCTTCAGGTGCGCCTGTGAACGAGCATAGCCACAGGGGGTAGTGGGCGAATTGCTGGCTGAAGAATTTTTCAAATCCGTCTTTGTTGCTGTAGAGCATCACGTGGTATCCGTGGGCCTCGAGGGTGTTGATCATGGTCTGTAGCCGGGTCAATATGTCGTGGGTCGTATGGTCGCGTGGGTTGCTCCACTCCTCCACGTCTATCACCACCGGCAGCTCGAGGCGGCGTCCCTTGATACTGTGCATCAGATTGAGGGCTTGCATGTATCCGCCGACATCGAATCTGAAGAAGTGGTAGGCACCGACTTTCAGTCCGGCCTTGCGTGCCTTGCGGTAGTTTGTGGGGAAGTTCTTGTCTTTGAATGTGGCACCTTCTGTGGCCTTTAGAATCACGAAATCCATCCCTACGGATGCTACTTTGTCAAAGTCCACTACGCCGTTGTGTGCCGAAATGTCTATGCCTCTGACCGGGTATGCGGCAGGGTCGGGAGATACGATGACTGCTTCGCGCCACCACAGGTAGTAGGCGCACACGACTCCGGCCATTGCTGTCAGCATGAGAGCCAGCAGCAATATTATCATGCGCAGACGCATGGTGCGCAGACGCATGGCTATCTGTTTAAGCAGTCGGTGGGTCATCGGTCAGTAGTGGCGTGGGACATATGCAAAAAAAACGAAAAAGCTGCCACTTGTGCTCTCCGCATGAAGCGGAGAGATGTGGTAGCTATTTCGTAATTAGAGTCGTGTCCTCTAAAAAAGTCTGCTCTTTCGGCAGATTACTTAACGACAGCAGCAGAGTCAGCTACGACAGCAGCAGAGTCAACAACAGCAGCGTTGGTGTCAACAGCAGCAACTTCTTCGATAGCAACTTCTTCTACAGCTACAGTGTCAGCAGCTTCAGCAGCCTTGTCAGAGTTACCGCAAGCGGCAAACATAGAAGCACCGAAAGAAACAGCGAGGAGATAAACTAACTTTTTCATTTTCTTTTTTGTGATTAAATAATAAAACAAATTTGTTTAGCTTCAAAAACGTTGCAAAGGTATACCAAAAAGTTGGATTACCAAAGTTTTTTTTATGATTTTTTTGCCCTGACATCAGCATTTCTCAAAAAAATCATAATTTTTGTGTCGCAATCTGCATGTTTTTAACGTTTCTGTGCCGTCACGATGCTGTTTGCCATCTTGACGGCGATGTTGATGTTATCGCAGATGTGGTCTTTGCCGAGGAGCTTGTCGATGTTGGCATGCTCGAGGGTTTCGCGCACTTTGGGGACGACGCCCGACAATACCACGTGGATGCCTTCCTGCTGCGAGGAGAGGATGAGCGTCTCGAGGTTGTGGATGCCGGTGGAGTCGATAAACGGCACGAGGCGCATGCGTATGATGCGCACCACGGGCCTCTCGCCCTGTCCCACACCTCCGAAGCCGTCGCGCATCAGTTCGTCGAATTTGGTGGCCACTCCGAAGAAGAACGGACCTTCGATTTCGTATACCGACACGCCCGGGAGGATGTCAAGCACTTCGTGGGCTGAGGCCTCGGTGCCTTCGGCCACGTCAAGCTGCTCGCTGTAGACACGTATCTGGGTGTTTTCGGTCACGCGGCGCAGGAAGAGTATTATGGCGAGGAGCAGTCCGATTTCTATTGCTATGGTGAGGTCGAAGATGACGGTCAGCAGGAAAGTGACCACCAGCACGGAGATGTCGCTCTTGGGGTTTTTGAAGATGGCCCTTACGGTGCGCCATCCGCTCATGTTGTAGCTCACCACGATCAGCACGGCTGCCAGGCATGCCATGGGTATCTGGTTGATGAGGGGCATCAGGAACAGGAATATCAGCAGCAACACTACCGCGTGGATCACGCCGGCCACGGGTGTGCGGCCCCCGTTGGTTATGTTGGTCATAGTTCGGGCTATGGCTCCGGTGACAGGGATGCCTCCGAAAAACGGCACCACTACATTGGCTATGCCCTGACCGATAAGCTCGGTGTTGGAGTTCGTGCGGCTGCCGGTCACACCGTCGGCCACGGTGGCTGACAGGAGGCTCTCGATGGCACCGAGGATGGCGATGGTAAATGCCGACGGCAGCAGCATGTTGATGGTGTTCATTGACAGGGTGAATCCGTGAGGCTGGGGGATGTCGGTGGCCATCTTGCCGAAGCGGTCGCCGATGGTCTCTACGCCCCATTCGGGCATGAACCCTTTGAGTATCCATACGGCCACCGAGACTATGATGATGGCGATGAGTGCTCCGGGCAGACGTTTTGACACTTTAGGGGTGAGTGTGATGATGAGCAGTGACACTACGCCCACCACCAGCGTGGGTATGTCAATCTGGCCGAGGCTCTTGAAGTAGACTCCCCACTTGGGCAGAAACTCGGCCGGAACGTCCTTGAGGCCGAGTCCGAGAAAGTCGTTGATCTGGGTGGAGAATATCGTAAGCGCGATACCGGCTGTGAATCCTACCACGATGGGATATGGGATAAACTTGATGACGGTGCCGAGATGGAACAGTCCAAGGAGCACCATGATAAGTCCGGCCATCAGGGTGGCCACGGCCAGTCCTTCAAGTCCGAAGTTGGCGATGATGCTGTAGACGATGACTATGAACGCTCCCGTGGGGCCGCCTATCTGTACGGAGCAGCCTCCGAGTGCGCTGACCAGGAAGCCGCCTATGATGGCTGTGATCAGTCCGATTGTGGGACTTACACCGCTGGCTATGCCGAATGCGATGGCGAGCGGCAGTGCGACGATGCCTACCACTATGCCGGCGATGAGGTCGTCTTTCAGTCGTGAGGCCGAATACCCCTTGAGCGAGGTCAGCAGTTTCGGCTTGAAGTCGATTGTACCCGATAGTTTCATTTCTGTAATCTTTTTTACCTTTTTCCTCAGTGCCGCACTGTGCGGCACATTAATATAATATATAATACCGTTGTGTCAGATGCGGGTCTCGATGCCGAGGGATCCGTACAATGGATGCTGCTAACTTTGGGTGCCACTGACTTAAGTGGTGCGCACATCGTTGTAGGGACATGCCAT
>Gatling_p1__coassemble_960_pt1 | contig 16414 bp, 14 predicted proteins | sample Gatling_p1__metabat2_low_PE_016 | metagenome-assembled genome bin Gatling_p1 | reverse complement strand
TCGCCGATTTTTTGTAACTTCACAATGAAATTAATTTGTTTTTACCCCCGAATAAACCTGTGATGGGTCCATCGGGGGTTCTTTGTAAAGTTACAAACTATCTATGACTCTGCCAAACAATTAGTTGGCTATTTTCTGAATAGCCCTATTTTAAATTGATAATCGACAATTCATTCTCCATTCAACAACAGTGTTTGTATGGCTTTTGACTTTGGCTGTTCACCCTTTAAAATGATTTTTGCTCATAATGTGTGATGAAATTGAAATCGTGAGGTCAATTCTCAAAGTGTAGTGCCGGTGCTTCAATTTCCGATATTTATTTCAAGTATGATAGGGACACTCTGTCCCATGCCGAAATTATTCAGGATGTGGGGCTTGTTTGGGTGGTTGATTGTGGCTATTTTTGTGTGGTAAAATGAATATGATGGTGATGGCTCGATTTTTACGGCTGAGTGCTTATGGTCTGGGTGGCTTTTTGATTCTGATTGTGGCTTTTACTGTGTATGCTAATGTCAGGGTCGAGAGGGCGGCCACCGGGAGGATTTATAGCAGCGTGGATTCTATTCCTCACAATAGGGTCGCGCTGCTGCTTGGGACAAATCCGATGAACCGCCTCGGTCGCTCCAACACGTATTTCACCAATCGCATCAATACGGCTGCCGGGCTTTTTCATGCCGGGAAGATAGAATATATCATTGCCAGCGGTGATAACCATACCAGGCATTATGACGAGCCAACGGCTATGCGTGACTCGCTGATGGCCCACGGTGTGCCGTCAGACCGCATTGTGCTTGATTATGCCGGTTTCCGCACGCTGGATTCGGTAATCAGGGCCAAGGTGGTTTTTGGCTGTGACAGTATCACTATCATTTCACAGGCTGACCATAGTGCGAGGGCTTTATACATTGCCGAAGCCAATGGGATAGAAGCCGTAGCGGTTTCCGCGCCGTTGCGTGCAGGGCATTGGGTCAGGACGCGGCTGGCTCTGAGGGAATGGCTCGCCCGTGACAAGATGATGCTTGACATCTGGTCAGGCAAGCAGCCCCATTTCCTCGGCGAAAAAATTAAGATAGCGGATAAATAATATTGGCAGCCTCTCAAGAGCAGATACCTCTGTCAAAGAAGATGTAACAATGCTTCAACGCTTTAAGAGGGTGTTATTAAACACCCTCTAAGTCTGTAGGTCGTAGGAGACGCCGCGCATCCCATTTTATGTGCTCTGTACCGTGGTAGTTGAGGAGGGGACCAGCAGGGCGGAGGTTTCCCATAGGAGATAGAGCGGAAGGAAGACTACGGCGAGGGTGAAGGGGTCGCCGGTGGGGGTGACTACGGCGGCAAGGATGAGGAGGGCTACTATGGCGTGGCGGCGGAAGCGAGTGAAGATGGTGCGCGTCAGTATATGTAGGCGGCCCAACATCCATGCTACCAAAGGCAGCTCGAAGATGATGCCCATGGTCAGGATGAGGGTGAGGAAATTGTCCATGTAGGAGTCTAAGGATAGTGTATTGGTGACAGTGGAAGTCAGATTGTAAGTGGCGAGAAAGCGGAGGGTGAGAGGGAATACGAGCAGATACCCTACGGCCACTCCGATGTAGAACATAACGGTGCCGAGGAGGTAGGCGGTGCGTGCTCCGCGCTTCTCCTCGGGTCGCAGACCCGGCTCTACAAAAGTCCACAGCAGATACAGCAATCCCGGAAACGCCAAAATCAATGCTGCCCATAGGCTCAGGGAAAAATGCAGAAAAAACTGTGTGGACAGGTTGAGGTTGATCAGTCGGATTTCAAATGGCGTTATGGCGAAGTCGGGCATCATGCTGCCTCCGAAGCTGGCGAGCCAGCGGTAGAGGATGAAGTCAGAGCTGCATGGAGCCATGATTACGTGGTCCATTAGCCAGGGCATCGCCGCAAAACATCCGGCTCCCACCGCCGTCAGCAACAGGAGTGCCTGGATAAGCACCTTGCGCAGAGCGTCAAGGTGGTCCCAAAACGGCATTTCGCCGCTGTTATTTCCCCGATTCTTTCGGGTCTGATTCATCTTTGCGGTTTACCTCGTCAGTAACTTCGTTGAGGCCGTCTTTAAATGAACGGACACCCTTGCCGAGGCCGCGCATCAGTTCTGGTATTTTGCGGCCGCCGAACAGCAGAAGTATCACCACTGCGATTAGAATCAGTTCGCCCGTGCCGAGATTGAGAAAGCCGGTTGTCATATCGGATTATAATAATTGTTTAAGCTGGTTTATGCCCTCTCAGCAGTCATAAAACTGTGTGAAAGCTCTGGTTATCATCATGTGGTCATCGGCAGAAGCCGTCTCGCGCACGGAGTGCATGGCCCACAGGGCAGCCCCCATGTCCACTCCGCGGAGATCTATCTGCGAGGTCAGTATGTTGCCGAGAGTGGAGCCACCGGCCACATCGCTGTGGTTGACAAAATATTGATACGGCACGCCGGCATCCTCGCATACCGTGCGGAACACGGCTGCCGAATCGGCATCGGTCATATATTTGCAGTTGGCGTTTATCTTGATTACAGGACCTCCGCCGAGCACCGGATGGTTGGTCGGGTCGTGCTTCTCAGGGTAGTTGGGATGTATTCCGTGTGCGTTATCGGCTGAAACCATGAAGGATGACGCCACAGCGCGGAGGTAGTCTTCATCATCGCCTCCGAGAGAGGCCGTGATGCGCCGGCATATGTGGGCAAGCACTGGCGATGCGGCTCCCTGCTTGGTGCCGCTGCCGGTCTCCTCATTGTCAAATATGGCCATGATGCGTGTCATGCGCTGATTGCCTTTGGATGCTGTCAGGGCTGATACGGCGGCATGCACCATCGACAGGTCGTCCAGGCGCCCCGAGCTGACAAACTCGTCATTAAGCCCCAGCAGACACCCTTTGGTGGTATCATACAGGCTGATGTCAAAGTCCAGAATCCGGCTGCTCTCTACGCCTAATTGTTCGGAAATCAGTCGCAACAGCAACCCGTCAGCTTCGGCACGGTCACGTATATGTCCGAGCACAGGCAGCATATCCTTCTGCTTTGAGAGCGGATTGCCGTCGTTGACCTGACGGTTGAAGTGGATGGCAAGGTGCGGTATGGTGAGCAACGGACGGTCGATGCGTATCAGCTTTGCTTCGGGACGCAGCGGATCGTCGGTGCGGAGTATCACGCGCCCGGCTATGGATAGCGGACGGTCAAACCATGTGTACAATATCGGCCCTCCGTAGACCTCAGTGTTGAGTTTGACGATATTTCCGTCAGTGACCATCGCGGCGTTAGGCTTGATGCGGAAGCCCGGCGAGTCGCTGTGGGCCGATATGATTTTGAAACCTTCCGAGGCATTCCCGTCGCCCACGATGAAAGCAAACAAAGCGGAGCCGTTGGCCGTGGTGTAGTATTTGCCTCCGGGATGTAATTCCCATCGGTTACGGCGGTCAAGTCCGGTAAACCCGGCACCATCAAGGATATGTTTGAGTGTATGGACGGCATAGAAATTGCATACGGACGCATCCATGAAGTTGAGCAGTCCGTCTATGGAGTTTCCGAAATCTTTCATAATAGTGTATGTATTTATGAGTTAGAGAGTGAACTGAAATAGCGGCGTGTCTCTTCCTTGACTTTCTTGCGCAGAAGTATCAGGGCGAGCATGGTGTGAAATGCCATGAACGCATAGAATAGGTCACAAAGGCCTACGGCGGCCTTGAGAGGCACCACGGCAAATAGAATCAGCGAGAGGATGAAGAAGTATGTGTACCATCGTGCTTTGCGCCGCCCCCATAGGTAGCTGGCACATGTGAATCCATAGAATGAATAGCTGAACATCGACGACATGGCGAAGCACAGCACGATGGTCAGCAGAAACATATCGCCGTAGGGGATGGCCGTGCGGAACGCCTGCATGGCCACCGTCAGCCCCTGCACCTGCCCAGAGGAGATGTCGCCGCAAAGCAGTATAGCCAAGGCGGTCAGGGTACACACGAGTCCTGAATCTATGGCCGGTCCGAGCATCGCCACGAGTCCTTCCTTGACAGGTTCGGTGTTGCGCGATGCTCCGTGCATGATGGTAGCGGTGCCAATGCCGGCATCGTTGACAAATGCAGCTCGTCGTGCCCCTATGATGGCTATACCGGCGAGCGCACCCCAGCCGGCGCGGAGATTGAAGGCTTCGGTAAATATAGAGGCTATTACTCCCGGCACATCCTGCAGGTGCGTGACGATGATGTAGCTGACGAGCGCGAAGTAGAGAGCCACCATAAACGGCACAAGGTATGAGGCCACTTTGGCTATGCGCCTGATGCCTCCGAGCACCACCAGAGCCACTACGGCGGCGATGGCTACGCCTATGGCAAACCGCAGACTGACGGTGTCGGCGCCGTCCCATACTCCGGCCACGAGGGCTTCGGTCAGCTGGTTGGCGTTGAGTATGCAGAGTGTCCCGAGCATTCCGGCAAATGCAAAAGTCAGAGCCAGCGGTCGCCATTTCTTGCCGAGACCACGTTCGATGATGTGCATGGTGCCACCTTGCGGATTGCCGTCACGGTCACGTCCCTTGTATTTGATGGCGAGGACACCTTCGTGGTATTTGGTTGACATGCCCACCAATGCGCTCATCCACATCCAGAATATAGCTCCTGGTCCACCCATCATCAGGGCTATGGCCACGCCGGCTATATTTCCCATGCCGATAGTGGCTGACACGGCCGAAGCAAGAGCCTGGAGTGAACTTATTTGACCTGTGGCTTTGCCGTCGGCACTCTGCTTGGTGCGGAGCACTCTGACAGAGTGTGGCAGACGTCGCAGGGACGTGAAACCGCTGTAGCAAAACAGGAACAGTCCGCCTCCTATCAGCAGCACGAACAGCGGATAGCCACACAGTGCATCGGCTACAGTGGTGAGCCATTGCCCCATGGTTTCAAACACGGAATTTATGTCAAGTGTATGAAGTGCGGTGGTTAGTGTCGGTATCATTAAGATATTTTGCAAGAAACGGAGCCAATGTGCTAAGATATATTAAAACATTTGACTGCCTGGTAACGTTATTACAAATATACGAAAAAAGATTTCATTATATAAATACTTAACAGGTTATGCGTCATTTCCTCAAAGTTTCAAGTGCTTTGATTGCATCGGCACTTGCTGTAGTAACAATCAGTGCCCAGGAATCCGCTGTCGAAATCCCTGACGACACGGTCATACTCAATGCTAAGCCCGAGGAACTGAATACCGAGGCCCATCAGCGTATCTTCAATGCCCTTTTTCAGCCTGACGGCTGGCACTATGAGGTGCGTCAGGCTCCGCGTTTCCTTTTCGTGGATAAGAAAGGCCGTGTGGCTCTCGGTATCGGCGGCATGCTTAAAGGAACGCTGCAATATGATTTTGACGGGTCGGTTGACGGCAACGGCTCTTTTGTTCCGCATGATATACCCGTTCCGTCTGACCCGGAGATGCGGTCAGGTTTTGACGGCACGGTCAATAATTCAAAACTATATATCAAGCTGGTAGGCCATCAGGAAAAACTCGGCAACTACGGCATGTATATCGAAACTGAATTTTCGGGCGGAGAGAGCGGCAACTGCTTCAAACTGAAACAGGCATGGGCCAACATAGGCCGTCTGCGTGCCGGTCTGGCTACCGCGCTTTTCAATGATGATGATGCAGCTCCCTTTACCGTTGACGAGCAGGGACCAGCCGGTGGCACCTGTTCCGATAATGTTGGCATTCAATGGACGCCCCGTTTCGGCAAGGACAAGCAGTGGACTGTCGGAGTGGCTGTGGAAGTGCCCCAGGCATCCTATACCCTGACTGACGATACTCACAAGATAGCCCAGCGCGTTCCTGACATCCCGGCCTATTTGCAGTATGGATGGGACGGTGGTGACAGCCGCGTGCGTCTGTCGGCCATCCTGCGCAATCTTTCTTATCGTGATGTCGTCACGGCAGATAACCGCACGGCCACCGGGTGGGGCGTGGAACTCAGTGGCAATATCGCCAGCATACCTAACACTACCATCTTCTATCAGTGCATGTATGGCAAAGGTGTTGCCCAGTATCTCAACGACCTCAGCGGAATGGACTACGACCTGATACCTTCGGTAGATGAAGCCGGCAAACTGATAACTCCGGGAACTCTCGGCTATTTCGCCGGCGTACAGTATGATTTTTCAAGCAAATTCTTCATGTCGGCCACCTATAGCCAGTGCCGCCTGTACAATCAGGCCTCACTCGGAGCTGATGCCTATCGTTACGGCCAGTATGTGGCGGTCAACGGAGTCTGCGAACCTGTCACCGGCCTCCAGTTCGGCCTCGAATACCTCTGGGGCAAACGCGCCGACTGCAACCACACCTCCAACCACGCCAACCGCATCATGTTAATGGCCGCCTACAGCTTCTGACCTCCCCAGAAAATACAAATATGGCGCAGCCCTTCGCCCTCCGAAGTGTCTGCGCCATATTTATTTTATATCGCAAGAGCGATACTGTTATTTTATGGAGATTTTGGTGGTTGAGGTGCCTTGGCGGCGGATGTAGATGCCAGGGGTCAGGGCTGAGGGGTTGATGCGGAGACCCTGGAGGGTGTAATATTCGGCATTTTCGTAGGAGGTGTCTGTGTTGGTGTCGGCTATGGATGAGTTTGACAGAGCCACTGTGACGGTCTCGGACCATGGGCTTTCGCTATGGAGCGTAGCATCTACAGGGACAGCCTTGACACGGTAGTCATATGTGACATCGGGTTTCAGGCCTTTCACCAGATACTGCGTGTCTGTGATGCTTGTTATGGTCATGTCGGTCTGGTCTCCGCTGATGGCCGGGGCTTTCATGCTCTTTGTGGCTGTCGCATCGCCGAGGTAGATGTCCGCACTGTAGAGGTATGCACGTTTCTTGGCAGCGACGGCTTCTATCTTGACTTTGAAATTCTTGCTGAGTTTGGGAAGCACTACAGTGTAGTCTTGGGCTGTCTTTTCCAATGTGACCTCGGCTGACGAAAGTGTAGTCGAACCGGATAGGGCGGATATGCGCAGTTTGACGTTGGTGTCGTTGTTAAACGATCTTGCATTTACGGTAACAGTGGCGCAGTCATAGTCTCCTATGGTAATATCCGACTTGGTGACTACACCGCCGGTTTTGCTGGTGCTGCCAAACTTGATGGCTTCGGTGGTGCCTCCTGTCTGGGTGTAAAACTCGGCTGAGCCCTCGGTGGTCCAATCCTTAGTGTAGTCGCCGCCCTTGAAAAATTTGGTTGACAGAGCCAGCTCATATTTGATGTCGCGGTGCTCGAATACATTGAGTGTATATGTGACATCGTTATCATCAGCCGGAGACCATACGGCGGTAAAGGAGTCCGGGCCGTTGACTACAGGCGTGTTGCTGCCCGATACCGTAGGTGTGGCCACGGGTGGCAGGGCTGCCTTTGCAATCCAGAAGGAGATGGAACCGTCGTTATTGCGTGTCATTTCGGTCACGGGCATACCGATGGCGCGGCCTGTGTTGGGGCTGAATGAGGGAGTGGATTCATCGGTCAGTTCATTGGCGTTGCCATAGGGCCAGAGGTCGCCGAGCAGGCTCTGTTCGTCAGGCTCATAATAGGTCTCTCCGCCGTATGTGTAACGGTTGAGTTTCAGTTCGCCATCCGCAGGTACCAGCGTCATGCGTTGCAGGTCATAGTCGTTGACCGTGTTGCCGTCCCATGCGCTTTGGCTGTAGGTCACATGTGAAATCATCAAACCATCAGCAGGTATATAGGTGTCCCAGCCCTGGCGTGCGCGGTGTTCAATGATGTAATATTCGTTGTCATCGGCCGGGTTGGTGATTTTGACGGCTTTGTCGGTGGCTGCATTGCCCGAGTTGAACACCGGGAGGGCGTAATTGGTGTTTTCAGTGGCATCATCTATTTTAAGCCAGCCCATTAATTCTTTTTCATAGGCCGAATATCCTATAGGCGTGTAACCGTCATCGTTGTAGCTGCCGGAATCCATCAGCGACCATGATGCCATGCCGAAGTGTCCCGTATATTGCGTGTCATAGAAATCTGGCAGCCCGAGGCAGTGTGAAAATTCGTGGCAGAATGTGCCGATGCCTTCCACCTTGGGTGCTCCGCTCATGACATTTAGCTCGTTGAACACGGCAAAACGGTTTATCTTGGTGGAGTTATAGTTGAGCGATTTGCCATAGTCCGACGATGCCAGATCCCACTGGCATGGCCATACCGACTCGTCAACGTCTGACGATGCCTCGCCTTCGCCGGCGTAGAGAACTATGACTGTGTCACACTCGCCGTCGCCGTCATTGTCATACTTGCTGAAATCTATCTGCCCGGCAAGACCGATACAGGCCTGAGCGACCATTGTGCCCACTCCTTTGTCGTTGCCCCAGTAATCGTTGCCGCCGTAAGTCGCACGTTTGCCCGACAGTGTGTAAGGCCCGTAGACGTCAAATTGCGGTTGGAACAATCCGTTGGACTGGTCTTCAAAATATTGCCGTGCGCTCGTAGATCCGTCTCTGAAGAATTTTTCAAATGTAGACAGCGGATTGCTGTCGATAAATTTCTTGTCAGAGTATTGCACAAGCAGTACCGGAATCCTGGCTTGGCCTTTGTTGACCACCTCGCCTGTCTTTTTCGACGGAGTGGCACTCTGCATCTTCACTCGTGAAGATGCGCGTGAACGCAGTATCTGCTGGCCGGAAAGTTCGGCTGCATTTTCGCTGAGGAATGTCTGCTCGGCATGACTGCGTTCGCCGGCGTTATGGGCTTTGAGTGTGGAGAGTCCCGAAGTGGTGAGATAATAGAAGTCGGCGGCGGAACTCGTGCGTCCTACCGCGATGCCGTCGGTAGTGATGTATATATGTCGGCGCTCGTCGCCGATTTTGATTACTTCGATGGTGCTCCCGTCGCTCTGTGTTATGGTGTATGTGCCTTTGCGTGCAGTCACACCCATCGAGGGTAACGCAAGCGATAGGGCAATAAGTGGAAGCAAGGTCTTTTTCATGTTTTCAGCTTATGGTTATGGGTTGATTTTACAGGGAACCGCAAAATTAACCATTGATATGTGTCGTTAAGTAATTTTTAGGTTAAAACTTCTAAAACAGATGATGATTTCACCATGGCGTCAACGGTTCGTCGCCGAAATCTATGAGAAGCTGCCGACCTTCGGCATCGGTATCCTGTCGGGCAGTCTGAGTGTTGTGGACTGACAGCCCTAACAATCTTATGGGGTGGGTAGTGCAGTCCACGCTTTTGGCCAGACGCAGAGCGTATTCGGTCAGAATTGCTTCGGAATCAAACAGTTCGGCCACTGTCAGGCTGCGTGTAATCTGTATGAAATCGTTGAATTTGACTTTCAGAGTGAGCGTGTGCCCTGAGAAATTCTTGCGTTCCAGACGTCCGCTGAGATCTTTTATAAGCGTTATCAGCTGCTGCTCCATCTCCTCGGGTGCCGATATGTCATGGTCAAATGTTTCCTCGCACCCTACCGACTTGCGCTCGCGCACCGGGCATACAGGGCGGTCATCAATGCCACGGGCGAAATTATAGTATATTATACCTGATTTGCCGAATTCATCGGTCAGCTTATGTAGCGGCCATTGTCTCAGCTGTAGGCCGTTATGTATCCCGAGGCTGTGCATGTGACGCGCCGTGACCGGCCCCACGCCCCAGAATCGCTCTATATCTATGCTGTCGATAAATTCTATGGCACGCGAGGGGTGGATGGTGCAGAGCCCGTCGGGCTTGCGGTAGTCCGAGGCTATCTTGGCCAGAAATTTGTTGTATGACACCCCGGCCGAAGCCACGAGCCGGAGCCGCTGACGTATTTTGTCCTTGATTTCACGCGCTATTTCCACGGCCAATTCGATTCCCGGCTTATTGTCTGTGACATCTAAGAATGCTTCGTCGAGTGACAGCGGTTCTACAATATCGGTATATTCGTGGAAAATATCGTGGATGGCGGCTGACACTTCTTTGTACACACCCATACGCCCTGGAACGAAAATCAAGTGCGGACACCGGCGTTTGGCCGTGACTGACGGCATGGCCGAATGGATGCCGTAGCGCCTGGCCTCGTAGCTTGCCGTCGCTACCACTCCGCGTGGCCCGTCGTGGCCCACCACAATCGGCATGCCGCGTAGATGCGGATTGTCGCGCTGCTCTACTGCGGCATAGAACGCATCCATGTCGATATGTATTATCTTCCTGATCTTATCCATTGGCTGTGACACGTGGCTTGTCGGTATGTGTCAGGGGATGGATGGCGGCCTGTAGCCTGGTTTTATCCCACATCCCTGTTACAAATTTATGCATAATTATGCGGAATATATTAATCAGAGGTGTAAAAATCCGATAAAAGTTTGTCGGTGTTGCGGAAAAACATTATTTTTGCAGCGAATTGAAACAGAAGGTATTCTATCATCCGATACCGCGTGAAATGTCATCTCCGTTTCTCCTGTTTTTGTTACGTGGCACGGATGGTATTTGATTTTTTAAGTAAGATTTAATTTTGAACTCTAATCCAAATATAAAAAGGTAAAACAAAACACAACAACTACTTAACCGCAGCGCCGAGAGGCATAAGCAACCCCCAATCTGTCTGAGTATTGACTCAGCAAAACCAAAAAAACACCATTCACAATCTAATCTCTAAAAAGAAGCGTCTGAACTAAAGTTATGGAGAGCAACGAAAAGAAGTCGAAACGCCCCCGTATAGGCGTGTCTGCCCCCATGTCGTCTGACAACTTCCAGTCAGCAAACGATTTCAACGGCAAGGAAAATTTCAGTAATTCATCATCAAACGACCGTCAGAACGACTCTGAAGGTCAGTCCGAACAGCAGGGCGGCTACCAGCCCCGTCAGTATCAGCCCCGTCAGTATCAGCCCCGTCAGTATCAGCAGGGCGGCTACCAGCAGCGTCCCTACGGCAACCGTCAGCAGGGCGGCTATCAGCAGCGTCCCTATGGCAACCGTCAGCAGGGCGGCTACCAGCCCCGTCAGCAGGGCGAAGGCGGCTATCAGCCCCGTCAGGGTGGCTACCAGCCCCGTCCCTATAACAACAACCGTCAGCAGGGCGAAGGCGGCTATCAGCCTCGTCAGGGCGGTTATCAGCCCCGTCAGCAGGGCGAAGGCGGCTATCAGCCCCGTCAGGGCGGCTACCAGCCCCGTCAACAGGGCGAAGGCGGTTATCAGCCCCGTCAGGACGGTTACCAGCCTCGTCAGCAGGGCGGCTACCAGCAGCGTCCCTATGGCAACCGTCAGCAGCAGGGCGGCTATCAGCCCCGTCAGCAGCGTCCCTATAACAATCAGGGCGGTCAGCGTCCTTATGGTAACCGTCAGCAGCGTCCCGGTCAGCAGGGCATGCAGCGTAACCAGTTCGGTATGCCCCACGGAGGCAAGAGCTTCATCCCGCGCCCCAAGCGCATCGAATATGAGGAGACTGTCGTAGATCCCAATGAACCTATCCGTCTCAACAAATATATGGCCAATGCCGGCATCTGCTCACGTCGCGAAGCCGACGAATTTATCCAGCAGGGTCTCGTAAAGGTCAATGGGGAAGTGGTCACCGAACTCGGCACCAAAATCACCCACAACGACAAGGTGGAATATGATGACAAGGTGGTGACTCTCGAGCGCAAGTGCTACATACTGCTCAACAAGCCCAAGGATTGCGTCACTACAAGCGATGACCCCAACGGACGTCTGACGGTGATGGATCTGGTCAAGAACGCATGTGACGAGCGCATATATCCTGTAGGCCGTCTGGACCGCAACACTACCGGTGTGCTCCTGCTTACCAACGACGGTGACCTTGCATCCAAGCTGACACATCCCAAGTATGTCAAGAAGAAAATCTACCATGTATGGTGTGACAAGGACATCGCCGAGGAGGATATGCAGCGTATCGCCGACGGCATAGAGCTTGAGGACGGCCCCATCCACGCTGACGCTATCAGCTATGCCACCATGACTGACCGCAATCAGGCCGGTATCGAGATACACTCCGGACGTAACCGTGTGGTGCGCCGCATATTCGAGAGCCTCGGTTATCATGTGACCAAGCTTGACCGTGTGTATTTTGCCGGTCTGACTAAGAAAAATCTTCCGCGCGGACGCTGGCGTTATCTCACCCAGGAGGAGGTCAATTTCCTCAAGATGGGTTCGTTTGAATAATCGCCGACAGCTACCGACAGAGATATAACAGATAATTTATGAAGCGTACTAAAATCAAAGATATTTTCGCGCCCGAGCTTATCGGGCGTGAAGTCAATGTGAAGGGTTGGGTCCGCACACGCCGCGGCAACAAGAACGTGCAGTTCATTGCCCTCAATGACGGCTCGACCATCAAAAACATCCAGATAGTGCTTGACCTCGCCAAGTTTACCGACGAGGAGATGCTAAAGCTCATCACCACAGGCTCGAGCCTTGACGTGACCGGCAAGCTCGTAGAGTCGATGGGCAAGGGGCAGACTGCCGAAATCCAGGCCGAGAGCATCACTGTGCTCGGCACTGCCGACCCGGACGAATATCCCCTCCAGAAGAAGGGGCATACACTGGAGTTCCTTCGCGAAAAGGCTCATCTGCGCCCGCGCACCAACACCTTCGGCGCTGTGCTCCGTATCCGCAGCACTCTCGCTTTCGCCATACACAAGTTCTTCCAGGAGCGCGGCTTCTTCTATCTCAACACTCCGCTCATCACTGCAAGTGACTGCGAGGGTGCAGGAGCCATGTTCCAGGTGACCACTCTTGATGTGGAGAATCCTCCGCGCACTGATGACGGTAAGGTGGACTACTCGCAGGATTTCTTCGGCAAGTCTACGGCCTTGACCGTGTCGGGTCAGCTTGAAGGCGAGCTGGGTGCTACGGCTCTCGGTGCCATCTACACTTTCGGCCCGACATTCCGCGCCGAAAACTCCAACACTCCGCGCCACCTCGCCGAGTTCTGGATGATTGAGCCGGAGATGGCTTTCTATGACATCGCCGACAATATGGAGTTGGCCGAGGAGTTTATCAAGTATTGCATCCGCTATGCCCTTGACAATGCTGCCGACGACATCGATTTTCTCGCCCAGATGTATGACAAGGAGCTTGTGGAGCGTCTGCACCATGTGCTTGACAACGATTTCGTGCGCCTGACCTATACCGAGGGTGTCAAGATACTCGAGGAGTCAGGCAAGAAGTTTGACTTCCCGGTATATTGGGGTGCCGACCTTCAGAGCGAACACGAGCGTTATCTCGTGGAGGAGCACTTCAAGCGTCCTGTCATCCTGACCGACTATCCCAAGGAAATCAAGGCTTTCTATATGAAGCAGAACGCCGACGGCAAGACTGTCCGCGCCATGGATGTCCTCTTCCCGAAAATCGGCGAGATTATCGGCGGCTCGGAGCGTGAGGAGAACTACGAACTGCTTACCCAGCGCATCGAGGAGCTCAATATCCCGATGAAGGATATGTGGTGGTACCTTGACACACGCCGTTTCGGCTCTGTGCCTCACTCGGGCTTCGGTCTCGGATTCGAGCGTCTGGTGCTCTTTGTCACCGGCATGACCAACATCCGCGACGTCATCCCCTTCCCGCGTACCCCCGGCAACGCTGAATTCTAAGAGATTTGCTCCTCCAGTAGGGACATGCCATGGCATGTCTGCTGACGCAACACCCTTCATTTGCATGTCTTTAGGTGACATGCCATGGCATGTCCCTACTACATACGAACGTCATCATAGCATTAACATAGGCATTGCGGCGAGCCGCAATGCCTATGTTTTAGATAAAAGTCGTGTTTGTTTGTTGTATAGTTGAAAAGCGTTATTTTTGATATATGATTTGCAAAGCGGTTATAACAAAAATATTACCCGGAAAACTGAGAGTAAAGACACTCCAGGCGGCGTCGGGCTGTAGCGGATGCTCGGTGGCGCAGTCATGTTGCAGCAGCAAGACATCGGCGCGGACCTCATATCTGACAGTCGCCGTCACCGACGCTGCCCCATATCATGTAGGTCAGGAGATATATCTGGAGCAGTGCGGCACTACACGACTCCCGATGATACTCTACAGTATAGTGATTCCCGTAGTCATCCTCGCATTGCTGATAGTAGCCTTTCTTGACCACTCAGACCCCACCCTCGGCACCACCCTCGGCATCATAGCTGTAGCCCTCTACTTCATAGCCATGCGCAAACTCCACGCCCCCCTATCTCCACGCCCCCTCTGGCGCGTAAAGACCCCCGGAGGCACCTCCAGGCCCTGAATCGGCTGGGTGTGGGTTAGCGGCCGGCTGCGGTGGAGGTCATGGACTCGGCTCCTGCGTCGATGCGTTTTCGGGCTCCTTCTTTTTGTTTGCCCCACTGGAGGTTATAGCTGATTTTGACGATGGCCATGCGCTCTATGAAGTCCGAACGCATGATCTGGCTGTAGGAGTAGTAGCGGTTGAGTTGTGTTGTCTCCTGGTTGTATCTGCCGAAAGGCATCATTAAGCCTGTGCCAAACTGCCAGTTGCGCCACGTATAGTTGAGCATGATGGAGTTAAACGACTCCTGTCGGTTAAGCACTTCGCCTGTCAGGTCGGTATTGGCGCGCATGTAGGAGAATATCAGCTGGAAACCCCAGTGTGAAGCTATGGCATCGACATTGCCGCTCCATGAAGTGTTGTGATGGCTGTAGCCGGGACCGCTTGAGTAGTTGCGAGTCATGCGTATGTAGCCGTCGATGGTCAGCCAGTCGGGTATGACGTCAATCGACGCCGATGCTCGCCACCACCACATGCTGTTTTTATGGCCGTTGGTAAATGTCTTGATCAGATGGCGGTCGTTGTCCCAGAAGTATATCGGAGCTATGGCGTCAGATGATGTGCTCCAGTATCCTACCTGCAGCGATGAGTTGATGCGTTTGAAACTCTGCGCCCAGTTGATTGACGCATTCCATATGCTGTAGCTCTTGAGGTCGGGATTGCCTGTCTGGAATTGGAAACGGTCAATCTGCTGCACTGTTGGGTTGGTTTCGCTCAGTGAGGGCGTGCGCGTATAAGTGCCGGCTGTAAGGCGGAGTATCGACCAGTCTTTGCGCCATGTCACGTTGATGCGTGGCTTGGCATGCAGCGAATGCAGGGAGCGGCCGCTTTCGCGTAGATACTGCTCGTTGTATTCGATGCCGATGCCTGCGGTGGCTGTCACCGGCCCTAACATCTGCATGTATTCGGCAAAGGCATAGAGCTTGTTTTGGTTTTGGTGATACACTGTGTTGCCCGAAGTGACATAGGTTGAACGGTTGAAATATCCGTTCCATGTCAGTCCGGCCGTCAGTCGCGACTTGCGCCACTGCCTGATATAATCGGTCTCTAACCCCAAGCTCCAGTTGTTGTCACGGATTTGTGTGCCTATGGCTGTGACAGGAGAGCCGTCAGAAACGAGATACTCGTCATATGATGATTCGGAACGGCTCGTGGTGTATCGGGCCACGAAGTCGACCACGATTGATTGCTTTTCGTCTATTTTCTTGTCAAGGTACAGGTTGAGTGATGGGACCGTGAACGGATGCCATCCCTCTACCGAGAGATACAACGGGGCTGTCGCTGTGGATTCGCTCCCGACCGGCCTGTATGTGGACGAAAGGATGCCGTCGTAGCCAAACGAGTTAGGCGTCTGATGGGAGAGATTAAGGCTGGCGTAGAACGTGGTCTTGTCGGGGTCTACGTAGCTGTAATCTGCTGTAACCCAGAGCTGGTTGTTGTTGTACATCCCTCCTACGGGCGATTCCTTGCGCAATAGGGTAGAGCCGTCAGTGAAGTGCACCTCCTCGTCATATTCGCGGTACATTTCCAGACGTTTGCGGAGCTGGTCCTGTACCGACAGGCCAAACTGCCCCTTGCCACGGTTGAGTTTCAGGCTCGCAAACAGATTGCCTGACGGCTTGTCGTGTAGCCAGTACATCACATCGGCCATCAGCGAGCCGCCTACCGTGGGGTTGCGCACTATGAAATCCAGCACGGCATTTGCATCGTTGTATCTCAACCCCGGATTTTCGAGGTACTCCACTCGCACTATGCTCTCGGGCAGCAGCATCTTGACCTCGTTGATTGAGACCACTCGTCCGTTGATACGGAGTTGAACCGCTCCCGAGGGGTTGCTGACCGATTCCATGACCGGATTGACCACGACAGTCGGAATCTGCATGTTCTGGAGCAGACCAAGCCCGTTGTTGGCATGTTCGCGTGCCTCATCCGACGGGATAAACAGGTCACGGTCTGATTTGTGGATTACCGGTGAGGCTTTGACCAGCACTTCCCCGAGCTGGTGTGTTATGCTGTCGGCCGGTGAGGCGGTTGTATCAGTCTGCGCAGAAGTGCCGATGGCTGTCAAGCCTATCACTACTGCTCCTAATAGAATATTTCTCATAGTCTGCACCTTTATCTGGATACTTGTTGCATGTTAGATGCAAAAGGAATC
>Gatling_p1__coassemble_869_pt1 | contig 17966 bp, 15 predicted proteins | sample Gatling_p1__metabat2_low_PE_016 | metagenome-assembled genome bin Gatling_p1 | reverse complement strand
TCCTGATAATTTATGCAAATCTAAGCATTACCCCCGACACTTCAGCCCATCCCCCTCACAAAATAATCCAGAATATACATTTTGCGCATTCTTTCCGTTTGCTTCATGTTTTGTTCAGGTCTACTGCCCTTATCAGTATTTCATAGCACTGAGTTGTGGCGGAATCATTTAATTTTACTGATAATTTTTGTAAATTTGTCACCATGAAGCTAACAGTCATCACACTTTTACATATGAAAAGATATACATTATTTACTTTAATGGTAGTATGCGGCATAGTGGGGAGTATTGCCGGCACTGAAAACATCAGATGGGAAAAGATCGGAACACAGATGAGAGAAATCGGAGCGGATTCGGTAAAGCCGGTTTCACCTCTGGAATATTACAGGCTGAGGAGCTGGGTAAGAGCGTCCGGGAAAGAACGACTATTTGCAGAGATTTCCACTTCAAAGTTTACAATAGATGCAGCTGCTCCCGATATAGAAGTCAGCGAGGCAATGCTTGAACGATTCCTTGACGAATGGGTAGACGGGATTGTAACCTATGGAGACTCTGTCGCCGCTGTCATAACGCATAATGAAGGTGACGATTATGTATTGCTAAACCACTGCTGGATTGAGGACGGTCGATGGGTCAACGCCGGACAAGGAATAGCGGAAGATGTGGAATCCGCACTCCACAAACTTAACACAGACCTACCTCTAAATCATGCCAATCTGCCACGCATAGAACTCATAAAAAACATACCAGACGATGTCACCCCGTTTGTCCGCTTTCTGTCGGGAGTAAAGAGCTCTCCCGAACAGTTTCTGCTCGACATGATAGCGAGCCATAAATTGGTAATCAATGGGGAAATACATCGGCGTAAGGTTTCATGGGATATGCTGAAACGACTGATAGCACTACCGAACTTCCCTAAAGTTGCAGGACACGTATTTCTTGAGCTGCCGTCATGGTGCCAACCTATAATGAATAAATTTATGGCCTCTGACACTCTTGATACTGAAGCTATATTGAGGATTTTCCGCGAAGAACAACTTAATGGATGGTGGGACAGAGGGGAATATGAATTCATATGTGAACTATGGAAACTCAATCGTAAGCTATCGGATGATGAACGCATCAAAGTCGTGCTCACCGACTACCAACTCCCCTATTCACAAATCACACGCAGAGAGGAGCTAACTCTTGCCGAAGACCGAAACACCCACATGGCCGATGTCATAACAGAAACAATAACGACGAGCACGGATTCTCGTAACAGCCTGTTTCTGGTAGGCATGGCACATGCGTATAAATCCAGACAGGACGGTATAGCATCCTCAGCCGACGGCATGCAGAACGCGATGACTGCCGGGGCGCAGCTTGCCCAGAGACTCGGCAACGAAAACGTATTCACTGTTTATCAGCACATATTTACAGGGTCGAACGCCAGGGAATACATAGCTCCGGCTCGAGGAGGAATATTTGATCTGGCATTTGAGAGAAACGGAAATAGGCCTGTAGGATTCAGGCTCGCCGGTTCTCCTTTTGGAAGCGAGCCATTTGACGGTGTAACTGAAATAAAATACAACATGGCCACAGGAAGCTATGCCGACAATTATGACGGCATGTTGTTTCTGCATCCACTTACCACAGAGCCCAAGGCCGCTCCATTGACCGAAGTATTCACTGATGAATTTGTCAACGAGATGAAACGCCGTGCCGAATATATCAACAACGGCGATAACCCCGTCTATTGGTTTGGCCGCAAAGCGTCCGACCTGACACGCGAATATATCATCAAGAGGCTCCAGTCTGAATAATATACTATCAATGTGCACCTTCGGAAACATTTACATAACGCATGTTTCATAGATTGTGGAAGGTGAAAACCGGGGATTATTGCAAAATTATTGCTAACTTTACAGCGATAATATACCTGCAATCGGGCGGCGCCGTATGCCTCTAAGCCGGATCTTGATAATCCGTATATCAACATATCGATTTTGGAAAACACAGCTCTACAACTTTTTGCAGCACCTCTGCAAGGCTATACTGAAGCCGAGTGGCAGCACTATCATGCCCAGCTCGCCGGCGGTGCCGACGCATATTTCACACCGTTTATGCGTGTGGAGAAGGGAGCACCAAGGAACAAGGACATACGCGAAATCAGCTACCAGCCTGATGCAGGCTGTCATACCATCCCCCAGATACTCATACGCGATGCCGCCGAAATGCGCATACTTGCCGATGCGATAGTGGCCGAAGGGTACCTGGAAATAGACATCAATATGGGGTGCCCTTTTGCTCCGCAGGTCAAGCATGGACGCGGAACGGCTTTACTGGGTAATCCCGAGGCTCTGCATGCCATCTGTGACGAGATGAAAGGGCGTTACCGTGATGTGAAATTTTCGGTAAAGATGCGCCTCGGCATAACGGAGCCTACGCAATGGAAAGACGCAATCGGCGCAATCAACGAGATGCCGCTGACACACCTGACGGTGCATCCTCGCACTGCATCGCAGCAATATGGCGGCGACATCCATATGGATGAATTTTCGGCGATTCTTCAGGAGACACGCCACCCTGTGGTTTATAACGGAGATGTCACGACGCCCGGTGATATAGACGGCCTGACCCATTCATATCCCGCCCTACACGGTGTCATGGCCGGACGCGGACTGCTGATGCGTCCCACCCTGTTTACTGAGTGGCGCACAGGCTGCGAATTGTCAGAATCCGAGCGACTGGCAACCGCTCTACGCCTCCACGATGCGATATACAGCAGCTATAAAAGCCGCCTATGCGGCGACACCCAGCTTTTGTCAAAAATAAAGCCTCTGTGGGAGTATCTCGAAGATACCATAGGCCACAAAAACGCCAAAGCGATACGCAAAGCTACCACCGTGCCAAAATATGAAGCGGCCGTGGCAGCTCTCCGATGACAAAAAATCTTGCTAAATAAACACAAATACAAACTTTCAATTATCATGAACATTAAATCCATCACAACGTCCGGTCTGCTGATTATCTCCGCAGCTATCGGCTGGAGCCAGACATCGGCCGATAACAGGCTCATGTGGTATGAGCCCGCCGATGCCAAGCAGAATGAAGAAATCACCGTCTATTTCAACGCCACACGCGGCAACGGAGGACTGAAAGATTTCACCGGAGACGTGTATGCCCACACCGGTGTACTCACTCCCGAAAGCAACAGCTCAAGCAACTGGAAACACGATTCATCATGGGGTGACAATGATGCAAAGTATAAGTTCACACGTTCGGCATCAGACCCAAACATCTACTCTTGGACCATCACTCCATCAACTTTTTACGGACTTTACTCTGGTGAAACAATTACGGATCTGTGCTTCGTAATGCGCTCTGAGGATAAGTCCAAGGAAGGAAAAACTGCCTCAGGTGGAGACATCATAGTGCCTTTCACCGGCGGTGGTGGCGTTGGCGGCGATGATGTCGTCACCGCGCTCGGAGCCTATGTGTCACATGCTTCTGACGGGTCATCAGTCACCGTTACCGCCCAACACGGCACTCTGACACTGACCGCCTACAACGATTACGTCATCAAGGTGTTCACCCTCCCCACTGGCGACAGCTCACAGGAACGCCAGTCAATCACCGTGTCAGCCGCTCCCGAAGCTACATTCAGCATTAGCGGGGATGATGACAACCTGACCCTGTCGACAGATGCCACCCGAGTGATTGTCAATAAAGCAAACTGCGCGGTATCATTTGCCGACATGGCAGGCAGCGTCCGCCTCTCCGAAAAAGAGGGTCTCAACAACAGCGTCCGCCCGCATCGGGTGACCTTCAGGCCTATGAACGACGCAGCATTCTACGGCGGCGGATACAACGGACAGCGCGCAGACCAGAGCGACTGCACCATAATCATGGACAATCACCAGCAATGGGGCTGGAACTCCAGCTACGGCGATTCACGCAATATCTGCATCCCGTTTGTAGTATCCACATCGGGATACGGACTGCTCTTTGACGACCACTACCGCGGTGCCAAGCTCACACCATCGTCAACACGCGGCACGACCTACGAGACCGGCAGCCTCAACCCTATAGCATACTATTATGTAGGCGGTGACGGCTCCATGGCTTCTGTGCTTGAAAACTACACTTTCCTCACAGGCCGCCAGGAACTGCCCCCCTACTGGGCCCTCGGCTATATCACATCACGTTACGGCTACCAGTCGCAGCAGGAAGCCGCCGAAGTCATCCGCAACATCAAGAGCGTCAATCTGCCGCTTGACGGCATAGTCATGGACCTCTACTGGCAGGGGTATGACGAATCAGGCATGGGCAACCTTGACTGGTACCGCAGCAAATGGCCCGATCCCGCAGGTATGATGAGCGACTTTGATGCCCAAGGTGTGAAAACCGTGCTTATCACTGAGCCGTTCTTCACATCAAAAACCACCAACTACGTTCCTCTGCAACAGCTCGGCTACTTTGCCGATGACAACGTCAGCAACATGGGATGGCTGAAATCGCCCCAGGTAGGTCTGCTTGACGCATCCAATCCGACCGCCCTTGACTGGATGTGGAAATTCTACAAGGAACGCACTGCCGAAGGCGTGGGCGGCTGGTGGCTTGACCTCGGCGAGCCCGAGCAGCACGACGGAGACTCGCGACACAAGGGAGGCACCGTAGACCAGGTGCACAACGAGTTTGGCAACCTGTGGACCGAGCGCGTGTACCGCGGCATGAAAGAGGATTTCCCGGACATACGCCCCTTCCTGATGCCCCGCGCCGGCACTTCGGGCATGCAGCGTTTTTCCACTTTCCCCTGGACCGGCGACATCCAGCGCAGCTGGAGCGGTCTGCAAGCACAGATACCCGCTCTGATAAGCGCATCGATGTCAGGCATAGGCTACATGGGCAGCGACGTGGGCGGATTTGCAGCACCCAGTGGCGAAATAGATGCCAATCTTTATCTGCGCTGGGTAGAGTTCGCCACCTTCTCGCCGATGATGCGCACACACTCCGCTGTATATCCCGAGCCATATAACTCACAATACAGCCAGATACTCGACGATGTGCGCCGCTATATCAACATGCGCTACAGCTATCTGCCATATACCTACACGCTTGCATATGAAAACGCCACAAAGGGTATGCCTCTGGCCCGTCCAATCAACTTCCACTCTGCCGACATTGCATCAGGAGCCGGAAGCACCGACGAATATCTTTGGGGACGCGACATCCTCGTGGCTCCTATAATCAACAGCAGCACCTCGCGCCAGATCACCCTGCCCGAAGGACGCTGGGTGGACCTCAACCACCTCAGCCGCGTATATGACGGCAACACTACCATCAGCTATGACGCTCCGCTGTCAGTGCTACCCCACTTCGGACGCTCAGGCTCCATAATCACACGCTACACACAGGAGAGCTACACCACGACCGGCGAGATAGACCACTCGGCTCTGTCACTCACCTATCTTATGAGCGATGACAGCTCAAATCAGGTGACTGCCAATGTATATGACGACGACCGCATCTCCACCCGTTCGCTCGAGGACAACGCATATCTGCTTACTACCATCACCGGCTCACAGCTACGAAACGGCCATCAGATAGCGTTTTACTATGAAGGAAACGGCTATGACGGCATGCCCTCCAAGCGCACCGTGACCATACAGATTCCGCGTTTCACAGCTGGCATCGACCATATCGAGAGCACTGCTTCTGCCGAAGCATATGCACTGGATGAGAACACCTACTTTGAACAGGTGTCAAATATGGATGAGTTTAATAACGCTAAGGTACCGGCTTACTACATGGCAAATGACAATACACTACATATCAAAGCCGATGTGCCTACCGACAGCCCGTCGGCCATCTTGATAGCCAACTCACCCTCAGCCATCTCGTCAATCGCTGCCGACAACAGCAGTATAATGCTTGAATACAGCTCTGCGACAGGTGTATTCTCTTATTCGATGCCCTCCGGCATGAGCGACGCATGTATAAAAGTTTACGACGTGACCGGCATGGCCACAGACCTCATCGGCGGTCTGACTGCCGACGGCACAGTGCGCCAGACATCTCCGACACATGCGCTGTCAGGAGGCATGTACCTCGCCACGCTCCATGCACGCAATGCTGACGGCTCAGCAGTCAATCATACCGTCAAAATCGGCGTAAGATAACAGACTACACAGCTCCTACATCAAATCAATCGGCCGGTCCACATCGCTGGACCGGCCGATTTTTTGTTAAGCAGCCGCACTCTCCGTAGTAGGGACATGCCATGGCATGTCTGCAAACGCAACACCCTCATTAGCATGGCTTTAGGCGACATGCCATGGCATGTCCCTACTACATAAAAACGCCATTTAAGCCCACGCCAACATGTCCGGGGGGTCTATGATGCAAAAATAGGCTCCGTCCCGAGCAGATAAGGCAACTGCAACGGGACGAAACAGGCTTTCCGCGCAACAGCTGCTATGTCATTGATGCTCAGGCGCAGATATGTGCTTTCAAGCGGTGATGAATTGTGGATGACCGGGATATGGATCATCCTTGAGATAGATAACGTCAGGGGTGACTATGTCACGCAGAGCCTGACCATCACTGATGTTTCCGCTTATGATGTGGCGCAGGAGCTGGCCACGGAGAGTCTTGAGAATTGTGGCGTTAGGGGTTACCAATGTGTCACCCTGCTGCCTCTTGAAATTGGGGACGAGCACACGGGCGAAATTCTTGACAATCTTCCAGTCAATGCACTTCGATGCATCCATCGGCAGCATATTGACCACTTCACGCGCACCGCTCTCACGGACCTCGTTAATCAATCGGACAGTGACATCCTTACGCCAGTAAGCACACATAGGTTTATCGCCCGGAGCTGCTTTGGCAGTGAAATCGAGTCGGTACGGCTTGATGATGTCATCGGGACGAAGCCAGCCGTAGAGCGAGGAAATGATGCGCAACCGATGATTCATGGTGTCACGCTCGGCAGCATCAAGCGACGGTGCATCAAATGACTTGAACACCACCCCGGTAAATGCGTCAACCGCGGCTATGCCTGTGCAGCAGTTAGAGAAATCATAGATGTCATCAGCCATGCTTTTGGCCGATTTCGGACCGATGCCGAGCTTAGATGAAAGCTGCGCCACCGACAGCCCCGAAAGCGAGGCCATTATTTCATCAGCCCGGGATTGGAAAACAGGCTGATGGTCTGCCAGTTGAGACGCGGTTACATCGCACAGGGCATGATTCATGGTCTTGGATTCGGCTATAAGTACAAGCATAAAAAAAATATGGAGCTAATGCAGATTTGACATCAAAAACTACGCTTCGTCGGGATTGCCGAGAGTGTTGAGGTCGAGGACAAGACCCTCGTCGGAAAGCGTGACAGCCGGGAACTTTTCGCGTGCCTCGGCAAGCAGCGGCGACAAATCGCGGTAACGTTTGCTATAGTGGCCGAGGATAAGATGGCGCACCCCGGCCATGACTGCAATTTCCGCGGCCTGACGTGCTGTGGAGTGTCCGCGCTGGGCTGCTTTGACCTCCTGATCATCGGCGTAGGTAGATTCATGATAGAGCACATCCACTCCGCTGACGCTCTCGGCCACACGGCGGTCCATGACCGTGTCCGAACAATAGGCATAGCTGACCGGATGACGCGGCGGAAATGTCAGATAGCTGTTAGGCACCACAGTGCCGTCATCTTTGACAAAATCCTCACCGCACTTGATGGCATGGAGCTGCCTTACAGGTATCTGATGGAAGCGCACCATGTCGCCGCGCAGATTGAGCAGCGACGGCTTTTCGCGGAATATGAAACCGTTGCACGGCACACGGTGGTATAGAGGGAACGTCTCTACTGTCAGTCCGTCATCCTCATAGACCACCCCACGGCGTGGCAACGGCTCAAATCGCAGGTCATAGGCCGTGTTGTCACAGAAATATCGTATCATCGGCTCCATCACCTTTATGCCCTCGGGCTGCATATGCACCGTGACGGTACCGCCCTTTTCATGGAGCGACATGGTGGAGAGCAATCCGGGCAACCCGAAGCAATGATCGCCGTGCATATGGGAGATGAATATGTGGCTTAGGCGTGAGAATTTCAGACCCATCCGCTTCATCATCACCTGTGCACCCTCGCCGCAGTCAATCATAAACAGTTTGTCGCGGAAATTGACTATCTGCGATGAGGGGTTGTGACGCACCGTAGGAGTGGCAGAACCGCAGCCGAGTATGTTGAGGTCAAATCTCATAGCGCATCACTCAGCATCCTGTGGGCCTCGGCCAGTGCTTCCTGTCGCTCGATGCAGGTGGCACACTCGCCACACGGCTTCTCGCCCCCTTTATAACATGAATAAGTGTGGTCATAGTCAAGCCCCATGCGCAGTCCGCGCAGGGCTATCTCAGATTTTGACAGCCCGGTGTAGGGGGCATCAAGCCTCACAGGGGCAAATGTCCCCTCGCTGATAGCCTCACCCATAGCCTTGACAAATCCAGGACGGCAATCGGGATAGATCTCATGGTCGCCTGAATGGTTTGCTATCATCACGCGAGTCAGCCCGCGGCTCTCAGCCAGCCCGGCAGCCACGGCAAGCATGATACCGTTGCGAAAAGGCACGACCGTTGACCGTAGATTGTCACCGTCATAATGCCCTGTAGGTATGGCATCCGCGCCGCTAAGCAGCGAACTTTCGAAATACTGTCCCATGAAGCCCAGAGGTATGACTACGTGGGGCACGCCGAGCAGACGGCAATGGTAAGCGGCACACTCTATCTCCCGGGCATTATGGTTAGAACCGTAGTCAAATGTGACAGCGAGAGCTATGCGCTCGCGAAATTCATAGAGCATCGTCGTGGAGTCCATACCTCCCGACAATACGAGTATGGTATCTTTTATGGTATCGGTCATATCTTGAAAAATTATCTCTTCTTGCTGAAGAATGACTTCATCAACGCCGCGCATTCAGCCGCCATGACTCCCGGCACCACCTCACACTGCGGATGAAACGGCGACCGGCTGGTCATCACCGAGTAGCCGCGCTTGACATCAGGAGCACCATAGACCACACGGCTGATCTGGCTCCACCCCAACGCTCCGGCACACATCACACACGGCTCCACGGTCACATAAAGAGTGCAACCCGGGAGGTATTTGCCGCCGAGAGTGTTGGCGGCCGCAGTCAGAGCCTGCATCTCGGCGTGTGCTGTCACATCGCCAAGACTTTCGGTCAGGTTATGCCCACGACCTATCACGCGATCGCCATAGGCGATTACCGCTCCGATAGGCACTTCATCAGCCTGATAGGCCTTGCGGGCCTCTGCGATGGCGAGCTGCATCATGCGGCGGTCAATATCGGAAACTGATGGATTCATTAGGTAAGAAGTTATAACGAAAAAAGCATCGCTCCGCTTGAGAGTGATGCTTTCGTGGCGAGGATGTCTCTCGCAGGGTGACTCCTACAGGATTCAAACCTGTAACCTTCTGATCCGTAGTCAGATGCTCTATTCAGTTGAGCTAAGGAGCCAAACCTGCATCGCGCTTGAGGGAGACATCACCGCACCTCTGCGTTTGCGGATGCAAAGTTAAGACTTTTTGCGCAAACTCCAAAATTTTCCGTCACATAATTCAAAAAATAAAATTTCAATGAAGCCAAGATATAAGCCAAGATATAAAGCAAACCCTCCGGCTGGATTCTCTCGAATTGTGGCCGGAGGGCGGTTTCTTTTAGAAACACATGAAAAAGTAGTGAAACATTAACCTTATGAAGCTCAATTAACATCTTTGTAATATTGAAACATCGCTTAACTTAAAAAGTTCGCAGAGATTAATTTTTTCCCGAGGTTTACATAAAATTTCTTTATACATTTGCATGTAAACTATCCTCTAACCCTTCGATGCGATCCTTTCAGACCACTCTAATGAACGTAGGGACGCGGTGTGCCGCGTCATCAAACGCAATACACACCGCCTGATACGATGACGCGGCACGCCGCGTCCCTACACCATAAGTAAAACCGCAAGGGATTTCACCACATATAATTATATATATTACACAATGCAGGAAATTTTAGGCATCAGCGAAGTGTACCACGCAGCACAGGTGCTTCGCGAAGTGGCACGGCATCCGCGCATCATCGGAGTCACAGACCTCAATCCCGAAGCTCAGATATTTCTAAAACCCGAGAACCTCCAGCACACGGGCTCGTTCAAACTCCGTGGCGCATATTACAAAATATCGCAGCTCACCGATGAAGAAAAGGCCAAGGGTGTGATAGCCTGTTCTGCCGGCAACCATGCCCAGGGCGTGGCTCTCGGAGCGGCACACAACGGCATCAAGGCGGTAATATGTCTGCCGGCAGGTGCTCCTATCAGCAAAGTTGAAGCCACCAAAAGCTATGGAGCGGAGGTGGTGATGGTGCCGGGCGTATATGATGACGCCTACGAACGTGCCATCAGTCTCCGCGACGAAGAAGGATATACCTTCGTACACCCGTTCGACGACCCGAAGGTCATAGCCGGACAGGGCACCATCGGCCTGGAGATTCTGGAGGAGATGCCTGATGTCGAGGCCGTCATCGTGCCCATCGGAGGCGGCGGACTCATAGCCGGCGTGGCGTTTGCCCTGAAGATGCTGCGCCCTGATGTGAAGGTCTACGGCGTACAGGCCGAAGGAGCACCGAGCATGGCGCACTCGATTTCCGAAGGGCATAAAGTGCATCTTGATTCGGTGCGCACAGTGGCCGACGGCATCGCCGTCAAAGAGCCCGGAGACCTCACCTACAGCTTAGTCAAGGAATATGTCGACGAAGTAGTCACCGTCAGCGAGGATGAGATTGCCGCCGCCATACTTGCCCTGATAGAGAAGCAGAAACTTGTGGCCGAAGGGGCCGGAGCTGTCAGCGTGGCAGCCGCGATGTTCAACAAGGTGCCTATAAAAGGCAAAAAGACAGTGTGCATCGTGTCGGGAGGCAATATAGATGTCACGAGCCTCAACAGGGTAATCACACGCGGTCTCGTCAAGAGCGGACGCAACTGCACTCTGACACTTGACCTCGAGGATAAGCCGGGACAGCTGTCCATAGTGACAGGCGTACTCGGCTCACTCGGAGCAAACATCATCTCCATAGCCCACGAACGCAACACATCATCCACACAGATACACGGATGCATGCTTCGCGCCGAAGTGGAGACTCGCAGCCACGAGCATGTAGAGGACATCAAGAGAGGTCTGCGCGAAGCCGGATTCAGGCTTGTGGAGTAACTGAACATCAATAGATTACAGGCGTGGCTGACAATTAACAATAATTATCAGCCACGCCTGAAACATTATATACTTTCCTATGGTTTATTATATTGATGCCACGAGATATTGATGCGAGGATATGCCATGACACCATCAGACATGTGACATTTTTGGCAGACATACCCTTCATCGCAGTTTGGCACAATATATGCTACTTACTCAATGACTCCTGACCGCAATCAGCAGAGTCATCTCAGACGACAAAAATCAATATAAAACTTAAATAATAGACTATTATGAACATTAAACCGCTTGCTGACCGCGTCCTCATCCTCCCCACCCCGGCAGAGGAAGTAACCGCCACCGGCATCATCATTCCCGATTCAGCCAAAGAAAAACCCCTTAAAGGAAAAGTAATCGCCGTAGGCAACGGCACCAAAGATGAGGAAATGCTCCTCAAAGAGGGCGACGAAGTGCTTTACGGCAAATACGCCGGCTCTGAAGTGCAGCTCGAAGGCGAAAAATATATCATAATGCGTCAGAACGACGTGCTTGCCATCATAGGCTGACACTGAGTCTGACCCGGAATCCCATCATATATTAATCACGCAATAAAAAATACAGTCAATCATGGCTAAAGAGATAAAATTTGAAATCAAGGCTCGCGAAGAGCTTAAGAAAGGCGTCGACGCTCTCGCCGATGCCGTAAAGGTAACCCTCGGCCCTAAAGGCCGCAATGTCATCATCGAGAAGAAATTCGGTGCTCCCCACATCACCAAGGACGGTGTCAGCGTGGCACGCGAAGTAGAACTCGAAGATCCCTTCCAGAACATGGGCGCACAGCTCGTCAAGGAAGTAGCCAGCAAGACAGGTGACGACGCAGGTGACGGTACAACCACCGCAACCGTGCTCGCCCAGTCAATCATCAATGTAGGCCTCAAAAACGTAACCGCCGGTGCCAATCCCATGGATCTCAAGCGCGGTATTGACAAGGCCGTAGCAAAGGTGGTCGAGACCATCCGCACCATGGCCGAGCCTGTAGGCGACGACTTCAAGAAGATTGAGGATGTGGCCCGCATATCTGCCAACAATGACGAGGCTATCGGCAAACTCATCGCCGAGGCTATGAAGAAGGTCAAGAAAGAAGGCGTCATCACTGTTGACGAGGCCAAGGGTACCGAAACCACCGTTGACATCGTTGAAGGTATGCAGTTTGACCGCGGTTATATCTCACCTTACTTCGTCACCAATCCCGAGAAGATGGAGTGCGTGATGGAGAACCCCTATATCCTCATCTACGACAAGAAGATTTCCAACCTCAAAGACATGCTTCCCATCCTCGAGGCCACAGCCCAGAGCGGTCGTCCGCTGCTGATTATCGCCGAGGACGTTGACCAGGAAGCTCTTGCCACCCTCGTAGTCAACCGTCTGCGCGGATCTCTGAAAGTATGTGCCGTCAAGGCTCCCGGCTTCGGCGATCGCCGCAAAGAGATGCTGGAGGACATCGCCATCCTGACCGGAGGCACAGTCATAAGCGAGGAGAAAGGCATGAAACTTGACGCCGCCACCCTCCCCAACCTCGGCTCAGCCGACAAGGTGACCGTCAACAAGGAAAATACCACTATCGTCAACGGTGCCGGCTCCAAGGATGCCATCGCGACCCGTGTGGCTCAGATTAAGGCTCAGATTGAGCAGACCAAGAGCGACTATGATCGCGAAAAGCTCCACGAGCGTCTCGCCAAACTTGCCGGAGGTGTTGCCGTGCTTCATATCGGTGCTCCCAGCGAGGTAGAGATGAAGGAGAAGAAGGACCGCGTGGACGACGCTCTCAGCGCCACACGTGCTGCCATCGCCGAAGGCATCGTGCCCGGCGGCGGTGTAGCCTACATCCGTTGCGTCAAGGAACTCGAAGGCCTCAAGGGTGCCAACGATGACGAAGAAACCGGTATCGCCATCGTCAAGCGTGCCATCGAGGAGCCTCTCCGCCAGATCGTGCAGAATGCCGGTGGCGAAGGTGCCGTAGTAATCCAGAAAGTCGCTGACGGCAACGCCGACTTCGGTTACAACGCTCGCACAGGCGAATACGAGAACCTCCTCGCCGCAGGTGTCATCGACCCTGCAAAGGTGACCCGTGTAGCCCTTGAAAATGCAGCCTCAATCGCCGGCATGTTCCTCACAACCGAGTGTGTCATCGCCGACAAGAAGGAAGACAACCCAGCACCTGCCATGCCCGCAGGCGGCATGGGTGGCATGGGCGGCATGATGTAATCACCCCATTATATCACCATACATAAAGTGTCTCCGATCTATGACAGGTCGGAGACTCTTTTTTAGCATTAAAATATAGTTAAATATGCAGCATTTCCTTTTATCTTAGGACACAAGAGAATTTTCCCCGAAAAGAGGATACCATGTACAAAAGGATGACACATAAGCCCGACAAAGGGAAATCAATAGTCTGCTGGAAGCTTCCATGCTATCCCCTATCGCTTTCTCAAGAGAAGAAGCCGGAGGTCTTGACTTCGGGAGGAGTGTAGTAGGGATATTTGACATCCCAGAGGTAGAGGGCGTGGCCGGGCATGGAGGCGCCGGCGGCACAGCGGTCCTTGGTGGCGACAATCTCACGGAAACCGTCAACCGACAGTTTTCCACGACCGACGTCGACAAGCGTGCCGACGATGGCTCTCACCATGTTACGAAGAAACCGGTCGGCCGATATTTCAAACTGCCAGTAGGTGCCGTCGGGTGTCGGGACAGGCGTCCATACGGCTTTGCGGACATCACATATGTTGGTCTTCGCATCGCTATGGAGCTTCGCAAACGAGGTGAAATCCTCAACTTCACGCAGATAAGCCGCCGCATCATTCATGCGTTCATAATCAAGAAGCCGCGGACTGAACCAGCTCAACGCATTGAAAAAAGGGCTCTTGACATGATTGACGAAATAGCGGTAGGTGCGCTCTACGGCATCAAACCGCGCATGCGCTCCGTCTGGCACTTCACTGATAGAATAGATGGCTATGTCGGGGCCTACGATGGTATTGAGCGACCGGGCCAGTATGGGCGTAAGCTCCCCCGGGGCGAGGTCAAGATGCGCTATCATCATGCGTGCATTGACACCGGCATCAGTGCGTCCGGCACCGAGTATCGCCACAGGGCGGCGCAGTATCTTTGCCAACGCTTCCTCAATGGTCTGCTGAACGCTGACCGCATTGGGCTGCGTCTGCCATCCGTGAAACGGGGCTCCACGGTATGCAAGGTGCATGAAAGCCCGCATCAGTCGTGTTCCAGATATGTGTAGCCGTAAAGGCCCGAACGGTAATTGCTGATAAACGCGCGTCCCTCCTCAGGAGTGATTCGTCCGGCCTTCATCGAAGCGGTCACCCATGCCTCTACATTGCGGACGAGTTTCTTGGAATTATACTGCACATAATCCAATACCTCCTCCACGGTTTCGCCATCGATGACACGGTCTATCTCGTAGCGGTCTTTGTAGACGCTGATATGCACGGCATTAGTGTCACCGAAAAGATTGTGCATATCACCGAGGATTTCCTGGTATGCACCTACGAGGAATACGCCTATATAATAGGGCTCGCCGCTCTTAAGCGAATGCACAGGGAGCGAGCTGGATATGCCGCCCGAGGTGATGAAATGGGAGAGTTTGCCGTCGCTGTCACACGTCATATCCTGGATGGTGCACGTGCGGTTAGGCTTCTCGTCAAGCCGTGACAGAGGTATGATGGGGAAAACCTGGTCTATGGCCCACGCATCAGTAAGCGACTGGAACAGGGAGAAATTGCAGAAATACTTGTCGGGAATCATCTTCTTGACGCGGCGAAGCTCCTCCGGCGGATGCTTCATTGACGATGCGATATCCGATACATCACGCGCCACGCTCCAGAAGAGCTTCTCTATCTGGGCTCTCGTGGTCAGGTCAAGCATCCCGAGACTGAATAGGTCCAAGGCCTCCTCACGTATCTGGAGCGCATCGTGCCAGTCCTCGAACACGCGCTGCTGGTCTATCTTGTCCCATATGTTGTAGAGCTCCCTGACTAATTCATGGGCATCCTCGGGAAGTTCCTGCGAGTCCTTCCACACAGGGAGCTGGGTAGTCTCAAGCACCTCAAAAACCAATACCGAATGGTGGGCCGACAGCGAGCGGCCGCTCTCTGTGATGATGTTGGGCTGCTTGATGCCGTTTTTGACGCATGCATCCACCAGTGCGCTGACCGAGTCATTGGCATACTCCTGTATGGTATAGTTCATCGAACTGCCCGATGTGGAGCTGCGAGTGCCGTCATAGTCCACACCGAGGCCGCCGCCTATGTCGACGAAATCTATATCGCATCCCATGTGGCTGAGCTGCACATAGAACTGCATGGCCTCGCGCAGAGCATTCTTGATGTGACGTATCTTTGTCACCTGGCTGCCTATGTGGAAATGTATCAGCTTGAGACAGTCCATGAGCTCACGGCGGTTGAGCAGGTCAAGAGCCTCGAGAAGTTCGCTCGAATTGAGGCCGAACTTGCTCTGATCACCTCCCGATTCTTCCCACTTGCCCGAACCCGAGCTTGAGATTTTGATGCGGATACCGATATTGGGGCGCACATTGAGCCGCTTGGCTATAGTGGCTATCATGCGTATCTCATTGAGTTTCTCCGCCACTATATATATCTTGCGGCCCATCTTCTGGGCCAGCAGGGCCAGCTCTATGAAATTTTCATCCTTGTAGCCGTTGCATATTATCAGGCTGTTTTCATCTATATTGGTGGCAAGCACGGCGTGGAGTTCAGGCTTTGAGCCAGCCTCCAGGCCGATGTTGAATTTCTTGCCATGGCTGACAATCTCTTCCACCACCGGACGCATCTGGTTGACCTTGATGGGATAGATTATAAAGTTCTGCCCCTTGTAGTCATACTCCTCCGATGCCTGTTTGAAGCATCGTGATATTTTCTCGATGCGGTTGTCAAGTATGTCAGGGAAACGAAGCAGCACGGGAGCCGAGACATCACGGACACGCAGTTCGTCCATGACCTCCTTAAGGTCAACCGTAGCATATTCCTCGCGGGGAGTCACCGTCACATGTCCGCGGTCGTTGATGGAGAAGTATTTCATTCCCCAGCCTTTTATGTTGTACAGCTCCGCGCTGTCCTCAACACGCCATTTTCTCATTTCTGATGATAAAGTCTGTTACTGATAATTCAACATTATACGGCCACAAGAGTTTAACCTCAACAGAAAAACAAGGCTATCCGATGGCAATATACGCATGCAAAGATACAAATTTTTACTTACCTTTGCGCTCTAATCCCTAACTTGCTATGAAATGTCTTAATTGCGGCCACGAATGCGATGACCGATTCTGCCCCAGATGCGGCCAGTCCACTTCCACTGCCCGCACCACATGGCGGTCTTTCTCCACCTCATCACTCGCCGATATGCTACGCTTCAAAGGGCGTTTTCTCCACACTTGCGGCGATCTGCTCATACACCCCTGGAGCGTAATATCCAATTATACTGCCGGACGCCGTGTCCTCTATTCCTCACCCCTGCTCTTTCTGCTCACACTTGCCATCTACGCCACCCTGCTTTATTCGTGGGCAGACCTTGACGATAAAGTCGAGCACAACGTATATATCCTGCGCTTCTATGAATTCAGCTCCGGCATGTTCACACTCTTCATGCTACCGCCTATCATATTAGCCTTGCGCCTTGTCTATAGAAAACACGGGCTTACGCGATATAATGTGCCCGAGCTGTTCACGGCCGGCATCTTTCTGGCCGCGCTGTCGTTCCTCCTTGATATCCTGGCACTTCCTATAGTCATGCTCTTTGGCGATGCTATAGCGATATCGACCTATATCTTCCTGGTCTACTGCTCGATATGTATCCTTAAAGCATTCCCGATAAAGCCACGATGGAAAGGCATACTGCGCTTCGTGTGGTTTCTGATACTCTGCACGACATTCCTCAGCATCTACATGCTGACGCTTGAACTGATACCGCAGTTGATCTACGGCTCATGGTTAGAGACAGCCGGCCTCTAAGCCTCGCCACCGTCAAGCTCGTCAAACACGAGCTTCATATCCACATGCTTCTGTCCGTCAAGCATGAATATGCCCGATGTCTGGCGGAAACCGACCGTGCTGTACATATGCGCGGCATAAAGCTGCGCCTCGATGGAGATTGACGGCGAGTCAAACCTCTCGTGTGCTATGCGCACACCCTCGGCCATCAGAGCGCGTCCGATGCCGCAGCGGCGACGCACGGAAATGACCCTCCCGATATGTATGTCATCGCTGCATACACCCGGAGGTATCACACGCAGATACCCTACCATCGCCCCCTCCTCCATGGCCATCAGATGCACCGACACCTTGTCAGCCTCATCTATATCCTGATAGGCACAACGCTGCTCCACCACAAAAACCTCAGCCCGCAGCCTGTATATGCTCCAAAGCTCATCATGTGACAGCTCATAGAATCCTTTAGCTACAAATTCCATATTCTCAAACTTGGCAAAATAATAATATCACCACAAAAATAGCAATAAAACCCCGTCCCGGCCCTATCTGAAGAAAAAATACGAAAATTCAGCGTCAGCACTTGCAGACTCCGAAAATTGTTGCTATCTTTGCATTGCTTTTAGAGAAAAGCCGATTGGCAACGATGCCTACTGGAGAGGTGGGTGAGTGGCTGAAACCACCAGTTTGCTAAACTGACGTAGGAGCA
>Gatling_p1__coassemble_785_pt1 | contig 19711 bp, 15 predicted proteins | sample Gatling_p1__metabat2_low_PE_016 | metagenome-assembled genome bin Gatling_p1 | reverse complement strand
CCGTTCAGGATGTTGGACTCACTCTTTTATGGTTTAGCGGACAGTAATAATTTCGCCATCTGTTTTTTTGAATGACACCGTATCTGATAACATAGATTGCAACACTTTTATGGTGTTGTTTTCTCTAACTATTACGCCATTCCACGTTTCGCAGATTGTTCTATACCGTACACACTCATAACATTGTTCTAATGTTATTGGGGAGCCATGCATCTGCATATATGAGAACAGAACTTCTGCTCGACGCATTAAATCATCTTTAGTCCTACCATACTGAAAATTGAGATTTTTCAAATTCCAAGGAAGGCCGCATATGGCATTTTTGTTGGTTCTTACCAACTGGAAATTTTCTAGTTCCTTATAGTGTACTCCTGCTAATTGTTTCCGTTTATCTCCCGATTCATAGTAAAATTGTTCCCATTCTTCTTTTGAAGTCCACTGCTGAGCCTCAATAAGAGTGGTAACATATCCAACTGACCATGGATCATTTAACATCAAATAATTCCATGCTCCATTGGTGCTACGAAACAGGTCTGCGTCAATTTGCAATGTAAATTCGTTGTTCATTTTGTGAAATTTTCTGGATCAAACTCAATATTGAGACCATCTTTTTTCTTCTCATAAAAAATGATGGGAGCCTCTATTATCTCGTTCAGCAATCCTTTTTGTTTATATGTGTCTGCCTTAATTTGAACAGGCACGTCACCGATGTATCCATCAATGCCTTTTGACTCTTCCTCCTTATTTGCCAAACGGCAATCTTGATTGTATAGATCTGCAACGTACTTAAGTATCGCCTGCTGCACTTTTAATCCGCAATAAGTTTTATTGTAGACTAAATCCTTAACCCAATTTTCAATCAGCTCATCGTCAATTAATTCTATCGCCTTTCTGATTTCAGCCATTAGAGCTGATATTTTTCTTGTCGCATCGGCAATGGCAGTGGGCTTCTTTGATGAGTACCAATCAATCCATTCTTCCAAGGAAGAACCGTCGAATTCTTGTATTAATTCAGACATTTGTCCGACAACTTTCGGACGTGTTGCCTGAGCTGTGCCATTGACCAAATTCACTATCATTGTGGTGTATTTGGGGAAATTATATATTGTAGCATTTGAAAGCTTCGCTACTTCTTCATTTTTAATTTTCTTCTTTATCATCTTGATACTTAATTATTTGCTTTATTATGCTCCTTATGTCATTATTCACTTGTTTGCCTTCTATGTCAAATATTAGTTCAATCGGAACTTGAAACAATTCTGATAAGGTGAATATTTGTTTTAAAGTGTATTTATGACTTCGTTTGTAACTCTCAATATTGCCCAATTGACCTGGACTTATTTCAAGTTCTCTGGCAACCTTCGCCTGTGAGATGTTTCTTTCTTCTCGCAATTTGCGAAGTTTATCTATGACGTGGGTCTGATACTTAGTTTTCATCTTCTCATTTTGAGCGCAAAAATACCCTCGATTTCTCAATAGCTTATTCTCATTTTGAAAGCATTCTCATTATGAGAACGCTCGATAATGCTGAAAGTCTTGTATGTATCTGTATTTCTCTGTAATTTTGTAATTGAGAAAGACTACTTCTGAAGTTGAAAAAATAACAAAGGAGTAGTTCTGTAAGAATTTATTATAATATCCTCTAATTATAAAGCAAATGAAACACTTAATTCTGTATATTTCATTCGTTTTGACAATACTTTGCATTTCTTGCAATGACAATAGTCCTATACAGAAAGCAGTTGATGACTATCGGGCAGGGATCATAACTGAAGACAGTTTATTATCTTTTGTCTCGGATAGCATTCGAGTTAAAGAAACATTCGATTGGGCTACTCGCAACCTTTCGGATGATGATATTGCTGCATGGTTTTTAGGGCGGGCTTATAAATTTGGACTTGGCGTTGACCGAGATCCAATAAAAGCAAAGTCATATTACATTACAGCATGCAAATCAAGCAATAGCAATGCAATGAGTGGATTGGCACAATTATATTGGGTTTATCCTGGGCATGAAAATCTTGACTCTGCTTATTATTGGTTCAACGAAGCCGCTAAACATGGTCAGCCAGACGCATATTATAGTCTTAGTCAGATTGACATTATGCTTCGCAATCAGAACGGTCTGCCCATAGATACTGCTAAGGTCATTCAATACTGGCAAGAAGGAGTCAAACTTAATAGTCCTACATGTATTGCTTCTATGGCTCTTTTATATTATTATGGAGACGGTTCAATTAAAGCCGACAAGGTTAAAGCATTCAATATGTTAAGTCTTGTCCCCAAAGATAAACTAAATGCTTATAGCTTATATTTATTAGGGGAAATGCATGAATTAGGAGAAGGTACAACACAAAGTTTCAATACCGCAATTTCATACTATAAGGAATCAGCTGAACAAGGCAACACAAATTCAATGTGTAAACTTGGTAATTTTTATGAGTGGGGACAAGGTGTTGTAAAAAATGATTCGATTGCATTTATTCATTATAGTAAAGCTGCTAATGCTGGCAACCCATGGGGACAACGTTGTGTCGCCAACTGCTATTTTTCAGGTATTGGTACTGAGCGTAATGTAAGCACAGCGAATCAGTGGATAAAAACAGCAGCTAAAGGCGGCGATTTAGAGGCTATTAAATACTGCACTAAAAAAAATATAGAATATAAATAGTCGTCTTCTCCTATGATTTATTCTGATTTGAAATTTAATTTTTGCCCCTTTTGCGGAGCAAAAATTTCGTGCGATTTATACTGCAAAAATTGTGGTAAATCAGTTCGAATCCTTACTGAATTTGGAAAATTACCACCAGCTCTTGTTCCTGCTATTAAATGGAGTTGCGATGCTTCTGAACTTCAAAAAGAAATCATTTTAGAGATTCTTTCTGAAATGATCTACATTGAAGGTGGGGCTTTCACTATGGGTACATCAGAAATAAATGGCACCCACCTTAAGCAACCTGGACTGCAGACACCTCATAGAGTCACCCTATCCCCATTCTACATCTCCAAGTTTCTTGTTACACAACGTCAATGGTTTGCTTTTATGCCAGACCATACATGTTTTAATATCGGAGATCATTTCCCTGTGGATTCTATTTCTTGGGAAGACTGTATTGTTTTTACTGAGAAACTATCATTACTCTCAAACATTCCATTTTCTCTACCTACTGAAGCCCAATGGCTCTTTGTAGCTAAAGAATGTAATCCATATTTCGACAAACCATATGCTGGATATGACGACATCGATGTATGTGCTTGGACCAAAGATAATGCGAACAACTGTTCTTATAGACCGGGTCTTAAATTGCCTAATAAATTAGGGCTTTATGACCTATGTGGTAATTTATCGGAACTATGTTTGGATAGATGGGGTAATTGGCCCAAATCTGCTATGATAGACCCTTATCGACCTTTGGGTTCTGGCGGGAATATGGTCAGAAAGGGTGGAAGTTATTGTTACAATCATTACGACGAGTTTGATTCTGCTTATAATATTAATTCCCGTGATTGTAGGTCAGAGTCTGCCCATATGCAAGATAGCGGTTTTCGGTTGGCTATTTTTGACAAAGGGATTCTCAATGAATTTGGATAATTTTATTCACGGAAAGTCGATACACTTCATAGTTTTTGAATCTTCGATTTTCGCTTCGCTTATAAATTACATCGAGCTAAATCGTACTCCCATAAAGATTCCCTTAATTGTATATGAATAATTTCCCTCTTGACGAAAACTCATTCAATCATTTGCTACCAAAACAACTGCTAAATAGTTGTTTTACTGAAAATGAATGGGTTATTTTGTATAAATACCAATGTAATACAATTGGTTCAGAGGGCATTGATGTTTGGTCTGAATACATTGCTTATATCGCCGAACCTTCCATTTCTCATAATTTATTGAGACGGTGGTCTTGTGATTTTGATGGCACTGGTCGATGTACATTATGGGGTGAAAATAATCGATATTCTCGTTTTTCAACCGATGGAGTTGAACCATTAGTATCGATTTTACATTTCAACGGAATTAAATCTTGTAAACAGATTCGCATACACGAAGATTTTATTTTTCTATTTCATCTTTATGAAGAGGCTGATTCTGAAGGTAATCGGAAATTTCGTTATTTCCATGAAGGAAATAGTAAAATAGTTATTACTATAACAAATGGCGAAGTCAGAATACTTCATCAATTTCTCAATGATTATCTTGCCGCTCGCCGTATGAATTTAGTATGTCAGGTTCACTCGGAGGTAAACATTAAGACAGCTCTACTTTCGCTAATTGACTTTCAATACAAACATACTGGTCCTGAGGGAGAAACAGAGATGTCTGATAATACCATTTCAAATTTTTCTGTATATTTAAACGCTGGAATAGAACTCCAAAGTTGGTTCAGCGGAAAGAAAATTATCCCATATAAAGAATACGGACGATTTAAATCCACATTTGATCCTGAAAATGCTGACTTCATAATTGGATATGATGCAGATAGTTGCTCTTACATAACAGCTAATAGTGGAGACTCGCAATATAAATATAAAAGAACGTTCTTTAAAAAGGAAGTAGTCGAGAAATATATTGACGACCCAAATGCGTCAATCGACCTTCACTCAATATCATCAACATATTTTTATTTGAAATGCGACAATGATAATACGGATTATGTTTGGGCATATTTAAAGGATTTGCAATGTCTTCCGTATTCGGAACAGCTAAGGTGGAAATCATTTAATTTTAATCTTAACAAAAGTCCAAGCGCGTCATATCAAGATATGAATAACGGATGTTGGAAATTTAACGCATCTTCACCTGAATTTGTATTCAAACACCAGTTAGAGGTGTTAAATAAATCATGGGAGGCAGTATTTGGATGGAAATTACTTATCCCTTTCAATACAGACCAATCATCTATTTCAAATCAGTTGACCGTCCTTGGTTCGAATAATCGTGGAGCTTGCTTAAAACTAATCCAACGACTTAACCTTATTTTATCGGAACGCATAAACGTAGTGGCCTTGAAACAAACAGGTCTTCATTTTGAGAAGAGTCAGGGAAGTATTGTGAAATTATCTATATTTCTTGAATCAAAAGAGATTCATTTATCGCCATTTATAAATTATCTACTGCAATTAAACACGTTCAGATCCGAGCTTTCCGAAACTCATATACATGCTTCTGAAATTTCCGATAAATTGCAGAAAGCATGTTCTTTCTTTGAATTTAATATAGACACTCCAGATTATAGAAAGCTATCTATAGCTCTATTTAAACAAGCAAATGATGCAATACAAAAAATTTTATCTGATATAAATAATCTGTAATGGCGATGCGAAACCGTCGCCGGGCTCGCGTGCCTTTGCCATTGAGCTTATATCTCAACAGAATGGCTTTGATCCCATAATGCGCACTTCGGACACCGTCCGGGGTGTTTTCCAAGCAGTAGTGGCGGCTTTGTCGCGTGGATAAGGTTATACGGTTGTTGATTAGCTTTGTAAGTCAAGGATTGATGCTTCCAACACATTGAGGTGTTTGTGGGTTCGGTTCACCGTTTCAGTTACTGAATCAAGGAGTGAGGTCGCGGCGTTACTGACTTCATTGAAGAATATGTCCATGGTTATCGGTCGATTACTTACGATATAAACACATAGGTTTTCATACGATTAGGGAGTGATGTCTGTTGCGCATTATATTGTGTCGTTGCTGTTCTTGCAGACCCGATTTTAACTTATATTGCTTGTAAACATTCACGGAACACGGTGATATTTCACTTAGCAAAGTTAGGATGTATCGTGCAGAATGGGGATTTTTGGGTGGGAATTTGGAGGGGTGTTTTGAAAAGTGACAAAAAGAGTGTATCTTTGTCATCGATTTTTTACGGCTTTGCGCCGTCACCAAGGTAGCTCGAATGGTGGAATGGTAGACACGAGGGACTTAAAATCCCTTGACCATTGCGGTTGTGCGGGTTCGAGTCCCGCTTCGAGCACTGTCAATATTACTTTTTCCAAATTCCCGGGTTTGCCAAGGCATATATCCGGGAATCTTGTTTTGTCCTCTACATCCTCTCACTGAATCGTCTATATGGCTGAAGAATTGAAGAAATCATCACAGATTGACATGCTCCACGGGCCGCTATGGGGCAAAATCTTCATGTTCACGGTGCCGTTGATAGCGAGCGGCATCTTGCAGCAGTCGTTCAACGCTGTTGACGTTGCCATGATAGGGCGATATTCTACGAGCCAGGCCATAGCGGCAGTGGGAAGCAACGGCCCCATCATCAGCATACTTGTCAATCTCTTTCTCGGCATAGCGGTCGGAGCCAATGTGGTGATAGCCAATTATCTCGGACACCGTGACCACAATGCTGTCAGGCGTTCCATCTCCACCGTGGCCGTGATAGCGGTGCTTTCGGGATTGTTGCTGCTGGGGCTGGGCGTGTGTCTTGCGCGTCCGATATTGGAGGCGATGAGTGCTCCGCCCAATGTGATAGATCTGGCCACCACGTATCTGCGCATATATTTCTGTGGCATGCCGTTTGCCATGATATATAATTTCGGCTCTGCAATCATGCGCAGTATAGGTGATACGAAACTGCCGTTTTACTCCCTGCTCGTAGCCACTGTGTGTAACTTCGTGCTTGACTGGCTGTTTGTCGCTGTGTTTGATTTCGGGGTCGACGGTGTGGCATGTGCCACCGTTATTTCCAATGGCGTCAATGCCGCGATAATAGTGTACTTCCTCACTCGCGAGCCTGAACCTGTGACACTGCATCTGAGGCATTGGGTACTGCATGGGTCAGACTTCCGTAAGATGCTCCGTATCGGCATACCTGCCGGATTACAGGGAATGGTGTTCTCGATTTCCAACATATTCATACAGTCGGCCATAAACAAATTCGGCTCTGACGCTATAGCCGGCAGTGCGGCGGCTCTGACCTACGAGGTGTATTGCTATTATATCATAGCCGGTTTCTGTGCCGCTACCATAGCGTTTACCGGCCAGAATTACGGAGCCGGCAATGTGGAGCGGTGCCGTAAGGTGGTGCGCATCTGCATGACCTACAGCGTAGTGTTGTGTGGGGTCGCCAATCTGCTTATCGTGTGGCAAGGTACCGCCTGTCTCGGAGTGTTTTCAAGCGACCCCGAGGTGGTGAAGTACGGTCTGATGCGTTTCCATACGGTGCTGATGCTTCAGTGCATGGCCAGCAGCTACGAGGTTTCGGGGTCGTATATGCGAGCTCTCGGCTACTCTATGACTCCTATGGTGCTGACCATATTCGGCACATGTGTGCTGCGCCTGATGTGGATTTACACTTATGCAGCCTGGCATCCGTCATTTGACGTGTTGATGAGCATCTATCCCATAACGTGGACCATTACAGGTGTGATGGTGATAACCGCTGCCCTGATAGTGCAGCGTAGAGCATTCAGGAAGTTGCAGCCGGTCAGTTGAGCGACGGATTTTTAGGATGGAGCAGCCACTGCTTGTATTCCTTGCCCAGCAGACGCACTGTCTTGTGCCAGTAAGCATCTTCGCTTCCTGTCAGAGCCTCCTCGGCCGAGAGGACCGACGGGCTGACAGCCCAGACATTTTCCATGCACTCTTTTTCAAGCTGTTTGGGCTCCCATCCGCTGTAGCCTATGAAGAATCGGAGGCGTCCGTCGAGCGGATAGCCTGAATTGACGTAATCGGTGATTGTGGCGAAATCACGGCCTATATACAGTCCGTCGCTTACCTCTATGTCGTCAGGAAACAGATGGCCGAGAGCATGGATGAAAAATATACGGTCAGAAGCCACCGGCCCTCCGCAGAATACAGGCACCGGGTCCTCTCGCTTGATAGCCGGCAAAACGTCCTGTAGCTTTGTGCCGGCGATTACATTGTTCATGACCACACCCATGGCTCCGTCCTCGCGTGAATAGTCCACCAGCGAGATGACCGAGTGGTTGAAATACCCTTCGCGCAAAAAAGGTTCGGCCACAAGGATATTGCCCGGGAAAATGTCGCGGTGCACTACCTTGATGTCAAATATGCCATGGTCATTGATTAGTTTCATTGTCCGTCAGCTATCATGTTAAGAAATTCATCTTCATTGATGACGGGCACACCGAGCGACCGGGCTTTTTCCAATTTGGCAGGCCCCATGTTGTCGCCGGCGAGGATGAACGATGTCTTTTTGGAAACAGACCCTGCGTTCTTGCCTCCATGCCGTTCGATCATGTCCTTGTATTCGTCACGTGAGTGTCGGGTGAATGTGCCTGAGATGACCACTGTCTTGCCCGTAAGCTGGTCGCCCGAGGAAAGGCCTTCCTGCTCTGTGACCGACATCTGCAGCCCGGCTTTGCGCAGACGCTCCACATTGTCGCGGTTGTCAGGCTGGCTGAAATAATCTATGATGCTGTTGGCTATGCGTGGACCCACATCTTCTATTTCTGTAAGCTGTTCGGCTGAGAGGGACATCAGGGCGTCTATGCTTTTGACGCTTTTTGCAAGCCGCTTTGATACGGTTTCGCCACAAAACGGTATGGACAGCGCATATAACACGCGCTCAAAAGGAACATTTACAGTGGCGCGTATGCCGTCGATTATGCGCTCGGCACTGCGGCGTCCGGTATGCTCGAGCTTCATCAGTTGCTCGGCAGTGAGGTCATAGAGGTCGGCAGGGACTCTGACAAGGCCGGCGTCATACAGGAGCTCCACGGTCTCCTCGCCGATGCCGTCGATATCCATCATGCGGCGACCGGCAAAATGTTCGATGCGTCCCTTGAGCTGTGGAGGGCATCCCCATCGGTTGGGGCACATCCATGCAGCTTCGCCGTCTTCGCGGATGAGCGGTGTGCCGCATGCCGGACAATGGGTGACAAACCTTACCGGGTCAGCTCCAGGTTTGCGGCCGTTCTCGTCAACTCCGGTTATCTTCGGTATGATTTCGCCGCCCTTTTCCACATAGAGCATGTCATGCTCATGGATGTCAAGGGTGCGTATGATGTCTTCGTTGTGTAGTGAAGCTCGCTTGACTATCGTGCCTGAGAGCAACACGGGCTCAAGATTGGCCACAGGTGTCACTATGCCCATTCGCCCCACTTCAAATGATACGAAACGTAGCTCGGTCAATGCGCGTTCGGCCTGGAATTTGTAGGCTATGGCCCATCGCGGCGACTTGGCACGGTAGCCGAGATTGAGCTGCTGGCGTAGAGAATTTACCTTGAATACAAGGCCGTCCGTAGCCACAGGCAGCTCTTTACGGGCTACGTCCCAATGCTTTATGAAGGCATCCACTTCGTCAGTGGTCTCTAACGGCTTCATTATGTCGCTGACCTTGAATCCCCACTGTCGTGCAGCCATTATATTGTCATAGTGGTTGTCATAGGGGAGGTCTTCGGAGAGTATATAGTAGAAGTAGGCATCCAGTCCGCGTCGGGCCACTTCGGCGGAGTTCTGCAGTTTGAGAGTTCCCGACGCGGCATTACGCGGGTTGGCAAATAGAGGCTCTTCGTTAAACTCACGCTCTGCGTTCAGACGGTCAAATTCCTTCCACGGAAGCAGTATCTCGCCGCGTATCTCAAATCGGCTGGGCCATCCGCTGCCTCTCAGCGACAGGGGTATGCTGCGTATGGTGCGGACATTGTCGGTGACCACGTCGCCTTTCTCGCCGTCGCCTCGGGTGACAGCTCTGACAAGCCGGCCTTCTTCATAAATCAGAGAGATGGAGGTACCGTCATATTTCATTTCGCCCACTATGGTGACTTTCTCGCCGTTGAGGTCTTTCTGGGCGCGTCTGACGAAGTCATCTACCTCTTCCACGGTATAGGTGTTGCTCAGGGAGAGCATCGGGTAGATGTGGGCAGCCTGGGTGAAACCCTTGGTGATGTCACTGCCCACGCGCCGTGTGGGGCTGTTGGGGTCGTCAAATTGCGGATACTCCTGTTCGAGCCGCTCAAGCTCCTTGAGCTTCTGGTCAAAGTCGTAGTCGGAGATGGTCGGACTGTTGAGCACATAGTAGTTATGGTTATGCTCATCGAGTTCGGCGCGTAGCGATGATATGCGTGAGAGTGCCTCTTCGGGGGTCATTTTCGTGATATTTTGCCGTCGTTGGTGATGGTTAGTGGTGAGTCGGGGAAATCCTCGCGTGACAGGCGTCCCATGTGTGCGGCTACGCTATTGGTGGTGTCTTTGCGAGGACCGATGCCTCTTTGCTGTATGAAGGAGTGAATCTGTCCGCTGACAAACCGTCCGTCAGGACCTACTGTCACTGTCACTACGGGCGCGTAGCCGTTGATACCTTTGAGGTTGACGCGGTAGGGGGTGACGAAGTTGCCCAGAGAGTAGATGATGAGTCGGTCGTTATAGAGCTCCAGGCCGCGTGTGACATGTGGCCCGTGGCCATAAACCACATCGGCTCCGGCATCTATGGCGCGGTGGGTAAATTTGCGCAGGTCGCCTCTGTCCTCTCCGAAGCACTGCTCCATACCGGCAGGGACATGCGAGAATTTGGCCCCTTCACCACCGCCGTGAAATGACACCACCACTATGTCGGCGCGTCGTTTGAGGTCTTTGACCACCCGGTCCACCTCCTCCATGTCGAGGATGCTGAGGGTGCCTCTGTTGTGGCCGAAGGCGGCAAATCCTATCTTCTTGCCGTTGCGCTCTATGATGGCTGTCTCGCATCGGTCACGCAGTCCGGCGAACGCTATTCCTGACCGGCGCAAGGAGTTTTCAGTAGAACGAACTCCTTCGGGACCGAAATCATTGATATGGTTGTTGGCTATCGACATGAAGTCGATGCCGGCATTGACGAGGTTGGATGCGTAGGAGGTGGGGGTGCGGAAGGCGTAACAAAGTTTCGGATCGCCACATCGTTTGACTGTCCCGCCGCGGTCAAGCAGCGTACCTTCGTTATTTGACGCAGCTATGTCGGCTTTTGACAATACGTCGCTTACATCTTTAAACAGGTCTTTGCCATCGTTGACCGGCAGATAAGAGACTCCGTCCTCGGGAAATGTCGTGCCCTGCATTATGTCGCCGGCAAAGGCAAATGTCACGCCTCTGCCTGATGTAGCCGTAGCGGCGGTTACAGGTTGCGCTGCATTGATTGTGACGCAGCAGCAAGCCGCAGCCACGAGTAATGAAAGGAATATTTTAAGTCGTCGGGGTGACGGAGCCATGTCTATCATAAATGTTGTTGGAGAGTAGATTAGTAACAAATATCCCCGGCCCAATGGTTTGATCGAGCCGGGGAATATTATTTATTCCGTTGACGTGTTATTTCTTGAAATAACGGTCAAAGAGGCCCTTGAATCCGCGTCCATGACGGGCTTCGTCCTTGGCCATCTCATGTACGGTGTCATGTATCGCGTCGAGATTGAGCTCTTTGGCGCGGCGTGCGATGCGCATCTTGTCTTCGCAGGCACCTGACTCGGCGTTCATGCGCTTCTCGAGATTGGTCTTGGTATCCCAGACCACATCGCCGAGGAGTTCGGCAAACTTTGAAGCGTGTTCGGCTTCTTCCCATGCGTAACGCTTGAATGCTTCTGCGATTTCGGGGTAGCCTTCGCGGTCAGCCTGGCGTGACATGGCCAGATACATGCCTACTTCGGTGCATTCGCCGTTGAAGTGTGCGTTGAGGTCGGCAATCATTTCGTCGTCGCAACCCTTGGCCACGCCGATTTCATGTTCGGTCACAAAATTGAGGGTATCTTCTACGAGTTCCTTGAACTTGCTTGCAGGTACTTTGCACTGGGGGCAGCGTTCGGGAGCTTCGTCACCTTCGTGTACATAGCCACATACGGTGCATATCCATTTCTTTTTCATAAAGATAACAATTGGGTTTTATTACGTTAGTGATAATTAGTATCAGATTTCATTGAGGCCGATTTGACATCGTGGCGCAATGTCTGTTACTTCATATGCAAAAGTAGTTATTTCGTATGATTGATGCAATATGCTTGAGTTTAATATTGCATAACGGATGCTTAATTATTGCAAATGTACCGTGAAGGTTATGAAACGACCTCCGAATGCTTTATAATCCGAATGCTTTATAAAAAGCAAGCCGGAGCCGCGGCATATCCACATGCGTCGGCTCCGGCTGGAATTGATAGTGGCAGGGGGTGGGACGGTTATTTCACTATCTCGACCCTTGCGCTTGCAAATACGTTGATGTCAAGCTTGTTGGCTATCATCTTGATAGCTTTGGCTGCTTTGACTGATACGCCGGCCTCGTTAAGCATTGGCGAAACGGCGGCTATACCGAAAGCTCCGGGCATCACTGCTACCATAGCACCGCTACGGCTGCTTTTTGCAGGTATGCCGGCTCCCATAAGCCATGGCTTGGACATCTTGTGGGGACCTTTGGCGGCCATGAGTGCCACTATGTTCTGGGCGAACTTGCCGTCAAACACTTCTTGTCCGTTTGTCGGGTTCACGCCGTCAGAAGCTATCGTGGCTCCCATTGTGGCGAGCTGGAGGGCCGATGCCTTCATGGATACAGCCTTGATGTATGTATCAATGGCTATCGGGGCATCGTCATAGAGATAATATCCGCTTGCGGCAATGGTATCTTCGACATTGGCATCTATGGCCTGTTGTTTGAGCGATTCATACAGCTTGTCATCAAGCTCTGGCGCACTGCCCATCAGCTTGACCATGCGGTCAGAGAGAATCTCCCATTTGCCGTCGGCATCGCCGGTGGGCTGGATGGCGCTTATGGCACGTAGGCCGTGGGCACTGAAAGGTATGTCAGGTTTCTGGCTCTTGCCCTTGGCATTGCATGCACAGGGACACTGGCCTGATTTCTGTATGATTTCGTCAGGGGTCATCTGGCTGAGCAGACATGAGGAGATGGGTATCTTGGCTATGGAGCCGAGCGATGTCTTGCAATCGGTAGTGCCGGCAGTGATTACGGAGCCGTCTGTGAGCACTACGGCTATGCCGAAGCATCCGTCAGTGCAGCCGCAGCTGTTATAAGTGGTGTCGGGGGTTCCCTCACTGTCGTTTTTTAATTGCTCATAGGCTTCATTGACTGCTGATTTGAGATCGTCAAATTTAATCTTGCGTGTCATATACTTAAATTTTGTTGTCTTGTTATTTAGAGGGTGTTTAATAACAAAAGTTAAATCCTGAGCTGCGGATTTTGAGATGGATTCGGGTCTGTGCTGAAGGAGCATAGCGGGCTATGTGACTGAGGCAAAGAGCCGAAGACGCTCAAAAGCCGCAGACAATATGCTATCTTTATGTCGTTAATATGTTTCATTTTTGTTTAGATGTTTTTGAAGTTACCATCGCCTTGGTGTCTCTTTTGTTAACTGGCTGTTGCTCGTCGGTCACATAGCACCGCTATGCTTCCTCCTCACAACCAGCCATTTAATCAAAAGATACACCACTCAGGATTTAACTTTTGTTATTAAACACCCTCTTAGTGTCTGTAATCCTTGTATCATTGATACATAGGATAAACAGAACACTATCGCAAGTAGTTCATGCTGCTTTAATTATAGGAAGTTAAAATGAGCAAAATATCCCTGCGACATGCCGGCTTAAAACATTTTTAGAATTTGACGGGTTTATATATCATATCGGTGAAGCTGTCGCTTTACATATATATAATGTATTTCAAATGAATCACTACGCTGTCCGACGGTTTTTTACTGTCATGCTCCTGATAACTCCATATCTCCTGTCACATGCCGGAGAGGGGAGAGGTGTCATAAGCAATCTTAACGATACATTGCCTTCGCGATGGGTCTATAACGAACATTTTGACCAGACCATCCCCACGGATGACGGATGGTGGAAGAAGTTCAATGACCCTTTGCTTGACTCGCTTATATCTATCGGTGTAAACAATAACTACAATGTGCTTATGGCTGCGCGCCGCATGGAGATGGCCCGGCTGACCATGCTGAAGGCCCGTTCGGCCTATTTCCCTGCGTTTAATCTTGACGCCGGGTGGATCAAGGCGCGTAATTCGGGCGCGGTGTCGTCGCCTGTCATGCCGGCGACTGATGAAAGCTATTTCTCTGCAGGTATAAATATGAGCTGGCAGATAGACATATTCGGCAAGATTACGAGCGGTGTCAAGGCCAAGAAAGCGGCATGGGAAGCGTCACGTGCCGAATATGCCGGTGCCATGGTGAGCCTATGCGGTGAAATCGCCACTGCTTATTTCCAGCTTCGGGTGCTTCAGGCGCAGGAAACTGTGGCCAACGAACACCTGCTGTCACAGGAGAAGGTGGTCAAGATTACGGAGGCCCGTTTTGAGTGCGGCCTCGCTTCTTTGCTTGATGTCAGCCAGGCGCGCACGGTGTATCATTCTACCAAAGCCACTCTGCCGGCTTTGACGTCTGGAATTAATACGTCGCTCAATGCCATAGCGGTGCTTCTGGCAGTCACGCCCGATTATGCCCGTCAGCTGCTCAGCAAGCCGCGTCCTTTGCCGTCATACCTGCAGATGGTCGCTACGGGTATCCCTATGGATTTGCTGCGACGTCGCCCCGACATAGTATCGGCGGAAAAGGAGCTTGCTGCATATGCCGCTGAATTGGGCATCGCGAAGAAGGATTTCCTGCCTACTCTGACTCTTGACGGCTCTATAGGAACTTCCGCACATAATATAGGCGACCTGTTCAGTAAGGAATCGTTTACGTATTCCATCGCGCCTACGCTCTCATGGACCATATTTGACGGTATGGAGCGCAAATATAATGTGGCGGTAGCTCAGGAAAATATGCAGCTCGGCATCGAGAATTATAACCTGACGGTGCTTAATGCACTCCAGGAGGTTGATAACGCCATGGTCAATTATGTGCAGACTGTCAATCAGATCAGCGAACTCAACATGGTGGTTGAAGAAAGCCAGAGCTCGCTTGACCTGTCGCTTGACCTGTATAAGAAGGGCCTGTCTTCATTTACCAACGTGGTGGATGCGCAGCTTAATTATCTCACCTATACCAATGGCGTCATAGTGGCGCAGGGCAATGCTCTGAAAGATCTCGTCAATCTATATGAGGCTCTCGGCGGTGGCTGGGAGGTCTCTTTCTAATCAAAATATACTTACCCAAACAGATAAAACACTTATAAGCGATGAAAATCTATCAGGCATGTCGCTGTTCACTGATATGTATGGCAGCTCTGGCGATGATGATGATGTCATCATGCCATAAAAAGTCATCGGCCGACTCAGATGCCGAATTGCCGGTAGCTGTGGCTCTTCCCGAGGTTGATACGGTCACTCTGACAAAGTCATATCCAGGTTATCTACAGGCGCACAGCATGGTGCAGCTGGTGGCGAGAGTGAATGGATATCTGCGCACCAAGAATTATGTCTCAGGGCAGTTGGTCAACAAGGGACAGCTGCTTTTTACTATCGAAGACACTCAGTATCGCGATGCCCTGGCTCAGGCGGAAGCTCAGCTTGCCACGGCACGGGCAACATATGAATATAACAAAAACAACTACGAGGCCATGAAGAAAGCTCTTGAGAGCGATGCCGTGGCACGTATATCGGTGATACAGGCTGAGAGCGAGATGAAAAATTCGCTTGCTGCCATACATAATGCCGAAGCTGCGGTGCAGAGTGCTCGCACCAACCTCGGCTACTGTACCGTTAGAGCTCCCTTTAGTGGGCATGTGACAGCATCAGGCCCAGACCCCGGGGCATATCTGGCAGGTGCCGGAAGTCCTGTCACTCTTGCCACGATATATGACGACAGCAGCATGGGAGCGGTGTTTAACATCGAGGATACTCAGTTTATGCGCATGATGGACCATAAGGGCGACGGGCATGAACTCGACTATGCGCGTATCCCGGTGACGTTTGAGGATACGCTGCCTCACCATTATACTGCAAAGCTCACTTATATTTCGCCTGAGATAGACAAATCGACAGGTACATTGCTGCTTAAAGCCGAACTTGACAATCCTTACGGCGAGCTTAAAGACGGCATGTATGCCAATATCACTCTCCCTTATGCCATAGTTCCTGATGCCCTCCTTGTCAAGGATGCTTCTATCAGTACCGACCAGGCCGGGAAATATGTCTATGTGGTCAATGACAGCAACAAGATTGTCTATACTCCTGTGACAGTGGGCGACCTGGTCCGCGACTCTATGCGTGTGGTTACCCACGGACTTACTCCACAGTCGCGCTATGTTACCCAGGCGCTCCTCAAGGTGCGTGACGGAATGACGGTTAAACCTATCCAGCAGAAATAAGCGATGTTTTCAAAATTCTTTATCGAAAGACCGATTTTTGCCACGGTCATTGCCATCCTGATGGTGCTGGTCGGCCTTCTGACTGTCAAGTCTCTGCCTGTGGCGCAGTTTCCTGACATCACGCCTCCGACCATCATGGTCAGTGCGACCTATCCGGGTGCCGATGCCAAGACGGTGGCCGAGACGGTGGGTGTGCCTATAGAGGAGCAGGTCAACGGTGTGGAAAACATGATGTACATGAGCTCTACATCATCGAGTGACGGTTCCTATATGCTGACCATTACATTTGAAGTCGGTACTGACATAGACATGGCGACTGTCAAGGTGCAAAACCGTGTGTCGCTTGCCGAGCCGCAGCTTCCGGCTGCAGTGCAGCAGCAGGGGGTGGATGTCATGTCCCGGTCTTCTGACCAGATATTGTTTATCGCCATAGAGGGTGATTCCATCCATAATTACGATGGCCTCTATCTGACAAATTATGCCCAGCTCAACATCGTTGACGAGCTTGCTCGTGTCGACGGAGTGGGAGAGGTCAGTGTGTTTGGTGCCGGTGACTACAGTATGCGCATATGGCTTGACCCTGACAAGATGCGCATACGCGAGGTGACCGCCGATGAGGTGCGTCAGGCTATCGAGGCGCAGAATCTGGAGGTGTCGGCAGGTGCTGTGGGTGCTCCTCCTATCCATGGCGATGCGGCATTTCAGTACACGCTGACGAGCCGTGGACGTCTGGTGACGCCTGAGGAGTTCGGTAATATCATCATCCGCAACAACCCTGACGGAGGTCTGCTGCGTCTGAGTGACATCGCTACGGTTGACCTTGGAAGCCAGAGCTACAGCACTACCTCCACGGTCAATTCCAAACAGGCCGGTCTGCTCGGAGTGGCTCAGCTCCCGGGAGCTAATGCACTGAAGGTGGCCAACGACTGTCTGGACCGCCTCAATGAGCTGGCCCAGTATTTTCCGCCGGGTGTGCGCTACCGCGTCATCCTCAACACTACGGATTTTGTGACCGAATCCATTGATGAACTGGTGGTGACTTTTGTCGAGACCACGCTGATTGTCATGCTCGTCATACTCATCTTCCTCCAAAACTGGCGCACGGTCATCATACCTATGCTGACCATACCGGTGTCGCTGATTGCGACATTTGCAGTGATGAAGCTCATGGGCTTCACACTCAATACTCTGACGCTTTTCGGCCTTGTGCTTGCCATCGCCATCGTGGTGGATGATGCCATCGTGGTGGTGGAGGACTGTGCCCGTATTGTGGACGAGGGAAAGATGTCGGTCAAGCAGGCTACTGAGAAGGCGATGAACGAACTTACCGGCCCTATAGTGGGCGAGGTGCTCGTATTGCTCTCGGTTTTTATCCCTACGGCGTTTATTTCCGGCATCACCGGTCAGCTTTACAAACAGTTTGCCCTGACTATCGCAGTGTCTACGGCGTTCTCTGGCTTCAATGCGCTGACGTTTACGCCGGCCATGTGCGCCTTGTTTCTGAAACCGCGCAAGCCGGCCACATTCTGCGTCTACCGCTGGTTTAATAAGGGTTATGCCAAAGTATGGCAGGGATATACCAATATCGTAGGCAGCCTGTTGCGCAAACCGGCTATGGCTATCGGCCTGTATCTCGTACTTTGCTTCCTCGCGTTCTGGGGCTTTATCAAGTGGCCGACGAGCTACGTGCCGAGCGAGGACATGGGCTATTTCCTGACATCTGTGCAGCTTCCTACAGGTGCGTCGCTTGACCGCACGGAGAAGGTCATGGCGAAGATTTCATCGGAGATGCAGAAACTTGACGGTGTCAAGGATGTCATGGCTATCTCGGGCATGTCGATGATGGGTGGCGGCAATGGCAGCAATTCAGGCTCCATATTTGTGGTGCTTGAACCGTGGAAAGACCGCAAGGGCAAGGATTTGAGTGTGGACGGCATCATCAAGAAAGTCTCCGAAATCACGGCTACGCTCCAGGAACCGGTGGTGTTTGCGGTCAATCCTCCGGCCATCCCCGGCCTGGGACTGACATCAGGCTTGCAGATGCAGCTTCTTGACATACAGAATCGCGGCACCGAAGCTCTGAAAAACGCTATTGACAAACTGAGTCTGGCGGCCCACGCCGATCCGCGCATAGAGCAGCTTAACTCGTTCTATCAAGGAGGAGTGCCGCAATATACGCTTCATATCAATCGTGACAAGGTGGAGATGCAGGGCTTGTCGCTCTCGCAGGTGTTCTCGGCTCTGTCGGCGTTTATGGGCGGCAGCTATGTCAATGACTTTGTGGAGTTTGGCCGTGTTTATCAGGTCAATATAGCCGGACAGCCGTCGGCTACCGGCAATGTCAACGATGTGCTCAAGCTGAGCGTCCGCAACAGTGGCGGCGAGATGGTGCCGTTCTCATCGTTCACGTCCATAGAGCCGTCGATGGGTGCGCCGTCGGTCGACCGCTACAACATGTACACCACAGCTTCTCTGACGGCCATACCTGCCCATGGTGTAAGTTCCAAAGAGGGCATTGACCTCATGGAGCAGCTCGTGAAGGAGCAGCTCGGCAATGACTACTCATATGCCTGGACAGGTGAGGCATATCAGGAAACGCAGTCAGGCACGACCATCACGATGGTGCTCCTGTTTGCTGTAATAATAACCATACTCGTGCTCGCCGCCCAGTATGAAAGCTGGACTGACCCGGTGGCAGTGGTGATTTCGATGCCTACAGCCATCCTCGGCACGGTGCTCGGATGTATATTGATGTCGCAGAGCATATCCATCTACACCCAGATCGGTATCATACTCCTCTTGGGCCTTTCAGCTAAAAATGCCATCCTCATTGTGGAGTATGCTATAGACTACCGCAAGGCCGGCCTTGACATACGCAAAGCGGCCATGGATGCCGGGCGTGTGCGTTTCCGCCCAATCATGATGACTGCTCTGGCGTTTGTGTTCGGAGTCATGCCGATGCTTTTCGCCACCGGAGCCGGTGCAGCCAGCCGTCTCTCGTTGGGCACCGCCGTTGTTTTCGGCATGGCTGTCAACGCCATCGTGGGCACACTGTTTGTCCCTAACTTCTGGGAACTCCTTGAGCGATTCCGCGAAAAATATCTCGCGCGGCTATTCCCCTCCGACGATGCGCCCAAGCCTCCGGCCAACCCCGAAGATGACGGCTCCGCCGCCGTATGATATATCCCGAAAAATTACTCAAATAGAACCCAAGACCGTCAGCAGAAGCGAAACTGACGGCCTTTTTTTGTCGCCAACATCTGCCGCCGTTTGCCGAGAGATGCATCACGTTATGATATTACGTAAAGCCTTCCATGAAAATAGTCACAAAGTTTGTCGCAAAAAAAAATCTCAAAAAATTGCGAGAAAGTTTTGCAGAATTAAGAAAAGTGCTTAACTTTGCAGACGTCAAAACGAAATGACAACCACCTTGCCTTGTGGTGTAATGGTAGCACGTCGGATTCTGGTTCCGCCTGTGAGGGTTCGAATCCTTCCAAGGCAACT
>Gatling_p1__coassemble_774_pt1 | contig 19953 bp, 22 predicted proteins | sample Gatling_p1__metabat2_low_PE_016 | metagenome-assembled genome bin Gatling_p1 | reverse complement strand
GGAGGCCTGACGTGTGTATGAATGAGTTGAGGGCTTATTAGCCGTTTACTTTCTTCATGTGGGCGATGAGGTCGAGGACCTTGTTAGAGTAGCCGATTTCGTTGTCATACCAAGAGATGACCTTAACGAAAGTGGGGGTCAGCTGGATGCCGGCCTTGGCGTCGAAGATAGAGGTGAGGGGGCAGCCGAGGAAGTCGCTTGAAACGACTGCGTCTTCGGTGTAGCCGAGGATGCCCTTGAGTTCGCCTTCAGAAGCTTCCTTCATAGCGGCGCAGATTTCGTCGTATGTGGTGGGCTTGGCGAGGTTGACGGTGAGGTCAACTACAGAAACGTCGAGGGTGGGGACACGCATTGACATGCCTGTGAGCTTGCCGTTGAGTTCGGGGATAACCTTACCTACAGCCTTTGCAGCACCTGTAGAAGAGGGGATGATGTTGCCGGAAGCGGCACGACCACCACGCCAGTCCTTCATAGAGGGACCGTCGACGGTCTTCTGTGTAGCAGTTGTAGAGTGAACGGTGGTCATGAGGCCTTCAACAACGCCGAACTTGTCGTTGAGCACCTTGGTGATAGGAGCGAGACAGTTGGTGGTGCAAGAAGCGTTAGAAACGAACTGTGTGCCCTTTACGTATGAGTTCTGGTTAACGCCGCAAACAAACATGGGGGTGTCGTCCTTAGAGGGGGCAGACATAACCACGTACTTAGCGCCGGCTTCGATGTGAGCCTGAGCCTTCTCCTTTGTGAGGAAGAGACCTGTAGATTCAACAACGTATTCAGCACCTACAGCACCCCAGCCGATTTCAGCGGGATTCTTGCATGCTGTCACGCGGATTTCCTTGCCATTGACGATGAGGAGGCTCTTGTCCATGTCATAGTCAACGGTGCCGTCGAAACGGCCGTGCATTGTGTCATACTTGAGCATGTAAGCCATGTAGTCAACGGGGAGAAGGTCGTTGATTGCGACAACTTCGATGTCGTCTCTCTTGCAAGATGCACGGAACACAAAGCGTCCGATGCGGCCGAAGCCATTAATACCGATTTTAGTCATAGTTATTAAGTTGTAAAAACGAAAGTTTCTAAAAATGAGTGGAAAGCGCGGAGTTTTCCGCCCACAAAGTTAGAGAAAATTTGGCAATATTCTGAAATCAGGGGAACATTCGTGTGTTAAATTCTGTTGAAAAGATAAATTTGGTAGCAAATTTCACTGTCAGTCACATAATTTTACTAATTTTGCGCTTCCATAGAGGGGTCAAAAGACCTATATGCAACGGAGTCAACGGATTACACTAATTTCAGGACTTGACACTGATATTTCAGCCGGTTAAATACAAACCACACTTTATAAATTAAGGAATCATGAGCAATCTCTTAAAAGAATTCAAGGAATTTGCGATGCGCGGCAATGTCATCGACATGGCTGTAGGCGTGGTGATAGGTGCCGCTTTCGGCAAAATCGTTTCATCGCTCGTTGACGATATAATAATGCCTCTGGTGGGTGTTGCCACAGGCGGCATGAACTTCACTGACTACAAGTGGGTGATCCAGAAGGCCGTCACTGATGCCCAGGGGGCTGTCATCACTCCCGAGGTGTCGATGAACTGGGGCACATGGATCCAGACCATCGTGGACTTCATCATTGTGGCGTTCTGCATCTTCATTATGATCAAGTTCATGAACAATCTCCGCAAGAAAAAGGAGGTGGAAGAGGAGATAGCTGCCTCGGCTCCGGCCGAGCCTACAGCGGAGGAGAAGCTGCTCACCGAGATACGCGACCTGCTCCGCGAAGAGCAGCAGAATGCGGCCAAGAAATCCTGATGCCTGATAAAACCCATACATAACTGAATCAACCACAACAACATACATCATTTTACGCAATGACAAAGAGTCTTGTTTACACATGTACAGGCGACAACGGCACGACTTCGCTCGTGGGCGGTGTCCGCACTAAGAAAAACGACATACGTGTGGAGGCCTACGGTTCGGTAGACGAGCTGAATGCCAACCTCGGTGTGCTCGCCACATTTCCCACCCTTGACCAGCAGGCCCACGACCTGATCATCTACTGCCAGCACAAGCTGATGAACATAGGGGCATATCTGGCCACTCCCTATCCGGCCGGCGAACGCCACGAGTGCGAGGGCATCACGCTTGCCGCCGTAGAGCGCATCGAGAACGCCATAGACCATCTCGACGAGGGGCTGCCCCCCATGACCGGATTCATACTTCCCGGAGGCACCGGCACTGCCGCCCAGATTCACGTGTGCCGCACCATGTGCCGCCGCTGTGAGCGCCGCATCGTTGGTCTCGCCGAGGAAACGTACATTGACCCGATGGTGCTCCGTTTCATCAACCGTCTGAGCGACTTCCTCTTCGTGTTTGCACGCTTCAACAACATGTACCGCCAGGTCAACGAAATCCAGTGGGATAAAAATTGTTAAGGGCGCATATTTAACGGCTGTTGCCGCGTTAAAGATATGACAGAGGATATAATAATCAACCTATAACGACACAACGACTATGTATTGGACACTTGAACTGGCTTCAAAGCTTGAAGATGCTCCCTGGCCCGCCACCAAGGACGAGCTGATAGACTACGCGATGCGTTCGGGAGCGCCCCTCGAGGTCATCGAGAACCTCCAGGAAATCGAGGATGAAGGCGACACCTACGAAAGCATCGAAGACATCTGGCCCGACTACCCCTCCAAAGAGGACTTCCTCTTCAACGAGGACGAGTATTAAATCGCTATAATATATACATCTATAAGCCAATGGACAAGCAAAGTCGAATTTGTTTGTCCATTGTTGTTTTATGGTGTCAGATGGCGTGGTTTCTTTGCATGCAAAGCGCTAAGTGCGGTTAGTTGGGCTAAAATCCGCATTTTGGAGGGATTCTCGGGTTTGTCTGTATATTAGTCAATTCATATTGGCACATGTGGGTGTGTATCAAAAATAATGTAACTTTGCGTATGGAATCTACGGAAGGGGACAAAGAATATCAAGATAAACAGTTGTCTAAAGGCATACTAAAACACGATGCCGTGGATGACAGGCAGCATTGTCCATAAATATCGAATCTCTCATATACATTATACGGGAAGCAGGTGATGCTTGACAGTGATCTCGCAAAGCTCTACGGAGTCGAAACTAAGGTGCTTAATCAGGCGGTCAAACGTAATATACAACGGTTTCCGTCAGACTTTATGTTTCAACTGACAAAGGAAGAATGTTTGAGGTCACAAATTGTGACCTTAAACGTCGGAAGAGGCGGGTCGAGGTATATGCCATATGCCTTTACGGAAAATGGAGTGGCTATGCTAAGTAGTGTTCTGCGTTCAGAAAGAGCCATGGTGAATATCCGGATTTAAGGGCTGAGTTAATGGGGTATTGCAAGAAAAACCATCTATGCACAAACTATTGCATAGTGGTTGATTACTCGATATATTCCGGCAAGGAGCGACTCTTTATAGTGGATTTAGACGATAACAAGATTCTGTACTCTACACTATATGTGCTCATGGTATCTGGAAAGATTTTGAGTGTATTGTCAATCCGGATTTCAGCAATGTGCCGGCGAGCAATCTGTCAAGTCTCGGCCACTACAGACTCGGGATTGCAAGAAAGACGCATAAATATGATTTAAATGCGATAGAGTTGCACGGATTGGATTCTTCTAACTCCAATGCCTATCGCCGGGGGATTCTGATACATGATGGAATGCCGGACATAAAACTCATAGGCATGCCGTGTCTTCCTCTAAGCCAGGGATGCTTCACGGTGACTTCGGATGCCTTTAAGGAAATAACCGATTTAAGGGCTGAGTCAAAGAAGCCTTTGATGCTGTATAGCACCGACTCGAGCATATTCTGACCCGTGCGCTCTGTAACCACTACATGCGCTATCATCATCAATAGTCATGTCTCTCCCGTGTCGTCAAATTCAGGAACGGACATTTTTTTACACAAATTAGTTTTTTATTTGTGGGTGAGGTGGTGGTTTTAGTGCGTTTTTTTGTAGATTTGATGGTATTAATGTATAAACAAGTTTTTTAAATAATATGGCTGATAAGAGAAAGAAGCGGGTCATCCTTGAGGGTCCTGAGCCGTTTGACCGCGGAGGCGGTGATATGGATACGCCGAGCTATGACGCTATGAAGCAGATGCTTATGACTGCTATGGCGGAGATTGGTGTGAGTCCTGACGAATATTCCGAGTTTCTTAAGAGCGGCGTTGACAGGAATGCTGTCATTGACCAGATGAAATCGATGTACGGGCAGCCGGACATGTTTCGTAGATCCATATATGAGCCAGAGGAGGTGCATGCCATGGCTGGCGCCGGCGATAAGTCTCTGCGGCTCAAGGTGCAGATGAAGGATGTCACGAAGCCGCCGATGTGGCGCGAGATTGTCATCCCGGCCGACTTTAATTTCTCGCAGCTCCATTATGCCATACAGGCTGTGACGGGGTTGGAGAATTGCCACTTGTGGCAGTTCCAGCACAAGGCTTACAATCCGGATCTGCAGATAGGCATACCGTCGGACGGCACGGGGTTCGGCCTTGATGATTACACTCATGATGCCGACGAGACTCCGGTGTCGGGCTTCCTCGCCAAGAAAGGCGACAAACTCGAATATGTCTACGACTTCGGCGATGACTGGATTTTCACCGTGTCGGTGCTTGAAGTACTTGACGGCAGGGTAGCTAATGCAAGATGTGATAAATGGAAATGCGACATGCAGCCTATCGAAGATTCGGGAGGGGTGTGGGCATATCTCCAGTTCAGGGATATCGAGGCATCAGCCGGCTCGCTTAGCAAGAAGGAAAAGGATGAAATCATTGACCGATTCTACTTTGATTCGTTTGAACAGTTTATGGGTTGGCTTGATGACGCCCGGTTTGATCTCGATTTTGTTAACGAGAATCTTGCGGACATCCCGGACAAATGGGAAGATGTCGATGGCTGACATAACCTGATATGACGATAAACCGGAATGCGCCCGCTTCGGTCTCGGAGGCGGGCGCACTTTTTTTGCGGGTTGATGTTTTACAGCATGTTTGTTGGGCGTTAGACGATTATTATATATATTTGCGATTGCCGACCGCTTGAAGCCCCGGTCATGGGACAGTGGGTGGGAAGCGAAGACATGATGAAAAGCGTTTATACGCGCTGATTCTTGACTGCTTGAAATTCTCGCAAAATTTCTATCGATAGTCAGGGATTGAGCAACGATGGATGCCCATGGATATGTAATTATCTTGCTTTCGGTACGATATTCCGCGTGGGATATGGCCGGACGCAATGATTGCATATACAAGCGTAGGGCTTCTTCGTTGCCGTCCGATTATCGATGGGCAATGCGAGAAGCCTCAAGCAGTAGGACGGTAACAGATACAGCATCCTACGCTTTTCTTTTTATAAACCAATTTAATGCCAACGAGGGGATGACGGCGGCAACTTAAATCATTTCATGAAAGCATTGATAATCTTAAAAAATGCTGGAGGAACTGGGAAAACACAGACTCTAAGCTATTTGACTGACCTTCTTAATGCCGGAAGGGATGAAATCATGAAAGAGATGCATACGAATGGTATAGATTTTAGTGCCATAATCAAATATCATGGCTCAAAAGTCGGCATCATTACAATCGGAGATCCCGGAACAGAAGATTTTGTGTCTTATGAGCTTGAAAGGCTTTACAAAGATGGTTGTGACATTATCATTGCTTCTGCCCGTAGCCGTAGCTCTGCCGATGGTGTGTATGAGATGCTGTGGCAATATGGCAAGAACAAAGGCATCGCTACCATGGAGACCTCACCATATCGCACTTATGAGGAGTATCACGACTCACTACCGCATGAAACGATCAACCGGATGTGCGCTCACTCTTTGTTGGGAGCTATTGATTATTTCATCATGAACAGCAGATAATAGTTGCTAACATGCATACAAAGATCGGATTTGTTTGTATGCCAATATTTATGGGCATACCCCATATATGAACCTGCTTCTCTAACCATATCCGTTAATAAGCCGTAATTTAAAACAATAGTATGAACAAGAATTTGATAATATTCATTATCCTACTGATTGATTTTACGATATGTGACGCTCATAATATCACAGTTAATCAGCTGCATTTTCAGTATAATCCTCAGGAAGATGGCTATTTCGTTGGCGCAAATTCTTCTGATGTTTTAGAGGGAACACTCACAATTCCTTCTGAATATGGCGGTAAGCCCGTAGTCGGCATTGGGTTTTACGAAGACAACGTTGCATTTACTTTTAAATCGCAAGGAAATATAAGCAATGTCACTATTCCAGAATCAATTAAATATATAGGTGAAAATGCATTTGACGGATGTATTGGCTTAACGAGTTTGACAATACCAAATCAAGTACAACTGATAGGAAATTCCGCGTTTAATGATTGTACTAACCTGAAATCTATGGTTATTGAGGGCTCCAATGTTTATATTGATGATTATTCATTTTGGGATTGTGAATCATTGGAAGAAATCAGTGTGCTTGGCTCAGTATCTCAAGTTGGTATAGGTGCTTTTCATAACTGCAAAAGGTTGCAACGAGTCAATATTGAAGATCTTGAGTCCTGGTGTAGGATTAAATTTGAAGTAGCCGAATCTAATCCGTTAATGTTTGCCAAACATCTGATATTAAACGGTAAAGAGATAAAGTATTTGTCGATTCCTGATAATATCACTGCAATTGGTGCATTTGTATTCATTGGCTGCGATGAATTGACAGATATAAACTTTCATAATGGAATAACTCATATCGGGAAATATGCATTTAATAGTTGTGATAACATAAGATCATTAAATCTGCCGCCAAAATTAGTTTCAATAGAAGAAGGGACCTTTCAAGGTTGTAGTAGATTAACGGATATCTATATTCCAAAATCTGTTAAGTATATTGATGATAGTGCTTTTGAGGGTTGTATGAGCATAGTTGGAATTGACATTCCGAGTTCTGTTACACGCATTGGTCAAAATGCATTTAGTTCCTGTGGCTCACTACGTTCGATTACTATACCAAGTTCGATCTCATCAATTGAAAGTTCAACATTCTATGCTTGTGCCAATCTAGAAGATGTTCAGATTCCCAATTCAATCAAAGAGATAGGGGACTATGCGTTCAGTAATTGTTATGACTTGGTTCGTATTGACATCCCAAATTCTGTAACGAGCATCGGTAAATATGTATTTAAGGATTGTAAGAAACTCACTAAAATTGTGCTCCCCAATAATTTGGATATTATTAATGATGGAGCCTTTCAGTTATGTTACGCGTTATCAGAGGTAATAATTCCTACTACCGTAACACATATTGGTTGTAAAGCGTTTTGGGCTTGTGGTCAACTTGGTTCAATAGACATTCCCGATTCAGTTGAAAGTATCGGGGATGGAGCTTTTCAAGAAACGTCGCTTTTAGATTTAACTATACCTAATTCGGTAAACACTATTGGGAAAGAGGCATTTTCCGGATGTAGGAACTTAAAGTCAATCACTTTAGGTAATGGATTAGAGCATATTGAAAATTATGCATTTGAATATTGTTTCGATTTGGAGAAAATCACAGTATTGTTCCAAACCCCAATTCAAATATCATCATCAGTGTTTAGCACGTATAATAAATCGACGCTATATGTTGCTAAAGGGAGCAAACAACTGTTTGAAAAAGAAGAGCCATGGTGCTTTTTTAGGAATATTGAGGAATATGAGAGGACGATTGCAGTAACATTGATTTCATTGAATCCATCGTATGTAGAAGAAAATGCAGGCGAGCAAATACAGATTAATGCGACTATTCTTCCTGAAGACGCATCTAACAAGACCTTGGCTTGGAGTTCATCTGATGAACAGGTTGCAATAGTTGATGAAAACGGTATTGTTTCTCTTATAAAAGAGGGAACAGCCACAATAACTGCGTCTGCTACTGATGGGTCTGGTGTATCTGCCAGATGTACTGTTGTTGTGACGGGACATTCAGGAATAGATGCCATCCTTGCTGATAAAAATACTTATGTCAAGATATTCAGTCTTAGCGGAGTCCTTGTCTACGAAGGTCAATATGCAGAGGCCAAGCTCGTACCTGACTATTATATAGTAGTATGCGATGACAAGAGCATGAAAGTGAAAGTAGAATGATATTTATATTTCTCTGATTGAGATAAGCTCAATCAATGGTCAGGCAAAAGGTCGCTTTGCCTGACCATTGTCATTCTGTGGTGGTAGGCAGGGGGTGGAGGACGCGGCAGGGGTTGCCGGCGGCGACGACGTTGGAGGGGATGTCGCGGGTGACTACGCTGCCGGCTCCGATGGTGGTGTTGTCGCCGATGGTGACACCGGGGAGGACAGTTACGTTTGCACCGATCCACACGTTGTTGCCCACGGTGATGGGTCGGGCGTATTCGAGTCCGGCGTTGCGGAGGTCTATTTCGAGAGGATGCCCGGCGGTGTAGAATCCGCAGTTAGGAGCTATGAATACGTTGTCGCCGAATGTGACCGGGGCTTCGTCAAGGATGACGAGGTTGAAGTTGGCAAAGAAATTCTCACCGATATGTATGTTGTAGCCGTAGTCACAGTAAAACGGCTGCTCGATGATGAATGATTCGCCGGTCGTGCCTATGATTTCGCGGAGGGTTGCTGTGCGCTCATCGGTCAGCAGCGGTGACATGTGGTTATACTCATGGCATTTCTGTTTGATGGCCAGACGTTCGGCTTTCAGTTCGGGGTCATTGTTGGCATCGTAGAGGAGTCCGAGACAGCATTTTTCTTTTTCGCTTTGCATATCTTGGATTGATTAATTAACTGTCGTCAAAGATATTGCAAACCTTTGATATGTGCAATGGCTATTTATCGCCATCTTGGTCGGAAGTGGCAATCTGTGGCAGCCGGCTGCGCAGCCGGTGGCGGAAATTGGTGTTGCGACGGTTCGGCTGACTGTTGCCGATGGCTGTGCGTATCGCCTCGTCCTCACCGACAAGCACGCAGAGGCTTCGCGCACGGCTTACACCGGTGTAGAGCAGATTGCGGTAGAGCATCGGTTTGTGGCATGAAGCTACCAGCATGACCATATACTCGACCTCCGAGCCTTGGAGTTTATGGACCGTGGTAGCATATGCCAGTGACAGCTCGCTGAGCGATTTGCGTGTGTAGGTCGAGCGATTGCCGTCAGAAAAGGTCACTTCAAGCGTCTGATTGTCGGGGTCAATGGCTGAAATCCACCCAGTCTCGCCATTGTAGATATGCCTGTCGTATGAGTTGGATGTCTGCACGATTGTCTCTACTGCTATGCCAACACATCTTCGTCTGCGGCATTTGCAAATTATAAGAGAGCTATCGCAAATCCACTTCGGACTCCATAATACGGATTATGAACTACACACCCAACGTACGGAAATCTGCACAATCTTTTGACAATGTACTTCAAAAGGCAAAGTAATGAAATGAATAAAAGGCTTTCCTTTTTCGTGTTGTCCGGGGATGGTTCCCCGGGGCGGAAAGGAAAGCCTTTGGTGTATAGGGAGACGGGAGGAGGACCGTCGGTCAGATGCCTGGATTAATAGTTGTGTGCTTCTATTTCAAAGAAGCTGCGCTTATGATGGCATACTGGGCAGACTTCGGGTGCTTTTTTGCCGATATGTATGTGTCCGCAATTGCGGCAGATCCATACAGTGTCGCCGTCGCGTGAGAATACGATTCCTTCTTCGATGTTTTGCAATAGGCGGCGATAGCGTTCTTCGTGGTGCTTTTCGATTGCGGCGACGGCGCGGAATCGATAGGCTATTTCCGGGAATCCCTCGGCTTCGGCTTCTTCTGCCATCTTTGAATACATCTCGGTCCATTCGAAGTTCTCTCCTTGGGCGGCGGCTTTCAGGTTGTCCATTGTGTCTGAGATTTCGCCTCCGTTAAGGAGCTTGAACCAGAGTTTGGCATGCTCTTTTTCGTTGTTGGCGGTCTCTTCGAAGATAGCCGCAATCTGCTCGTAGCCGTCTTTGCGGGCTTTTGATGCAAAGTACGAATACTTGTTGCGGGCCATTGATTCGCCGGCAAACGCTTCCATGAGGTTACGCTCGGTCTTTGTTCCTTTTAAATCTTTCATTTTCGTGATGTTTGTTTTGGATATTAAGATATGGTTATGTGGTTTTTTTTGCTACAGTCGGGACACACGCCTTTAAAGTAGACATTGACGTTGTCGCATAAAAAATCTGCCGGAACGGTCAGGACGGACATGTCAAACGGAATGTCTATGATTTTTCTGCAATCGCGGCATATGAAATGTGCATGCGGCGTGCTTTGTACCGAGTCGTAGCGGGTGGAGTCGGATGTGATGTTTATATCGTTGACGAGCCCTTTTTCAGCGAGCAATTTTACACTGCTGAACACGGTGGTGCGTGATAGTGTCGGATTATTACGACGCATAAAAGAATATATTTCATCGGCCGTGGGGTGGGTCGTGCATGATGATACATATTCCAGTATCTCGAGCCGCTGCATAGACGGCCTGATGCCTGCATCAGTCAGCCTCGCCAGAAGGTCGCTTTTAGTAGTATTGTTCATATTTATATTTAATACTAATCAGTATTGAATACAAAGTAATAACAAATATAGGGCAAATCCTATTTTTTTAACTTTTATTGGATAAATATTGCGTAGATTGACGTTTTTCGGCATAAATATCAGGAACCAGGCGGATGGGACAGATTTGTCTTGACGGCCTCGTGTATGGGTATGTGATATACTGGATGTCTCTGAGGTAAGATGATAGAGCCATCCAGTATCTGATGTGACCGGATGGATACCGGTATCAGCCTGGCATCTTGCTTTCATGCATGCCGCCTCCGTCGACCATAAGGTTATGTCCGATAGGGTATTATCACAGATAAAGCGTAGAAACGAGCAAGGTCGGGGTGCGTGCAGATTTGTCAAATGATTGAAAAATATGTTATAATAATTGCGTCTCGGACCCTGATAGAGTTGGCGGAGATGGCGGATATTGTTATTTTTGCATTATGGCTAACAAGATTCTTTGGGCTGACGATGAGATAGACCTCCTCAAGCCCCATCTGATGTTTCTCAGAAACAAGGGTTACGAAGTGGATACCGTCAACAACGGGCATGATGCACTGGATATGGTGCAGACTGACCACTATGACCTAATCATACTTGACGAGAACATGCCCGGCTTGACGGGGCTTGAGACGCTGATGCGCATCAAGCAGATAGAGCCGCACCTGCCCGTCATCATGATCACCAAGAGCGAGGAGGAGAATATCATGGACCAGGCCGTGGGAGCCAAGATAGCCGACTATCTCATCAAGCCGGTCAATCCTATGCAGATACTCTCGTCAATCAAGAAGAATCTCCACAGCGACGAGCTTGTCAGCGAGAGCGCGGCATCGGCCTACCGCCGTGAGTTTGGCAGCATATCCATGCTCATAGACTCCGCGCGGACCATGGAGGAGTGGATGGACGTGTACCGCAAGCTCACCTACTGGGACCTGGAACTTGCCTCTACCGAGACATCCATGGACGAGATGCTTGAGATGCAGCGGCTGGATGCCAACTCGGCCTTCGGCAAGATGGTCAAGCGTGACTACGAGGACTGGATTTCCGACCGCGGAGGTGCCACAGAGCGGTCATTCATAATGAGCGACGAGGTGTTTAAGCGCAGGGTGTTCCCTCTGATCGACGGCGGCGACAAGGTGATGTTCATACTCATTGACAATTTCCGCCTGGACCAGTGGGGCGTGGTCAAGAAGATGCTTGCCGATTCGTTTACCTTCGACGAGGAGCTGTATTGCTCCATCCTCCCCACGGCCACGCAGTATGCGCGTAATGCCATCTTCTCGGGTCTGATGCCGGTCGACATAGCCCGGATGTTTCCCGACCTGTGGGTCGATGAAGACGAAGATGAGGGCAAAAACCTCAACGAGGCACCGCTGATAGCCACCCAGCTCGAACGGTTCAGGAAACGCTGGAAATTCTCGTACCACAAAATCAACACCAACCAGGCCATAGAGCATATGCTGCGTGATTTCCGCCAGATAGAGGCCAACGAGCTCAACGTGGTGGTGCTTAATTTCATAGACATGCTCTCGCATGCGCGTACAGAGTCCAAGATGATACGCGAACTTGCGGCCAACAACGCAGCCTACCGTTCGCTCACGGAGTCATGGTTCCGCCACTCGGGAGCCATCGACATATTCCGCCGTGCCGCGGCAGCCGGCTACAAGGTGGTGCTGACCACCGACCACGGCACTATCCGCGTAGACAATCCCATACAGGTGGTGGGCGAGCGCAATACCAACACCAATCTGCGCTACAAGGTAGGGCGCAATCTCGGATATAACCAGAAGCAGGTCTATGAAATCAAGAAGCCCGAACGCTTCGGGTTACCGTCGCCCAATGTCAGCAGTGCCTATATATTCGCCACCGGGCGCGATTTCTTCGCCTATCGTAACAATTTCAACTATTATGCCCAATACTACACGGGCACATTTCAGCACGGCGGCATATCCATGGAGGAGATGCTGATACCCCTCGTCACCCTGACTCCGCGCTGACGCTACACATTTAATCAACCTAAAAACTGTATCATTATGAAAAGATTTGCATGTCTGTCGTTGTTCATAGCTGCTTTCTGCTGGTCTGTTTTCGCTGCAGTCGCCGAGCAAAAGCCGGCACCGTCATTAAGCGAAGATGAAAAGGTGCTGGTACTTCCGTACCAGTATTATTATTTCTTAGAGGCTGTTGACCCGGATGGCGAATCGAAGCAACAGCTGCATTGCTATTATCCGAATACCGGTGTGGATGTGACTCTTGATTATTTCCTGCCTGATGACTTCAATGTAGAGCCTCTGCATGCTATTTGGCATAATCCTGAGGATGACACGGTATATCTTGTCGATGAAGCCGGAGGCCGGGAATTGCGATTCCTCACCATATACCATATCAGCACTGACAACATAGTGACCGAAGTGTTGTCGCTGCAAGGGGTCAAAGGCAACGTGTATAACGATTATGATGAATCAGATGACTGTTATGTGACCGTAGCCGATGGACGGGTGAAGATAAAGGGTCGCACTGACACCGGCAGAAATATCAACGCCTGGTTTCCTATAGACCTGGAAGGGCTGTGATAGAGCGATATTACAAAAAAAATCCAGCGCATCACTGCGAAGGATTTTCAGATATGTATCAAATTAAACTTAAATTGTATGTAGCTCCGAGGGGAATCGAACCCCTATCTAAGGTTTAGGAAACCTCTATTCTATCCGTTGAACTACAGAGCCGTAGTTGCGCGTCCCTACATCAGGAGATATGTGTAATACGTTACTACAAAGGTAGTGAATTTTTGCGTGAATAGGAGTTGAACTGGTATTTTATGCCGTTTTTTTCGTCGAGATAGCGGGGCGAGCGGTTAGTAAGCTCCCATATCGACTCGTCGATGGCCGGGAAGTATGTGTCGGTGCCCTCGGGCGAGTCGGTGTCTATACATGTAAGTTCGAGTCGTGTGGCATAGGGCATCGCCGCGGCATAAATCTGGCCGCCGCCTATCACAAAGGGTGTGGCTGCCGGACCGGCCGCACACAGAGCCGTCTCTATGGTATCCACCACTTCCGCGCCGTCTATGCGCAGCGACGGGTTGCGGCTGACCACTATGTTGCGTCTGCCGGGGAGAGGCCCCGACGGCATGGATTCGAACGTCTTGCGACCCATGATGATGGGGTGCCCCATAGTGAGAGCCTTGAAGCGGCGCAGGTCGTCAGATATGTGGTAGAGGAGGTTGCCCGACGCTCCGAGACCGCCGTCACGGGTGACGGCAGCAATGAGGGTGATGGAAGCCGGGAGGAGATTGGATTTCATATGAAGCAGTTGGAGAGTGACGGGATTACTTTGGCCGCCGAAGCGCCGCAGTAGAGTATGTCATACATGCCGTCGAGAATAGGCATGTTGACGCGGTAATGCTGGTTTATCTCATGGATGCACTTGGTGCCGTAGTAGCCTTCGGCGGTCTGCTCCATCTCCATGCGCGCCGCCTTGACAGAGTATCCGCAGCCTATCATGGAGCCGAAGTTGTGGTTACGCGAGAATCGCGAGTAGCAAGTCACGAGGAGGTCGCCGAGATATACCGAGTCACATATCTGTCGCTGACGCGGACAGGCCGTGTCGATAAAACGCTCCATCTCGCGGATGGCGTTGCTGACGAGCATGGCCAGGAAGTTGTCGCCGGCCTTGAGGCCGTGGACCATTCCGGCGGCTATGGCATATACGTTTTTGAGCACGGCGGCATATTCTATGCCGTCGACATCGTTTGACTCTATGGTGCGCATGGCTTTGCCACGCAGACATGCGGCAAATTTGCGTGCTTCCTCAAGCCGCTCGCATCCGATGGTCAGGAAGCTCTGACGGCCGAGAGCCACCTCTTCGGCATGGCAGGGGCCTCCGATGACCAGAATCCTGTCGGGGTGCACCCCGAAACGGCGGCACATATAGGAGGTGATTAGCTCGTTTTCGTCAGGCACGATGCCTTTGATGGCCGAAACCACATACTTGTCGGAGATGTCGACAGTCAGTTTGTCGATATGGCTCTTGAAGTAGGGCGACGGCATGGCGAGCAAAATCGTGTCGGAGGCTTCGGCCACGGCGTTTATGTCGCTTGAGAAGCATATCCGCTCTACGTCAAACTCCACATCCGTCAGATATGCCGGATTGCGGTGGTGGCGTATGAAGTCGGCTATGCGGTCATCGCGCCTCATATACCAGTTGATTGTCTCGCAGTTGTCAAGCAGGAGTCGGGCAAGGGCTGTAGCCCATGAGCCTCCTCCCATGACGGCTATTTGGCCGGGGAAGTCCATGGCATATTCAGATAGGGTGGAGAGGTGTGTTTATTCGGCTTTCTCGGGGCGCATCTGTGGGAAGAAGAGCACTTCCTGTATGGTGGTCTGGCCGGTCATGAGCATCACGAGGCGGTCCATGCCTATGCCCATGCCCGATGTGGGGGGCATGCCGTATTCGAGGGCACGGATGAAGTCCTTGTCGATAATCATGGCTTCGTCGTCGCCCTTCTCGCCGAGGCGCATCTGCTCCACGAAGCGTTCGTACTGGTCTATGGGGTCGTTAAGCTCGGAGTAGGCGTTGGCGAGTTCCTTGCCGTTGACCATCAGCTCGAATCGTTCGGTCAGTTCGGGATTGTCGCGGTGACGCTTGGTCAGTGGCGACATCTCTATGGGGTAGTCGATGATAAATGTGGGCTGGATATAGTTGCCCTCGCACTTCTCGCCGAAGATTTCATCGATCAGCTTGCCTTTGCCCATGGATTTGTCAACTTCGATGCCGAGGTCTTTGCAGACTCCGCGGAGCTGCTCCTCGTCCATGCCGGTGATGTCGATGCCGGTGTGTTCCTTGATGGCGTCAATCATGGTGACGCGGCGGTAGGGGGCTTTGAAGTCTATCTCGTTGTCGCCGACCTTGACCTTGGTGGTGCCGTTGACATCGAGGCATATCTTCTCGAGCATCTTTTCGGTGAAGTCCATCATCCAGTTGTAGTCCTTGTAGGCTACATAAATCTCCATACATGTAAACTCGGGGTTGTGGGTGCGGTCCATACCCTCGTTGCGGAAATTCTTGGAAAATTCATACACGCCGTCAAAGCCGCCGACTATGAGGCGCTTGAGATACAGCTCATCGGCAATGCGGAGATAGAGGGGGATGTCAAGGGCGTTGTGGTGGGTGATAAACGGACGCGCGGCAGCTCCACCGGGGATTGACTGGAGGATGGGGGTCTCCACTTCCATGTAGCCGGCGGTGTTGAAGTATTCGCGCATCGAATTGTAGACCTTGGTGCGCTTGATGAAGATGTCCTTGACACCCTCGTTGACCACGAGGTCCACGTAGCGGCGGCGATAGCGGAGCTCGGGATCGTCAAAAGCATCGTAGGTCACGCCGTTCTGGCGCTTGACTATGGGGAGCACTCTCAGCGATTTGCTCAGGACTGTCAGTTTCTTGGCGTGGACGGATATTTCGCCCGTCTGGGTGCGGAACACGAAACCCTCGATGCCTACGAAGTCACCTATGTCAAGGAGCTTCTTAAACACGACATTGTAGAGGTCCTTGTCCTCGCCGGGGCATATCTCGTCACGGCTTACATATACCTGTATGCGTCCGTTGGCATCCTGAAGCTCCATAAACGAAGCCTTGCCCATGATTCGGCGGCTCATGATGCGGCCGGCCACGGCTACTTCGCGCTGCTCTCCGCCATCGGCTTCAAACTGCTTCTTGATTTCGTCGCTGTGACCTGTCACCGGGAAGAGCGGTGCGGGATATGGGTCAATGCCGCGGCGGCGGAGTTCGTCGAGACTGTTGCGGCGTATCTGTTCCTGTTCGCTGAGATTCTGCGTAGCCATATTATTATATACTGTCTTGATGTCTTGGTCTTACAAATTATGATAACTGTGTGCGATACTGCCAAGTGTACAGCACCTTGCAAAGTTACGCATTTTCATTCATCCCTCCAAAAGGAGGTCAGTTGACGGCGAGGAGTTCGATATCGAAGATGAGTGCGGAGCCTCCGGGTATGCCAGGCTGGGAGCGGCTGCCGTAGGCCTGTTCGGAGGGGATGTAGATTTCCCATCGGTCACCAACGTGCATCTGCTGCAGTGCTATGATCCAGCCGGGGATGAGGTCCCGCAGACGGAATGCCGGGGCTACACTGCCGCGGCTGCTGTCGAATGTCTTGCCGTTGATGGTCCTGCCGGTATAGTGGACCGTGACTACGCTCGAGCGTCCCGGAGACGCTGCTGCGGGATTGCCCTTGCGGATGACGCGGTAGAGTATCCCTTTGTCTATGGGGTGTACGTCAGGTTCGGCGGCTTTCTGTCCGAGGTATTCGCGGTTGCGGAGGATATAGTCTTGTTTTGACATTGTAAATCTTATAATCAGAGATAGCGGCCGTTGAATAGCTGCTTGATGTCGTTGACCATCTGCTTGATGCGCTGTTCCTGTGCTTTGGGGCAGAGGAGGAGCACGTCGCCGGTGTCAGCGATAATGTAGTCCTTGATGCCGTCCATGACTATGAGTTTTTCGCCCTTGACGGCCACGATGTTGCCTGATGAGTTGTATGACAGCAGGTTGCAGTTGTGGGCCACGTTGCCGTCGGAATTTTTGGGCGAGTTGTCATAGAGTGCGCTCCAGTTGCCGAGGTCGTTCCATGCGAAGTCTACACGCTCCACATATACGTTTTTGGCCGCTTCCATGACCGCATAGTCTATGGATATGCTCGGGCATCCGGCGAAGTGTGCGTTGATGAAGTCGCGTTCGTGGGGCGTGCCGAAGGCTGCGCAGCCCTTGTCAAACACGTTGGCCAGGTCCGGTGCGCAGTCGTCTATGGCTTTGAGGATTGACTGTACTGACCAGAGGAATATGCCTGAGTTCCATACAAATTCTCCGCTCTGGAGGAATACCTTGGCAAGGTCGAGGTCGGGTTTCTCGGTGAACGTCTTGACGCGGTTGATGTGTGGGGCGACGGCTTCGCCTACCTGTATGTATCCGTAGCCGGTCTCGGGGCGCGTGGGGTTGATGCCGAGGGTGAGGAGGGCGTCATGGTGCTCCACAAAATCGAATCCGCGTGTCACCTGCTCCTCAAATTTTTTCTCACCGAGGATGAGGTGGTCGCTCGCTGCCACTATCATAGAGGCTTCGGGGTCCAGGGCTGCGATGTGACGGGCAGCCCACGCAATGCAGGGGGCGGTGTTGCGTCGGGCCGGCTCAAGGAGGAGCTGGTCTTCGGAAATGTCGGGAAGCTGCTCGCGTACGAGGGGTGCGTAGTCCTCGTTGGTTACGAGTATGATGTTGTTTTTGTCGACGATGGGGAGTATGCGGTCATAGGTCATCTGAAGCAGAGAGCGTCCGGTGCCGAGAAAGTCTATGAACTGTTTTGGGTATGAGGTGCGGCTGTAGGGCCAGAAACGTGAGCCGATGCCACCGCACATTATGACGCAGTATCTGTGGGAATTTATCATGGAGCAGGATGGTTATGGTAAGAGTATGAGGGAGTGGTGTGTATAAAGTTGTAAAAGCAAAGAATCCGCGGGGAAAGGCTACACGAGTCCTCCTCTGCGGATTCTTTGATGGGTTATGGAAAAATCAGGGATTGATTAGTCGATTTCTTCGTCAGCTTCGTAACCGCCCATCTCGCGGATAGCGTTCTTGAGCATGGTGTACTGCTGGAAGAGGTGGTTGACGGGAACTTCACCCTGGGTGTAGTCATGCATCGGGCTCTTGAGGAAGAAGCTGAGGAAGCGCTGTGTGCCATGGCGTCCGGCGCGTGCGGCGAGGTCGCTCAGAAGCACGAGGTCGAGGCAGAGGGGAGCTGCGAGGATAGAGTCGCGGCAGAGGAAGTTGATCTTGATCTGCATGGGGTAGCCCATCCAGCCGAAGATGTCGATGTTGTCCCAGCCTTCCTTGTTGTCGTTGCGCGGAGGATAGTAGTTGATGCGCACTTTGTGGTAGTACTGCGAATCCTCGTCGTTGCCGTGGCCGTAGAGGTCGGGCTGCTCTTCGGGCACGAGGATTGACTCGAGTGTAGAGAGCTTTGAAACCTCCTTGGTGCGGAAGTTGGCGGGTTCGTCGAGCACGAGGCCGTCACGGTTGCCGAGGATGTTGGTAGAGAACCAGCCGTTGAGACCGAGGCAGCGAGTGCCGATGATGGGTGCGAAACCGCTCTTGACGAGGGTCTGGCCGGTCTTGAAGTCCTTGCCGGCGATGGGCATGCCTGTCTGCTCAGCGAGCTCCCACATGGCAGGGATGTCGACTGTGGTGTTGGGGGCGCCCATGATGAAGGGTGCGCCTTCCTTGAGAGCGGCGTAAGCGTAGCACATCGAGGGAGCGATGTGTTCCTTGTCGTCGGCCTTCATGGCAGCTTCGAGAGCCTCGAGAGAGCCGTGGATTTTCTCATCAACGGGGACATACACTTCGGTAGATGCAGCCCAGAGGACTACTACGCGGTCAACTCCGGTCTCTTTCTTGAAGTTGCGGATGTCTTCGCGAATCTGCTCCATCATGTCCCAGCGGTCCTTGACCTGCTTCACGTTGTCGCCGTTGAGGCGTTTTGCGTAGTTGTGGTCAAAAGCAGCCTTGAGGGGCTTGATTTTGATGAGTTCGTCCTTGACGGGTTCGATATCTTTTTCTTTGAGGACTTCGCAGTTGATAGCGCTCTCGTAAGCGTTGGCGGGATAAACGTCCCAGGCACCGAACACGATATCGTCCAGCTTTGCGATGGGAACGATTTCGTCATACTTGAGGTACTTCTTGTCAGCGCCGCGACCCACACGGATTTTGTCATACTGTGTCATTGAGCCGACGGGCTTAGCGAGACCCTTGCGGGCCATCAGAACGCCAGTCATGAATGTGGAAGAAACGGCACCGAGGCCTACTACCATGACACCGAGTTTGCCATTGGCGGGTTTAACGTTAGATGTGGCCATGATTTTGAGTTAAATGGTTGTTTTGTGTGTTTTTTTGTTTTTGATTTCTCGTTGGTAGTGCAACGCATGAATCGGCTTGCATGAGATGTGATGTAGTGGAGAGAAAAACCCTTCAAAATCGTCCGCAGCCGACGGCCGACAGAATGACGCCGCGGTCTTGGATTGCACAGCGGGCAAAATTACAGCGAAAAATCAATATGTGAAAATATTTGTAATATAATCTTCGCAAATATTTTCTAATAATAGTTAAAATATTGCGTATTTGTATAAAATGGGATAAAATGCTGGAGATTTTGACCAAGAAGTGTTTAATGGTGTTAATTGGGCTGGGCGACTAAGCCCGTGGCTCAGTTGAGATGCAGCATGGGGAGGATGTCGCGGAGGTCGGAGATGACGGAGGGGTGGGTGGCGGCGTCTTCTTCGGGGGTCCAGCCTTTGCCTTTGAGCC
>Gatling_p1__coassemble_742_pt1 | contig 20770 bp, 23 predicted proteins | sample Gatling_p1__metabat2_low_PE_016 | metagenome-assembled genome bin Gatling_p1 | reverse complement strand
CTTGTGGGGAAAAATGAGTAACTTTGGGTGCGTAATTTAAGTAAATGACCGGTTATGGAAGAGGTGAATCCGCGCGAGACTTCACGTGCCTATGCTTTTGAGATGTGGATGAAGGCCCCGATGCCTATGGTGACAATGTTTAAGACGCTTGACGTGACGCGCCTTGTGAGTCTGAGCCGTCGGCTCGGACTGAAATTCAACATGCTGATGTGCTGGTGTGTGGGACGTGCGGCTTCGCAGGTCAAAGAGTTCTATATGCTGCCTGTCGGCGACAAACTCATCCGCTACGACTCGATTGCTGTCAACACCATCGTCGCCAACCGCGAGGGAGAGGTAAGTTCGTGCGATATTCCGTATTCCGATGACCTGACCGAATTTAATGGCGACTATCTGCGCCTGACCCGACAGGTGGCCGACAGTTGCGAGAATCATGACATCACCGACAGCATGGTAATCGGGACGTCGGCCCTGGCCCAATACGACATTGACGGAGCCGTGGGGATGTACAGCGGCGTGTTCAACAATCCCTTCCTTATATGGGGAAGATACCGCAAGAAATGGTTCAGGACCACTCTTACGGTATCTTTCCAGTTTCATCACACGCAGATGGACGGAGTCCATGCAGCGCGTTTTCTCGACCTGCTGCAGAGGGAAATCAACGGGCTGCACCCGAGGTGCCGGCATCATCTCTGACTGCCCGGCGGTAGCCAAGATAGAAGCGGAAACAGGCGGCGTATATGATGACCGCCGACAGCAGTTCCCACCATGTGCCACTGCCCGTGAAGAAGTCCACGGCACGCGCCACAATGACAGCGATGCCGACGATGCTCAGGACGAGAAATATGTTACGCTTTATGCGGTTGCTCATGACGGCATCCCCTATCACTCAGCGGTGCCCTTGACCTCGACCGGAGCCTTGCGGAGCACGATATACTTGCTCGCAGGCGTGTTGAGACGCACTATAGAGTCGTTCTCGAAGTCTATGGCATTAACTTCGGGGAGCACCTGCTTGAGGAGGTCCTCTACAGTCATGTTGTCACATGCCATCTCAGTGCAGAAGGTATTGTCGCCGAATTTGAGCGAGTCACCGGCTGCGACATAGCTGCCGCCGATAGTGTTGCAATTGGTATTGGCGGAAAACGTGCTGTCGGCGCGGAATGTGATATACTGCTTTACGTCGGGGGTGATTTCGGCCGGACGTGCCGACAGGGAGTCGCTGACCACTACATTTTCGATGTACCAGCAACCTACTATGGATTTTTCGACAGAGGCGGTATCTGAAGCAGCGGCTGCGTTTGCATCGGCAGTTGCGGTCTTGCCTCCGCATGCGCTCAAAATCAGGGTTGCCACAGCGACAGCTGAAATAAACAATGAATTCATGTCAATATTTTTGATTGATTAAAAAAATGGACTGCAAAGGTATGCAAAATAAGGGAAACGGCGAAATCTAATGCACAACACACAACATTTTGATGCACACGTGATTCAGCCGCATGCATCAAAACGTATACCGCACAATCCCATGTGTAAGGGTGTCAATCGAGGGTCTGGTCGCCGCCGCCGTTGACAAAGAGCACCTGGCCGCTGACCCATGAGGATGCCTCCGAAGCAAAAAAGAGGACTGCTTCGGCTATGTCGGAGACTTCGCCGAGACGCTTGATGGGCGTGTGGCGGAGCATCTTTTCGTGAAGCTCGGGGGTAAGTATCGACGCGAGGGCCGATGTCTTTGTAGCTCCGGGACCCACATTGTTGATACGCACACCGTAGGAGCCGAAATCATATGCGAGATTGGCTGCAAGATGGTTGAGAGCCGCTTTTGCCGATGCGTACACACACATGTTGGGCTCCTTGTCGATAGAGCTCATGGAGGTGATATTTACGATGCTCCCATAGCCCGAACTGCCCATGTGGGGTACTGCCAACTGGCACAGGCGCAGAGGGGCGAACACGTTGATACGATAGATACGCTCCACATAGTCCATATCTATGTTGAAGGGGTTTTCACGGCCACCGCCACCGAGACCGGCATTGTTGACAAGAATGTTGACGGTGCCGAATGCCTTGACAGCCTGGTCTATAAGATTGACCAGATCCTCCTCCTTCAGCACATTGCACTCCACCGCCACAGCATTGCCGCCATCGGCCTTGATGGCATCAACTACAGCCTGAGCCTTCTCACGATTGATGTCGCTGACCACCACCGAGGCCCCGGCCACAGCCAGTATGCGGCAGCAGCCGCGTCCTATACCGTCGCCGCCTCCGGTTACTACCGCAACCTTGCCCGACAGGTCAAAAAGAGTTGACAAATCCATATCGTCAGTATCTTAATCTGTTATACTACAGATAAGTAACAGATGGATGCGGCGATATGTTTGCGCGGCGGCGGTCAGAACAGCGAGGTGAACGACATACCGAATTTAAAATGATTAAGCGACATCCGTTTCTCAAACCGGTCCTCTACGAACACACCGTCGCCGTCCTCGTCCTGTAAATCCCAGTCCATGCGGTTGTAGAGCTTGTAGGTGTACTTGGGATTGCTGAATGTATAGTCGACATAGAGCCTTATGGCACTGTGGGACCTCACGGCATAAGTGAGGCTCAGGCCGGTGGTGCCGCTGAACGACGGCGAAGTCTCGATGGTCATAAAATCGGTATCCTTGACCGTTGAGACCATCTCATCATATACATCCCGAGATATGAGATTCTGGTCAGGCATGGATTCCAGGGCATCCTTGAGTTGCGGAGAGGCCGAAGAGTAACTGTTGATGTCGAAATCAGTGTTGATGCCCATGCCTAACAGCAGCTTCGCGCCGAGACACCACCGCCGTCAGCGCAACGCTGTCAGAAACACACACCACAGAATCAGCCTCCGCAACCTCATCGGCAGCCCATGCCTCCATCGTTGGCACCATAAGGGCACATTTGATTAAAATCAACGATTTGTAAGCCATATCTTCAAGGGTGTTAATAATCAGTGCGATGTTTTTGAGTTTATGCGATTGGTTTTGAAGATATGACGTAAAGATGGCTTTTTTCGGCAATATCTTTGCCATATAGTCATAAAAAAAGCGTCAGGGATGCCTCGGTTTGAAGCATCCCTGACGAGGGGGGTGAACAGTGGGGGTCGAACCCACGACCTTCGGAACCACAATCCGACGCTCTAACCAACTGAGCTATGCTCACCATTTTAAGGTGCTGCAAAGGTAGCACCTTTTTTCGGTCTGTGCAAGCGTTTCAACCGTTTTTTAATCAAAACGCTTTTATTTCGCACATTTTCGGTGCGTTTCCGACGTCAGTTTTTGGGATAGACGTCACCGCGTGCGGCCAGGAGGGTATTCTGCATGAGAGAGCAGATGGTCATCGGGCCTACACCGCCGGGGACAGGGGTGATGAACGAGCACTTGGGAGCCACATTGTCAAAATCCACATCACCACGCAGACGGAAACCGCTCTTCTTGGTAGCGTCAGGCACTCGGGTAGTGCCCACGTCGATGATTGTAGCACCATCTTTCACCATATCGGCAGTCACAAAACCGGGGCTGCCGAGGGCGGCGATGATAATGTCGGCCTCGCGGCATATCTCCTTGAGGTCACGGGTGGCACTGTGGCACACGGTCACTGTGGCATCGCCCGGCACGCGCTTCTGCATCATCAGGGAGGCAACCGGCTTGCCTACGATGTTGCTGCGGCCGAGCACCACGCAGCGTGCGCCCTTGGTGGGTATATTGTAACGTCCCAGCAGCTCCATGATGCCGGCCGGAGTGGCCGAAAGGAAGCAGGGCAGTCCGATAGACATGCGGCCTACATTGATGGGGTGGAAGCCGTCGACGTCCTTGCGGTAGTCTATAGCCTCGATGATGCGCTGCTCGGATATATGGCGCGGCAGCGGAAGCTGCACTATGAAGCCGTCAACGTCATCGTCAGCATTGAGCTTGGCGATGGTGTCAAGGAGCTGCTGTTCGGTGACATCGTCCTCAAAGCGTATGAGTGTGGATTTGAATCCGCACTGCTCGCAAGCCTTCACCTTGTGGGCCACATAGGTCTCGCTGCCTCCGTCGTGGCCGACGAGTATGGCTGCCAGATGCGGACGTTTCATACCCTTGTCGAGCATGGCGGTCACCTGCTCGGAAATCTCGCGCTTGATGTCGTCGGAGATTTTTTTGCCGTCAATGAGTTGCATATCTTATATATATATGGTTTTATATGTGTCGGTATAGGTAGTTCTTAGCGGCGGCGCATGTTGCGCATCATTGCCATGGGGTTTTTCTTGGCGCCCTGCACGAGTTTCATCATCTTGCGCGCTTCGTCAAACTGCTTGATGAGGCGGTTGACCTCCGCAACGGTGGTTCCCGAGCCCTTGGCTATGCGCTGGCGGCGGCTTGCGTTGATGATGTCGGGGCGAGTACGCTCCTCTATGGTCATGGAGCGGATTATGGCCTCCACGCCCTTGAAAGCGTTGTCGTCGATGTCCATGTCCTTGATGGCTTTGCCGACACCGGGTATCATTGATGCCAGATCCTTGAGATTGCCCATCTTCTTGATCTGCTGTATCTGCTTGAGGAAATCGTCGAAATTAAACTGGTTGCGTGCCAGCTTTCGCTCCAGCTCCATCGCCTCCTTCTCATCGTAGGCCTGCTGGGCACGCTCCACGAGTGACACGATGTCGCCCATGCCGAGAATACGGTCGGCCATACGCTCGGGGTAGAACTGATCGATGGCTTCGAGCTTCTCTCCTGTACCTACAAACTTGATAGGCTTGGTGACCACGGTGCGGATAGAGAGAGCCGCACCGCCGCGGTTGTCGGCATCGAGCTTGGTCAGCACCACGCCGTCAAAGTCAAGGCGGTCATTGAACTCCTTGGCAGTGTTGACAGCATCCTGACCGGTCATCGAGTCGACTACAAACAGAGTCTCCTGGGGCTTGATGGCTTTCTTGATGGCCTCTATCTCACGCATCATCTCCTCGTCGACGGCGAGTCGGCCGGCGGTATCGACGATTACGAGGTCGAGATGGTTATGCTTGGCATACGCTATGGCATCCTGGGCGATTTTGACCGGATCCTTGACACCCTCCTGAGTATATACCGGCACATCTATCTGCTCGCCGAGCACCTTGAGCTGGTCAATGGCGGCAGGACGGTACACGTCACAGGCCACGAGCAGCGGACGGCGTCCCTGCTCGCTCTTGAGCTTCCGGGCGAGTTTGCCCGAGAATGTGGTTTTACCCGAGCCCTGGAGTCCCGACATCAGTATGACGGTAGGATTGCCCGACAGATTGAGTTTAGCTGCTTCTGAACCCATGAGGGTAGCCAGTTCGTCATGGACGATTTTGACCATGAGCTCCTGGGGCTTGACGGCGTTGATTACGTTCTGACCCAGAGCCTTCTGCTTGACGGTGTCGGTAAAGGACTTGGCCACCTTATAGTTGACATCGGCATCAAGGAGGGCGCGGCGCACATCCTTGAGGGTCTCGGCCACATTGATTTCGGTAATCTTGCCTTGGCCTTTGAGTATCTTGAAGCTGCGTTCGAGTCGTTCGCTTAGGTTTTCAAACATATCGGTATTGTGGTGTGTCGGTGAGATTTATCAGGGGAGGAGGCGGTTGGTGGACGTGTCGGGAAATATGACACGCGGCTTAAACGTCCTGGCTTCGTCATAGGGCATCGTGGCGTAAGCCATGATGATGACGATGTCGCCGGGCTGCACCTTGCGTGCCGCAGCCCCGTTGAGGCATATCATGCCCGAGGCACGTTCACCCGGTATGGCGTAAGTGTCAAAGCGTTCGCCGTTGTTGTTGTCGACGATATAGACACGCTCGCCCGGGAGTATGTCGGCGGCATCCATCAGATCCTGGTCGATGGTGATGCTGCCTATGTAGTTGAGGTTGCTCTCAGTGACTGTAACGCGGTGAATCTTGCTTTTCACCATTTCAACTTGCATCATAGAGAATATCTGTGGTGGGGAGAGGAGTGGTATGCTGTAGTGGTTATGGTCTTCTCAGTAGCGGATATTGTCAATCAAGCGCACATCGCCCACGAATACGGTGATACAGCCGACAGGCTCCGAGGATTCGCTCCAGTCATGGATGGGCTGCATGGTCTTGCCGTCGACAATCTGATAGTATTCCACTCTCGTGTAAGGAAACGAGTCGATGGTGTCGATGACATAACGGCATGTCTCGTCGACGGTATGGTCCTTGGCCCAGCCGAGGCTTTCGGCCAGAGTACGGTGGATGACCGGAGCTACCGCACGTTCTTCCTCGCTGAGACGCACATTGCGGCTGCTCATGGCCAGACCGTCGGCCTCGCGGATTATGGGACACGGCACGATGTCGATGTCGGTCATCCCCTCGATTTCGGCCATGCGGCGTATCACGGCTATCTGCTGGAAGTCCTTCTCTCCGAAGTAGGCGCGTGTGGGGCGCACATAGTCAAACAGGCGGCTTACAATCTGTGCCACCCCGTTGAAATGCCCGGGGCGCATCGCGCCCTCCATCACCTCTGCCACAGGGCCGAGGTCGAAGACACGATCGTCTTTCTCGGGGTATATCTCGGCTACCTCGGGGGCAAACACTATGTCGACCCCCTTGGACTCGAGCATCGCACAGTCGGCGTCGAGAGTGCGTGGATATGTCGCAAGATCCTGGGGATTATTGAACTGTGTAGGGTTGACAAACACGCTGACCACCACCACGTCATTCTCGCGACGTGCGCGGTCAACAAGCGAACCATGGCCTGCATGCAGGGCTCCCATCGTAGGCACGAGTCCTATCGAGCCGCCCTGGGCGCGGAGCGAGTCAAGGCGGCTGCGCAGTCCGTTGACTGTCTTGATGATTTCCATTGTTGCAATGTTGCTTAAGCTATATCGGACGGCAAATTTACGAAACATTCCGTTGATAGCCAAATCACTAATCGGTCAAGAAAGCCATCACGCGCCATTTATGCCGACACCGGTGGCCGTATCCACTGCGCAATCAATCTCCCCCGCTCCACAGCCACCCACTGACGGCATCTAAATTAATACTAATATAATATAGGTGTCAAAGAGTAATAATTGTACAGAAGTGTTAATTTACATTACATTGTGGTTACAATATTTTGTATCTTTTAGTACATTGCTTAGATTTGTATTGCATGAACTCTGAAAGCGACACAAACCTCGTCAAACCAAAATCTCATCAAATAGTCATTGTAGACAGCGACACAGCCATCACCGGCCTCATCAAACTCAATTTAGAGGACGAAGGTTACGGCGTGTGCACGTTTTCCAATGCCGAAGATGCTTTGGATGCCGATTTCACCTATACCGACCTTGTCATCACCGAGGTCATATTAGGAGAAATCAACGGACTCATGCTTACAGGGATGCTTAAATCGGGCGAAGCCACGGCACATATCCCGGTGATAATTTGCACCACGATGGACAGCGAAGATGACATCGTCAAAGGTTTTGATGCCGGAGCTGACGACTATATCTTGAAGCCCTTCTCCCTACGCGAGATGATGGCTCGCATAAAGTCGGTGCTCCGCCACCACAACATGTCGTCACGCAAGCCCTATCTGCCGGCTGCGACATCGGCGGCCATACACTACAAAGGGCTTTCGGTCGACACCGCTTCGCGCAATGTCACCATCGACGGCCAGCAGATACCGCTCACACGCACGGAGCTTATGCTTCTCAATGCCCTGATATCCAAGCCCGGACATTTCTACAATCACAGCGACCTCTACCGCATAGTGTGGAATAAGGACGGAGACGCCTCATCACGCGCGCTTGATGTCAGTGTGTCGCGCCTGCGCAAGAAGCTCGGCGAATATGCCTCACACATAGTCAACCGCTCGGGCATCGGATACGGCTTTGTAGAGAAATAACAATCAAGCTACCACATTCTCAAAAGAAAACATCATCCGGCATCACCGTGAGACCCAGCGACCACCGACAGCCACTTCCTCCGCGACTTGACATGACCAAGCTTGAGGCCGGATGCGACGAAGCCGGACGCGGATGCCTCGCCGGCCCGGTTGTAGCGGCCGCCGTGATACTCCCGGCTGATTTTTCGAATCCGCTCATCAACGATTCCAAGCAGCTCTCCGAAGCATGCCGCGAGGAACTCCGCACCATAATCCTCCGCGAAGCTACCGCATGGGGCATCGGAATCTGCACCCCCGGGGAAATCGACGAAATAAACATCCTCAACGCTTCGATACGGGCCATGCACAAGGCTCTTGACGCGCTCGTGGTGAGACCCGAAGCTATAATCGTGGACGGCAACCGATTCAAGCCGTATCACGACATACCTTCGGTCACCGTCATAAAAGGGGACGGCAAATATGCCAACATAGCCGCGGCCTCCATCCTCGCCAAGACGGAGCGAGACCACATAATGGAAGCCCTCGCCAAAGAATATCCCGGCTATGGATGGGAATCCAACAAAGGCTACCCGACCAAAGTCCATCGCGAGGCCATAAGGCTCTACGGCGCGACCCCTCTCCACCGCATGTCATTCACCCTGCTTCCCCCGGAGCAGCTGACCATCGACTTCTGACCACCAGCATGCCTCTCAACACCCCCACACTCCATAGACTCCTGAGATACACCGTCGGGGCACTCTTGATTCTCGCTTTCATGGCGCGGATAATGGAGTTTGTATTCACGTTTCTGCTCCAGGCTCCGATAAGCGAATGGCAATTCAGCGAATTTTTTATCAACTACGAAGGAGGTTTCGTCCGACGAGGCCTCATCGGACAGGGACTGATATCGCTGGCCCGTAGCGGCTTGTCAGGAGACGCCATCATCAACCTGATACGTGTGGTATCCATAGGATGCTACATGGCCGTTTTCGCATTTTTTATCTATAAGTTCCATCAACGCAGATGGAACTGGTGGATAATACTTGCCCCCGTATTCATGGGTTTTGTCATGTGCGTCATCCGCAAAGACTTCATGCAGGCGCTGATGCTGATAGGCATCCTGATGTTATTGCGTGGGTCACCGCATGCCGGCGGACGGCTGTCGCTGTGGTGCGTCACGGCACTGTGCGTCCTGGAACTATTGATTCATGAGGCGTTCACTTTCTGGGGAATCCCGATAACGGTGCTGCTCATAGCTTCATTGCAGGTTTCCAGATGGGAAAAAGCATCAGCTATAGCGGTCATAGCCGCCACTATTATAGTAATAGGCTGCTTCAAAGGAAACGAACAGATGGCACATGTCATCACCGACTCATGGCTGCCAATATTACCACAACTGGAATATGACTACTGGAACAGCGTTGGAGCCATTGGCTGGAACCCCGGATGGGCCGCTTATTTTCATTGTATCACCAACTTCTTTTCGCCGGAAATCGGATGGTTGCGGCTACCACTACAGATTGCGGCCTTCACCTGCTATGCCTACATGGTATGCAATTTCGTATATACCTTTTCACCGGCCGGGGAGACTCGTGAAACCTATAGGAAACATCTGACATCGGTCTACATACTGACAAGCATCACCATGATACCGGTGTTTACGGTGTTTAGCGTGGATTATTCGCGCCTTTACCAATATCTGACCATTACCTCCTTCGCCACGGTGCTTGCCATACCTGCCGCCCGTCTGGACCGCGCATTGCCGGGGGTGCTTCTACGCCTGACGGGCCGTATCACCCTCTGTATAGACAGATATTTCACGCCATCAAAGGGCATCATGGTGGCTCTGCTATTTTTATCGGATGTCAACGGCATCCATCTTCTCAATAATATTTCAGTCGGCACACTCTCCTCTCTTTGGAACGGCATAATGACACTGGTGTGGTTAATCAGAGGGTGACAGGAGATTTTTAGGAAAAATTTGCACATTACAATAAAATGTGTTAAATTTGCATTATGAAATTAAAAAATCTTCCTTTGGCTCCTTGGCTTATCATGCTTATGGTAAGCGCGATGACTGTCATGTGGTCATGCGGACGCACCCCACATGAGGTCGACACGCTCACCGTCAGCATTCCGCCGCAAAAATACCTGCTTGATGCCATTGTGGGTGACAAGATGAAGGTCAACTGCCTCCTGAGCAACGGAGCAGACCCCGAGACCTATGACCCCTCCATGTCGCATCTGATCAATGTGGAGCACTCGGTGGCCTACTTCCAGATAGGCAGCATAGGGTTTGAGGATGCCGTCATAAAACGCATCAAGACCTCTCGTCCCGACCTGAAAATCATTGACACCTCCAAAGGTGTCGAGCCTATAAAAGGCACACACCACGGCCACGAAAATGACCCGCATATATGGACATCGGCCACAAATGCCCGCATCATAGCCGGCAACATGTATGATGCCGTCGCGAAAATAGACCCTCGCAATGCCGCCTACTACAAATCGAATCTTGACCGGCTCATAGCCCACATCGACTCGGTTGACGCGGTCATAAGGGCCGACATCGCGTCTGCTCCCTCCAAGTCGTTTGTCATATGGCATCCGTCACTGAGCTATTTTGCCCGTGATTACGGGTTGAACCAGATAGCCCTCGGTGCCGAACACAAAGAGGCTTCGGTAGCTGACCTGCGCGAGCAAATCGACAAAGCCAAGGAATCAGATGCAGGCATAATGTTTCTGCAACACCAGACCGACAACCGTCAGACCAGCATCATCAGCAGTGAATTAGGTCTCCCGACAGCAGTCATCAACCCCCTCGGATACAATTGGGACGAACAGATGATTGCCATCGGACAAAACCTGGCAGCCCCTTCGAGCGTTGTACCTTGAAACACCCTCTAAGGAAACACTCTTTAAGGCATGGAATCTACATCTTATCCTCTTATCCGTCTGCGTGAAGTCACAAAGGCATGGGACGGACATGAAGTTTTGAGCAATGTGAATTTCGAGGTCAAAAAAGGAGACTTCATACTTATAACAGGGCCTAACGGCGGTGGTAAGACCACATTGCTAAAACTGCTGCTCAAATTAACACGCCCGACAAGCGGCAACATCACTTATCTCGCACCCGAGGGGATGCACACGGCATCCCTATCCATCGGTTATCTGCCGCAAAAAAGCGCGGTGGACTCCCGTTTCCCCATAACCGTCAAGGAAGTCGTGGCTTCTGCCCTTTTAGGCTGCCGGACCACTGACGACAAAACCGAACTGATAGCGGATGCTCTGGATACGGTAGGCCTCGCTTCAATGTCTGACCGTCCGCTGGGCGAACTGTCAGGCGGTCAGGTGCAACGCACGCTGCTCGCCCGTGCCATAGCCAACCGTCCGGCGGTGCTTGTACTCGACGAGCCGATGAGCTACCTCGATCCCGTCTATCGCGAAAAGACCGTGCAGCTGCTTCAGGACATGAAAACAGACGGCACTACCATAATCGTGGTCAGCCACGATCCTCAGACGCTCATTCCGCTGGCCGACATACATCTTTCTGTTGACCGGACAGCATGCCGCATGCAGCCATGATGTCCTCGCCTCGCGAAGCGCGTATGGTGGCGGTGATGCCGAGCTGATTCAGGCGGTCACGAAATGCGGTCATGGTGCGCTCGCTGCAGGGCTGCAGTTCCACCCCGGGGATGGCATGGAAACGTATCAGGTTGACACGGCAGTGCATGCCTCGTATCAGCCGGGCAAGCGCGTCGGCATGGTGCATGTCGTCGTTGACCCCTTTCCACATAATATACTCCACCGAAAGCCGCCTCTGATGGCTGAAATCATATTCGCGCAGCATCGACATGACCTCCGCTACCGGGAAAGCCTTCTCCACCGGCATAAGCCCGAGGCGTTCGGAGGCAAAGGGGCTGTGCACGCTTATGGCTACATTGACATTGGTGGTGTCAAGCAGACGGCGAAGCTCCCTGATGCGTCCGATGGAGGATACAGTGATGCGCTTCGGGCTCCAAGCAAGCCCCCACGGCTCCGTCATCACCCTTATTGAGTCAATCACGGCATCAATATTGTCCATCGGCTCTCCCATGCCCATGTACACGATATTGGTCAACGAACGGCTGTCAGGCACCGACAGCACCTGATTGATAATCTGGCCTGCCGTAAGATTGCCGTGAAAGCCCTGTTTGCCTGTCATACAGAAGTAGCAGTTCATCTTGCATCCTGCCTGCGACGACACGCACAGCGTGGCCCGATCACCGTCAGGGATATACACGCTTTCCACCTCCCGGCCGCCGGCTCCGCGAAACAGGTATTTGACCGTACCGTCAACGCTCTTGGTGGCCATCAGGGGTTCCTCCCGTCCCACTATGTATTTCCGGCTGAGCAATTCGCGTGATTTCTTGGAGAGATTCGTCATCTCGTCGATAGTGAGCACCCTCTTGTCGTAGAGCCACTGCGCCATCTGACGCGCTGCGAACTTAGGCATCCTTGCTTCGGCTGCCACTTCGGCCAGCCGCTCCAAGGTCATCCCTATGAGGGGGATGGGCGAAGGGGTATTAAGGGGGGACATTTTGCCGGTTTCCAAATTATCTGTGTACATAGCGGACAGGTGTGTATTGATGAGTACAATATTACTCAAAAACACCGATTGTGCCAAATTTTTGGGAAAAACGTGTTAAATTCCATATAGGCATTTTAAACTTTCCGTTATGTTGATAATATTTATTAACTTTGCGAACTAAAACAAACAAGAAACACACACAGCGATCTAATCAATATATGTGCGGAATCGTAGGATTTATCGGATTGTCGGAAGCGTATCCAATTCTCATAAAGGGTCTACACAGACTCGAATACAGGGGTTATGACAGTGCCGGAGTGGCGCTTATAAACCCTTCAGACCGTGTCAACGTGTACAAGACACGTGGCAAAGTGGCAGACCTGGAGGAGTATGCGGCCGACAAGGACGTGCGCGGCACGATAGGCATAGCCCACACTCGCTGGGCCACACATGGCGAGCCCAACAGCACCAATGCCCATCCCCACGTATCTACCAATGGCAAAATAGCCCTCGTGCACAACGGTACTATAGAGAACTATGCGGTGCTCAAACAGGCCCTGCTCAAACACGGTGTGGAATTTTCGAGCGAGACCGACACCGAAGTTCTCGTAAAACTCATAGAATACATCAAGGAAACGACCAACTCCTCGACTGTCGATGCCATACGCAGCGCACTCAAGGAGGTGATCGGAGCCTTTGCCATTGCGGTCATCGACCGCGACAATCCCGACCAGCTGATTGCCGCTCGTAAGAGCAGTCCGCTCGTCATCGGACTCGGCGAGAGCGGCTCATACCTGGCGTCAGATGCGACTCCGCTGGTCGAATACACTGACCAGGTAGTGTATCTGCGTGACGACGAGCTGGCCATCCTGTCGCGCAACGAGCCTCTGCAGGTCATCAACCTTGACAACGAGCCGGCCAACGTAGACATACAGACTCTACGCATGAGCGTATCGGAGCTCGAGAAGGGCGGTTATCCCCACTTCATGCTCAAGGAGATTTTCGAACAGCCTCGCACCTTGCGTGACTGCATCCGTGGCCGCGTGGTCAACAACAACACCGAAATCAAGCTGTCGGGCATCATGGACAACGCCGAGGCGTTTAAAAACGCCGGCCGCATCGTCATCGTGGCTTGCGGCACTTCATGGCATGCAGGTCTGATAGGCAAGCGTCTCATCCAGGACCTTGGCAAGATAGCGGTGGAAGTGGAGTATGCCTCGGAGTTCCGCTACAGCAATCCTGTGCTCAACTCCAACGACATCGTCATAGCCATCAGCCAGAGCGGCGAGACTGCCGATACCCTCGCGGCCATCAAACTGGCCCGCAGCAAGGGAGCCATGGTCTATGGCGTGGTCAATGCCGTAGGCTCGTCGATAGCGCGTGAATCCGACACAGGCACCTACATCCACGTAGGTCCCGAGATTGGAGTGGCATCTACCAAAGCCTTCACCGGACAGGTGACGGTCCTGGCCATGATGGCACTCGCCATAGGCCAGCTGCGAGGCACCCTCTCCAAGGAGGACACCGCTGCCATAGCATCGTCGATACAGAAACTCCCTGACTACATAGAGGAGACCCTCAAACTTGACCCCATCATCAAGCAGCTCTCCCAGACATATACCTACGTACACAATTTCCTCTATCTCGGACGCGGTTACAACTTCCCCACCGCGCTCGAGGGTGCTCTGAAGCTCAAGGAAATCTCCTATATCCATGCCGAGGGATACCCGGCTGCCGAGATGAAGCATGGCCCCATTGCCCTGATTGACCGCGAACTCCCCACTGTGGTCATAGCTCCGCATGACGACCTCTACGAAAAGGTCATCAGCAACATCCAGCAGGTCAAGGCACGTGGAGGCGAGGTAATAGCCATAGTCACCAAGGGCGACAAGGAAATCGCCAGCATCGCTGACCATACCATAGAGATACCTCAGGTCATCGAGCAGCTATCGCCAATCGTGGCTGCCATTCCCTTGCAGCTCCTGGCCTACCACATCGCCATCAAGAAAGGCTGCAATGTGGATATGCCTCGCAATCTGGCCAAGAGTGTCACTGTGGAATAAAACAGCTTTACTCTGCCGCTGAATCTGCCACACGGATTAAACCTTATACTCGATTCATTGTCGGAAAAGGTATGCCATAACTTTCAGACAATGAATTTCGTTATCATTATATGATAAAAGAAGATTTACTACGCATCTACGAATCATCGTTTGCCCGTCACTGGGAGCTCCCTGCAATCGCTGACTATAGCGGCGGTGACACTGTCACTTATGGCGAACTGGCACGCCGCATAGCCGTGATGCATCTGACATTCAAGCAGCTCGGCATAAGCCGAGGCGACAAGATTGCTGTGCTCGGGCGAAATTCCACGGCATGGATAACCGCCTACATAGCCACCGTGACCTACGGAGCCGTTGTGGTTCCTGTGCTTCAGGATTTCAATCCTCAGGATGCCCAGCATATCATCAACCACTCGGATTCGGTGTTGCTCTACATCAACGAGCAGATGTGCGAGCACATGGACCTGTCACAGATGCCCAAACTCAAAGCCGCCATATCGCTTGACGACGGCAGCGTGCTGACCGAATCCTGCGCCTCTCGGAAACCGTCGCGAGTGACACGTGTGCTCAACGAGATACCGCGTCTCTTTGAAAAGCTTTATCCCGATGGTTTTGGACCCGGGGACATCAACTACGCCAATATGCCCAAGGATGCCCTGATGGAAATCAACTACACTTCGGGCACTACCGGATTCTCAAAAGGCGTAATGCTGACCTACAACAACCTCTGTGGCAATGTGGTGTTCGGCCTTGACTCGAAGCTCTACGCTCCCGGCGACCGCTGTCTGACATTCCTGCCGCTTGCCCATGCCTATGGCTGCGCGTTCGACATGCTTACCCCCCTCGCCGCCGGCGCATCTGTCACCGTGCTGGGCAAGACTCCTACACCGCCGGTGCTCCTGAAAGCATTCGCGCAGGTGCGCCCTACGCTCATCTTGTGCGTGCCGCTGATTCTGGAGAAGATATACCGCCGCAGCATCCTCCCCAAGTTGCAGAAGCCGTCGGTAAAGCGCATGATGGCTGTGCCCGGACTGCGCAGTGTCATCAAGAGCAAGATATGCAACAGCCTGATCAATGCGCTCGGCGGAGCCTTTTCGCAGGTGATAGTCGGAGGCGCACCGCTCAACCCCGAGGTTGAGAAGTTTCTCCACGATATACATTTCCCGTTCACTGTAGGCTACGGCATGACCGAGTGCGGGCCGCTGATAAGTTACACCTACTGGAAGGAGTTCATACCCGGGTCATGTGGACGCACCATTCCGCAGATGCACAGCCGCATCGACAGCCCCGACCCCGAAAACACCCCGGGCGAGATATGTGTACGCGGCGAAAATGTCATGAAAGGATACTACAAAAACCCGCAGGCCACTGCTGCTGTGCTTGACAAGGACGGCTGGCTGCATACAGGCGACATGGGCACACGCTCGGCTGACGGCACCCTATCCATCAAAGGCCGCTCCAAGACCATGATACTGAGCGCAACGGGGCAAAACATATATCCCGAGGAGATTGAGGCCAAGCTCAACAATCTGCCCTTTGTCGGAGAGAGCCTCGTGGTAGAGCGCGGCAAGCATCTGATAGCCCTCGTCTACCCCGATTATGAGGCCATGGACAGGGCCAAACTGTCGCTCAACCACATGCAGCCGGTGATGGAGAAGGTACGCACACGCCTCAACACTCTCGTGGCTCCATACGAACGCATCGACTCCATACAGATTCACCCCTCGGAGTTCATCAAGACTCCTAAGCGGTCTATCAAACGCTTCCTATATTCGTGATGAACTTTTAAACATCTACACCTATTATATTTATACATAACCTAACTTATTTACAACAAACAAAATTTTTAGCTATACGATTATGAGAACTACAATCCTGACATGCTCGGCACTGCTGCTGAGTATGGTTACGATAACCGGATGCAAAAGCAGTCAGCAGACCAATATGAAACAGCCTGAAAAAACAGCTACAACTACGGCCTCTGCCGCCAAACTGTCACCTGAAGTAATGGACCGGATAGCCGGCGAATGGTCAGTGACCTCCATAGGCGACAGCGTGCTTGATGTCGAGAAGCTGCCTGTAATCAGCCTCCAGCAGCCCGAAAACAAGACCAACGAAAATGTCAATACCCTGCTCTGCTACGCCAATGGCGGATGCAACACTATCAACGGACAGTTTACGGTGGCCGACGGCAATGCCATCACTCCTTCGGGAGAGTTCATATCCACGATGATGCTCTGCCCCGACCCGAATTTCGATATGATGATGGGACAGACTTTCCCACAGGTGAAAAGCTACGCTATCTCTGACGCCAACGGTGAGTCTGTGCTGACGCTGTATGATGCCAAGGGCAAGAAACTGATGTCGCTCCGCAAGCATGACATTGATTTTATCAACGGTGCATGGCGTGTGACCTCTATCGACGACAAGCAGATAGCTCCCGAGGTAGGCATGGAAATGGTGATAGACCTTCCCGAACACCGCGTGCACATGAACGCCGGCTGTAACATCGTCAACGGCACCATAGAGCCGGTTATGGATACCCCGGCCGGTATAAAGTTCAGCAACATGGCAGCCACCCGTATGACATGCCCCAATATAGAGCTGGAATACGCTTTGCTCCAGAACCTTGAAAAGGTGGCCAAATGCGTCCGCTCAGGCAAGAAAGACACCGCGCTGCTTGAAAACGCCACAGGCAAGGTGCTTATAACCATGACACGCCTTGATCTTAATGTCGACTAAACGACACTGACACATCCCCCTGCGTCTTAGCATCTGACGCATACGGGCACATATAAAAAATCCCGGCGGCATCTCAGACGATGCGGTCGGGATTTTTCTTTATAAAGTCTTTCCAGCTGCCGGCAGAACTTCGCGCCGGCATGGGTCTTGAAGTTTCATAGAAATGGCAGAGGGCTGCGGCAAGCGCGTCGGTGGCATCAAGTTTGCCCCCCATCTGGCTGTCAGGTATCTTGAGTATGCGCTGCAGCATGGTGCTGACCTGCTCTTTTGAGGCTGCGCCGTTGCCGGTTATAGCCATCTTGATTTTGCGCGGCTCATACTCCGTTATGGGCACATCCCGGCTCAGGGCTGCCGCCATGGCCACGCCTTGGGCTCTGCCGAGTTTCAGCATCGACTGTACGTTTTTGCCGAAAAACGGAGCCTCTATGGCCAGCTCGTCAGGGAGGAAGTTTTCCACCAGACTCACCACGCGGTCATATATGCGTCTGAGCCTCATGTAATGGCTCTCAAAGCGGCTCAGTTCTATCACACCCATGGCTATCATGACCGGCTTTTTGGCCGCTACGCCGAGCAGACTGTAGCCCATGACGTTGGTACCCGGGTCTATACCCATGATGATGCGGTCAAACTGCTTCAGCTTGACATCATTCAGGCTATCGGACATCGGTATCTATGATTTCCATGAAGGTGGTAAACGGCAGGAAACGGTCACCCCACGCAGCATGACGCTGTGGCAGCAATGACTCAGCCATATAGCCGGTCCATCTGGCGGCCTCTTCACGCGAGGCCATCTGGAACTGGCACGCATAAGCCTCCGCTTCATCGTCGTGCGGCCCGTCAATCATCTGCCCTATCACACGTGAGGCCACTACAGCGGTTGCGCCATGAGCCATAGCCTCCGGAATAAAACTGCGTCTAAGCCAGTCAAGAAACTCGGTCCTTATGGACCCGTCGATGGCAAAAGTGGTATTGATCATCAACCCCATGGCTTCTCTATCACGGCATATCCACACCTAAGGCTGACACGCCCACGGCAAATAAAAACCATAATACAGGGCCGAGGATATTGATGGCAAGACCTATCCAGAAACCGAGTTTTGTCCAGAAACCGGCACTCTGTGACGCGGCCTCCGCTCCTACTATATCTCCTCTGCGCCATATAGCCTCGACATTTGATGCCTTGACTATGCCCACCACACCGAAAGGCAGACAACAGAATATCGTCACAAGAATCGACTCCACAAGCCATGTCTTGGGACACAGAGTCATTTGTCCCATAGGCTGCTGATGGGGACAGGTACCGTTGAAACTCGGAGGCTGGTTATACTGCCTGTCCTGGTTATAGCCGGGATTGGGAGCACTCTGCTGACCGCAACTGTCGGCAGGAGCGGCCTGTGAGCCGGCAAACGGAGGCGGAGTGGCGACGGTAACATCGTCAGGATTCGATGAATCAAGATCCGGACGGCCAAACAGCAGTTCCTGAAGCTCCGGGATTGACTGCGCCTGGGCCCAGTCGGTCATCCCTTCGGTCCATACAAGCGATGTGGCCGTAAGGCCGTTTATAAGCAGCTGATGGTGGTCAAACGGGCCCTTGGGCTGTCCGTTGATGGCTATGTAATATTTCATTCTATTGTTTGTTAGGCGAGGCAGTGGAGCGTCGTCGGTTGATATATCTTTTGAGGAATTTAAGATGCCTTAATACCGTGGGGAGTGTGCCGAAATAGCGGCACATGATGTTGAAGCGTTCGCGCAGCGAGGCCTTCATATTGGCCGTGGTCATCCCCTCGCTCAGGTAGTGGATTATGGTCTCATCCACATAATGGTTGCGGCGAGAATGTTGCAGGCATCTTATGCACCAGTCATAGTCGGCCGAAAAACGGTAGCGCAGGTTATAGAAACCTGTAATCTTGCGCAATGCCACGAAAGCCTGATGGCACACGGTCATGCCTTCCTTAAACGAATCAAGCGTAAGCTGCTCGGGTGCACGGAGATGACGCGGACCAAGCACACGGTCGTCAGCATCCACTATGTCGGTCTGCCCGTAGATGATGCCGGGGAAATCATTGTCCATCGCCGCATCGGCAAGCAGCTGCAACGTTTCAGGTGAAGCGAAACGGTCACCGGCATTGAGGAATATCAGGTATTCGCCCTGCGCCATGGCTATGCCTTTGTTCATGGCGTCATAGATACCCTTGTCAGGCTCGCTTATCCATCGGAGGTTTTCGTTCTTGCATCCACGGATAATATCTATCGTTCCATCGGTCGATGCGCCGTCAACCACTATCATCTCATATAGATCACACGTCTGCTCCGTGACGCTCCGCAATGTTGGAGGAAGCGTCAGGCGTGCATTATAGGTGACTGTGATGATGGAAAATAGTGGTTTAACTTCTGACATTGCTAAAGCGTTATATTGTCACAATGCAAATATACAAATTTTGCATTTCTAAATCAATATAGGTAACTTTAGAGACAGATTTGAAACATAAGTATTAACAGATATGATAGTCAACACAGCCAGATTCGAAATAAGCAATACCGATGTCAACAAATGTCCCGACAGCTCCAAACACGAATACGCCTTCATAGGCCGGAGCAACGTGGGCAAATCATCACTTATCAACATGCTCACCGGCAAGAAAAACCTTGCCATGACATCATCAACCCCTGGCAAAACCATGCTTATCAACCACTTCCTGGTCAATGACAGCTGGTATATAGTTGACCTCCCAGGCTACGGATACGCGCAACGGAGCAAGACTGACCGCGAACGGCTTGAAAAAATCATCAAGAGCTACATACTCCGTCGCAGCCAGATGACAAACCTCTTTCTGCTTATTGATTCACGCCACAAACCCCAGAAAATAGACCTTGATTTCATGGAATTTTTAGGCGAAAACGGCGTCCCGTTCAGCATAGTATTCACAAAGACAGACAAACTGAGCAAAAAAGCAGCCGAAGACAATATCGCATCCTACTGCAAAGCCCTGCTCGAACAATGGGAAGAACTCCCCCCCGTATTCGTCACATCCAGCGAAACCGGCAAAGGCCGCGAAGAACTCCTCGCCTACATCGCCGAACTCAACCAACTCCCCCTCCAATAACCCCCACCCCAATCCAAGTCATATAAGTCGCATAAGTCGTATCCGCGCCGCCATGGCGCGGACAGGCGTGGCCGCTGCCGGGGGCGCCATGTCAATGCTTGAACAGCGTTCCTATGTTGTAGGGACATGCCATGGCACAATGTCACTAACTTAAGCAGTCTTTAATGCTTGAAATGGCGTTATTATGTAGTAGGGACATGCCATGGCATGTCGCCTGAAGCCTTGCTAACGGGGGGCATTGCGTCAGCAGACATGCCATGGCATGTCCCTACTGCGATGGGTGCATTCCTTAAGTTAGTGACATTGTGCCATGGCATGTCGCCTGAAGCCTTGCCAACGTGGAGCATTGCGTCAGCAGACATGCCATGGCATGTCCCTGCTGCAACGGGTGCATCCCTTAGTCAGTGGCATTGCCTCACGGTGCGGCGGAGCCTGTGGGTG
>Gatling_p1__coassemble_738_pt1 | contig 20860 bp, 22 predicted proteins | sample Gatling_p1__metabat2_low_PE_016 | metagenome-assembled genome bin Gatling_p1 | reverse complement strand
TCAAGCATTTACGCTTGCTTAATTAAACAGCATTGTGGCATGTCCCTACTACATAAGAACCCCAGTCAAGCATTAACGACTGATTAAGTTAGCGACATTGTGCCATGGCATGTCCCTACAACATCAATGGTCATTCAGGAATATAATCACTGTGTGCCATGACATCAAGGCAAAAGTTTAATCATTGTAACTGTTATCAGCGATGAAAACCCTCAAGATATACCCCACAAGCATCAACCAGCGGTTTATAGACGAAGCTGTAGATGTCATGCGTGACGGAGGCATCATCATCTATCCCACCGACACGCTCTATGCCTTAGGGTGCGATGCCCTCAACCAGCGCGCCATAGAGCGTCTGTGCCACCTCAAGGGCATCGACCCCAAGCGCAATACGCTGGCCATAGTGTGCTCCGACCTGTCACAGGCCGCCGGCTATGCGCGTATCGACAATCGCGCTTTCGAGGTGATGAAACGCTATCTGCCCGGCCCGTTCACCTTCATACTGCCGCCGTCACATGACCTGCCCAAAGTGTTCAAGGGCCGCAAGGAGGTAGGCATACGTATCCCCGTCAATCCCATAGCCACAGCCCTCGCCGAGGCTCTCGGCCATCCTGTCATGAGCACATCCGTAGCCGCGTCGCCCTACGATGACACCGCCCAGCAGCCTGAAGTGCTCGTTGAGGCCTTTGCCCCGATTGCGTCGCTGCTCATCGACGGCGGTTCCGGCGGACTGCAAGGCTCCGCCATAGTGGATCTCACCGACCCTTTGACGCCCCATGTGCTCCGCGACGGTCCTGTGGAGTTTGAGGGCTGAAGATAAACATGAAAGTCTGACTCCTTAAAGACATATAGAGAAAAAAACAATGGAGGGCATCGCCAATGCGATGCCCTCCACGCTGTATGTGGGTTAACCGGAAAGTTATCAGTTGTTTTCGGGACGGAGGCTGCGCACTGTAGCACCTGCCTGCCACATCTCGCTTTCGCGGAGAGCCTTGAGCTCGGCTTCAAGACCGTCACGATAGCCGGGCTTGGAGTTGGAGTCGATGGAGTTCTGGGCTTCCTGACCGCATGCCACGCTTGCATAGAGCTTCTCTACTACAGGCTTGATGGCATCGTGGAAGGGAGTCATCCAGTCGAGTGCGCCGCGCTGTGCGGTGGTAGAGCAGTTAGCATACATCCAGTCCATACCCTTGGCTGCAAAGAGGGGCATGAGTGACTGTGTGAGCTCCTCTACGGTCTCGTTGAATGCCTCAGAGGGTGTGTGTCCGTTTTCGCGGAGCACTTCGTACTGGGCAAGGAGAAGACCCTGGATGGCACCCATCAGCGAACCGCGCTCGCCGGTGAGGTCGCTGTAGGCCTCGCGCTTGAATGTGGTCTCGAAGATGTAGCCTGAGCCGATGCCGATGGCCAGGGCGAGTGTGCGCTCGAGAGCGTGGCCGGTGTAGTCCTGCTCCACTGCATAGCTCGAGTTGAGGCCGCGGCCTTCGAGGAACATGGTGCGGAGCGATGTGCCCGAGCCCTTGGGAGCCACGAGGATGAGGTCGACATCCTTGGGGGGAACTACGCCTGTGCGGTCCTGCCATGCGATGGCAAAGCCGTGAGAGAAGTAGAGAGCCTTGCCGGCTGTCAGATATTTCTTGATGGTGGGCCAAACTGAGATGACGGCAGCGTCAGAGAGGAGGCACATGATGATGGTGCCGCGCTCGCATGCTTCTTCGATGCTGAAGAGGGTTTCGCCGGGCACCCATCCGTCGGCTACAGCCTTGTCATAGGTCTTGCCTTCGCGCTGGCCTACTATTACGTTAAATCCGTTGTCGCGGAGGTTGAGGCTCTGGCCGGGGCCCTGTACGCCGTAACCGAGCACTGCGATAGTTTCGTTCTTGAGGATTTCGCGTGCTTTTTCCAAGGGGAATTCATCGCGTGTGATGACGGTTTCTTCAACGCCGCCAAAATTCAATTTTGCCATAATTACTTCGTGGATTATGAATAAAATGTTATTTGCTTCCTAAAACGGGTGTAAAGTTAAACAAATATCTTGACATACGCACAAACTCGTTGCAATTTATCGCATATTTGTGCGGTTTGTCTGATATTTTATCATCAAAAAGCCGCCGTGGGCTATCATTGGCGCGGTTCGTAGGTAAACTGGCCGAGCACATGTGCCTCGCCGTTCTGGCTGATGTCGAGCTGCACCTCGTGGTCAGACAGTGCTGTGGTAGCCAGGGTTACAGACCCTCCGGGCAGCGTCTCGCGCATGAATACCACGTCGAGACGGCTTATGCGGTTGCGGTCATGCCACTCCATGTCAAATGCGCTGACCATGAAGTCGATGTATCGCGTGGTGGTCAGGTGGCGGTTGATGTCAAGGTCGCTGTACCATACGCTGATTTCCTTTGATTCGTCAGGCTCTTTCTGCATCCTCAGGCGCTTGGGGGGCGCACATGCCGGAGAGTAGGGGGCGGCGATGGCTGCAAGCTCCTTGAGCATCGACAGGTCGGCGAGCTTGCGGTTGACTATGTCGAGAGCCACCCACACGGTGCGCGCCATGCCGAGGAGCTGGCCGTCGGCGCCGGTAATCTCAAAAAGGCGGTCAGACGAATGGCGGTCTATGCCGGTCACACGGGTCTCGAGCGAGAAACGCTCGTTGACCTTGGGCATCCGCTTCATCTCCAGTGCCATGCGGCTGAGCACCCATGCTATGCCTGTCTCTGCCAGACGCGAGTAGCCTACGTTGAGACGGTTGGCATGCTCGGTAGCACTTTCGATTATGTGGCGCACGAGGGTGCTGAGGGCGAGTTCGCTCTCGGCGTTGCACTCGGCAGCTGTCAGGAAATAATCAGTCTTGAGAAATGTCGGAAGAGATGCCATATCGAAAAAAAGTCAGGTCAAATTATCAATTTGCTTCCATGCGCTGCTTGCGCATCTGCTGCTCTTTGAGGAACAGATCCACAAACTCGGTCTTGTTTTTGGTGACAGCCACGCGGCCGCTGCGCACAAACTGGCGTATGCCGAATTCCTTGAGCTCCTCAAACAGACGCTCTGTCTCGGCCTTGTGGCCGGTCTTCTCGAAGATGGTGTACTCTTCGGTAATCTCGAGCACACGGGCTCCGTTGCGGCGTATGATGCCCTCGAGATGGCCCTCTTTGAGCAGACGGTCGGTGGGCACCTTGTAGAGGGCCACTTCCTGGTAGATAAGCTCGTCGTCGGTGTGCAGGAAAGCTCTCAGCACGTCGATGCGACGCTCTATCTGCTTGACCACATGCTCCATCATGGCGCGGTTGCTGCGGCATGTGATGGTAAATTTGTGCACACCGGGTATGGAGCATGCGCTGACGGTCATGCTCTCGATGTTGAGGCAGCGGCGTGTGAATATGATAGAAATCTGGTTGAGCAGACCTACCTGGTTTTCTGTAAAAACAGTGATGGTGTATAATTGGTTGTCCATGATGGTCGGCTTTAGTCTTCGGGTACGTAATGGTCTTTCTCGTTGAGGAGTATCTCGTCAACGCCGGATCCGCCGGGAGTCATGGGGAATACCATGTCGGTCGGGTCGATGTTGACGTTGAGCAGATAGGCTCCGTCATGCTCGGCCATGCGCTTTATGGCACCGGCGAGTTCTGTACGGTCCGACACGTCTTCGCCCTTGATGCCGTAGGCTGCCGCGATTTCCACGAAATCGGGGTTGAGCATCGGTGTCGCGCTGTATCGTCCGTTGAAGAACAGGTACTGCCACTGTCGCACATTGCCGAGGAAGTTGTTGTTGAGAAGCACAATCTTCACTCCCACGTTATACTCCATGATCATGCCAAGCTCCTGAAGGGTCATCTGCAGACCGCCGTCACCGACATAGAGCACCACCTGACGCTCAGGCGCACCTATCTTGGCTCCGATGGCAGCCGGCAGGCCGAATCCCATGGTGCCGAGGCCTCCTGATGTGATGATGCTGTCGGTCTCGGTGAAACGTGAATAGCGCACGCCGAACATCTGGTTCTGGCCGACGTCGGTCACTGCGATGGCCTTGTTGCCGAATGCTTCCGACACACGGCTCACCACTTCGCCCATGAGCATCGGGCCGGTGGGGCTTTCGGGCTCTACCTCGCGCTTGATGACCAGCTCCTGCTCTACGGCGTTGTGGCGGTCAAATGAGGCTGCCCAGTCGTGGCGTATGGCCGGATTGACCTGCGGAATCAGTGCGCGGAGCACTTTTTTGGCATCGCCGTGGATATGGGTGTGGGTGCGCACGGTCTTGTCAAACTCCGATGCGTCTATGTCGATGTGCACTATCTTGGCATTGGGGGCATATTTGGCCACATCGCCTGTCACGCGGTCGTCAAACCTCATGCCCACGGCTACTATCAGGTCGGCGCGGTTGGTGTTGACGTTGGGGCCGATGTTGCCGTGCATGCCCAGCATGCCCTTGTTGAGCGGATGGGCGCTGGGGATGGTCGAGAGCCCGAGCATGGTGCATGCCACGGGGATGTGGGCCTTCTCGGCCAGTTCTATCAGCTCTTTTTCGGCGTGTGACAGCATCACGCCGTGGCCCGACAGTATCATGGGGCGTTCGGCGGAGTTGATCAGACGGGCGGCTTCGGCCACCTTGGCCTCGTCAATGACAGGGTCGGGGTCGTAGCTGCGTATGAATCTGCAAGGCTCGAAGTGGTATTCGGTAAGCGATGTCTGGGCATCTTTAGCGAAGTCGAGAAGCACGGGTCCGGGGCGGCCGGAGGAGGCTATGTAGAAGGCGCGTGCCACTGCAGAGGCTACGTCCTCGGGACGGCGTATCTGCACGGCCCATTTCGTGATGGGGAGCATGACGCCCACCACATCGGTCTCCTGAAAGGCGTCTTTGCCGAGGAATCCTGTGGCTACCTGGCCGGTGATGACCACCAGAGGGGTGGAATCCATCATGGCGTCGCTGACGCCGGTGACGAGGTTGGTCGCTCCCGGTCCGGAGGTCGCGATCACTACTCCGGTGCGGTGTGATGCCCGGGCATAGCCCTGGGCGGCGTGGACTGCACCCTGTTCGTGACGAGCCAGCATGTGGTGCAGCCGGTCGGTATAGTCAAAGAGCTTGTCGTACACCGGCATTATGCTTCCGCCGGGATAACCGAACACTGTGTCGACCCCCTCGTCGATGAGGGCGCGTATCAGTGCTTCTGCTCCTGTTATTTTTTCGCTCATAATTGATATGATGTGTGATTGTTATCCTGTTTAGTCTATGCTGCGCACACCGCCCTTGTCGGCCGATGTCACCTGCGATGCGTATGCCCTCAGGGCGCGGCTCACCTGACGGTCACGGCCTCGGGGAGTGAAGGCCTCTTTGCCGTGGGCTTCCTCCTCGGCGCGTCGTGCGGCAAGTTCCTCGTCGGTGATGCGCACGGAGATGCTGCGGCCGGGTATGTCGATGTCTATTATGTCGCCGTCACGCACGAGTGCGATATTGCCTCCGGCAGCCGCCTCGGGCGAGATGTGGCCTATTGAAAGGCCTGATGTGCCTCCGGAGAAACGTCCGTCGGTAATCAGGGCGCACTCTTTGCCGAGGTGCTTGCTCTTGATGTAGCTGGTGGGGTAGAGCATCTCCTGCATGCCGGGGCCGCCCTTGGGACCCTCGTAGGTGATGACTACCACGTCGCCGCTCTTGACCTTGTCACGGAGTATGCCGTCGACGGCCTCGTCCTGGCTGTGGAACACCTTGGCCGGACCCGAGAATTTGAAGATGCTCTCGTCCACGCCGGCGGTCTTGACCACGCAGCCGTCAAGTGCGATGTTGCCTTTGAGCACTGCCAGGCCGCCGTCCTTGACGTAGGCATGCTCCATGTCGCGGATGCAGCCATTGGCACGGTCGGTGTCAAGCTCGCTGTAGTATGCGCTCTGGCTTCCCATCTCGGTGGTGTGCTTGCGTCCGGGGGCGCTGCGCCACAGTTCGTCGGCTTCGTCAGAGTAATCCTTGCCGCCGATGGCGTAGCGGTCTATGGCTTGCTGGAGGGTCATGCCGTCCACGCGGTTGACTGCGGTGTCAACCAGGCCGTTGTCGGCGAGTATCTTCATTATCGACAGGATGCCGCCGGCACGGTTGACATCCTCTATATGGTAGTGGGAGTTGGGGGCCACCTTGCTCAGCACAGGGGTTCTGCGTGAGAGCATGTCTATGTCGGCCATAGTGAAGTCGGCACCGGCCTCGTTGGCCACGGCGAGCAGGTGGAGCACGGTGTTTGTGCTGCCGCCCATCGCTATGTCGAGGGTCATGGCGTTGAGCATGGCCTGACGTGTGGCTATGTTGCGAGGCAGCACGCTCTCGTCGCCGCGCTCATAATATGCGTAGGCGTTGTCTACAATCTGTCTGGCGGCTTTCTTAAACAGTTCCTTGCGGTTGATGTGGGTGGCTACGATGGTGCCGTTGCCTGGGAGAGCCAGACCTATGGCCTCGTTGAGGGAGTTCATGGAGTTGGCTGTGAACATGCCCGAGCAGGAGCCGCACGTGGGGCAGCCGTCCTTCTCGAGTCTTTCCACGACCTTCTCGCCTACGGTCTCGTCCGCGCTCTCTATCATTATGTCGATGAGGTCGACCTTGCGGCCGTCCACATCGCCGGCTTCCATCGGGCCGCCTGAGACGAATATCGCCGGGATGTTGAGGCGCATCGCGGCCATCAGCATTCCGGGGGTTATCTTGTCGCAGTTGCTGATGCACACCATGGCATCGGCCTTGTGCGCGTTGACCATGTATTCCACAGAGTCGGCTATCAGGTCACGCGAGGGCAGCGAGTAGAGCATGCCGTCGTGGCCCATCGCTATGCCGTCGTCGATGGCTATCGTGTTAAACTCCGCAGCGTAGCAGCCGAGTTTCTCTATCTCTTTCTTGACTTCCTGGCCAATCTCGTGGAGATGGGTGTGTCCGGGGACAAATTGTGTGAACGAATTGACGATGGCGATAATCGGTTTGCCTATCTGTTCCTCCTTCATGCCATTGGCACGCCAGAGTGCGCGGGCTCCGGCCATGCGGCGTCCGTGGGTGCTTGTGTGACTCCTGAGTTGGTTGACCATAATAATCCTTAGAAATTTGTAGATAGTTACTGGAAATTGTGGCAAAATTACCGATTTTCTTGCTCATCCCCAAATAATCTGTCACCCAACCGCCCCATTTCCCCCATTTAACACCCTCTTACCTGTCAGCTTTTGTATATCTTGCACAACTTATGGCTTTACATTCCTTCGGGTTAGCGAAGTTTTTTTGAAAAAAACGGTAAAAACATTGCGATGCACATCATGTTTCATTATCTTTGCTGAGACATGCGCAAATGCGTGCCTATGACAACACCGTTAATCATATACACACTAATATCAACCCTCGCCTTAAACCATACCATACGAAAAGACAACCTCCATCCCACCATAACATCAACCCCCCAAAACAAATCCACTCTGACTAATAAATGAAACAGCTTAACATCATCAAGAATGACCCCTGGCTCGAGCCGTTCTCTGACGCTATAGAGGGACGACACAACGATTCGGTCAACAAGGAGCGTGAACTGACCTCCACCTGCAAGTCGCTCGACCAGTTTGCCAACGCATACAACTATTTCGGACTCCACCGCACCGAAAAGGGCGGCTGGGTGTTCCGCGAATGGGCCCCCAATGCCACAGAGATTACACTTATCGGCGATTTCTCTCGCTGGAAAGAATACCTCAAATACCGTCTCAAACGCCTTGACAACGGCGTGTGGGAACTCAAGCTCCCTGCTGATGCCATACACCACGGCGACCTCTACAAGATGATAGTACGCTGGGACGGCGGCGAGGGCGAACGCATTCCGGCCTATGCCACCCGTGTGGTGCAGGATGATGTGACACATGTGTTCTCAGCCCAGGTATGGGAGCCTGAAAAGGCTTACAAGTGGAAAGTCAAAAAGTTTGTCCCTGACACGCGCCCTCTCCTCATATATGAGTGCCACATAGGCATGGCGCAGCAGACCGAGGGCGTCGGCACCTATGCCGAGTTCCGCGACCTGGTACTTCCCCGTATAGCCAAAGACGGCTACAATGCCATACAGATCATGGCGATACAGGAGCATCCCTATTATGGCTCGTTTGGCTACCATGTCAGCAACTTCTATGCCGCATCATCGCGTTTCGGCACGCCGGAAGAGCTCAAGAGCCTGATTGACAAGGCACACGAGCTCGGCATATCCGTCATCATGGACATCGTGCACAGCCATGCCGTGAAGAACGAGAACGAAGGTCTCGGCCGTCTGGACGGCAGCTACAACCAGTATTTCTATGGTGACCACCGCCGCGAACACCCGGCGTGGGACTCGCTCTGCTTCGACTACGGCAAAAACGAGGTGCTCCACTTCCTCCTCTCCAACTGCAAATACTGGCTTGAGGAGTACCGTTTCGACGGTTTCCGTTTCGACGGCGTGACATCCATGCTTTACTACAACCATGGTCTCGGTCAGGCATTCGGAAGCTACGCCGACTACTATAACGGCGGTCAGGACACCAATGCCATCACATATCTGACTCTCGCCAACAAACTCATCCACGAGGTCAACCCCCGTGCCATCACCATAGCCGAGGAGATGAGCGGCATGCCCGGTCTCGCCATACCTGTCAAGGACGGCGGCATAGGCTTCGACTACCGCATGGCCATGGGCATCCCCGACTACTGGATCAAGACCCTGAAGGAGCGCAAGGACGAGGACTGGCATCCCACAAGCATATTCTGGGAGCTTACCAACCGCCGCGCCGACGAGAAGACCATCAGCTACGTCGAGAGCCACGACCAGGCCCTCGTGGGCGACAAGACCACTATATTCTGGCTTATCGATGACCAGATGTACTGGCACATGATGGTGGGCGACGACAACATGACCGTGGCCCGAGGCATGGCCCTGCACAAGATGATGCGTCTCGTTACCTGCGCCACCATCAACGGAGGCTACCTCAACTTCATGGGCAACGAGTTCGGGCATCCCGAGTGGATCGACTTCCCTCGCGAGGGCAACGGCTGGAGCTACAAGTATGCCCGTCGTCAGTGGGACCTCGTGGACCGCACCGACCTCAAGTACCAGTTCCTCAACAATTTTGACAATGCGATGATTTCGCTCATCGGCAACGTCTACAACTTCCAGGCCCTCCCCATCGAGAAGCTCTGGGAAAAGGACGATGACCAGGTGCTGGCGTTCAAGCGCGGCGACCTGGTGTTCGTGTTCAATTTCAGTCCGTTCAATTCGTTTACCGACTACGGCATCCTGGCACCCTCGGGCGAATATGATGTGGTGCTCTCGAGCGACAATCCCCGTTTCGGCGGCTACGACAACATCGACGAGAGCGTAAGCCATATCACACAGTTTGACCCCCTCTACTCGCCCCACGGCATAGAGTGGCTTAAGCTCTACCTGCCCTCGCGCACGGCCATGGTGCTCCGTCGACGCAAACCTTCGTCACACTGATGCGTTACTTCATATCGGCCGGAGAAGCCTCCGGCGATCTTCATGCCGCAGCCCTCATCGATGCTCTCCGCAGTGTCGATGAGGGCGCGTGCTTCTCATTTCTCGGCGGCGACCGCATGGCTGCGGCTGCCCGCACCACACCGCTCGTGCATATCCGCGACATGGCCTATATGGGGTTCAGCGAGGTGCTGCGACATCTGCCTGACATACGTGCCAATCTGCGTGTCGCCATAGATGCCGTGCGTTCGCATACCATGCGCCCCGATGCGGTAATCCTGATAGACTATCCGAGTTTCAACCTCAAGATAGCCCGAGAGGCCCATCGCTTGGGGATACCGGTGTTCTACTACATCCCACCCAAAGTGTGGGCATGGAAGGAGTGGCGCGTCAAGAGCATACGCCGTTACTGCACGGAGGTTTTCTGCATCCTGCCGTTCGAGCAGGCTTTCTATGAGAAACACGGCATGAAGGTGACCTATGTGGGAAATCCCTCAGTCGAGGAAGTCGATGCCGCACTGGGCGACCTCGTCCCCATAGTATCCGATATGCCGTTGCTGGCTCTCGTCCCCGGCAGCCGCATGGGCGAGATACGTAACAATCTCCCCGTCATGGCCCAAGTGGCAGCCATGTTTGCCGGGTCGCTCACGCCGGTGATTGCCGGCGCCCCGGGTATTCCGCTTGATTTCTACGAGTCGCTGACACCCGACATCCCGGTCTACTACGATTCGTCGCTTGAACTGATGTCATCGGCCAGTGTGGCTCTTGTGACCTCCGGCACCGCTACTCTCGAATGCGCCTTAGTGGGCACTCCGCAAGTGGCATGTTACCGCGCCAACGGGTCGCGCATATCCTATGAAATAATGCGCCGTCTGCTCAGCATATCCTATGTGACCCTCCCCAATCTCATCATGGACGAGGAAATCATACCTGAGATGCTGCTTCACTGCTGCACTCCTGACAGGGTGGCGGCAGAATTGTCCGAATTGCTCCCCGGCACCCATGGGCGTGACCTGATGGAGCGCAACTATGCGCTGATGCGCACACGTCTGGGCAATGCCACTCCGGCGCTGACCACGGCACGTGCCATCTTTTCGCGGATAGCTCCGCGATGCTGATATTGCGCTTTTGCAATTTATTTGCTATTTTTGTGTTTCCTCATAACCTTAAATCTATTTCTTTTATACCATGACTCACGAACTTATTGTCAACATCGTCGGCTACACGGCAGCCATATGTATGGTGCTCGGCTATCTTCCTCAGGCCTGGTACACCATACGCACCCGACAGACCGACGGTATCGCTCTCCCCACCTTTCTCCTCCTCGGAGCCGGCAGCGTCTTCTTCGTAATCCAGGGACTCATGCTCGGCAACATACCTCTTGTGGTGACCAACACCATCACCACGGTGTCAAGCATCATAGTGTTTGGCATCAAGATACACAACGATTATTTCAAGAAGAAAAAATAATTAGACACACAGCATCATGCAATCATCACATGACGACACTCCTCTGATTATCACCATCGGACGGCAGATGGGGTGCGGAGGCCGTGAGCTCGGACGTCTCCTGGCATCGCGTCTCGGCATAGGCTATTATGACAAGGAACTGCTCATCGACGTGGCGCGTCAGGCCGGCATGCCGCCGGAGTATCTCGCCTCTAAGGATGAACGCACACCCTCGTTTCTGTCGGGTGTGATGTCGTTCACGTTCGGCCACTCGCCTGTCAATTTCTATGCCACGCCGTCAGCCATCAGCGATGACAACCTCTATGCCATACAGAGTGATTACATCCGCGAGCTCGGGCGCAGGGAGTCATGTGTGATTGTGGGACGTACCTCCGACTACATACTCCGTGACCATCCGCGGTGTGTCAACGTGTTCCTGCATGCGTCTGACGAGGATTGCGCCCGACGCATCATGGCGCGAGGCGATGTCAAGACCCATCAGGAGGCCAAGGCTCTCGCTGCCCGCACCAATAAAATACGTGCGGCATACTATAATTTCTTCACCGACCGCCGTTGGGGCAATGCTGCCACCTATGACCTCTGCATCAACACATCGCTGATGTCAATGGAGCAGGTGGCTGATGTCGTGCTGTTCTACATCAAACAACGCTATGGTATCGATTGCATCTGACCGCGACATAGCCCCGATGACCTCCATGGGGGTCTCGGCAATGGCTGACCGTCTTGTCAGCTTCACCAGTGCCGCTGACCTGTCACGGCTGCAGGAGCAGGGGCTTCTTGACGATGCCGTGGTGGTGGGCGGAGGCAGCAACATGCTGTTTGTGACCTCTCCGCTCCACAGACCGCTGCTCCATCCGGCCATGAACACTTACCAGGCTACTCCTGTAATGGATGCCGCGCTCTCTCCCTCGCTGCGTCAGGTGATGCTGCATGTGGATGCCGGCGTAGTGCTTGACGACATCGTGGCCATCACATGCCGCCTCGGGCTGTGGGGACTTGAAAACCTGTCGCTCATCCCCGGACATATCGGCGGTGCCGCGGTGCAGAATGTGGGTGCTTACGGTGCCGAACTGGCCGATGTGGTCATCGCTGTTGATGCCTATGACAAACTCACCGGGCAAGTTGAGACGATACCTGCGTCACGCCTTGACTACGGTTACCGTCACTCTGTGTTCAAGGATGAGGCCAACGCTTCGCGTTATATCGTCACCGCGGTGGATATTTGCCTCTCGGCCTCGCCGGCTCCGCGTCTCGGCTACAAGGCTCTCGCCGAGGCTGTCAGCGACATTGATGCACTGACGCCGCAGCATATGCGCGATGCGGTGATAGCCATGCGCCGCTCCAAGCTGCCTGATGTAGGCGTGGTGGGCAGTGTGGGCAGCTATTTCAAGAATCCTGTAGTGGAGGCCGCCGTCGGAGAGGCTTTCAGCGCGTCAAATCCCGAGGCTCCGGCGTTCCGCTTGCCTGACGGACAGGTGAAACTGTCGGCGGCGTGGCTGATAGACCATGCCGGATGCCGCGACATGCGCGTAGGCGGAGCGTCACTATGGCCCAGACAGCCTCTCGTGCTGGTTAATGACGGCTACAATGCCACTGCGGCCGATGTCGTAGCGTTGGAGCAGATGATACGTGACCGTGTCAGCGAGGTCTACGGCGTCAGTCTGGAGTGTGAAGTGGTCAAAATATGATAAGATAATAACCGAATACAAATATATCAACTGTGAGCGAGTTCATAATTGAAGGCGGCCACACCCTCAGTGGCGAAATCACTCCGCAGGGCGCGAAAAACGAGGCTCTGCAGGTCATCAGTGCGGTACTTCTGTCGGACTGCCCTGTGACCATAAAGAATATACCTGAAATCAGCGACGTGGTCAATCTCATCGCCCTCCTCGAGGCTATGGGCGTAGATGTCGTCCGCCATGCCAAAGGCCACTATACTTTCACCGCGAAAAATATAGATGCGGCATATCTCGAGAGCGAGGATTTTACTCGCCGCTGTGCGCGTCTGCGTGGTTCGGTGCTTGTGGTGGGGCCGTTGCTGACCCGTCTGGGCCGTGCCTGGTTTGCCAAACCCGGAGGCGACAAAATCGGTCGCCGCAAGGTCGACACACATATCCAGGGTATGCTCAACCTCGGCGCGACGCTCGGTTATGACGATTCGCGTCATGCCTATAAACTTGACATGCCCGAGGGACAGCATCTCAAGGGCTGCTATATGCTTCTCGACGAAGCGAGTGTGACCGGCACGGCCAACATCATCATGGCCGCCACGATGGCTCAGGGCGACACGACTATATATAATGCGGCGTGCGAGCCTTATTTGCAGCAGCTGTGTCATCAGCTCACTGCCATGGGTGTGGAAATCGACGGTATCGGGAGCAATCTTGTCACGGTTCACGGTACGGGAGGCCGTCTGCTCCATGGGGCGGACCATACAGTGCTCCCCGACATGATAGAGATAGGCAGCTTCATAGCCATGGCGGCTATCACACGTAGCAGCCTGACTATCCGCGACGTGTCGATACGCAATCTCGGCATCATTCCCGAGGCATTCCGCCGTCTCGGCATCGACGTGGAGGAGCGTGGCGACGATTTGTTTATCCCTGCCAAGGAGAGCTACGTCATAGAGAAAGCCCTTGACGGTTCGGTGCTGACCATCGCCGACGCACCGTGGCCCGGCATATCGCCTGACCTGCTGAGTGTGATGCTTGTGGCTGCCGTGCAATGCTCCGGCAGTGTGTTGATACATCAGAAGATGTTTGAGAGCCGTCTTTTCTTCGTAGACCATCTGATAGAGATGGGGGCGCAGATAATCCTCTGTGATCCCCACCGTGCTGTAGTCATCGGACTTGACCACAAGGTGGATCTGCACCCGGCGTTTACCAAGTCACCTGACATACGAGCCGGCATGGCGATGCTCCTTGCGGCCATGTCGGCTCCCGGCCGCTCCGTGATAGGCGGCATAGAGCAGATTGACCGTGGCTATGAGGATATAGACACGCGCCTCAACGCCCTCGGAGCGCATATCACGCGGAGGGATTCGGAAGAGTAATAAATCCGAGTGTCATCTGACTGCGACTTTGCTGGTGTGGCCGTCGACCACCACCACGTATATGCCTGGGGCGAGCGAATCGGTGCGGTAGGTGCGGCTGCCGCTGATGTCATAGACATCGGCGCGGTCATACACACCGTCTATGATGATGCAGCCTTCTCCGCCATATACGTTGACGGTGCTGTAGCTGCCGTCAGCCGTTATCTCATCTCTGTCGGCGAGGTCTTTGGTGCCTATGACCACATATGCACCGGCCGGCAGAGTGACGCTCTTATTGCCTATCTGCGGAGTCACATTGTAGGCTTCCATCCAGTAGGCGAGTGCGTCATGCCACTGCTGCTGCACCAGAGGATTGTCCTGGTTCCAGTCATTGAGCACGCTGTAGCCGTGGGTGCAGTGCCGTTGTAGAATGGATTCTGGACTATCGGATACATCTGATACCAGGGATGCAGACCCTCTTAGAATCGGTCTGCACGATGGCAGGGGACGTAGTGATAACTTGGGCTGACGCTACACACGGCAACCCGAGAGCCATCCACATCACCACTGAGGAGTAGATGCGTCTCATGAATATCATTTAAGGTTAACAAAAATCGGAAATATTCTACAAATACCCTGATACCATTATCAACGTCATAGAGCATCGTAAAGTTCGTGTCAGACGGCTATAGATTTAATCATTGCATCAGATACGTGTTAAGTCGTAAATAATTCTTATCTTTGCGCAGATAATTGTTATTTCAAACCGTTATAAGCCATTCATCCGAAACATATGTACGTTAGCCGCTACTATTTTGTGTCTCTTGCAATCGTCTTTGCATTAGTGCTCCTTTGCTCCTGTCTGTCGATGTCTGCATCGGCGTCTACATCAACCATGAACTTTCTGTTCAGCCTGATGAGCTTCTTTGTAGTATGGGACTTGTTGGAAATCTTTTCCGGGAGACTTTATGTGGACGTTGACATCAGCGGCGAAAAACGCTCTAACTGCCGCTACCTTACGAATGCCTGGACAGCGGTGTTCCCTGTACTCATCGTCATATCAGGCGCATCGGCCATATTGGACTATCTGTATGCTATCCCCGGCCTGTCAGTCACAGCTATCGTCGGCTCGGCATTAGGTCTGGTGCTCCTGCTTGTCTCGGCTTTGTCAGCCAAATCAGCGTCTTCTCTTTCCTGAAACATCGACCGTTATAGAGGTGTTGTAAAACTGTCAAATTGTAGGGCTGCATACAAGTTTTGCACCCCCGGCCTCTACATGCTGAATCCCTCAGGCAGCGGCCGGCCTGATTCCTTGCGTCGGCGCACGAGAATCTCTACGAAGGATTTCGGGAGTACGACATTGTACATATCCAAGGCGCGGTCAAACAGTGGAGCTATCTCCTCGTCGGTGAAACCGGCTATGCCGCACCCTATGCGCGTGACCAGAAATGTATTCTGGTCCCACTCGTCGGCGAGGTCAAGGAAATCATCGACATACGGACGTATTGTCTCTACGCCTCCCTGCATCGTGGGTATGGCATACGACTGTCCCTGCATCCCTACACCCTGACCCATTATGGCACCAAAACGCTTGTGGGCCACTCGTGCCGCTCCTCCGGCGTGGATGCCCTGCAGGTTGCTCCCGAACACGAATATCTCATCCGGCCCGAGTCCGGAGATGTTTTCAGGCGTGTATCTCATAGTCTTTTATGAAAGCATAGGGATGATGCGGTGGAGGGCGGCGAGGAAGGCGTCGGCCTCTTCACGGGTGTTGTAGAGGGCAAACGATGCGCGGACGCAGCCCTCGATGCCGAGGACGTGCATCAGCGGCTGGGCGCAGTGGTGGCCTGTGCGCACGGCCACGCCGAGCTTGTCAAGGAGCATCCCCATGTCATAGTGGTGGATATTGCCCACGAGAAAAGATATAATCGGGGCTTTGACCGGAGCGGTGCCGAAGATGCGCATCCCGGGGATTTCAAGCATCCTGGCCGTGGTGTAGTCAAGCAATTCGGTTTCATGGGCTTCTATGCGCTCCTGGCCGATACCTTCGAGATAGTCGATGGCCGTATGGAATGCCGAAATGTCTACAAAGTCAGGTGTGCCGGCCTCGAATTTGAAAGGCAGTTCGGCAAAAGTGGTCTTCTCAAAGGTCACATGCCCTATCATCTCGCCACCTCCCTGGTAGGGGGGCATCTTTTCAAGCCATTTTTCCTTGCCGTAGAGCACGCCGACGCCGGCCGGACCGTACATCTTGTGGCTGGAGAACACGTAGAAGTCGGCATCCAAGGCCCGGACATCGACTTTCATGTGTCCGATGGCCTGTGCGCCGTCTATGAGTACGGGTACGCCGTGGCTGTGGGCGAGCCTGATGATGTCCTTGACAGGGTTGACTGTGCCGAGCACATTGCTGATGTGGCATATGCTGACGAGCCTTGTGCGTTCGTTGAAAGCCTTGTGCAGGGCATCCATGTCTAAAGAGCCGTCGGGGTTGATGCCTACCGGCACCAGGGTGACATCTTTGGTGCGCCGGAGCAGCTGCCAGGGGACTATGTTGGCGTGGTGCTCCATCACGGTCAGTATTATCTCCGCACCGTCCTCAAGCATGCTGCCGAACGACGAGGCCACGAGGTTGATGCTCTCGGTGGTGCCTCGCGTGAAGATGATTTCATCGGTCGATGCAGCGTTGATAAAGGCTCTGACCCTCTCGCGGGTCGCCTCCTGGAGGTCTGTGGCCTCTTGTGACAGGGTGTGGACACCGCGGTGCACGTTGGCCTTGGTGTGGTAGTACATGTTGTCAATCGCTTCCACCACCTGACGTGGGGTCTGGGTGGTTGCGGTGTTGTCAAGGTACACCAATGGATAGCCCGAGACCTTGCGCTCGAGTATCGGAAAATCCTTGCGGTATGCAGCGGTATCAAACATGTTGCTCTAATGGTTTAATTGTCAGACGGTTCGGAACATCGGCGGCATGAGGCGGCCTGTCCGTTGAAACGCATCTCCACGAGATGGCGCAGACGGTCACGCAGCGACTCGAGCCCTACTGTATCAATCACATCGGCCATGAAAGCCTGCATCAGCATCACACGTGCTTCGGCGGCAGGTATGCCTCGTGACCGCATGTAGAAGAGTGCTTCCTCGTTGAGCTGGCCGATGGTGGCTCCGTGGCTGCATTTGACCTCGTCGTTGTATATTTCCAGACGCGGCTTGGAGTGCATCCGGGCTTCGGTCGATGCGAGCACGTTGCGGTTGCTTTGGTAAGCCACGGTAAAGGGCGCGTCGGGGGTCACGACGATGCCTCCGTCAAATACGCCCTGCGAGGTGCCTCCCATGACGTAGCGGAACACCTGATTGCTCTGGCAATGGGGCACGCGGTGGTTTACGGCTGTGTTGCAGTCGATGTGTTCGCGGTCCATGCCTATGGCCATGCCGGTCAGCAGTGACTCGGCGTGCTCGCCGATGAGGTCGACGGTAAACTCATTGCGTGTCACACCGGCGGCCAGGGCGGCGTAGTGGTGGTTGAGACGCGATTTTTCGTGCTGCCTGACATAAGTCTGGGCATAGCGGGAGGTGCGTAGCGAGGCTTCTTCAAGGGTGTACAGCCCGAGTGACGCATCGCGTCCGAGGCTGATTTCTGTGACCTGCGAAGCGAGATACTGCTGCGCATCGTCCTGGGTGTGGTCGCATATCACCACATCGGCTTTCGCCCCGTCTTCGAGTATGACGAGCAGACGGCGTGCGGCCATCAGCGGAGTGGGAGAGCTGAATATGTTGACCAGCTGGAGCGGTTTGGCCAGCTCCACATGAGCCGGGATGTAGATTACCACGCCGTCCTGCATCAGCAGCGTGTTGAGGGCCACGCCGCAGTCGGTCTGTGGGGCTATCTTGTTGAGGTATGTCTCAAGTATGTCGGCGCGGTAGGTTGCCACTTTGCGCAGGGAGTCGAATATGACACCTTCGGGCAGACGGTTGACGAGAGTGGAGGTCGGGGTGAAAAAGTCGTTGACCACGATGCCCATCAGAGTCGACATGTTGGGCAGATTGCATGCAAAAGTCGCCGCTATATCCACCGGGATGTTGACACGCCCGAGATTGACGCCGTAGTCGGGGGCAAACATCTGTTCGACCGATGTGTGCTGGCTCCGCTCGTCGCAGGTGTCGGGGAGACGCGACCCTTCAAGCACCTTCAGGGCTGCGGGACGCATCGCGTTGATGACAGGTGCGCTGCCGCGGTCAAGGGTGTCGCGATTGTCGCGGTAGAGATTGATATATTGTTGTAGACTGCTCATGTCCGTAATCAGTTAGCTTCCTTAATCCAGTCGTAGCCACGTTCTTCAAGCTCCAGGGCGAGTTCGGGTCCTCCGGTCATCACGATGCGGCCGTTGTAGAGGATGTGCACGAAGTCGGGCTTGATGTAGTCGAGCAGACGCTGATAGTGGGTGATTACGATGGTGGAGTTGGAGTCGCTGCGGAGCTTGTTGACGCCGCCGGCCACTATGCGCAGTGCATCTATGTCAAGGCCGCTGTCGGTCTCGTCAAGGATGCTGAGGCGCGGCTCGAGCACTGCCATCTGGAAAATTTCGTTGCGTTTCTTCTCGCCGCCTGAGAAGCCCTCGTTGACCGAGCGTGATGCAAGTTTATTGTCAAGCTCTACGATGGCGCGTTTCTGACGCATCAGTTTGAGGAAATCGCCCGCCGACATCGGTTCCTGTCCGAAGTATTTGCGCTTGGCATTGAGGGCTGCACGCATGAAGTTGACCATTGACACGCCCGGTATCTCCACCGGATACTGAAACGAGAGGAAAAGCCCCTCGTGGCTGCGGTCTTCTGGAGAGAGGCTCAGCAGGTCCATGCCGTGGAAGTCTACCTCGCCGGAGGTGACGGTAAATGCCGGATCGCCGGCAAGTACCTCGCTGAGGGTGCTCTTGCCGGAGCCGTTGGGTCCCATGATGGCATGTACCTCGCCGGGGCGTACCTGGAGGTTGATGCCTTTGAGTATCTCTTTGCCTTCTATCGAGGCATGCAGATCTTTTACGTCGAGAAGAAGATTATCACTCATATTGTTATAAAAATTCTATCGTTAGTCTTGATACAGCGAGAACTCCAGAGTTTGTTGTTTCCTGTCATCGCCGATTTTTTTCTTGTGCAGGTATGAAATATCCACAGTAGCGCCATATTCAAGAAAATGTTCCATGAAGCGTTCTTTTTCTGTGCCCCAGTAAATAAGGCAGCATGCCATAGGAGCACCCTTGCCTGTATTCTGGCCATTTTCAAGGAAACGCAGTCTTGTATCATAAAGGAAACAGATGGCATTAGCTTGTCCGAAAACAAATTTCTTCCAATGACCTGTGTTTGGTGCAACCGGAACTAAAGCTATGACGTCAGCGCCATATTTGATATGGCTTTCAGCACATTTGGCCAGCCAATTTTTTATGGATGTGCCCCTCTCTTTGTCTGTGCCATAGGGAGGATTGACATATATGGTGCGACTGTTCCACTCCTCTTTCAGACCGTCATGTTCGGGTAACATATATTCAATGTCGGCATGGACTATAGAATATGGATTTGAACATGGATCCAAACCTATGCTTCCAGCCCAGAACTGTCGTATGGCTTTGACATATTTATGGGGTGTGCCCCAGCTTTGGCTGAGTGTGTTGACGTGTCTTCCGGCGGTCATATGGTTTCCTCCCACTTCTTGTTTGTTAATTCAATCAATGAATGTTTCAATTCTGTGAGACTGCGATTTTCAGGAGCTATAACATTAAACCATTGTTCAATCTTCGCAATGTTTGTTGAGAAGAATTGACATAGGGCTTCATGTGCATCCTTGTTTATCTTGGTTTTTGTGAAGATATTGGATTTCTTACCTTCCTTATAGCTGTCAATGAAGGCTTTTTTTACTGCCTCATATTTAGTGTCGGGACTTAAAAGCAAGGAAGATACAAATTCTGATAGACCGGCATCAGTTAAAAACAGCAGCCAGTCATACGAATTTGACAGTACCTTCATCTCTTTGTTCTGATTCCCGGCCGTGAACCAGTTACCGTGGTTGCTTACCACTCCTATTGACAATATGAAGTTTTGTAACGGAACGTCCTCGCCTATGATTTCCTCAAGAAGTTGATAGTAGGGCTTTATCAATGGCCTACCATCTTTGTAAATCAAGCCGTATTGCTGCCCATCAACCCATATTTTCTGTAAAGCAGATGTCATTTGTGCTACATATGCACCTTGCTTGGCTTTTTCTATGGTTTGTGGGCCTTTTTTGCAACCGTCTTCGACTCCTACTCGCTTACATTCTACCATGGCGAAAGGCATTTTTCTCTGCTGGACTACATATATGCCGTTTCTTTGCATATTGGCTATCAGTAATTCGTCTGTATTTTCTGCCAATAGGCACGAATTCCTCAGTGTATTGCTTTGGTCTAATAAAGTGTTGCTTTTTTTGTTGCTGATAAAAGAAGATGCTGTATCACATTCTAAGCATCTTATTATTTTTGTGGATGTTAAAGGGGGGGGCAGTTTGTCATCAATCACTGAGATTCTGCTAATTGGATGCAAAGTAAACTCTACATTATGCAGAATCTCCTTGTCACCAAATTCAGGCAACCCCCTTTCAATGGAAATATGATTACATAGCCCCCACTCTCGTAGTAGATAGTAGGTTATCAGCTCTACGATTGTCCCCAAAGCTCTTCCGGCAGCTTTCTTTGCGTCTTTGGTGTGAAAGAAAACTGTGGTTTTAAGGGCGTTTTGTAATGTGTCTATTGACTGATAGCTCATTATTATTATTATTGCATATAGATCATTCTATGATATCAGCCGACGGAGCCTTCGAGGGTTACGGCGAGGAGCTTCTGTGCCTCTACGGCAAACTCCATTGGGAGCTTGTTCATTACCTCTTTGGCGT
>Gatling_p1__coassemble_662_pt1 | contig 22721 bp, 14 predicted proteins | sample Gatling_p1__metabat2_low_PE_016 | metagenome-assembled genome bin Gatling_p1 | reverse complement strand
TGGGAGTGTTTGACCGCATCAAGGGCCTCGTAGTAGGTCAGTTCACCGAATACCCGGGAGCAAAAGCCCGGGAGATGGAAGACATGATAGCGCGCATGGTCGCCGGCTACGACTTCCCCGTAGCCTTCGATGCCCCGATAGGCCATGTCTCCCATAACATCCCCCTCGTCGAAGGCCGCCAGACCACACTCACAGTCACCCCCGACGGCGTAACCCTCCGGCAGTGACCCCACCCCTGTTAATGCATGAATGACGGTCTTTCTTAGTAGGCGTGTCATGATGACACTAACTTAAACAGCCCCGGAGATACTGCATTTTAACGCCGTATCTCCGGGATTTACATTGATGCCCCTGTAAAAGAACGCCATTAAAGCGTTCGCAATTGCTTAATTAAACGGCAGTGTGCTTTGATTCATTTTGTGGGGGAGAGGTAGGAGTGGGGCTGGCTGTAGTATTCGAGGACTTTGGCGCGGATGATGTATTCGTAGCGCGATTGGATGGTGGTGGAGCAGGCCGTGATGTAGTCGGTCTTTGCTTGCTCGTATTCGGTGGCGGTGGCTTTGCCGTAGTTGAATTTCGTGGTCATGGCATCCAGCGCGGCTTTGGTGGCAGCTTCGGCTATAGTAGAGGCTTCGGCTTTCTTGCGTGCGGCTTCGGCTTGGTAGTAAGCCTGGTTGATTAACTTGTAGAGGTCATCCGAGGCCTGTTCAAGCTCAAGTTCGGCGCGTAGCTTGTCTATCTTGGCGTTGTTGACGGAGTTACGTGTGCTGAAGGCATCAAACAGGGGCACCGACAGCGAGAATCCTATCGCTTCCGACAGGTTGTCACGCATCTGGTGGGCAAATCCGGCGTTGTCAAAGCCCTTGATATGTGTGTAGCTTGACCCGATGTTGGCACCGAGCGACAGCGACGGCAGATAGCCGCTCTTGGCTATGGAGATGCGGTTTTCGGCCACCTTGATGCCTTGGCGCTTGGCCATGATGGAGCTGTTGTGGAGCATGGCCTGGCGGTAGACCTCCTCGGCATCGGGGATGAGGACACCGAGCTGGTCAAGAGGGGCGACAGTCATGTCGGTCTCGGGCGAGAGCATCAGCAGCTGCTTGAGGTCAAGCAGCGATAGCTGGTGGTCGCTCCGGTTGTTGACGAGCGTTACCTGGGCTTGTGCAAGCTGCGACTCAGCCTGTATCAGGTCCAGTTCGGGCGACTTGCCGGCCTCTACGAGCACCTTCTGGCGGTCCACTTCCACCTGTGACAGTTCGAGCTGCGTCTCGGCCACCTTGACGAGTTCGCCGTTGAGCAGCACTTGCAGATAGGCCGCTATGACGCGCAGCGATATGTCGTCACGGGCCGCATCGCTCTCCAGCAGCAGCTGCTGGAGCGAGAGCTGGGCGCCTTTGAGAGTGCGCACATTGCGCAGACCGTCAAAGAGAGGCAGGTTGGCGTTGGCACCCCAGGAAAATCCTGACGAGTTGCGGCTTACGCGGATATTGTCTTCGGCCACGCTTCGTCCGAAATTGAAGCTCTGGTTAGCAGAGCCGGTGACTGTGGGAAGAAACTGGTTTTTGGCCGAAGTCACGCTGATTTCGCCGGCCTTGACATTATAGTCGGTATTTTTTACTGTCAGGTTATGCTCTATGGCGTAGTCGATGCACTGCTGGAGATTCCATGTCTCGGCAGCTGCCGGTATCGCTGCTGTCATGGCGGCAGCGACACACAAGGTTATATAACGGTTCATTGCAGATAGCGTCAGTCGTTAGGGTTTCATTATCTTGTCAGACTTCTCCTCGCCGCGTATGTACTGTCCGCTCTTCACGCCGCTTTTTATCTCCACGTTGAGGCCGTCGCTGACTCCGACTTCCACCGGAGTGCGCTTGAAATCATACGGTGGGAGAGTATCGGTGGCCACGTAGACAAATGTCTTGTTGCCCTCGTATTCTATGACGCTTTCAGGCAGTGTCATGACATTGCTCGCGCCCTGGAGGACGACTGTGGCATTGGCACTGTAGCCCGAGCGGAGCTGTGTCTTGCCGTCGGTGGCGATAGAGCCTTTTACCTCAAACGAGTTGGCTCCGTTTTCCTCCGTGGCCTTGGGAGAGATATATTCGATTACGGCGGTGGATTTATAGTCGGGGAGCGCACCTATCGAGATTTCCATGGGCATCCCCACGTGGAGGCGTCCTACTTCTGTCTCATCCATCTTGCCCTTGAAAATGAGCTTGTTCATGTCGGCGAGGGTCGCTACGGTCGTACCGTCGTTCATCGTGTTGGCCTGGATGACGGAGCTTCCCACTTTGACCGGCACATCGAGCACGAGACCTGTGATGGTGGCACGGACGAGGGTATTGCTTGACTTGGCATTGTCGGCCGACATGCCGTCCTTGACGATGGAGTAGGCATCCTGAGCCGCTTTCAGCTCCTCGCGGGCCTGGGCCAGAGATGTCTGTGATGTCTCGTATTCCTCGCGGCTGATGACCTTGTTCTGGTAGAGCATCGAGTTGCGCTCATGCTTTGACTTGACATCCTCGAGATTGATTTTCGCCGAGTTGACACGTGACAGCGCGCTTGAGAGTTCGCCCTCCTGGGGCACTACCTTGATTTTCGCGATGACATCGCCTTCGTTGACCTGCTCGCCGGCCTCGACGAGTATCTCGCTTATGATGCCTGAAATCTGGGGCTTGATGTCGATTTCGTCACGCGGTTCTATCTTGCCGGTGAGCACAGTGGAGCGTTCGATATTGCCTGTCGCGGGCTGCACCAGGGCATATGTGACCTCTTTGGGGCGTGAGTTGAGGAACAGATATACAAACGTTCCTACGAAGATGAGGGCGACGAGCGTCCATAGAGCTATTTTCAATACCTTTTTCATTGCAAACTATGGGTTGGGGGAACAGTAGTGTTGGAGTGTATGTTTTATTTATCGTTGATGGCTTCTATGGGTTTGATATTCATGGCTTTGAGAGCCGGGACTATGCCGGCAGCCGAGCCGAGTATCAGAAACAGCAGGAGGATGACCACGGCGGTGGTAAACGGCAGCTCGAATCCGGCTGCCTTGTAGCCCGGTGTCGCGGTCAGTTTGGTGGTCACCGCCAATGCTATGGAGGCGAACACGATACCTGCCGTGCCGGCTATGGTGGTCAGCACCATGCTCTCGGAAAGTATCTGCATGATGACATCCTTGGGCTTCGCGCCGAGTGCGCGGCGTATGCCTATCTCATGTGTGCGCTCCTTGACGATGATCCACATGATGTTGCCTACGCCTATGACACCGGCAAGCAGTGTGCCGGCGCCGACAAACAGGGCCAGCAGCGACAGGCCTGTAAAGAGCGATTCGCCCATCTCAAACATCTCGGTCACGTCCATAAGCCACATGGCATCCTCGTCCTCCGGGCTGACATTGGGGTGGTTGCCGGTGATTATGCGGCGGATGTGGGGCATGAGCTTGGTGGGTGTGTAACCCTTCTTGACGGTGAACAGGATGGCGTCCACGTCCTCTCCGGCGTTATAGGCCACCTGCAGCACATTGACAGGTATGACCACCGACTCGTCAAGCTGCGCACCGCCTATGGATGCCTCGGATGTCTGCGAGGCTACGCCTACAGTGAGATAGTAGATGCCACCCACATTGACGTATTTGCCGAGAGGGCTGCCTGTACCAAACAGCTCTTGTGCCACTTTTTTGCCCAATACGCATACTTTGGCCTTATTGCGTATGTCTATCTCCGACAGGAAGCGTCCTTCGTTGATGACCGGTTCCATCACACGGGCGAAATTAGGCTCAAGTCCCTTGATCTGGGCCGATGTCGATTTCGTCTCATAGCTGATGGGAGCTATGCGTGCTATGGACATGGATGTGACCTCCTCCAGCTGGGGGACATACTTGCGCAGATTATCCACATCGCGAGTGTTGAGTTCCCACGCCATGCCTTTGTTGTAGCCGTTGTAGCTGATGGTGGTGCGCCATGCGCTGATGGCACCCATGTTGGTGGCGAGGCCGTCAAAATTGCGCATCACCAGGTCTTTGGCTCCTTTTGACCCTCCCCAGAGCATGGCAAGCATGGCTGTGCCCCAGAAGATGCCGAAAGCGGTCATGAAAGTGCGCGTCTTGTTGCGTGCGAGTGTCGCTCCGATTTCGCGCCAGTTTTCTATGTCAAACAGTGGGCTTCTCATTAGAGTAGGTGGAAGGTTTATTCGTCGCGCAGAGCTTCGACAGGTTTGATTTTAAGTGCCTTGAGTGCCGGGAACAGTCCGGCAAGCGAGCCGGCTATGATGAGTACCACGGTCACTTGTATGGCTATCGAGATGTCTACACCCGGGTTGGAGATGGCTTCGGCGTTGCGGAACACGTAGCCGAGTATGCCGCACACGACTTCGCCCAGGAATATGCCTATATAGCCAAACAGGGCTGTTATGATGATGCTCTCGGCTATGATCTGGGTGAGGATGCTGCGCGGCTTGGCTCCGATGGCACGGCGGATGCCTATCTCGTGGGTGCGTTCGCGCACGGAGACAAACATGATGTTGCTGACACCTACTATGCCCGAAATCATCGTCAGCAGACCTATAATCCACACCATCATGTCCATGATGCCCATGACCGATGACATGGACAGAAATTGGGTGAAGCGGTTCCATATCCACAGCGCGCTCTGGTCATCGGGGGCGAAGTCGTGGGCGGTGCCGAGTGTGTGGCGGATGTCCTGCTCCACGTTGTTGCCGTCAGTCTGTGTCGACACGTTTTTGATGGTGACTTTGAGCTGGTTGATGTCGGGCGAATCGCCGTTGAGCTTCTTGGCCGTGGTAAACGGTATGAATACGTTCTCGCGGAAGTCGTGGTGGTAGGTGCCGATGACGAGAAACGAGAGTCCGCTGATGTCTATGCGGCTGCCTATATATGCCGTGGAGTCAGGGCCGAGGAGTGCCCGCGCCACCTTGACCGGGAGAACGGTCACTTTGCGCACTTCGCGCAGGTCGGCATCGTTGATAAAGCGTCCGGCACGCATCTCCAGATTGTTGCCGGTGAGCTCGTCGGGGGTCGCGCCGGTGTAGCCCGATGTATAGTCGCGGCTTGTGGATACGACTGCCGAGTCGTTGCGGAGCGTTGACGACACCATCGACACATGATCTGGATTCTCTTTGAGGAGCTTGTCTATGTCCTTGTCCTTGAGGATGATGCGGCGTCCTTCCTTATAGCCGGCATGCGGCTTGCTGGTTATGCCTCCGTTGACCATTATCTGGTCAGTGCCTGTAGACATGAAGCTGTCGTTGAAGGAGTTGGAGACACCGCGCGACATGCCCAGCAGCACTATGAGCATGAATATGCCCCATGACACGGCTATGCCGGTCAGTATAGTGCGGAGCTTGTTGCAACGCAGGGTCTGTGATATTTCGTGTAGAAGGTCAAACATCGCTTGGTCAGGATACTATGAGTCCGTCAGAGATGCGTATGATGCGGTTGGTCTGTTCGCCCACGCCGGGGTCGTGTGTGACTATGACTATGGTCATGCCCTCTTCGTTGAGCTGGCGGAACACGCTCATCACCTCCTTGGAGGTCTTGGAGTCAAGCGCACCGGTAGGTTCGTCGGCAAGGATAATCGATGGCTGAGTGATGAGCGAGCGCGCTATGGCCACGCGCTGTTTCTGACCGCCCGACAGCTCTCCGGGCAGATGGTGGGCACGGTCGGCGAGACCCATGCGCTCGAGCTGCTCCATGGCGAGGGCGTTGCGCTTCTTGCGTGACACGCCCTGGTAGAACAGCGGCAGAGCCACGTTTTCCACGGCGTTCTTGTAGCTTATGAGGTTAAATGACTGGAACACGAAACCTATCATCTTGTTGCGCAGCTCGGCGGCGCGGTTCTCGTTGAGGTCGCGTATCAGCACACCGTCAAGATGGTACTCGCCGGTGTCATAGTTGTCAAGTATGCCGAGGATATTGAGCAGGGTGGATTTGCCTGAGCCTGATGCACCCATGATGGATACGAGTTCGCCTTTCTCGATACCGAGATTTATGCCTTTAAGCACGTGGAGAGGCACTGCCCCGGGATAGGTCTTGTTGATATCTTTTAGCTCGATTATCATTGCTTGTGATGATGGTTCTCTTGTTAGATGCACCAAGTGCATAGATAGTTGCAAAATTAGATAAAAATATTCAAGGACGATGTTTAAACATGCTTTATGAGTGTGTAATAGTGTGAAATATTGATGTTTCCAAAACTAATATGATGCCGTAATGTTGTAACATCAGAAGCATTAATGGCAATTTGTCACTATACTACAAAGAAAGGAACATTTATTATGGACAATGAAATGACAGGCTGCAACGGTGCCTCAATGGAGGCCGTGGAGCTTAACATCAACAACGTCTTGGGCGAGTCAGTGTCCCTCTATCCTTTTATACAGCAGCTCGGCCACAGGCTGCAGCTGTCGCAGGAGATGATAAGCTCGATGGTCATCGCCATCGAGGAGCAGGTGCTCAACCTTATCAGATATGCCTATCCCCGTGGAGAGGAGGGGTCGATAACCCTTAAGGCCTGTTGGCGCAAGGCCACGCAGACTCTTAAATTCTCCCTGATTGACCATGGTGTGGCGTATAATCCCAAGGAGGCTGACCATGCCACTACACGGGTGGAGAGGCCGTTGGGTGCCATGGGCATAAACCTGCTGAGCCAGCTGATGGATACGGTCGACTATGTGCGCCGTGCCGGCTCCAATGTGCTGGAGTTCTCCAAGCGTATGGTGCATTGCGGCACCGCCCACCATGACAATACATCTAAAACCATAGATTTCGCCCTCGCAGGGCATGGGATCGATACCGACGATTTCGGCGAAGAGCTGTAAACGTCCTGCCTGACGATGGAAATAAAATCGGGGCGCTGTCATTGCTGACGGCACCCCGATTGTTTATCGGATGGTTAATCCCGGAGGATTAGCGGTTGAGCATTACTTTCTGGCCTTCAACTACGTAGAAACCGTTTGCGAGGGTCTCGATGGTGTTGACGCCGGGATAGAGGTTGATCATGTGGCGCTGGCCTGTGAGCGAGGTGATGCCGATGGTGGTCTGCTGCTTGCTGTAGATTACCAGCTGGCCGCCGATCACGCGGATGTCGAGTGCATTGGAGAAGTCGTTGATGTCTTCGGTTGCAAGCGGTGTGTATTCTACCCACTGGTTGGCTGAGTGGTGGAATATCATGCTCTTGCCTTTGACTTCCAGACCGGGTTGTCCCTGTCCGGGATACTGCTGGCCGTTGCCCTTGAAGATGACGTTGGATGTCGTGAATGCGTCGGGCAGGGTGTACATATAGTATCCGGTGACGGGGTCAAGGGTCATGGCCGGAGCATTGTCCCATTGGGCGAGCGCGCCGCCATCATTGTACACATAGATGTGAAGGTCGCTCCAGTTGCCATCATAATATACGCTCACTGCGCCGGGTATGGGAGCTTCGGATTTGGTGTAGACAAATGTCTGGACATTGCTTTCGCCATCCTTCTCTACATATGTCTTCAGCGTGGTGGTCTCTGTGAAGGTCAGAGGTGCGCTGTAGGTGGCTGATGATGCGCTGGGCTGTGAGCCGTCGATTGTATAGTGGATGGGTGTGCCCGCGGGCTTGACGCTCAGTGTCACCTTGATGCTTTCGGTGAAGTTTGTGCCGCTTGCAGGTGAAGCTGTCACTGTGGGCTTGGTGGGCTGGGGCTGCGGATCTATGTCGAGCTTGGTTGCGGTAGAGCCGCCGTCATATTCGTAGTACACGCTCTCGGTGATGCCAGTGATGTCGCCGGTCTGCTGCGAGCCGTTGCTGAAGATGATGTTGATGCTTTCCTCACCGGGGAAGTCCATGTAGTAGAAGTTGATGCCGTTGACGGTGGTAGTTTGTGACATCTTGGTGCCAGGCCATGCCCCGTTAAGGTCTTTTTTGGTATCAGTCCAAGCATAGAGATTGGGTGCAGATGAAGCCTTGCAATATACGGTGATGACTGCATTGGGGTCAACTTTCTTGTAGGTAACAGAGCCGGTTTTAACTGAATTGTCTGCGCCTGTGGCTGACCAGCTCACTGTCTTTGTGTCGCCGAAGTTCATGTCTGCGCCGATGGTGAATGTCTCGGACTGGCCTGTTGCGAGGTCGACCTTCGACTGTCCGGCGATCTGATACCATCCTGACACTGATCCGTCAGAGAGGGTAACCGTCACGGTCTGGGTGTCAGATTTGAATGAACCGCCGTTGGGGCTGAATTTGACAGCGACGGTGGTGGGTTCGGGAGCATCCTCGGCTGTATAGTACTCGGTGGTGCCAGGATCTGAGAATTTCACATCTCCTCCGTGGGGTACCGGGGTCGTGTCATAGATGAAGCGGCCGTCTTCGCCTACCTTGCCGCCGGTCCAGTCTTTGACGAGGACGCGGAGTTGACCCGGTGTGGCAGGAGCGTCTACACTGATAGTGCCACCACCATTGTAGGTCTTGCCGGTTACGATGTCGGTATATGTGCCGGCCGGTACATCTGTAAATGTCGCGCCGCCGTTGACTGCCACGAGGGCATAGCTGTCTTTATAGGCACGCTTGAAAGCGTGGCCGCCCTCGGCTGTACATCCGTCCCAGGTATACTGTCCCTTGCGGAGCGCGGGCACTGCCGAGCGGATCTGGTTGAGGCGGCGTATATGCTGTGCAAGATCGGCGTTGAGTGTCTGTGCTACATTGCCCGATGCCTCGTATGTGCCGAAGTCGGTTGCTGTGACGTCGCCTTCAAGGTATGCGCCGAAGTATGCGCGACCTGATTCGGCGAGTGCGAGCTGCGGACCCTTGTCGATGGTCACGCCTTTCTGAAATTCGACTTCCGAGCCGTAGTAGATGCAGGGGATGCCGCGGAATGTAAACATCATGGCGAGGTTCTCTGCCCATGCGTCGATACCGTCGCTGAAACGTACACCATCGTTGGGACCAGGGCTATAGTCGTGAGAGTCTACATACACCACGTTAAATGATGCGTCGTTGTAGAAATGGTCGCCCTCCTTGGCTATGCGCACCATGTCGCGGGCGGAGTGGAAGTTATAGTGCACGGGGAAGTCGATTACATTGAAGCCTGATGCCTCTGAGTAGTCGGGCTCATGCCATGCGCCGTCTTTCATAAACACGTTTTCAGATGTCTTATCGAAGTTGACATCCTTTTCGCAGGTGAGCATATTGCCTAACGGAGCTGCGCCTTCGGGCACTTCCTGGTTTGCCCACCAGTCGGCTGTGAAGCCGTTAAACTCGTCTACAAGCGCATCGGGTGACTTCCATGTGTAGAAATGGCTTGACAGTGCGTGATCGCCACGGTAAACGACACCGCCGTAGCGGGAGCAGCACTCGCCAAACATGTAGAAGGGAGCCTGGTTGAGACGTTTGCTCTTGTATTTCTCGCCAAGTTCGATAAATGCCGGTATGAATGTAGAGTTGAATGTCAGACGCGAAATATGTCCGGTGGTGTCGATACGGAAACCATCAACACCCATCTCGATGAATTTGCCGTAGCATTTGATGAGATAGTCAGTCACGGCAGGGTTTTCGGTGTTGAGGTCAACGCAGTCGCCGGCTATCTGTCCCCACCAGCGGGATTTGTCATCCCAGTTCCATCCCATGGCCACGTGGTGGTAGTAGTTTTTGTTGTCGTGGTTCTGTCCGTCTGTGTTCTTGAGATATTTGAATCGTTCGCTGTACTGGGTCTTTGGGCCATCATTGGGGAGATCCCAGTATGACTTTCCGCCGAGCTTCTCCTCGTCAGGAATTAGGCAGCTTGTGATTTTTGCCTGAGTCTTGATGTTCTGGTCGCGGTCAAAAAGGTGGCAGAGATAGTCCTCGCCGAAGTTGCCGGTGTGCTGGAGCACGATGTCAAGTACGATTTTCATATCCTTGGCATGAGCTGCATCGATTAGATCCTGGAAGTCGACATCTTCTGACGATCCCCATTCGGTGCGGCTTTCGTAGCGGAGGTCCACTTTAGAGAAGTCCATGGCGTGATAACCGTGGTAGTCGAAGCCCGATGCGTTCTGCACCACGGGTGTAATCCAGATGGCTGTGAAACCGAGAGCCTTGATGTAATCAAGCTTTTCAATCAGACCCTTGAAGTCGCCGCGCCATGCGGGGTCGTTGTGCTTCTTCTGGTTGTCTACGCCATCCCAACAGAGCACGTTGTTTTTGGGATCTCCGTCATAGAAACGGGTGGTCATGGCGAAGTAGATGGTCTCGTCACGGAAGTCGGTACGGTTGGCTTTGAAATCTGCCGAAGCCATAGCCTGCTGTCCCAAAGTGCCGAGAGCGACCATGCCGCCGATGAGCATTTTGTTGAAAAATTTCATGTGTGTAGAAATGTGGAATATGTAAGAAATAAAGTTGGTTACAAAGCATCAAGGTATGGCTGTATAAACCGGCCACCCCGGGATTTCAAAATGGGTTCGTTGCAAGATTCAAGGGCTGATGATGCGTCAATCAGCTCTAAGAGCATTTTTTATCTAAAATTTCGTTTACAAAGGTATAAATAATGTAATGATGTGTGAAATATATTAAATAGTTATAAGATGATTTAATGTATTTTAAGGTTGCCGGGAAACCAACAGCGTCACCAGCCGCGATGGCTGATGACGCTGTAACGAAGGTTGTGTGTGTTTGTATGGTTTGAACTACTGCTATCTGATGAAGAGCTTCTTGCCGTTGACGATGTAGAAGCCTTCGAGGCCGTCTATGACATTGAGTCCGGCTGTCACAGGTATCGTCTGCATGCGGCCTGTGAGGTCTGACACGCTGACCGTCATCATGCGCGGAGCGAAGATGTGCAGACAGCCGTCGATGATGCGTATTTCCAGACCGTCGGTGAGGTCGTTGATGTCTTCAGAGCCGAGCGGTGTGTATTCTACCCACTGGTTGGCGGAGTGGTGGAATATCATGCTCTTGCCTTTGACTTCCAGACCAGGCTGTCCCTGTCCGGGATACTGCTGGCCGTTGCTCTTGAAGATGACGTTGGATGTCGTGAATGCATCGGGCAGGGTGTACATATAGTATCCGGTGACGGGGTCAAGGGTCATGGCCGGAGCATTGTCCCATTGGGCGAGCGCGCCGCCATCATTGTACACATAGATGTGAAGGTCGCTCCAGTTGCCATCATAATATACGCTCACTGCGCCGGGTATGGGAGCTTCGGATTTGGTGTAGACAAATGTCTGGACATTGCTTTCGCCATCCTTCTCTACATATGTCTTCAGCGTGGTGGTCTCTGTGAAGGTCAGAGGTGCGCTGTAGGTGGCTGATGATGCGCTGGGCTGTGAGCCGTCGATTGTATAGTGGATGGGTGTGCCCGCGGGCTTGACGCTCAGTGTCACCTTGATGCTTTCGGTGAAGTTTGTGCCGCTTGCAGGTGAAGCTGTCACTGTGGGCTTGGTGGGCTGGGGCTGCGGATCTATGTTGAGCTTGGTGGCATTTGTACCACCGTCATACTCGTAATATACGCTCTCGGTGATGCCGGTGATGTCATTGGTCTTTGCACTTCCGTTGCTGAAGATAATGTTGATGCTCTCCTCGCCGGGGAAGTCCATGTAGTAGAAGTTGATGCCGTTGACTGTGGTGGTCTGGGTCATCTTGGCCCCGGGCCAATCGCCGTTGAGTTTTTTCGTGGGGTTCTCAGTCCATACATAGAGGTTGGGAGCGGAAGCGGCCTTGCAGTAGATGGTTATGACTGCGTTGGGGTCGGCTTTTTTGTATGTAACAGAACCGTTGGCGTTGCCTTCCTTGCCGGTTGCTGTCCAGCTTACGGTGACGGTCTCGCCGTAGTTCATGCCTTCGCCTACGGTGAATGTCTTGGACTGGCCCTGTGTGATGGTCATTTCGGCCTGGTTGCCCACCTTGATGGTACCTGAGGTGGCTCCTGCGGTCAGAGTGGCTGTTACGGTGAGGGTCTCGGTCTTGAAGCTTCCGCCGTTGGGACTGAATGTCATGCCTACGCTTTCGTCGATGGCGTCATCTTTTGTGTAGAAGAAATCAGCACCGGGGTCGGTGGCTGTGGGGTTGCCTCCCTGATCCACGGGGCTTGTGGTGTACATGAATTTGCCATCCTCTACGACCTTACCGCCTGTCCAGCCCTTGACGAGTACGCGGAGCTGGCCCTGGGTCTGGGGTGCATCGACGGTGATTGAGCCGCCGCCGTTGTAGGTCTTGCCTGTCACGATGTCGGTGTAGGTGCCGGCAGGAACATCGGAGAATGTCGCGCCGCCATTGACTGCTACGAGTGCATAGCTGTCTTTATAAGCACGCTTGAATGCCCAGCCGCCGTTAGCCTCGCAGCCGTCGAATGTGTACTGGCCCTTGCGGAGGGCGGGAACGGCAGCACGGATTTTGTTGAGCTGCTGGATGTGGTGAGCGAGGTCGCCCTTAAGAGTCTGGGCTACCTGGCCGCTGGCTGTGTATTCGCCGAAGTCGGTGGCTTTTACATCGCCTTCGAGATAGTGGCCGAAGTATGCGCGGCCGGTCTTGTTGAGCTGTGTGCCCATGCCGTCGTCGATTACACAGCCTTTCATAAACTCAACCTCAGAGCCGTAGTAGAGACAGGGGATGCCGCGGAAAGTAAACATCCATGAGAGGTTTTCAGCCCACTGTGCTGTGCCGCCGTTGAAACGGCTGCCGTCGTTGGGTCCGGGAGAGTAGTCGTGAGAGTCTACATATACCACGTTGAATGAGGCATCGTTATAGTAGTCGTCCTGGCTGAACAGTCCGAAGATAGAGCTTACGCTGCTGAAGCTGTAGTGTACGGGGAAGTCGATTACATTGAAGCCTGATGCCTGAGAGTAATCGGGCTCGTGCCACTGGCCGTTCTGCATCCACACGTTGTTGCTGCGGGGCTTGTCCTTGGTGTCGCTTTCGCAGACAGCCATGGGGCCTACGGGGGTGTCATGGCCTTCGGGTAGATTCTGCTGACGCCACCATTCGGGGTCGCCGTTAAATTCGTCGAGCAGCGACTGGTCTGACTTCCATGTGTAGAAGTAGCTTGACAGGTTGGGCTGGGAACGGTAAACCACTGAGCCCTGGAAACGCTGGCAGCACTCACCGAACATGTAGAAATCGATGCCGTTGAGACGCTTGCTGCGTACCTCGGGACGGTTGGCGATTTCGTGGAACTGGGGAATGAACTGCTTGTTGAATGTCAGAGGGGAGATGTGGCCTGTGGTGTCGATACGGAATGCGTCAACACCCATTTCGATGAACTTGCCGTAGCAGTCTACTACATACTGGGCTACATAGTCGTTTTCAGTATTGAGGTCCACGCAGTCACCTGCTATCTGACCCCACCAGCGGTTGGGAAGGTCCCAGTTCCAGCCTGTGCCGTAGTGATGGTAGTAGTTGTTGGGTTCGTATTCGGGGTTTTTGAAGTATTTCCAGCGGGTGCTGTACTGTGTGACAGGACCGTCATTAGGGAGTTTCCAGTAGCTTGCACCGCCGAGGCGTTCGTTGTCGGGAATCATACAAGCCTCGATGTTGGCCTGGTTGCGGATGTTCTGGTTACGTGTGAAGAGGGGGTTGAGTTTGGTCTCGCCGAAGTTGCCGGTGTGCTGGAGCACTACGTCGAGGACGATTTTCATGCCCTTGGCATGGGCTGCGTCAATGAGATCCTGGAATTTGACATCCTTCTCTGAGCCCCATTCTTTGCGGCTCTCGTAGCGGAGATCCACCTTGGAGAAGTCCATAGCGTGGTAGCCGTGGTAGTCGATACCGGAGCCGTTCTGCACCACGGGAGTGATCCAGATGGCTGTGAAGCCGAGTGCCTTGATGTAGTCGAGCTTTTCGATAAGGCCGGCGAAGTCACCGCGCCATCCCGGGTCTTTTGATGCAATCTGCTTCTCCTGCTTGTCCCAGGTGCAGACATTGTTTTTCTGGTCACCGTCATAGAAACGGGTGGTCATGGCGAAATAGATGGTCTCGTCACGGAAGTCGGTACGGTTGGCGTTGAAATCCGCCGAAGCCATAGCCTGCTGTCCCAAAGTGCCGAGAGCGACCATGCCGCCGATGAGCATTTTGTTGAAAAATTTCATGTGTGTAGAAATGTGGAATATGTAAGAAATTAGAGTTGGTTACAAAGCATCAAGGTATGGCTGCTTAAACCGGCCATCCCGGGATTTCAAAATAGGTTCGTTGCAAGATTCAAGGGGCTGATGATGCGTCAATCAGCTCTCAGAGCATTTTCTTATTCTAAAATATCGCTGACAAAGGTATAAATAATGTAATGATGTGTGAGATATATTAAATAGTTATAAGATGTTTTAATATGTTTTAAGGTTGCCGGGATGATATAGAGTCAGAGATAACACAAACAGCGTCACCAGCCGCGATGGCCGATGACGCTGTAACGAAGGATGTGTGTATTTGTATGGTTTGAACTACTGCTATTTGATGAAGAGCTTCTTGCCGTTGACGATGTAGAAGCCTTCGAGGCCGTCAATCAGTGTCTGTCCGGGTGTCACAGCCACGCTGCGCATCTGGCCGGAGATGGTCGAGATGTGTACCATGCCGTTGACCGAAGAGCTGACGAGGATACCGCCGGGGACGAGGCTGACTTCGATGCCGTCATAGAGGCTGTTGGTAAACATGTCGTCGATTGAGGCACCTACATATTCGCCATGGTCCTCTACCTTGGCCTTGTTGTCGCCGTTGGCCTTGATGAGATAGATGTGGTTGTTGGTCAGGTTGGTGTAGTCCTCGGTCTGGTTCTTGTTGCCGCCGGCACCGTTGTTAAACACTACGCCGCGTGTGCCGTCGGGCACAGTGTAGGTGTAGATGTTCTCAGCGACCTTGAGCATGTCTACGCCGGGCCATGCTGAAGCGTTGGCGTCGAAGTGGTGTACCTTGAGGGGTGTCCAGTGCACTTCGGAGTTGTCGGCATAGATGGTGATGCCCTTGGGCTTCTCTACCTTGGTGAATGTGGCTTCGCCAGTGTTGACTGTGGAGCCGTCGGTAGCGGTCCAATAGATGGTTACTGATTCGCCTACGTTCATGTCAGCGCCTATGGTGACGGTGGCAGTGTTGGTAAATGTCTCAGTGATGCCGTTGCCCACCTTGTAAGTAGCTGAAGTAGTGGCCGAGTTGACCTTGAGGGTCACTTTGAGTGTCTCGGTGAAGTTGCCGCCGTTGGGCGATACTGCTACATGGGGTGTGGCTGCCTCGGGCTCGATGGTCTTGACATAGCCGCTCTGGCTGTAGTAGCCGCCGTTGACATATTTGAATCCACCCTGATTACGGGCAGGTACCTGTTCGTTGCCGTTGCTGAATATGATCTGGGCGTTGTCGGGGATGGTCTCTGAGCCGGTGTAGCTCCACTTCCATATCTTGTTGCCGAGATATGTCAGTGTCTGTCCGGGCCAGGTGCCACCGGTGTAGTTATCGGTGTCGGTCCATATCCATGCGTTGATGTATCCGCTCCAGTTTGAGGCGTTTTCGAAGAATATAGCCTGTTCGCCGTCCTCGATGGCAGGTGCGATGGGCTCTTCGGGCTCTTCGATTCCGCCGCCGACGTCGCCGCCACCGCCGCCGCCTGCGCCGGGCTTGACTGTCCAGGTTTCTTCGGGCATTGTCTCGTCAGGCCACTCGGTCCAGGGCTGGTCCACGGGAGCTGAGTCGTAGAGATACTTTCCGTCCTCGCCAACCTTGCCGGGAGCGGGGGTCTTGGCTGTGTTGAGCACGTAGACACGCAGGTTGCCTTTGCCTGAGCATGTGACATCGAGGGTGCCGTCGGTTACGGTCTTGGTGTCGCCGGTGATGGCGTCTACGTATGTACCGTTGAGGATGCCGGTGAATGTGGAGCTGCCGCTGACGGTCACGAGGGCATAGCTGTCGGTGTTGGAATCAACATATCGGCGCTTGTATGACATCTTGCCGGAGCAGCCTTCGGTGCTGTACTGGCCCTTGCGGAGTGCGGGCACAGCGGCGCGTATTTTGTTGAGTCGCTGGATATGGCGTGCAAGAGGATAGGTGAGGGTCGAGGCGATGTTGCCCGTAGCATCGGAGTAGTCTGCGAAGTCGTTGACTTTAACATCTCCTTCGATGAATCCGCCGAAATATGCACGGCCGGTGTCCTTGAGGGCCAGTATGGCGCCTTTGTCTATGTCTTTGCCCTTCTGGAACTCTACTTCAGAGCCGTAGTAGATACAGGGTATGCCGCGGAAGGTAAACATCAGCGAGAGGTTTTCGGCCCATGTGTCCTGTGTGCCGCTGAAGCGGTAGTTGCTGTCGGGAGCGTAGTCGTGGGAGTCCACGTACACCACGTTGTAGGATGCGTCATTGTAGAGGTTGTCCTGGCTGTGCACGCCGAATGCGCCCTGGGCTGAGTTGAAGTTCCAGTGCATGGCAAAGTCGATGACGCTCATGCCTGAGTAGGCGCTGTAGTCGGGTGTATGGTACTCGTTGCCGTTGAGCAGCGCGTTGTTGCTCTTGCGCAATATGTCGTCGCTGTGGCCGAGGTCGTCTTCGCCGCTCTGGAGCACTGACTGCCAGTTGGTGTGGCCGCTGACGGTCTCGTAGTCATGTGAGCCTTCGGTCTCGCTAGGTATGGCGACTACGCTGTCCCATGACTTGGGGTCATAGTCCCAGGGATAGTCCTTTGACTCCTTCCAGGTGTAGTAGCAGGGCGAGCAGTTGTAGTTTGCGCCGCGGTATATGACCTCCATTGAGCGGGCGCATACCTCACCGTACATGAAGAAGGGTGTGTTGCCGCGCTTGGCTTTGGCCTCGGGTGTCTCGGATGCGGCCATCAGCTGGGGGAGGAAGTTATTGTTAAATGTCAGACGGGGTATGTGACCGGCGGTGTCGATACGGAAGCCGTCAACACCCATCTTGATGAAGCGTGAGTAGCAGTCTACCAGGTATTCTGCCACTGCAGGGTGCTCGGTGTTGAGGTCTACGCAGTCACCTGCGATCTGTCCCCACCAGCGTGAGGGGTCATCCCAGTCAAACCATGCCTTGTGGTGCCAGTAATTATGCGTGTCGCGGTTGGTGAAGCCGGTGTTTTTCATCAGGGACAGACGTGTACCGTACTGGTCGGCTGGCTTCATGGACGGGTAGTTGGCAGGGAGCTGTCCGCCTTCGCTCTCGGGCACCACAAGCATAGAGGCGTTGATGTCACCGAGGTTCTTGGTGTAGTCCTTCTTGAACATGCGGCAGAGTTTGCCTTCACCGAAGTTGCCGGTATGCTGGAGCACGATGTCGAGTATGAGCTTCATGCCGCGCTTGTGCACTTCGTCTATGAGTTCCTGGAATGCTACTTCGGCATCTGCGTCGGTTGACTCTTTGGATACATAGCGGTGGTCTATCTTGGAGAAGTCCATCGCATGGTAGCCGTGGTAGTCGAGGCCGGAGCCGTTTTCTACGATAGGGGTGATCCATACAGCAGTGAAACCGAGGGCCTTGATGTAGTCGAGCTTATTGATGAGTCCCCTGAAATCACCGCGCCATTCGGGGTCGTTGATGTTTTTGACACCGTCCCAGCAATATATGTTATTGTTCGGGTCGCCGTCATAGAAGCGGGTTGTCATGGCAAAGTAGATGGTCTCGTCACGAAAATCGGTGCGGTCACCCACGAAGGTGGCTGCCGAAATCTGTTGCGCCATTGCGCCGAGAGCAATCATACCGCCAAAGAGCATTTTTTTAAGATGTTTCATGTGTCTTTTTAGGTTGATGTGTAGAAATGTGAAAAAATATAGATGTGTTGTGTATTGTATCCAGCACTAAATCCTGGCAAGATCGCAAATTGACCATAAACGCCAGAGCCTGCATGTGTATGATTCGGATGCAAATTTATGAAAATATATTAAAAAAAACAAAACTGTATATGGTATTTTCAATCCAAAATGACTATTTGCTGACATATTTGGCTGTCGGCTGTTTTGATAGGTGAATAATTATCCCTAATTTTGTGTCAAGAAAAATCTCAATCCTATTTATGGCTCGACCGAACCTTTCAGGCATGGGGGTGGCTCTCATAACACCCTTCAAAGCTGACAAATCCATAGACTTTGACGCTTTGGCGCGTCTTATCGAATATCAGGTAGGTTGCGGCACCAACTATTTTGTGGTGCTCGGGACCACTGCCGAGACTCCTGCACTGTCGCAGGACGAGCGTGCTCAGGTACGCCGCTTTGTAGTTGATCGTGTAGCTGGGCGTGTGCCGCTTGTGCTTGGCCTCGGTGGTAATAACACTGCTGGAGTGATAGAGGAGATGAAGTCAATCGACAATCTCCACAAGTTCAGCGCCATACTTTCGGTGGTGCCTTATTACAATAAGCCGTCGCAGGAAGGCATATTCCAGCACTATAAGGCGATAGCCGACGCATGCCCCATTCCTGTCATACTGTATAATGTGCCTGGCCGCACAGGTGTCAACATGACTGCCGAAACCACACTCAGGGTAGCTAAGGAGTGCCCCAACGTGATTGGTATCAAGGAAGCAAGCGGCAATATCAGTCAGATGGACGAGATCATCAAGTGTAAGGATAAGGACTTCATGGTCATATCTGGTGATGACGGCATCACATTCCCGCTTATAACACTCGGCGCAGTAGGTGTCATCTCTGTCATCGGCAATGCTTTCCCACGTGAATTTTCCAAAATGGTCCGTCTCGGACTGGCAGGTGAATATGACGCGGCTCGTGCCATCCACCATCGTTTCACAGAGCTGTTCAGCCTGCTGTTTGTCGACGGCAACCCTGCGGGCGTAAAGTGTGCCCTTGCTGACATGGGAATGATTGAAAACGAGCTGCGGCTTCCCCTTGTGCCCACGCGTGTGGCCACCTACGAGAAGATCCACCGTTGTCTCGACAGCCTCCGCTGATCCACCCAAAGGCATTAAAGCTTTTGCCTTAAAGCTCTTAAATCATCATACAGCAAATCCGGTCTCAAAAGGGAGTCACCTCCTTAATGAGACCGGATTTGTTTTCGTGTCGTATTATTGAGCTTCAGACGGCTCAAGCCTGCTTAACCTTCTCGACGATAGCCTTGAAAGCGGCGGGATTGTTGAGGGCGAGGTCAGCGAGCACCTTGCGGTTGATTTCGATACCTGACTTGTGGATGAGGCCCATGAGCTTGCTGTAGCTGAGGTCCTCCATGCGTGCTGCGGCGTTGATACGCTGGATCCAGAGAGCGCGGAAGTTGCGCTTCTTGTCCTTGCGGTCGCGGTAAGCATATGTCAGACCTTTTTCCCATGTGTTCTTGGCTACTGTCCACACATTGCGGCGGCAACCGTAGTAACCACGGGTGAGTTTGAGAATCTTTTTGCGGCGAGCTCGTGAAGCTACGTGATTTACTGATCTTGGCATTGTTCAGAATGATTGTGAATGTCAGCGGCTTTTTAGCACTTTGATGTTTGGTGGCTGCGCATTCGGTTAATAAACTGTTAATGTGTTTGATGTGTCCCGAGAAAGCCCGGGCGGAGTGACGGTGACGGTATTACTTAAGCGCGAGGAGCGACTTTACGTTGTTTACGTCAGCGTGTGCCACTGTGGTGAAGTGGGTCAGATTTCTCTTCTGCTTCTTGGTCTTCTTGGTCAGGATGTGACTCTTGAAGGCGTGCTTTCTCTTGATCTTTCCTGATCCGGTAAGGGCGAACCTCTTTTTGGCACCGGAATTAGTCTTAATCTTGGGCATTGTAAGTGTTGTTAGTAAATTGGGTTGGTGTTATTTCTTTTTGGGCGAGAGCATGATGATCATGCGTTTGCCCTCAAGTACTGGCATCTGTTCTACCTTTCCGTATTCCTCAAGGTCGTTGGCAAAACGGAGGAGCAATACCTCGCCCTGCTCCTTGAATAGGATTGAGCGTCCTTTGAAAAATACATAGGCTTTCACCTTGGAGCCTTCCTGAAGGAATCCTTGGGCGTGCTTGAGCTTGAAGTTGTAGTCATGGTCGTCGGTCTGAGGTCCGAAACGTATCTCCTTGACAACCACTTTCGTAGCTTTGGCCTTGGCTTCCTTCTGCTTCTTTTTCTGCTGATAGAGAAACTTCTGGTAGTCAAGTATCTTGCACACCGGGGGCTCGGCGGTAGGGGAGATTTCTACCAGATCGAGACCTTCATCATCGGCTATCTTGATGGCTTCGGCTATGGAGTAGACTCCGGGGGTGACGTTGTCACCTACGAGCCGCACTTCCTGGGCACGGATAAACTCGTTGATGTTATGTGGGTTTTTGTTTTCGACGCGACGGCCTCTTCTCATCGGGCCACCGCTGCCCGGCCGACGCGGTCCGGGTGAAGGTCTGAATGGTTTTTTCTCCATTAAAGGATTTTAAGTGTTTGTATATAAGGTTGTTAAGTAGTTTGTTAACCTTGGGATTCCACTGGCTGGGATGTCATTTCTTCGATTTCCTTGGCCAAAGATTCTGCAAAGGTAGCAATTTTCATCTTACCTTTGTCACCTTCGCCCTGTTTTCTTACAGAAACTTCACCGTTTTCAGCTTCTTGCTCTCCCACTATCAGCATGTAGGGGATGCGCTTAAGCTCGTTGTCACGGATTTTCTTGCCGATTTTTTCGTTTCGGTCGTCCACGGTGGCGCGGATGTCGAGGGCGTTGAGCTGCTTGGCTACTTCAAATGCGTAGTCGTTGCTCTTCTCGCTGACGGGGAGCACCACTACCTGGTCGGGGGCGAGCCACAGGGGGAATCGGCCGGCGGTGTGCTCGAGCAGCACTGCCACGAATCGCTCCATGGAGCCGAAGGGTGCGCGGTGTATCATCACCGGGCGGTGCTTCTGGTTGTCGGCTCCGGTGTATTCGAGCTGGAATCGTTCAGGCAGGTTGTAGTCGACCTGTATGGTGCCCAGCTGCCAGCGGCGGCCTATGGCGTCCTTGACCATGAAGTCGAGTTTCGGGCCGTAGAACGCAGCCTCACCGAGTTCGGTGCGGGCTTTGAGGCCCTTTTCGGCGCAAGCCTCTATGATGGCCTGTTCGGCAAGGTGCCAGTTCTCGTCTGAGCCGATATATTTTTCCTTGTTGTTGGGGTCGCGGAGTGAAATCTGGGCTTCGAAGTTGTCAAACTTCAACGCCTTAAATATATAGAAGATTATATCCATGACCTTCAGGAACTCGTCCTTGATCTGGTCGGGGGCGCAGAATATATGAGCGTCGTCCTGCGTAAAGCCACGCACACGTGTCAGTCCGTGGAGCTCGCCGCTCTGTTCGTAGCGGTACACTGTGCCGAACTCTGCCAGACGCAGAGGCAGCTCGCGGTATGAACGCGGAAAAGCCTTGAATATCTCGCAGTGGTGGGGGCAGTTCATCGGCTTGAGCAGGTATTCCTCGCCCTCTTCGGGGGTATGGATGGGCTGGAACGAATCCTTGCCGTATTTTGCATAGTGACCCGAGGTGACATAGAGCATTTTGTTGCCTATGTGGGGGGTGATGACCTGCAGGTAGCCGTATTGCTTCTGGATTTTGCGCAGGAACTGCTCGAGGCGGTCACGCAGCGCGGCACCCTTGGGCAGCCACAGGGGCAGACCGGCACCTACGTTCTGCGAGAACGCAAACAGCTCCATCTCTTTGCCGAGCTTGCGGTGGTCGCGCTTCTTGGCCTCCTCAAGCATGGCCAGATACTCGTCAAGCATCTTTTTCTTGGGGAAAGTGATGCCGTACACTCTGACGAGCTGGTTGCGCTTTTCGTCGCCGCGCCAGTATGCGCCGGCGAGTGACATGATTTTGACAGCCTTGATGGGCGCGGTGTTGGGCAGGTGCGGGCCGCGGCAGAGGTCGGTGAAGTTGCCTTGAGTGTAGGTGGTGATGTGGCCGTCCTCAAGTTCGCTGATAAGCTCGCATTTATATTCCTCGTTCCTGTCGCCAAACATCTTCAGAGCGTCGCTCTTGGCGATGTCTTTGCGCACGATGTCGTTTTTCTGACGGGCCAGCTCCAGCATCTTCTCCTCGATTTTGGGAAAATCGGCGGCGGTGATGTTGTGGCCGTTGGGGTCGATGTCATAATAGAAGCCGTTCTCTATGGCCGGGCCTATGCCGAATTTCACACCGGGATACAGCTCCTGGAGAGCCTCGGCGAGCAGGTGTGCCGAGCTGTGCCAGAAGGCATGCTTGCCCTCGGCATCTTCCCATTTATACAGGCTCAGCTCTGCGTCCTCATTGATAGGGCGGCTGAGGTCCCATTCTTGACCGTTGACTGAAGCGGCGAGCACGTCCTGTGCCAGTCGCGGACTTATACTTTCTGCAATCTGCAGCGGAGTCGTGCCGTTGTCAAATTCTTTGACACTTCCGTCAGGAAAAGTGATTTTCATCGTTTATGTCGTGTAACGCTTTAATATTTTGCTTAATTTAAGCCTGGATAAACCAAAGCAACCGCAAAATTACTCAATTTCTGACAAGTAGACAAATATTTCCGCTAAAACTACCTCCCATCACACCTTATTTATAAGGCTTCATTTATAAGGCTTCAAAAGAATAGCTCCCCTCTCCAGCGGACTCCCCGGCAGCTCCCCGACTCATAAGCTCCCATAAATCGTATAATGCGTATAAATCTTATAAATCTTATAATTCTTATAATTCACCGCCCCATCTATACGACTTATAAGAATTATAAGATTTATAAGATTTACCATCCCTGCCGCCCCGCTAACAACCCTCCAGGCTGAGCCACCTCCATTAACATCCCTCCCGACAAAAAAAATCTCCGCCGCCTGCATCTACATAACCCCCCTGTCACCCAGCGCAGAAACACATTTTAACACCATCTCTGCT